>Ga0209959_100037_pt1 | contig 326680 bp, 307 predicted proteins | sample ThiBiot_300_biof_2_FD_183943 | JGI IMG/M metagenome (GOLD analysis project Ga0209959, IMG submission 183943) | Wastewater bioreactor microbial communities from Cape Town, South Africa - Thiocy_expt_300_biof (SPAdes) | ecosystem: Engineered > Bioremediation > Thiocyanate > Unclassified | place...
GACAACGGCGCCCTCAGGCGCCGTTGCTTGAACCTACTCGATGTCCCAGCCTTACACCCGGCCGAACACCAGCGTCGCGTTCGTACCCCCAAAACCAAAACTGTTCGACATCACCGTCTCAAGACGCACTTCCTGCGTCTGGCGGAGAATCGGGAGGGCTTTCATGCGCGATGTCCGGATGCTCCCAGGTACCAGCTGGTCCGCCATTGCCATTGGACGGTCCGCGCGGGGCGGTGCCGCCTATTCACTGGCGCCGCGCCGGCCCTCCATCATGCGGTCGCGGTTGGCCTTGAACGGGTTGCCTTCGTACCAGTTGGGCCAACTGTCGCCACCCGCCAGTTCGCGGCCGACGCCGTACAGGAGCTCGAGGTCCTGCATGGTGCCGTCGAGCTTCCAGGTGGCAGCGTCGTACTCGTCGCGCGGGCTGTGGTAACGCTCGCGGGCGTAGGCTTCGGCGGCCTTCCTGCCGGCGTCGATGCCGCCTTCCAACAGATCCCGGCCGCCGCCGGCGTAGAGCGCGGGGACGCCGGCCTTGGCGAAGTTGAAGTGATCCGAGCGGAAGTAAAAGCCGCTCTGCACCGCCGATTCCGCGTGCAGGGTGCGGCTCTGTTCCCTGGCCAACGGCTTGAGGATGTCCTCCAGCTCGGAGCTGCCATACCCGGTGACGGTCATGTCGCGGGTGCGACCATTGACCGACATCGCGTCGATGTTGATCACGCCGGCGATCTTGTCCAGCGGGAAGGTGGGATGGTTGACGTAGTACTGCGAGCCGAGCAGTCCGGACTCTTCCAGCGTCACCGCCAGGAACACCACCGAGCGCTGCGGCGCCGGCTGCTGGTGGACCATGGCATCGGCGATCTCGAGGATGCCGGCCACGCCGGTAGCGTTGTCCACCGCACCGTTGTAGATGTCGTCGCCTGCCTGCGCGTCGTGTGCCTGGCCCTCGTGCCTGCCGAGATGGTCCCAGTGCGCCATGTAGAGCACTGCCTCGTCGGCGCGGCTGGCGCCGGGAAGGACGCCGACCACGTTGCGCGACTTCTTCTCGGCGATGCTGCTCTTCAGGTCGAGCGACAGCGTGGTGCGCAGCGGCACCGGCTTGAAGCCGCGCCTGCCGGCATCGCGGTAGGCCTTGTCCAGGTCGAGCCCGGCCCCGGCGAACAGTTGCCGCGCCGCTTCCGCACTCAACCAGCCCTGCGCCTGCAGGCGCGGCTCCTTGTCCTCGGCGACCGGAAGGTCGTACTGCGCACCGCCCCAGGAGCTGCGCACCACGTCCCAGCCGTACGACGCACCCGCGGTGTCATGCACGATCAGCGCCGCGGCGGCGCCCTTGCGCGCGGCCTCCTCGAACTTGTAGGTCCAGCGTCCGTAATAGGTCATGCGCTTGCCCTCGAACAGGCGGGCATCGTCAGCGTGGAAGCCGGGGTCGTTGACGAACATCACCACGGTCTTGCCCTTCCAGTCCTGGCCGGCATAGTCGTTCCAGTCCTGTTCCGGCGCATCCACGCCATAGCCGACGAACACCATGTCGCTGGCGTCGATCTTCACGTCCGGCTGGCCGCTGCGGGTGCCGACCACCATGTCGCTGCCGAAGGCGAGCGTGCGCCGGCTGTCGCCATGCCGGAGCGTGAGCACGGTCGTGGGGTCGGCAATGGTTTCGGTCATCGGCACCTCCTGGAACCAGCTGTCGCCGTTGCCCGGTTGCAGGCCGATGCGCTGCATCTGGTCGCGGATGTACTCGACGGTGAGCTGCTCGCCGCGGCTGCCCGGCGCGCGCCCTTCGAACCCGTCGGACGCCAGCGTCTTCACCAGCTCGGCGAAGTCCGCGGCGTTGATGCCGGTGGAGAACGCATGCACCGGTGTGGGCGCGGGCGCAGGTACCGGGGGCGATGCGGCCTCTTGCCGGCACGCTGCCAGCGCCGCGCCCGCGGCGAGGCACAACAGGAATCTGCGGGGCATGGAACCGGGCTCCGTATGAAGGGTGAAGCCCGATTCTAGGCAAGCCAGCCGGGAAGCGCTCAATCCTTCGGCGCGGCCTCGCTGTCGAAGCGACGCACGGTGGCACCGCTGACCGGGCCGATCGAGGCGCTGTCGTGCACGTACAGCGTCACCTCGCGTTCGAAGTTCAGCGGGCCGTCCACCTTCGCATTGGGGCCGATGATCACCCGCGGCTTGCGCGGCGGCGTCAGCGACAGGCTGAACGACGGCTTGGTCACGCGGATGCCGCCCTTCACGTGCGAGCCGATGCCGACGGTGATGTCGCCGTTGACGGTCTCGATGTTGCGGCCGACCTCGGTGCCGACCAGGCCGATGCCGCCGTTGACGGTTTCCACGCCGCCGCCGATGCGACCGCCCTGGTCGATGAAGATGCTGCCGTTGACGGTTTCCACGTCGCCGGACAGGACCAGCCCGCGTCCGCCACGGATCGCGCCGTTCACCGTCTCCAGGCTGCGCGCCTGCACGTTGTCGTCGGCGTTGATGCTGCCGTTGACCGTCTCCACGCCGCGCGCCTGCACGCCCTTGGCCAGGTGGATGCTGCCGTTGACGGTGTCCAGGTCGCGGTAGGCGGTGCCGGATTCGGTACGGATGCTCCCGTTCACCTTGCTGATGTCGTCGGCCGCCATTGCCAGCGGGCTGGCCAGCCCCAGGGCCAGCAGAAGAAGGAATCGTTTCATCGCGCGTCTCCGTCGGGAATTCCTGTGGGCAAGGATGGATGGCAGCATGGCTGGGTACAATCCGCATCTGCCTGAAGTCACTGGAACGCCATTGCGCCCGTCCCGCCGCCGCCGCCAGTCCGCCCGTTCCCCGGCATTGCCGGCCTGGGCCGCCGGCTGCCTGCTGGCGTTGTCGCTGGTGGTTCCCGCCGCGCCCGCGCAGAACACGCCCCGTGATGCGGAAAAGAAGCTGCAGCAGCTGCGTGGCGAGCTCAAGGACGTGGCCCAGGAGCGGCAGCGCCTGCAGGGCGAGCGCGAGGCGGCGTCGCGGCGGCTGCGCGAGGCCGACCAGAAGGTCGCCCGCAGCGGCCGGACGGTGGCCGAGACCGAGGCGGCGATGCGCCGCGAACAGCAGGCGCTGGCGGAACTGCAGCAACGCCGCGTCGTGCTTGAAGCCAACCTGGGGCGGCAGCGCGGGCAGCTCGCCGCGCTGCTGCGCGCTGCGTATCGGCTGGGCAACCATGCCCCGCTGAAGTTGCTGCTGTCGCAGGACCGGGTGGCCGACGCCAACCGCGAACTGGCCTATCACCGCTACCTGCAGCGCGAGCGGGCGCGGACCATCGCCTCGCTGGCGGGCGATCTGCAGGCACTTTCATCGAACGAGCAGGAAATCCTCGCGCGCAGCCGCGAGCTGGAGCAGGCGCGTACGCAGCAGCGCGAACAGGCCGCGGCGCTGGCCGAGGACCGTCGCAAGCGGGCACAGCTGGCGGCGGAGCTGGACCAGCGCTACCAGGACCGCAGCGAGCGGGAGAAGGTGCTGGGCAAGGACGCGCGGGCGCTCGAACAGCTGCTGTCCAGCCTGCGCGCGGCGGCCGCACGCGCCGAGGCCGAACGCAAGGCGGCAGCGCGCCGTGCCGCCGCCGAGCAGTCGCGCCAGGCGGCCACGGGAGCGGCACGGCCCACGCCCGGCAAGGTGCCACCGCGGGTCACCGCGAATGCACCGGCACCGAAGGTCGGTGGGTTGGGCTGGCCGTTGTCCGGCAACCTGCTGGCCCGCTACGGCGGGCGCCTGCCGGACGGGCGCACCAGCAGCGGCGTGCTGATCGGCGCCCCGCCCGGCACGACGGTGACCGCGGTCGCCGACGGCACGGTGGTCTTCTCCGACTGGATGACCGGCTACGGCATGATCCTGATCGTGGACCACGGCAATGGCTACATGAGCCTGTATGCCCACAATGACACCCTGCTACGCGATCCGGGCGCGCGCGTGCGCCGCGGCGAGGCGGTGGCGCGGGTCGGCAACTCCGGTGGCCAGGGGGTGGCGGCGCTTTACTTCGAATTGCGCCGCAATGGCCAGCCGGTGGATCCGGCCACCTGGCTGCAGCGCCAGTGAGCGCCGGCTGAGCGGGGGGCGCCGCCGACGGCCTCGTTCAACGTGAATTCCACCGGGCTTCGCGCATAATCGGTCCGACGCGCATGGTGCGCATCCGTTTTCATGGAGTGGTTCATGCGTGTAGCCGGCCTTGCTGCTGCCCTGCTGTTCGCACTGTCGCCGGCCATCGGCCTGGCGCAGAGTGCCCCGGACAAGACGCCGAAGGCGGACGACCCCGATGCCAAGGAGTCGGTCACCTCGCGGGTGCCGCTGGACGAGATCCGCCGCTTCGTCGCGGTGTACAACGCGGTGCGCGCGGCCTACGTGGACCCCGTGGACGACAAGAAGCTGATGCAGTCGGCGGTCCGCGGCCTGCTGCTGGACCTGGATCCGCACAGCACCTATTTCGACAAGGAAGATGCCCAGGCCTTCGACGAGCAGGCCACGGGCGCCTACGAAGGCATCGGCGTCGAGCTGCTGCAGCAGGACGGCGCGCTCAAGGTGGTGTCGCCGATCGACGAAACGCCCGCCGCGCGTGCCGGACTGCGCGCAGGCGACCTGATCGTGGCCATCGACGGCAAGCCGATCAGTGCGTACGAGGCGATGGAGCCGCTGCGCGGCCCGGCTGGCAGCAAGGTCGTGCTGACCATCGAGCGGGGCGACGAAAAGCCGTTCGACGTCACCGTCACCCGCGAGACCATCCGCGTCACCAGCGTGCGCAGCCGGATGCTGGAGCCGGGCTATGGCTATGTGCGCATCAGCACCTTCCAGGCCGATACCGGCGCGGACTTCCAGAAGCACCTCACCCAGCTGCAGTCGCAGGCTGGTGGCAGGCTGAAGGGCCTGGTGCTGGACCTGCGCAGCAACCCGGGCGGCCTGCTCACCGCGGCGGTGCAGGTGGCCGACGATCTGCTGGAAAAGGGCGTGATCGTGAGTACCCGCGGCCGCATCTCGGTCAGCGATGCGAAGTTCGAGGCCACGCCCGGCGACCTGATGCAGGGGGCGCCGGTGGTGGTGCTGGTGGATGCCGGTTCGGCCAGCGCCTCGGAGGTGCTGGCCGGCGCGCTGCATGACAACCGGCGCGCGCGCATCGTCGGCAGCCGCACGTTCGGCAAGGGCTCGGTGCAGACCGTGCTGCCGCTGGACAACGGCGACTCGGTCAAACTGACCACCGCGCGTTACTACACCCCCAGCGGCCGTTCGATCCAGGCCACCGGCATCGTGCCGGACGTGGAGCTGGCCGCGGATCCGGCTGCCGCCGGCAAGGACGTGCCGGCTTCCATTGCCGATTTCAGCGAGGCCAAGCTGCCGGGCCACCTGCGTGGCGACGACGAGGCCAGTGGCATGGCCGCCGGCGTGGTGCTGCCGGGCGATGGGCCGGTGCGCTCGGCCCTGCGCGAACTCAAGCAGCCCGGCTCGCTCGCTGCTCGGCCCGCGGCTGCGGCACGGCCGGCGGTCCCGGCGAAGCCGGAAGCAACGCCGACGCCGACGGGCGTCAGCGTGCCGGCCAAACCGGAAGCCGTCGACGGCGGCAAGTGACTTTCCCCGCGCGCGCCCCGGGGGCGTGCGCGTCATCCGCACGGGAGCGGAGCGGGGATGCCGGACGGCGCACGGACGAAATGCGGCAGCGGGCGGGCGATGTTCCCTCCTGCCGCCACGTCACCGGCGGCAATGGCTGCGCGATGCGGTACTCAGCGCGGCTTGGCGGGCATCGGGAACGGCGTGACCACCTTCTCCCCGGTGGCTGCGTCGCGGATCGCCGATTGGCCCTTCTTTTCCACTTCCTCGATGCGCACGATGCTCTGCATCGGCAGGTGCAGCACCTTGGTGCCAGCGAACTCCTCGCGCAGGCGTTCCTCGGTGGGGTCGACCACCAGGCCGTCATGGAGGTCGAACACCAGTTCGGCGATTTCGTTGAATCCCCACAGGTGGCTGCTGCCCACGTGCCGGGCATACAGCTCGTAGACCTTGCCGTGGTTGAGGAACGTGATCTTGTACAGGGGCTTGCTGCTCATGGCGCGATTATAAGGATGGCGCGCATGGGGGGGCGGCCGCTAGAAACCGTGGCGCTTGCGCAGTCGCCGGGCGATCGCGGCGCGCACATACAGCCCATAGACGATGCCGAACAGGAAGCCGGACAGGTGCGCCGACCACGCCACCATGCCGAAGCTCGGGCCGATATAGGCGAAAACCACCTGCAGGGCGGCCCATACCCCGATCAGCAGATAGGCCGGCGCCCGGACGAACTCCAGGAACAGCCCCAGCGGCAGCACCACGCCCAGCCGCGCGCCGGGGAACAGCGCCAGGTAGGCCCCCAGCAGCGCCGACACCGCGCCGCTGGCGCCGATGATGATCTGGTCGGGCGATCCCATGGCGTACAGCGCCGCCAGGTTGGCCGCGGCACCGCCCAGCAGGAACAACAACAACAGCCGCCATGGCCCCAGCACGCGTTCGGCCGGCAGCCCGAAGATCAGCAGGAACACCAGGTTGCCGAGCAGGTGCGACCAGTCCGCGTGCAGGAACAGCGCGGTGAACAGGCGCAGCACGCTGCCGTCGCGCAGTGCCGCCCACCAGTCCTGCGGGTTGCCCAGGCCGGTGGACAGCGCGCCCCAGTCCATCCACAGCGACCGCCGTGCTTCGTCCGGCCGCGAGATCGACCAGAGGAAGGCCAGCCAGATTGCCGCGAACAGCAGTGGCACTGCCCAGCGGAGTCCGGGTTTGTCGCGGGAGGGAATGGAAACGAACATGGGCGCGCAAGCCTACCCCGAGGAGGGCCGGTGCAGGGTGAGGGAGTGGAAATAAATGAATACGGCGGCGTTATTGTTTAGTTAACAAGCTTGATGGATACTGCATACGGCGTCGTATGTCGGGAGGGGAATCCGGCGCATCGCAGGGCCGCTTGGCGGTACTGGGGTGCAGGCGCACAACGAATCATCACCGCCCTACGGAGAGAGCTTCCAACATGCATACCGCTTCCACCCTCGCTCGTGTCACCGCTCTGGCCGTCGGCATCGCCGGTGCCCTGGCTTTCAGCCACGCCGACGCCGCCGCGTTCCAGCTCAAGGAAAACAGCGCCAAGGGCCTGGGCCGCGCTTTCGCCGGTTCCGCCTCTGCCTGGGATGACGCTTCGGTGATCGCCACCAACCCGGCGTCGATGCGCCTGCTCGACGGCCGCCAGTTCCAGGCCGACGTGAGCGCCATCAGCTTCTCGGCCAAGATGGAAGAGATCTACAGCGCCCGCAACGCCGGCCCGACCGGCGCTGGCAAGGGCACGCCGATCTCCGGCGGCAACGGCGGCAACGCCGGCATGATCGCCCCGGTCCCGGCCGCGTACTTCCACGTGCCGTTCGGCGAGAACGACAACATGCACTTCGGCCTGTCGCTGACCGCGCCGTTCGGCTTCAAGACCGAATACGACCGCGACTGGGTGGGCCGTTACCACGGCACCAAGACCGACCTGAAGGCCGTCGACCTGGGCGCTGCGTTCTCGTATGACGTCAACCCGTACGTGTCCTTCGGCGCCAGCGTGTTCGTCGAGCACCTGACCATCGAACTGGCCAATGCCGTGGACTTCGGCGCCGTGGCCTACAGCGCCAGCAAGGGTGCCAGCGCCGCGCTGGGCCTGGTGCCGGGCAGCGCCGACGGCTACGCCACCGTCGAGGGCAACAACAATGCCGTCGGCTACGTGATCGGCGGTACCTTCAGCCCGACCGAGAACACCAACATCGCGCTGAGCTACCGTTCCAAGGTCGAGCACAAGATCACCGGCGGCAAGGCCCGCTTCGAGGTGCCGGGCAAGGTCGACGCCGCGCTGGGCCTGACGGCCAAGGGGCTGTTCGTCGATTCCAGCGGCAAGGCCACCGTGACCCTGCCGGCCACGGCTACGCTGAGCGTGACCCACAAGCTCAACGACCGCTGGATGGTGATGGGCGACGTGACCCGCACCGCCTGGGCGCCGGCGTTCGACAAGGTGACCGTGGACTTCGCGTCCAACCAGCCGGACAACGTGCTGGTGTTCGGCTACAAGGACACCACCTTCGCTTCGATCGGTACCGAGTACAAGCTGTCCGACACCATCACCCTGCGTGGCGGCGTGGCCTACGACGAAACCCCGACCACCTACTCGCACCGCGACGTGCGCGTGCCGGACGTGACCCGCAAGTGGCTGTCGTTCGGCCTGGGCTGGACCCCGAAGGAGAACACCGAGTTCAACTTCGGCTACACCCACCTGTTCACCAACGACCCGGCGATCAACGCCACCAGCAGCACCGGCAACGTGCTGCAGGGCAAGTACAAGGTCGGTGGCGACGTCCTGGCCGCCTCGATGAACTACAAGTTCTGATCCAGGCACGCTGGATGCGACAGACCGGAGGGCCCCGCGCGAGCGGGGCCCTCCGCTTTTGCGGGCAGGGGCCGGTGCCGCGCGATGCCATGGCCCGGGCGCATGCGCCGGGCGACAATGGGCAATGAATCTCTCCGACCCCGGGTTCCAGCTGGAGCTGGCCGCCAACATCGCCGTCGCCGGCTCCATTCTCCTGGCCGGCCGCAACAACGTGCACACCTGGTGGCTGGGCATCGTCGGCTGCGCGCTGTTCGCGCTGGTGTTCGAGCGATCGCACCTGTACGCGGACATGGTGCTGCAGTTCTTCTTCATCGCGATCAGCGTGCTGGGCTGGTGGCAGTGGCTGCGCGGCGACCAGGGTGCGCCGCTGCCGATCACCTCGTTGCGACCGCGCGCATGGGCCTGGCTGGCGCCGCTGGCGGTGCTGGCCACGTTCGGCTACGGCTGGATGCTGACCCGCCTGACCAATGCCTATGCGCCGTATGTCGATTCGGCGGTGCTGGTGCTGAGCGTGATCGCGCAGCTGCTGATGATGCGGCGCAAGCTGGAATCGTGGTGGCTGTGGCTGCTGGTGAACAGCATCGCGGTGCCGCTGTACTACAGCCGCGGCCTGCACCTGACCTCGATCCTGTACGTGGGCTTCTGGATCAACGCACTGGTGGCGCTGCGCCACTGGCGGCACCTGATGCGCGGACAGGCGGACGCGTCGCTGGCCGATGCCGTCGCCTGAGTCGAAGCCGGGCGGCGCCTGCGAAAAACCCCGCTTTCGCGGGGTTTTTCGTTCACCGGATCATGCGGGCAATCAATCGCCCAGGGTCAGCAGCGAGGCGTTGCCGCCGGCGGCGGTGGTGTTCACCGTCACCGTCTTTTCGGTGGCGAAGCGCAACAGGTAGTGCGGGCCACCGGCCTTCGGGCCGGTACCGGACAGGCCCTGGCCGCCGAACGGCTGCACCCCGACCACCGCGCCGATCTGGTTGCGGTTGACGTAGACATTGCCGACGTTGACGCGCGAGGCGATGCGCTCGACGGTTTCGTCGATGCGCGAGTGCACGCCCAGGGTCAGGCCGTAGCCGGTGGCGTTGATCTGGTCGATCACCGCATCGAGCTGGTCGGCCTTCCAGCGGATCACGTGCAGGACCGGCCCGAAGATCTCCCGGTGCAGCTGGCCGAGGTGCCTGAGCTCATACGCGCGCGGCGCGAAGAAGGTGCCGTGCGCGGTGGCGTCGGACAGCGGCGCGGCGGCGATCAGGCGCGCTTCGGCATCCATGCGCGCGGCGTGCTCTTCGAGAATGCGCAGTGCGTCGGCATCGATCACCGGGCCGACGTCGGTGGACAGCTCGCCCGGGTCGCCGACCTTCAGTTCGGCCATCGCGCCGGACAGCATGCCCATCACCTTGTCGGCGATGTCGTCCTGCACGAACAGCACGCGCGCGGCCGAGCAGCGCTGGCCGGCCGAGGTGAAGGCCGAGCCGATCGCGTCCTTGACCAGCTGTTCCGGCAGCGCCGAGGAGTCGGCGATGAAGGCGTTCTGGCCGCCGGTCTCGGCGATCAGCACGCCGATGGCGGCATCGCGCGCGGCCATCGCGCGGTTGATGGCGCGGGCGGTTTCGGTCGAACCGGTGAATGCCACGCCAGCCACCCGCGGGTCGGCGGTGAGCGCGGCACCGACGGTGGCGCCGTCGCCCGGCAGGAACTGCAGCACGTCGGCGGGCACGCCGGCATCGTGCAGCAGCTTCACCGCGTAGTAGCCGACCAGGTTGGTCTGCTCGGCCGGCTTGGCGATGACGCTGTTGCCGGCGGCCAGCGCGGCGCTGACCTGGCCCAGGAAGATCGCCAGCGGGAAGTTCCACGGGCTGATGCAGACGAACACGCCGCGGCCGTGCAGCTGCAGCTCGTTGCTCTCGCCGGTCGGGCTCGGCAGCGTTTCGGCATGACCGAACTGCTCGCGCGCCTGCTTGGCGTAGTAGCGCAGGAAATCCACCGCCTCGCGGACTTCGGCGACGCTGTCCGGCAGGCTCTTGCCGGCTTCCTTCACGCACAGCGCCATGAACTCGGCGATGCGCGCTTCCAGCTGGTCGGCGGCATGTTCCATGATCGCGGCGCGGCTGGCGGCCGGGGTACGGTTCCAGCCCGGCTGCGCGGCGACGGCGTTGGCCAGCGCCTGCTGCACGGTGGCGCTGTCGGCGGCCTGCCAGTGGCCGACCACTTCGCGGTGGTCGGCCGGGTTGGTGACCGGCACGGTGGCGCCGCTGGCGCTGGCGCTGGCGCCCGGCACCAGCGGGGCGGCCTGCCACGGCTTGACGGCGGCGTTGAGCTGCCCGGCGAGGGCACGCAGTGCGTTGTCGTTGGCGAGGTTGATGCCCATGGAGTTGTTCCTGTCGTGGTTCTGGCTGCGCAGCAGGTCGACCGGCAGCGGGATCTTGGGATGCGGGATGGAGGCGAACGAGGACACCGCTTCGACCGGGTCGCGGATCAGGTCGTCGATCGACACGTCCTCGTCGGTGATGCGGTTGACGAAGCTTGAATTGGCGCCGTTCTCGAGCAGGCGGCGCACCAGGTAGGGCAGCAGGTCCTCGTGCGAACCGACCGGTGCGTAGACGCGGCAGGGCACGTCGAGGCGATCGGCGGGGACCACCTCGGCGTACAGGTCGTCACCCATGCCGTGCAGCTTCTGGTGCTCGTAGGTGCGGCCCTGCGCGATCTGCTTCACCGCGGCGATGGTGGCCGCGTTGTGGGTGGCGAACATCGGGTACAGCACGTCGCTGTGGCCGAACAGCCGCCTGGCGCAGGCCAGGTAGGACACGTCGGTGTTCTGCTTGCGGGTGAACACCGGGTAGCCGGGCAGGCCGTCGATCTGCGCGCGCTTGATCTCCGCGTCCCAATAGGCGCCCTTGACCAGGCGTACCTGCAGGCGGTGGCCGATGCGGCGGGCCAGGTCGGCCAGGTAGTCGATCGTGTACGGGGTGCGCTTCTGGTAGGCCTGCACCACGATGCCGAAGCCTTCCCAGCCCTTGAGCGAAGGATCGCTGACCACCCGTTCGATGATGTCCAGCGAAAGCTCCAGGCGGTCGGCTTCCTCGGCGTCGACGGTGCAGCCGATGCCGTAGGACCTGGCCAGCTGCGCCAGTTCCAGCACGCCCGGCACCAGGTCCGCGAGCACGCGCTCGCGCTTGGCATGCTCATAGCGCGGGTACAGCGCCGAGAGCTTGATCGAGATGCCATGCGAGCGGGTCACGTCGCCGTCGGCCTTGCCGCCGCGTGCCAGGTTGTCCTTGCCGATGGCGTGGATCGCGCGCCGGTAGTCTTCCAGGTAGCGCAGCGCGTCCTTCATGGTCAGCGCGCCTTCGCCGAGCATGTCGAAGGAGTAGCGGTAGTTGCCGTTGTCGCCCTTGTGCGAGCGCGCCAGGGCCTCGTCGATGGTGCGGCCCATGACGAACTGGTGGCCCATGATCTTCATCGCCTGGCGCACGGCCAGGCGGATCACCGGTTCGCCGACGCGGCCGATCAGGCGCTTGAAGGCGCCGTGCACGTCGCGCTTGGTGTCGTCGGCCAGGTCGACCAGGTGGCCGGTCAGCATCAGGCCCCAGGTCGAGGCGTTGACCAGCACCGAGTCGGACTGGCCCATGTGGCGCTTCCAGTCGGCTTCGCCGAGCTTGTCGCGGATCAGCTTGTCGGCGGTTTCCTGGTCGGGGATGCGCAGCAGCGCCTCGGCCACGCACATCAGCAGCACGCCCTCCTCGCTGCCCAGGTCGTACTGGCGCATGAACGCCTCGATCGCGCCCTGGTTGCGGGCGCGGGCGCGCACCCGGCGCACCAGGTCGGCGGCGGTGGCCTGGACCTGGGCCTGCTCGGCGGCCGGCAGGCGGGCCTGTTCCAGCAGTTCGCGCACATGGCTGGCCTCGTCTTTCAGCCAGGCATCGGTGATGGCCTGGCGCAGGGCGGCCGGTGCCGGCGGCAGTTCGGGCGAGAGCAGCGGCCGTGCCGCGGCGGTGTGGGTGGACGGTGTTGCATTCATGGGCATGACCACATCGGGACACGTTGGGATTCGGCCATTTTAATCCTTGGCGCCGAATTTCCCAGCCCTCCGGAAGCCTTTATGAAGTGGCGGAACCATTGGCACGCGTGGGATTCGGTACAGATTTCCGGTTTCCATCAATTTGTGCTGAATCCGGCAAATTTGTTGCCGATGTCGATTCGATGCGGGCGGAAATCCGGTGTGCAGTGCAGCAATCACAACAATCATGAATGAGAGCTTGCCGGGGTGATTGGGCGGGGCTACCATCGAATCCGTTTTCCGCGGTACGGACGCGGTTGCGACATGATCGAGATGCTTCGGCTGGTTTCCGACGGCTCACGTGCGCAGCTGGTGCTGCATCCCCCACGGGCGCTCAGCGCCCGGCAGTTCGTCCTGTTGTTCATCGCGCTGGCAGGGTTGATGGCGTTCTCCGCAGGCCTGGGTTGGCTGTCTGGAAACGTTTTCGCCCCGGTCTTCGCGCTATTGCATTGCTTCCTGGTGGGAGCTGCCCTGCGCGCGTCATGGCGCAGCGGCGAACGCCGGGAAGAGATCCGGGTTGGACCGGACTGCGTGGAAGTGATTCCCGCAGCCGGATGTCCGCCGGTCTTCCGTGCCCACCCTTACTGGGTGCGCCTGGTGATCGAGGACGAACGGGTCGTGCTGGTCTCCAGCGGAAAGCGGGTCGAAGTGGGGAGTCTCCTCGCACCCGCCGAACGCAGGGAACTGGCGGCGACGCTGGATGGCTTGCTCGCGGCCAGTGACGGCCGCAACCGATGACGTCAAGGGTCTAGGCAATGAAGCAAAGCAACAGGTGGGGAGTGTGGTGCAGGCAGGCTCTGGGGTTGGCGGCGATGGCGCTGGCCGCACCCGTGGCATGGGCCCAGGCGGGTGATCCGAAACCCTGGCAGCTCAACATGGGCAAGGGCGTCACCCATACCGCGCGCATGGCGTGGGACGCGCACATGGTGGCGCTGTGGGTGTGCACGATCATCGGCCTGATCGTGTTCGCCGCGATGGCCTACGCGATCATCAAGTTCCGCAAGTCCAAGGGCGCGGTGGCGGCGCAGTTCTCGCACAACACCAAGGCCGAGGTCATCTGGACCGTCATCCCGATCATCATCCTGGTGGTGATGGCGTGGCCGGCCACGGCCAAGCTGATTTCCATGTACGACACCCGCGACTCCGAGATGACGGTGAAGATCACCGGCTACCAGTGGATGTGGAAGTACGAATACCTGGGCGAGGACGTGGCCTTCACCAGCCGCCTGGACCGCAAGTCCGACCAGGTGCGGCAGAGCGGCGCGGTGCCGACCATGGCATCGGACCCGCACTACCTGCTGGACGTGGACAACCCGCTGGTGCTGCCGGTCGATACCAAGGTCCGCTTCGTGATCACCTCCGACGACGTGGTGCATGCGTGGTGGGTGCCGGCACTGGGCTGGAAGCAGGACGCCGTGCCGGGCTTCATCAACGAGCGCTGGACCAACATCGAGCAGGAAGGCGTGTACCGCGGCCAGTGCGCCGAACTGTGCGGCAAGGACCATGGCTTCATGCCGATCGTGGTCAAGGCCGTGTCCAAGGACGAGTTCAAGGCCTGGCTGGCCTCGCGCAAGCCCGCCCCGGCACCGGCCACCGAGCCCGCGCCGGCCGCCGCACCCGCCACCGACGCCCCGCAGCCGGAGGCCGCGCCCGCCGCGGAACCGGCTCCCGTGGCGCCCGGCGCCTGATACCACTGCGCGCCGGCCGTTGCCGGCGCGATGCCTGGAAACTGGATAACGAGGTATAGCTGCAATGGCGAACTCCGCAGTGGGCCACTCCGATCATCACGGCCACCGGCAAGGCTTCTTCGAGCGTTGGTTCTTTTCGACCAACCACAAGGACATCGGTACGCTGTACCTGCTTTTCAGCTTCCTGATGTTCATCATCGGCGCCTTCATGTCGGTGCTGATCCGCCTGGAGCTGATGGAGCCCGGGCTGCAGCACATGAAGCCGGAATTCTTCAACCAGATGACCACCGTGCACGCGCTGGTGATGATCTTCGGTGGCGTGATGCCGGCGTTCGTCGGCCTCGCCAACTGGATGATCCCGCTGCAGATCGGCGCGCCGGACATGGCCCTGCCGCGCATGAACAACTGGTCGTTCTGGCTGCTGCCGGTGGCCTTCACCCTGCTGCTGCTGACCCTGTTCCTGCCCGGTGGCGCGCCCGCCGGTGGCTGGACCATGTACCCGCCGCTGTCGCTGCAGGGCGGCTACAACGTCGCCTTCAGCGTGTTCGCCATCCACGTGGCCGGCATCAGTTCGATCATGGGCGCGATCAACATCATCGCCACCGTGCTCAACATGCGCGCCCCGGGCATCGACCTGCTGAAGATGCCGATCTTCTGCTGGACCTGGCTGATCACCGCGTTCCTGCTGATCGCGGTGATGCCGGTGCTGGCCGGCGCGGTGACCATGCTGCTGACCGACAAGTTCTTCGGCACCAGCTTCTTCAACGCCGCCGGCGGCGGCGACCCGGTGATGTACCAGCACATCTTCTGGTTCTTCGGGCATCCCGAGGTCTACATCATGATCCTGCCGGCGTTCGGCGTGATCAGCGAGATCATCCCCACCTTCAGCCGCAAGCCGCTGTTCGGCTACCAGGCGATGGTGTACGCCACCGCGGCCATCGCGTTCCTGTCGTTCATCGTGTGGGCCCACCACATGTTCACGGTGGGCATGCCGCTGGGCGGCGAGATCTACTTCATGTTCGCCACCATGCTGATCTCGATCCCGACCGGCGTGAAGGTGTTCAACTGGGTCAGCACCATGTGGAAGGGCGCGCTGACGTTTGAAACCCCGATGCTGTTCTCCATCGCCTTCGTGGTGCTGTTCAGCATCGGCGGCTTCTCCGGCCTGATGCTGGCCATCGTGCCGGCCGACTTCCAGTACCACGACACCTACTTCGTGGTGGCGCACTTCCACTACGTGCTGGTCACCGGCGCGGTACTGGCGCTGATCGCCGCGGTCTACTACTGGTGGCCGAAGTGGACCGGACGCATGTACAACGAGTTCTGGGGCAAGGTGCATTTCTGGTGGACGATGGTGTTCGTCAACCTGCTGTTCTTCCCGCAGCACTTCCTGGGCCTGGCCGGCATGCCGCGCCGCATCCCGGACTACAACCCGGTGTTCGCCGACTGGAACCTGGTCAGCTCGATCGGTGCGTTCGGCATGTTCGTCACCCCGTTCCTGATGGCCGCCATCCTGCTGTCCTCGCTGCGCAGCGGCCAGCGCGCCGAGGCGCGCGCCTGGGAAAGCGCCAAGGGCCTGGAGTGGACCGTGCCGTCGCCGGCGCCGGCGCATACCTTCACCGTGCCGCCGGTGATCCGGCCGGGTGACCTGGCCCACGACGACGTGACCCATTGAGGCGCGCGACGATGAGCCGTCCCGACTGGCAACCCGATGAACTGGCCCTGCGCCGCCGCCGTTCGCGGCGCACGGCGCTGGTGGTGGGCGTGATCGCGGTGCTGATCTACGCCGGCTTCATCCTGTCCGGGGTGCTTGCGCATTGACCACGCCCGCGCCCCGGCCCGAACGCAATGCCGGCATCGTCCGGCTGCTCGGCGTGGCGCTGGGCGTGTTCGTGTTGACGTTCTCGCTGGTGCCGCTGTACCGCATCGCCTGCGAGAAGGTGTTCGGCGTCCGCCTCGAGCGCGGCGCCAGCCAGGCGGCCGCGTCCGGGGCCGCCACCGTCAAGCGCCTGGTGCGGGTGGAGTTCGATGGCGGCGTCAATTCCAAGCTGCCGTGGGCCTTCCATCCGGAAAAGCTGACCATGGACGTGGTGCCCGGCGAACTGAACGAGGCGCTGTATTTCGCCCGCAACGACAGCGACCACGCGCTGGTCGGCAGCGCCGTGCCCTCGGTGGCACCGGCGCGCGCATCGGGCTATTTCAACAAGACCGAGTGTTTCTGCTTCACCGCGCAGACCCTGCAGGCCGGCGAGCAGCGCGAGATGCCGGTACGTTTCATCGTCGATCCGGACCTGCCCGCAGATGTCCGCACGATCACCCTGTCCTACACCTTCTTCAAGAACGACGCGCTGACGGCGCAGCTGGCACCGGCCTCGGCCGGCGGCTCGTCGCACGCGGCCCCCTGACCACGGATCCGGAAGCAAGCCATGGCCCATAACACGCCTGATGCCAACGTCTACTTCGTGCCGAGCCAGAGTCGCTGGCCCTTCGTCGGCTCGATTTCCATGCTGGTGCTGATGGTCGGAGTGGCCAGCTGGCTCAACGACGCCAGTTGGGGCCGCTGGACCTTCTTCGTGGGCCTGGCGATGCTGGTGTTCACCTTGTTCCTGTGGTTCGGCGACGTGATCCGCGAGTCGGTCGGCGGCAACTACAACCGCCAGGTCGATGGCTCGTTCCGCATGGGGATGGTCTGGTTCATCTTCTCGGAAGTGATGTTCTTCGCCGCCTTCTTTGGCGCGCTGTTCTACACCCGCGTCTACGGCCTGCCCTGGCTGGGCGGCGAAGGCCACGGGGTGGCGACCAACGAGATGCTGTGGGACGGTTATTCGGCGGCCTGGCCGAGCAATGGCCCGGGTGGCATCGGCGGCATGTTCCAGACCATCCCGGCGTGGGGCCTGCCGCTGCTCAACACGCTGATCCTGCTCAGCTCCGGCGCGACCCTGACCATCGCCCACCATGCGCTCAAGGCCGGCAACCGCAGGCAGCTGCTGATCTGGCTGGGCGCCACCGTGCTGCTGGGCTGCGTGTTCCTGTTCTTCCAGGTCGAGGAGTACATGCACGCCTACGGCGAGCTCAACCTGACCCTGGGCTCGGGCATCTATGGTTCCACCTTCTTCATGCTCACCGGCTTCCATGGCGCGCACGTGGCCCTGGGCACGATCATGCTGATCGTGATGTGGCTGCGTTCGGCCAAGGGCCACTTCACCCGCGACAACCACTTCGGCTTCGAGGCCGCGGCGTGGTACTGGCACTTCGTCGACGTGGTGTGGCTGATGCTGTTCCTGTTCGTCTACGTGCTGTAAGCGGCAAGACGCAGGGAGCGGGGCATCGGGACCGGGTCCCGGCGCACCGCTCCCTGGTTCACTTCATGGGCGCGCCCGGTGTCAGCCGCCGACGCCGTGCGGCTTGATCCAGCCGCTGTAGATGCCCAGGATCACCAGCAGGATCAGCACCACCGACAGCACGATGCGCCGGGTCAGGGCATTGACCGTGCGCTTGGTCTGGCCGCGGTCGATCATCAGGTAGTACAGCCCGGCGCCAAGATTCCAGACGATGACGATCAGGAACGCGATCACCAGCAGTGTCTTCAGCGAATCATTCATGCACGGCTCGAAATGTGGGAAGGCGTCGCTATCTCACCTGCTCACGGCGCCGTTGTCATGACGCGACAGCACACGGGTCTGCTGGGCTGGTTGCTGGCGCTCGCGGTGGCCGCGCTGTTCAGTGCGCTGGGCGCCTGGCAGTTGCAGCGCATGCACGAGAAGCAGGCACTGCTGGCGCAGGCGCCGCCGGACCGCAGCCATGGGCTGGCGCTGGCGCAGGCGATGCGCGCGCCGGCAACGCTGCACTGGGTGCATGACACGCTGGAGTTCCTGCCGGCCACGGTGCTGCTGGACAACCAGCTGCGCGACGGGCGTGCCGGGCTGAAGGTGTACCAGGCCGCGCGCGTGGACGCCGGTGCGGTGCTGGTCGACCTGGGCTGGCTGCCCTTGCCGGCCGACCGCCAGTTGCCGCGCATCGCGCCGTTGCAGGGGCGGATCGAGGTGCAGGGCCTGTGGGCACCGCCGCCGTCGCCGGGCCTGGCGCTGGGGCCGGCGCTGGCGGCCACCGCGCAGCCGCGGGTGTGGCTGGCCACGCGCGTGGACACCGCGGCCATTGCCGCGCAGTTGCAGCTGCCAGCCGCCGCGCTGGCCGGCCAGGTGCTGCGGCTGGATCCGGCCTCGCCGCTGGGTTACACCCGCGACCTGGACCTGCTGCCCAACACCCTGCCGCCTTCGCGGCATCTGGGCTACGCGGTGCAGTGGTTCGCCATGGCGCTGGCGGTGCTGGTGATCGCCGGGGTGCTGCATGTCCGCCGCCGCCGCGGGCGCTGAACGCCAAGCCATGGGAAAATGCCGCACATGAATGCCCTGACCCCGGAACAACTCGTCATCCGCAAGCGCGGCCGCCGCGTGCTGCTGCTCATCTTCGCCATGTTCTTCGGGTCGATGGCGCTGGCGGGCATCCTGCGCTTCTCCGGCTGGATGCCGCAGGTGAACCGCAACCACGGGCAGCTGTTCGAGCCGGCGCTGGACCTGCGCCAGGAACAGCTGCGGCTGGCCGACGGCAGCGCCTATGAATGGAACCCGGCCGCCCGCCACTGGCGCATCGTGCTGGCGCCTGCGGCCGACTGCGCGCCGGCCTGCGTCACTTTGTCGCAGCAGCTGGACACCGTATGGCGACTGTTCGGCCACAACGCCGATAATGTCGAGATACTGTGGCTGGGCACGCCGCCGGAACAGGTGGTGGCCTCGCCGGCGCTGAAGGTGCTGCAGGCCTCGCCGGCGTTGCGCGCGAAACTGCCGGGGGTGGACGACCCCGCCGGCATCCCGGTTTACGTGATCGATCCCAACGGCTTCGTGGTCCTGCGTTATGCGCCCGGCTTCGACCCGGGCGGCCTGCGCACCGATCTTTCCAGGCTGTTGAAACTGAAGTGAGTTCCATCCGAATGAATGCCCCCGCGCGTCCGGCGCTGCACCGCAATTTCCACCGCCTGGCGTGGTTCGCCCTGATCATGACCGCGAGCACGATCATGTTCGGCTCGTTCGTGCGCCTGTCCGATGCCGGCCTCAGCTGCCCGGACTGGCCGACCTGCTATGGCCGCGTCACCTGGCCGCAGACGCAGGTGGAGGCCGCGCAGCACGTGGCCAGCGAGATCCGCCCGCTGGAAAGCCACAAGGCATGGCGCGAACAGGTGCACCGTTTCCTGGCCGGCCTGCTGGGCCTGGAGGTGCTGACCCTGGCGTTGCTGGCCGCACGCCGTCACCGCCGGGGCGTGGCCCAGGTGGTCACCGCCTCGGTGCTGGTGGCACTGGCCATCCCCCTGTACATGCGCGGTGAACATGTCGCCTCCAGCGTGCTGGCGATCGGCGGCGAGGCGATCCTGCTGCTGGCGGCGCTGCGCTGGTCCAACATCGACCTGTCGCGCGCGGCGATGCTGACCCTGGCGGTGGTGATCTTCCAGGCGCTGCTGGGCATGTGGACCGTGACCTGGCTGCTCAAGCCCATCGTGGTCATGGGCCACCTGCTCGGCGGGATGCTGCTGTTCGGCCTGCTGGTGTGGATGGCCTGGAGGGCCACGCACCTGCCGATCACCCTGGCGCAGGCCCCGCGCCTGCGCTGGTGGCTGCGCGTGGGGCTGGCGCTGCTGGTGCTGCAGATCGCGCTGGGCGGCTGGGTCAGCGCCAACTACGCCGCGCTGGCCTGCGGCGGCGGCAGTGCATCGCTGGACAACTTCCCGCGCTGCGTGAGCCAGTGGTGGCCGACGCAGAACTACGGCGAGGGCTTCACCCTGTGGCGCGGCATCGGCGTGGACTACGAAGGCGGGGTGCTGGACGGCGCCTCGCGCATCGCCATCCAGATGGCGCACCGGATGATGGCCGTGGTCGTGGCGGTGTACCTGCTGGTGCTGTCGGTGCGCATGTTCCGCCTGCCGGGCATGCGCGGCTGGGCCAGCGCGCTGGGCGTGCTGGTGCTGCTGCAGGTCAGCCTGGGCGTGCTCAACGTCAAGCTCGCGCTGCCGCTGGCAGTGGCGGTGATGCACAACGGCGGCGCCGTGTGCCTGTTGTTCGTGCTGGTCTCGCTGCTGGCGCGGCTGCGTGCCCCGGAGTGAGCCGATGAGTACGACGTTGCGTGATTACTGGGACCTGACCAAGCCCAAGGTGGTGGCCCTGATCGTGTTCACCGCGCTGGTGGGCATGTTCCTGGCGATCCCGGGCTGGCCGACCGCCGCGCAGGCGACGACCGGCGCGGTGGCCTTCATCGGCATCTGGCTGTCGGCGGGAGCCGCCGCGGCGATCAACCAGCTGCTGGATGCGCGCATCGACGCGCAGATGGCCCGCACCTCGTGGCGGCCCCTGGTGGTGGGCAAGGTGACGCCGCGGCAGGTGCTGGTGTTCGCTGGCGCGCTGACCGCGCTGTCGATGACCATCCTGGTGCTGTGGGTGAACGTGATCACCGCGGTGCTGACGTTCGCGTCGCTGATCGGCTACGCGGTGGTCTACACCGTGTACCTGAAGCGGGCGACGTCGCAGAACATCGTGATCGGCGGCCTGGCCGGCGCGACCCCGCCACTGCTCGGCTGGGCGGCGGTGACCGGCATGCAGGGCGGCTCCGACTGGGCCTACGCCTCGCTGCTGGTGCTGATCATCTTCGTGTGGACGCCGCCGCATTTCTGGGCGCTGGCGATCTTCCGCCGCGCCGATTACGCCAAGGCCGCGGTACCGATGCTGCCGGTCACCCATGGCGTGGCGCACACCCGCCGGCAGATCCTGTTCTATTCGGTGGTGCTGGTGGTGGTGACCCTGCTGCCGGTGGCGCTGGGCATGAGCGGGGTGTTCTATCTCGGCGGCGCCACCGTGCTGAACCTGGTGTTCCTGTGGTACGCGTGGAAGATGCAGGACCCGCCGGACGAGATGTTCAACATGCAGATGTTCGGCTACTCGGTGGTCTACCTGATGGCGCTGTTCGCCTTCCTGCTGGTGGACCACTGGCTGCTGCCCTGGCTGTGAGGGCCGGGCCAGCGGCCTGCGCGGAGCGGTGACGGCAGGCGCCCGCCGCGTCCGCCGCCGGGGCTCAGCGGGTGCCGGTTTCCGGCTTGCGCCGCGCGTAACGCTGCGCCACCACCGCGCAGACGATCAGCTGCAGCTGGTGGTAGATCATGATCGGCAGCACGATCGCGCCGAGGCTGCCGCCGGCGAACAGGACCTTGGCGATCGGCACGCCGGTGGCCAGGCTCTTCTTGGAGCCGCAGAACACGATGGGAATCTCGTCCTCGCGGCTGAATCCCAGCCGCCGCGCCAGCCAGGTGATGCCGGGCATGGCGATGGCCAGCAGCACCACGGCCACCCCCGCCGCGGCGAGCAGCGCGCCGACCGGGGTCTTGTGCCACAGGCCTTCCACCACCGATTCGCCGAACGCGCCATAGACCACCAGCAGTACCGTGCCCTGGTCGGTGTAGCGCAGCAGCGCGCGCCGCCGCTCCACCCAGCGCGCGATCCACGGCCGCAGCAGGTGGCCGGCGACGAACGGCACCAGCAGCTGCAGCATGATCGCGCCGACCGCGTGCAGCGGATCGGCCATGCCACCCTGGCTGCCGGCCAGCACGCCCATCAGCAGCGGGGTCAGGAACACGCCGAGGATGCTCGACAGCGAGGCCGCGCACACCGCCGCCGGGATGTTGCCGCCGGCCATCGAGGTGAAGGCGATGGAAGACTGCACCGTGGACGGCAGCGCGCACAGGAACAGCACGCCGACGTAGAGGTCGGGCGTCAGTGCCCACCCGGCGAGCGGCCGGAACGCCAGCCCCAGCAGCGGGAACAGCACGAACGTGCAGGCCAGGATGACCAGGTGCAGGCGCCAGTGCAGCATGCCGGCGACGATGGATTCGCGCGGCAGTCGCGCGCCATGCAGGAAGAACAGCGCGGCGATGGCCAGGTCGGTGAAGCGGTCCAGGCCGTGCGCGGCAGCGCCGGTCATCGGCAGCACGCTGGCCAGGGCCACGGTGGCGAGCAGGGCGAGGGTGAAGTTGTCCGGTCGCAGGCGCGACCACCAGCGGGTCATCGGCGGGAGTGTCCTTGTCGGCGTGGCGGCGGGCTCAAGGCTGCGCGGGGCGCTCCAGCGCCGCGCGCACGGCCGGTTCCAGCGAGGTCAGCCCGGCGTCGCGGCCGAACTGCAGGGCGTCGTCGACCGGCGCCCCCTGCACGCGCGCCCGTACCAGCGCCAGCAGGGCGCCGGCGCGGTTGCCCGAGGCGCAGTGCAGCAGGGTGGTGCCGGGGTCCTGCCTGAGCAGGCGGTCGAGCGTGCGCGCGTTGGCTTCGCTGATGCCGGCCGCGCCATCGATGGGCAGGCGCACGTAGCGCAGGCCCAGCGCCTCGGCGGCAGCGGCCTCGTCATAGCCGCGGTCCTCGTGCGGCATGCGCAGGTCGATGACGGTGGTCACGCCCGAGCGCGCGGCATCGCGCAGCTGCTGCGCGCTGGGCTGGCCGCTGGTGAACAGGTCCGGGCGCGGCTGCTTCAGCGCCTGCCCGGCGGCAGCGGTGGAGCCGGCGCAGGCCAGCAGCAGGAACAGCAGTTTCGGCAGGTGTGGGTGCATCGTTTTGCTCCGTCCGCGCTTCAGCGCATCGTCGCGCGTGCCTTGAGCAGCTCGCGCAGTTCGAACTTGTCGGTCTCGTCCAGGCCCTGCTGGCGCTGCTTGGCCTGCAGCTCGTCCAGGCGTTGCTGCAGCAGCTGCTTTTCCAGCTGCACGATGGCGTCGTGCAGCTCCTGCGTCCAGCTGGCCTCGTCGCCGGGCAGGGCGACGGCCGCCAGCCGGTGCAGCGCGGTCTGCTCCTCGCGGCCGTCGAAGTGTTCCAGCAGCGCGCCGGTGCTGATGTCCGGGCGCTGCTGCACCAGCTCCAGCAGTTCCAGCAGCAGCTCGATGCCGGCCAGGCGCAGGCCGGCGATGGCATGGTGGCCCTCCAGGCTCAGCGCCAGCGACGGCTGCTGCAGCAGGATGGCGATGGCCGCGCGCACCAGGCTGCGTTTCTGCACCGGCGGGACCGCCGCGCGGCGCATGGGCGCGGTCGTCTGCGCGCTTCCGGCAGCGGCGCGGCCGATCCCGGTCAGGCGCTGCAGTTCCTGCTTCATCAGGTCGCCGAAGGCACCATCGGGGATCTGCGCCAGCATCGGCCTGGCGCGTTCGGCCAGGCGCGCCTTGCCGTCGAGCGTGCCCAGGTTGATCTCGCGGGTGAGTTCGTCGAAGAAGAACTGCGACAGCGGCGTGGCCTGCTTCAGGCGCGCGTCGAAGGCCTCGGCGCCTTCCTTGCGGACGATGGTATCCGGGTCCTCGCCGTCGGGCAGGAACAGGAAGAACGCCTGGCGCCCGTCCTTCATCCGCGGCAGCACCGATTCCAGCGCGCGCCATGCCGCGCGGCGGCCGGCGGCGTCGCCATCGAAGCAGAAGTACACGTCCGGCGCATTGCGGAACAGCAGCTCGGCATGGTCGGGCGTGGTCGCGGTACCCAGCGTCGCCACCGCCTGGGTGACGCCGAACTGGAACAGGCTGACCACGTCCATGTAGCCCTCGACCACGATCAGCCGCTCGATCTTCTGGTTGGCCTGGCGCACCTGCCACAACCCGTACAGCTCGCGGCCCTTGTGGAACAGCGCGGTCTCGGGCGAGTTGAGGTACTTGGGGCCGTCGTCCTTCTGCATGACCCGGCCGCCGAAGGCGATGACCCGGCCACGGCGGTCGAAGATCGGGAACATCACCCGGTCGCGGAACTTGTCGTAGACATGGCCGCGGTCGTTCTTGGAGAACAGGCCGACGCGGTCGAGCAGCTTCATCCGCCGCTCGTCCTTGCCCAGCGCGTCCTTCAGCGCGCTGTAGCCGTCCGGCGCATAGCCGATGGAAAAGCGTGCGCGGGTATCGGCGTCCACACCGCGGCCGTCGAGGTAGGCCAGCGCCTTGTCGCTGCCCTCCAGCTGCTTCTGGAAGAAGCGCGCGGCGGCGTCGAGCGCCGAGTACTGGTCGCGGCTGTCATCCTGCTGCTGCGGGCTGCGCGGGTTGGCGTCGCGCGGTACTTCCATGCCGGCGCGCTTGGCCAGTTCCTCCACCGCGTCGAGGAACTCGAGGCGGTCGTAGTTCATCAGGAAGCTGATCGCGGTGCCGTGCGCGCCGCAGCCGAAGCAGTGGTAGAACTGCTTGGTCGGCGAGACGGTGAACGAAGCCGAACGCTCGTCGTGGAACGGGCAGCGCGCCGCGTATTCCTTGCCCTGGCGCTTAAGCGGCACGCGCGAGCCGACCACTTCGACGATGTCGGAGCGGGCGAGCAGGTCGTCGATGAACGCGTCGGGGATTCGGGCCATGCGAGGGAGTGGAGCACCGCTGCGGGCGGTACATGGCGAAGGTGTGCGGCAAGTGTACTAGAGGCCCGGCCCCGGAACGGCGGTGGCCGCGCGCCGATGCGCGCGTTCGTCGATGACCGCGGTGACCAGGGCGCCGGCGAAGAACACCACGCTGGCGTAGTACACCCAGACCAGCATGATCACCAGCGTGCCCATCGAGCCGTAGGCGCTGCCGGGCGCGGCATTGGCGATGTGCAGGCCGATGCCGTAGCGGCCCAGGGTGAACAGCACGGCGGTGATGGCGCCGCCGCCGAAGGCCTGGCGCCAGGCGACCGGCCGGTCGGGCAGGTAGTGGTAGAGGAAGGCGAAGCCCAGGGTGTAGAGCAGCAGGGTGGAGACGTAGCCCACTGCCGGCAGCAGCGAGGGCAGGTGCGCGAACACCACCTGCAGCGCGGTGGTGGCGACCATCGACACGATCAGCAGGAACCCCAGGGCCAGCACCACCCCGGCCGAGAAGATGCGCTTCTTCAGCCAGCCGAGCGCGCCGTCGAAGCGCTGCAGGTCGGCGCGGAAGATGCGGTTCAGGGCGGCCTGCAGCTGGGCGAACACGACGGTGGCGCCGATGAACAGCAGCAACAGGCTCCACGCGCCGGCCAGCGAGCCCAGGTCGGGCTGGGCGGTGGCGTTGGCGATCACGGTGTCGGCGACTTCGGCCACGCTGTGGCCGGCCAGGTCGCCGATCTGGCCGACCAGCGCCTGCTGCGCGGGCGGATAGAGCGAGGCGGTCAGCCACAGCAGCAGCACCAGCAGCGGTGCCAGCGAGAGCAGGGTGTAGAACGCCAGCGATGCCGCCTGGGTCATCACGTCCGCTTCGGTGAAGCGGCGGGCCAGGGCGGCCGGCAGGCTCTGCTGCAACCGCTCCAGGCGGTGCGTCATGTCCGGTGACAGGGGCGCCATGCCGCGCAGGATGGCATACCCGGCCGCGTAGCCGCCGTGATGGACGGCGGCGCGCCGGCCCGCCGGTGGCGGCACCGGCGGGGCGGATGCGCCGGGCTCAGCCGGCCAGGGCCTGCTTGACCAGCTTCGACACCAGGCCCATGTCGGCCTGGCCGGCCAGCAGCGGCTTGAGCACGCCCATCAGCTTGCCGATGTCGGCCGCGCTGCTGGCGCCGGTTTCGGAGATCGCGGCGTTGATCGCGGCCAGGATCTCGGCCTCGCCCAGCTTGGCCGGCAGGTAGCGCTCGATCACCACGATCTCGTCGCGCTCGACCTTGGCCAGGTCCTCGCGGTTGGCCGCCTCGTACTGGGCCACCGAGTCCTTGCGCTGCTTGACCATCTTGTCCAGCACCGCGATCACCGCGGCGTCGTCCAGTTCGATGCGCTCGTCCACTTCCTTCTGCTTGATCGCCGCGTTGATCAGGCGGATCACGCCGAGGGAGTGCTTGTCGCCGCCCTTCATGGCGGCCTTCATGTCGTCGGTCAGTTGCTGTTTCAGGCTCATGGATCACCTCTTGCGGGATCGGAATGCGGGGGGTGCGCACGGGGCGCGGGAACGCAAAAAGCCGGCTACGCTCGCGCGTGCCGGCTTCCACTCCGGTCACGGAAGGCCGAGGCCCCCGTTCAGGAGTTGCGTCCGATCAGTACAGGCGCTGACGCTTGGTGACGTCGCGCGAGGAACGACGCAGCTGGCGCTTCACGGCAGCAGCAGCCTTGCGCTTGCGTTCCTGGGTCGGCTTTTCGTAGAACTCGCGCTTGCGGGTCTCGGCCAGCACGCCGGCCTTTTCGCAGGTGCGCTTGAAGCGGCGGAGCGCAAACTCGAAAGGTTCGTTCTCGCGGACTTTGACGCTGGGCATGGAATCTCCGGGACACAGTGAGACCGGGTCACGCCCGGTGAGCCGCGCATTATATCGGCTTTGAATCCGGGCGCAAGTGGGCGGGCAGGCCGGGATCGTGGCGGCCGGCCCATGGTCGACGCCGTGGGCCATGGCGCGCGCTGCCGCAGCGGGCCCCGGGCGGTTCGTAAACACGCGGCCGGAGGTTCACAATACCGGCATGAAAGTCCTTGGCATCGAATCCTCCTGCGACGAAACCGGCGTGGCGGTGTACGACACCGCGCTGACGGGCGTCGACGCCCTGCGCGCCCATGCGGTCTACAGCCAGATCGCGCTGCATGCCGAATACGGCGGCGTGGTGCCGGAGCTGGCCAGCCGCGACCATGTGCGCAAGACCCTGCCGTTGATCCGGCAGACCCTGGACGAGGCCGGCATCGCCGTCTCCGAGCTCGATGGCGTGGCCTACACCGCCGGTCCCGGGCTGGTCGGCGCGCTGCTGGTCGGTGCCGGGGTGGCGCGTTCGCTGGCGTGGGCGCTGGACGTGCCGGCCATCGGCGTGCATCACATGGAAGGCCACCTGCTGGCGCCGTTGATGGAGGACGACCCGCCGGCACCGCCGTTCGTGGCGCTGCTGGTCTCCGGCGGGCACACCCAACTGGTGGCGGTGGACGCCATCGGCAGCTACCGCCTGCTCGGCGAAACCCTGGACGACGCCGCCGGCGAGGCCTTCGACAAGACCGCCAAGCTGATGGGCCTGCCGTACCCGGGCGGGCCGCAGTTGGCGCGGCTGGCCGAGGCCGGCACGCCGGGGCGGTTCAGGTTCGCGCGGCCGATGACCGACCGGCCGGGGCTGGATTTCAGTTTCTCCGGGCTCAAGACCCAGGTGCTGCTGGCCTGGCGCGACAGCGACCAGGGCGAACAGACCCGCGCCGACATCGCGCGTGGTTTCGAGGACGCGGTGGTCGATACGCTGGCGATCAAGTGCGGGCGCGCGCTGGATGCGGCCGGCTGCGATGTACTGGTGGTGGCCGGCGGGGTCGGGGCCAACAAGCGGCTGCGGGCCCGGTTGCAGGATGCCGCGCAGCGCCGCGGCGGCCGCGTGTGCTTCCCGCGCCCGGCGCTGTGCACCGACAACGGCGCGATGATCGCCTTCGCCGGCGCGCTGCGCCTGCAGGCCGGCCAGCACAGCCCGGCCGAGGTGAAGGTGGTGCCGCGCTGGGACATGGCCACGCTGCCGCCGGTGTAGCCGCGCACCCGGGCGCGTGGGTCCTGGCAGTCCCGTGTAACGGCAGGCTCAGCGGCGGCTCGTTACCATGTCCGTTCATTCACCGCGACGAACGCAATGGACAAGGTATTCATCGAGGGGCTGGAGATCGAGGCCCTGATCGGCATCTACGACTGGGAGCGGCGCATCCGCCAGACCCTGGTGTTCGACCTGGAGATGGGGTTCGACAACCGCAGGCCGGCGGCGACCGACGACATTGCCGACACCCTCAATTACAAGGCGGTCAGCCGGCGCCTGCAGGAATACGTGGGTGGATCCGATTTCGGCCTGGTGGAAACCCTGGCCGAGCGCTGCGCGGCCATCGTGCTGGACGAATTCGACGTGCGCTGGCTGCGGTTGAAGCTGAGCAAGCCGGGCGCGGTGCGCGGCGCGCGCGCGGTGGGCGTGATCATCGAGCGCGAACGGGGCTGAGGGCATTGCCGGCGTCCGGCCGGTAACCGCCCGCGACGAAATACACGGAAACACACAGGAGACGACGGATGGTGGATGCGGTGGTGGCGGTACGGTGGCTCGAGCAGTTGCAGGACACACTGGAACCCTATCCCGGGGCCTACCTGGCCTTGATGATCCTGGCCCTGCTGGTGGCCGCGGGCCTGGCCAACTGGGTCACCAAGCGCATCCTGCTGCGCGGCCTGCGCCGGCTGCTCAGTCGCCTGCCCGGCGCCCAGACCGGGCGCGGCAGCCACCTGATGCGGGTGATCGCGCGGCTTTCCAACGTGGTGCCCAGCCAGGTCATCGCTGCCGGCATCAAGGTGGTGCCGGACCTGCCGCCCGGGGTGGTGACGTTCGTGGTCGGCGCCTGCCAGGCCTGGGCGGTGCTGACCGTGGCGCTGGCGGTGTCGCATGCGCTGGATGCGGCCAACGACCTCTACGAGCGGCGCCCGGACGCACGCAACAAGCCGATCAAGGGCTACCTGCAGGTCGCCAGGATCGTGATCTTCGTGATCGCCGGCCTGTCCATCGTCGCCACCCTGGCCGGCGTGGACCTGCGCTACCTGGTCACCGGCCTGGGCGCGGCCACCGCGGTGCTGATGCTGATCTTCCAGGACACCATCCTGTCGCTGGTGGCCAGCGTGCAGATCAGCGGCGATGGCCGCGTGCGCATCGGCGACTGGATCGAGATGCCCAGCCAGAACGCCGACGGCGACGTGATCGACATCGCCCTGCACACGGTGACGGTGCAGAACTTCGACAAGACCATCACCACCATACCGACCAAGAAGCTGGTCACCGATTCGTTCAAGAACTGGCGCGGCATGGAGGAGGCGGGCGGGCGCCGGATGAAGCGCGCGCTGTACCTGGACCAGCACAGCGTGCATTTCCTGGACACGGCGGCACTGGCGCGGCTGGAGCGGTTTGGCCTGCTCGACGACTACCTGGCCGGCAAGCGCGCCGAACTGGAGCGCTGGAACACGCAGGTGGCGCAGGCGCACCCGGAAGAGGTCAATGCGCGCCGGCTGACCAACCTGGGTACCTTCCGCGCCTACATCGAGCGCTACCTGCGCAGCCATCCGGGCATCCACCAGGGCATGACCCTGCTGGTGCGGCAGCTGGCGCCGGGGCCGCAGGGCCTGCCGCTGGAGATCTACTGCTTCACCGTCAGCACCGCGTGGGGCGAGTACGAGGCGATCCAGTCCGACGTGTTCGACCACCTGCTGGCGATCCTGCCCGAGTTCGGCCTGCGCGTGTTCCAGGAATCCAGCGACGCCATGCTCATGGCGATGCGCGAGGGCGCGGGGCGCGGCTAGCTGTGATCTCTCAGTAGGTTGTTCATCCGGGGCATCGCTGGAAGATGGGGGTTACGACACCAACCCAGCCCCCAGGAGCCCCGGATGAACCTGCATAAACATGCCCGTTTGACGCCTCGCGGTCGAGCCCTGCTTGTGGAGCGCATCCTCGTGCAGGGCCTGCGCATCGAAGAGGCCGCCCACGCGGCCGGCGTGAGCGTGCGCACGGCCTACAAGTGGCTCAAGCGATACCGGGAGGAAGGCCCTGCGGGTCTGGTTGACCGCAGCTCCCGGCCGCAGACCTGCCCCCATGCCACGCCGCCGGCCATCGTGGCGCAGGTGCTGGAGCAGCGTCGCTCGCGCCGGACCTATCGCCAGATCGCCCAGCGACTGCCCGTGGCGCCCAGCACCATCGCCCGGTTGCTGCGCCGTGCCGGGCTGCATCGCCTGGCCGAACTGGAACCGGCGCTGCCGGAGAACCGCTACGAGTACGCCCGGCCCGGCCAACTGCTGCATCTGGACATCAAGAAGCTGGGGCGAATCGGTTCCCCGGGCCACCGTGTGACCGGCGACCGCTCGCACCGGCACCGGGGCATCGGCTGGGAATACGTCCACCTGGCCATCGACGACCACTCGCGCGTGGCCTTTGCCTCCATCGCGCCGGACGAGCGCGGAACCAGTGCCTGCAAGGCCCTGATCCGCACGGTGCGTTACTACCGCAGCCTAGGCGTGCGCTTCGAGCGGGTGTTGACCGACAACGGCACGTGCTACAGGTCGCGCCGCTTCCAGCGCCTGGTCCGTCGCCTCGGCCTGCGCCACCTGCGCACGCGCCCCTACACCCCGCGCACCAACGGCAAGGCCGAGCGCCTGGTACAGACCAGCCTGCGCGAGTGGGCCTATGCCCGCGCCTACGACAACTCCGTGCAGCGGGCCGGCGCCCTCCATGACTGGCTGCACCACTACAACTGGCACCGGCTCCACGCCAGCCTCGGCTACAAGCCGCCCATCTCCCGAATCCCGCTGAACAACGTACTGGGTTTACACAGCTAGCCCCGGCGGGGCCTGCGGCGCATCGCGGGCTTCACGGCGACAAGGCTAGAATCCGCGCTCTGAAAGCGTTTCCACAAGGACCGCCACTGGTGGCAGACCGCATCGAATCCCTGATCGCCCGCATGACCCTGGAAGAAAAGGTGGGCCAGCTGGGCGTGTTCGCCGACATGGTCCGCCCGTTCGCGCCGGACGTGAATCCCGAAACCAACGTGCGCAACGCCGGACAGGTGCTCGAGCAGGTGCGTGCCGGCCGCGTCGGCTGCCTGTTCAACGGCGTCGGCGCCGCGCAGGGCCGCGAGATCCAGCGCGTGGCGGTCGAGGAAAGCCGGCTGGGGATCCCGGTGGCGCTGGCCGCGGACGTGATCCACGGCATGCGCACGGTGTTCCCGATCCCGCTGGGCGAGGCGGCCAGTTTCGAACCGGCGCTGGCCGAGCGCACCGCGCGCGCCACCGCCGTGGAGGCCACCGCCGCCGGCATCCACTGGACCTACGCGCCGGCGGTGGACATCGCCCGCGACCAGCGCTGGGGCCGCGGCGCGGAATCGGCCGGCGAGGACGTGGTGCTGGGCTGCGCCTTCGCCGCCGCGCGCGTACGCGGCTTCCAGGGCCCGGACCTGGCCGCGGCCGATTCGCTGCTGGCCACGCCCAAGCACTTCGCCGGGTATGGCGCGGTCGCCGCCGGCATGGAGTACGCCCAGGTGGATATCGCGCCGCAGACCCTGCACGACGTGCACCTGCCGCCGTTCAGGGCGGCGCTGGCAGCCGGTGCGCGCGCGCTGATGAGCGCGTTCAACGACATCAACGGCGTGCCGGCCAGCGCCAACCGCTGGCTGCTGACCGACCTGCTGCGCGGGCAGTGGGGATTCGACGGCGTGGTGGTATCGGACTACACCGCCGACATGGAGCTGATCGCCCACGGCTACGCCGCCGACGAAACCGATGCCACGGCCAAGGCGTTCCTGGCCGGGCTCGACCTGAGCATGCAGAGCGGCTTCTACGCCGCGCACCTGCCGGGGCTGGTCGAAAGCGGCCAGGTGCCGATGGCGGTGCTGGACGCGTCGGTGCGGCGCATCCTGCGCCTGAAGGACGCCATTGGCCTGTTCGACGACCCCTACCGGTCGCTGGACCCGGCGCGCGAGGCCGACACTTCGCACATCGCCGCGCACGACGCGCTGGCCCGCGACGCGGCGCGGCGTTCGATCGTGCTGCTGAAGAACGACGGGGCGCTGCTGCCGTTGCGCAGGGCCGGGCAGAAGATCGCGCTGATCGGGCCGTTCGCCCGGGACCGCGACAACATCGAAGGGTGCTGGACCCTGTTCGGCGACAAGACGCGCTACGTGACGCTGGAAGCCGGCATGCGCGCGGCACTGGCCGACCAGGCGCTGCTGGAGGTGGTGCCCGGCTGCGCGCTGGAAGACGCGGTCGAAGGCGGCATCGAGGCGGCGGTCGCCGCGGCACGCCGCGCCGACGTGGTGGTGCTGGCGCTGGGCGAGCCGCAGCGCTACAGCGGCGAGGCGCAGTCGCGGGTGGAGATCGTGGTGCCGGCGGTACAGCAGGCCCTGGCCGAGGCGGTCGCCGCCACCGGTACGCCGGTCGTGGTGCTGCTGCGCAACGGCCGCGCGCTGGCGCTGCATGGCGCGGTGCGCGATGCGCAGGCCATCGCGGTGACCTGGTTCCTCGGTACCCAGACCGGTCATGCGGTGGCCGACGTGCTGTTCGGCGACTACAGCCCGTCGGGCCGCCTGCCGGTGAGCTTCCCGCAGCACTCCGGGCAGCAGCCGTATTTCTACAACCACCCGCGCACGGGCCGCCCGGAGCTGCCCGGCATGTCCGAGTTCAAGGCGCGCTGGCGCGAGATCCCCAACGCGCCGCTGTACGCCTTCGGCCACGGCCTGGGCTACGCCACGTTCGCCTACGGCGCGCCGCGCCTGAGCACGCCGCAGCTGGACTGGGATGGCGAACTGGTCGTCACCACCACGGTCACCAACACCGGCACGGTGTCCGCCGAGGAAGTGGTGCAGCTGTACGTGCACGACCGCGTCGCCAGCCGCGTGCGCCCGGTGCGCGAGCTCAAGGCATTCGCGAAGATCGCGCTGGCGCCCGGCCAGGCCAGGGACGTGGTGTTCCGGCTCGACCGCGGGCAACTGGCCTTCACCAACAGCGAAGGCGTGTTCACCGCCGAGCCCGGCCTGTTCGACCTGTGGGTGTGCGCGTCGTCGGCCGATGGCGAACCGGTGCGCTTCGAACTGCTGGCGCCCTGACTGCCTGCCCCGACCCGCCTGCCGGGCCGGGATGACGACCTGCATCTTGAAGCAGGCAGCGGGCGTGCGATGCTGTCGCCGCGCCCACGGAGACCCGCCATGCCTGCACCGATGCCCACCTACCTGCCGTGGCTGATGACTGCCGGTTTCGGCTGGATGTACTACCGCCGGCTCCGCCGCCACTTCGGCTGGCAGCCCTGGCAGCCGCGTCGCACCCTGGCGCGCATCTTGATCCTGGCGCTGGTGGCGGCGATGCTCGGGCTGGCGGCGGCCTTCGTGCCGCACGTGGCCGCCGGCATGGCCGTGGGCGCGCTGGCCGGCATCGCGTTGGGATGGTTTGGGTTGAAACACACGCGCTTTGACGCGCGCGAAGGCCGGCGCGGCTATACGCCCAATCCGTGGATCGGCGGCGCCCTGTCGCTGCTGCTGGTCGCGCGCCTGGCCTGGCGCTGGCAGGACGGCGCCTTCAGCCAGGGCATGGCGCCCGGCGCCGCCAACGCCAGCCCGCTGACCCTGGGCCTGGCTGCCGCCCTGGTCTGCTACGGCCTGACGCAGGCCATCGGCCTGCACCTGAGCCTGCGCTACAAACCGTAGCGCAGGCCCGCTGCGCGAGGGGCGTCAACGGCACGCCCTCCCGCGTACGGCAGCGGCGGCTACGTGCGCGGCGTCAGCTTGAGCAGTCGCGCGTTGCTGCCGTCCTCCAGCAGCCACAGCGCGCCATCGGGGCCCTGCGTCACCGCGCGGATGCGCGCGCCCATGTCGAAGCGTTCGGCCTCGCGCGCGTTGTCGCCGTCGAAGGCGATGCGCACCAGCGACTGCGACGAGAGCCCGCCGATGAAGCCATTGCCGCGCCACTGCGGGAACTGCGCACCGTCGTAGATGATCAGGCTGGACGGGGAAATGACCGGCGTCCAGCTGATCTTCGGCGCGACGAACTCCGGCCGGGTGTGGTGGTCGGGGATGTCGCGGCCGTCGTAATGGTCGCCGTTGGAGACCAGCGGGTAGCCGTAGTTGCCGCCGCGCTGGATCAGGTTCAACTCGTCGCCGCCCTTCGGTCCCATCTCGTTTTCCCACAGCCGCCCGCGCGCGTCGAAGGCCAGCCCGAGGATGTTGCGGTGGCCGAGCGACCACACCTGGTTGGCCGGCGAACCCTGCGCGGCGAACGGGTTGTCGGCGGGCACGCTGCCGTCGTCGTTGAGGCGGATGATCTTGCCGAGGTTGCCGCCCATGTCCTGCGCGGGGTCGAACTTCTGCCGTTCGCTGGAGCTGATCCACAGCTTGCCGTCGGGCCCGAACAGCAGGCGGTGGCCATAGTGGCCGTTGCCGCTGACTTTCGGGGTCTGCCGCCAGATCACCTGCGCATCGGCCAGGCGGCCGCCGCCCTGGGCGTCGAGCACCAGCCGCGCGCGCGCCACCGCGGCACCGCGGGTGTCGTTCTCGCCGGGCTCGGCATAGCTGTAATAGACCAGCCCGTTGCGGGCGAACTGCGGGTGCAGGGCGACATCGCCGAAACCGCCCTGGCCGGCATGCGCCACCTGGGGTACCCCGGCGATGGCGTGGCGGCGGCCACTGGCCGGATCGAGATGCACCAGCCTGCCTGCCTTCTCGGTGACCAGCAGGCTGCGGTCGGGCAGGAACGCCATCGCCCACGGGCTGTCGAAGCGGGCGACCTCGGTGGCGGCGAACGGCCACTGCGCCGGCTTGACCGCCGCCTGCGCGGCCGGATCCGCGGCGCAGGCGGTGGTGAACAGGACGGGCGTCAGCGCAAGGGCCAGGCTGAGCAGCAGGGGGCGGGGCATGGCGAACTCCAGGGCGGGAAGCGGTGGAACCGCACACCTTATGCGAAGCCGGCGCGCGAGGCACGCCGGTCCGCGCGGCCGCGGCGTCAGGCGTCGTCGGCCGGTGCCATGCGCTTGGCGACGATCGAGGTGGCGGTCATGTCGCCGGTGGTGTTGCCGATGGTGCAGAACACATCGGGGATCGTATCGACCGCCAGCAGCACGCCCAGCGGTTCCACCGGCAGCCCCATGCTCTGCGTGACCGGCATGTTGTTGGTCATGAAGTTGGCCTGGCCCGGCAGGCCGGTGGAGCCCATGCTGATCGCCGCGGCCAGCAGCACCGCCACCGCGTACTGCGAGAAGGTGATGTCGATGCCGTACAGCCAGGCGATGAAGCTGGCCACGGCGATGTACTGCGCGGGGCTGGTCACCCGGAACAGCGAGACCGCCATCGGCAGCACCAGCGAGGTCAGCGCGGTGGGGTAGCCCAGCCGGTTGCGCGCGCTGTCGATCATCGCCGGCAGCGAGGCCAGCGACGACTGCGTGCTGCCGGCGATGACCTGCACCGGCACCAGCGCGGCGGCGAAGCGGCGCAGGCCCTCGCGCGCGGCCAGCACCGCCACCACGTACAGCAGCAGGGTGATCAGGATGTAGACCACGCACATCAACAGGATGTAATAGCCGAGGATGCCGAGCACGCTCATGCCGACCTCGGCGCAGACCACCAGCACCAGCGCGAACACGCCCAGCGGCGCGGCCCACAGCACCCAGCGCACGATGGTGATCATGGTGTCGCCGACGATCTTGATGATTTCCAGGATGCGCTCGCGGCGTTCGCTGTCCTGCCGGCTCAGCGCGAAGCCGAAGAACATCGCGAACACCACCAGCGGCAGCATCGCGTTGGCCGATGCCACCGCCAGCACGTTGCTGGGAATCAGCGAGGACAGCCACTGCGCGGCGGTCGGCGCCTTGGCCAGTGTTTCCGGTGCGTGCAGCGCGGCGCGGAAGGTCTGCATGGTCGCGCTGTCATGCGGTACCAGGCCCAGCAGCGCCGGCGTGACCACCGCCGAGAAGCTCGCCGCGGCGACCAGCAGCACGATGAACACCAGGATCGCGTTGCGTGCGGTACGCCCGGATGCGGCGGCGTTGCTGGCGGTATTGACGCCGACGATCACCAGCGCGGTGACCAGCGGCACCACCGTCATCTGCAGTGCGTTGAGCCACAGCCGGCCGATCGGCCGGGCGAACTCGGCGACCTGCAGCGCGAGCGCCGGATCGTGATGGGTGAGCGTCAGCCCGACCACCGCGCCGACCAGCAGCGAGATCAGCACTTTGACGGGAGCGGAGAGCCGGAAACGTCGGGTCGTTGTGGTCATGGATGGCCGGATTGCGGAAGGAGGGGAACAGGGCAGGGGGCGAGCCCGTGCCACGAGCGAGGCGCGACTGCCGGGCGCGCCTCATGCACCAGGGCGATGCCTGACGCGACCGGTTCGCCCATCCATGGCGTGGCAGATACCGCCTGCCGCGGGAATACGGGAGCGCCCGGGTGTGGCGCCGGTCAATGACCGGCATCGGCCGCAGGCGCAGGCAGGCCCCAGTGCTGCTGCAGGCGCCGGTACTCGGCTTCGGGCAACAGCACGAACAGCGGATGCGCCGCCGGATCCAGCCAGCCGAGCAGGGCGGACATGCGCTCGGGTTCCATCGCGGTGCAGCCGGCCGTCGCCTCGCCGCTCTGTCGCCACAGGTGGGCGAAGATGCAGCTGCCGCGGCCGGGCTCGGCCCTGGGGTTGTGCTCGATCACGAAGCCTTCGCGATAGCGGCGGTCGCCCTGGTTGTGCAGGTCCAGCCGCATCGGTTCGGTGGACCCCTCCACCGCCTCGCTGCCCACCACCTCGGCGTCGACGATGCGGTTGTACAGCGGCGAATCCGGCACATCCATGCAATAGCTGCTTGCCAGCATCGGCTGGTACGGCAGTGCGCTGTCCACGCGCGGAGCGTAGCCGAAGGCCTCGCCGATACCGAACACGCCGGCCGGGCTGCGACCGTCGCCCTCGCGTTTCTGCGGGCCGTCCGGCTGCGCCGGATGCAGGCCCAGGCCCCATGCGCTGCCGTTGCGGCCGAGCGCCACTTCGAATCCGGCGCCATGCGGCTTCCAGCCCTGCGCGATGCGCTCGTAGGCCTGCAGGCGGCCTGCCGGGGTGTCCCACGACGGCGTGATCACCACTACCAGCTGGCGCGCATCGTGCACCGGCGCGGCGGGTGTCGCGGCGGCGGCGGCGCCGGCCACCCCCATCGCGGCAAGCGACGGCAACAGGCAGCGGGCGAGGGAACGGAACAGGAATGACATGGCGACGGCTCCGGCAATCAGTTGTCGATCAACTGCTGGATGCGCTCCTGGTTCAACGCCAGCTGGCGCTGGCGGTCGGAGTTGGCATGGCACAGCAGCACGAACACGAAATCCAGCAGGTACTGCAACGAGCAACGGTACAGCAGTTGCGCCACCGGCGGCTGCGGGTCGTGCGCGCAGATCGCCAGCGAGGCATCGGCATGGGCGCGCAGCGGGTTGGCGGTGTGGCGGGTGATCGACACGACCTTGCCGCCCATCTCCTGGAACTGGCGCGAGAGCTGCCACAGCTGCGGCAGCTTGCCGAATTCGGAGAACACCAGCAGCACGTCGCCAGGGCGCGCGGCCGACAGGTTGGCGGTCATCAGGATCGGATCGGCATGCTGCACGGTGAGGATGCCCAGCAGCGCCAGGCGCATGGCGAATTCGCGGGCGTACAGGCCATCGTCGCCCAGTCCGTAGACGAATACCTTGGGGGCGGCGTCGATCAGCGCGATCACCGCTTCCACCTCTTCCTGCGGATTGGCGACGCGGGTCTCCTCCTCGGCCGCGGCCTTGCTACGGCGCAGCCCCTCGGCCACCTGCAGGTAGCCGTGCGGGTCGTTCTCCGGCGGCCATTCGGCGACGTCGCCATTGCCGTTGCTGGCCAGTGCCACCGCCGCACCGACCGAGTACTTCAGATCCGGGTAGCCCTTGAACCCGAGCTTCTGGCTGAACTTGACCACGCTCGACTGGCTGATGCCCAGGGCATTGGCCAGCTGCTGCGAAGAGTAGTCGCGCAGCAGGTGCGCGTTGTCGAGGATGAAGTCGGCGATGCGCCGTTCGATCGCCGACATCTGTTCGCGTTCGGAGCGGATTTTCACCAGGGGTGGCATGGGCGGGCCGTTGGCTGCGATGGGGTGACTCTAAAAGGATTTGGGAGAGGCTGTAAGATCTTGCAGCGCGATACTAAGAGTGCGGGGAATATTGAGGTTGCTGCTTGCGCTTTGACTGTTGCTCCGGCTTTTGACTTTACGGGTTCCCTTCCGCAGCGACGGAGCCGACGGATAAGACCCCGAGAGGGGCGGCGTGCAGGGATGCACGTCGTTTTTCGACGAGACAGGGATGTCTCGTCGAAAAATCCCGGCGGCGGAGTGGACCCGGCCCGCGTAGCGGGCTGGGCGCAGAGGCAGGGGCGTGCTTTCTCTTGGTTACTTCTCTTTGCACGAGCAAAGAGAAGTAACTCGCTCCTGAGAAGCAGGGGCGAAAGCTCTGCTTCATGCCTTGGCTGCTTCGCGCTTTGGCTGTTGCTTCTTTCCAGAGCAAAAACCCAAGCAGCGGCTGAAGCAGGATCAAGGGCTTTCGCCCCCCTCCGGGGAGCGAGCCACCTTTCTTTGCTCGTGCAAAGAAACGTGGCCCAAAGAAACACGGGCCGGGACGCGATCCGTCGGGCTGCGCCCGCCGGTCCCCTGCGCGCCTCGCGTGCCAAGGGGACGGCGCACAACTCGCTTCGCTCAGACACGTGCGCCTCTTCGCCCCTCGGCCCGCTGTGGTGCTCGGCCCGCTCTACGGCCGGGGAAGTCAAAAGCCGAAGAGCAAAATCACGGGCAACGGCAACGGCAACGGCAACGGCAACGGCAACGGAAGAAGCGACGGCAGAAGCGACGGCAGAAGCGACGGCAGAAGCGACGGCAGAAGCGACGGCAGAAGCATTCCCCACTGCTTCCTGCGATGCGGCCCACCCGGGAGGGAGTGCGACAGCAACAAGGTCGGTTGCCGTCGCCATGCCGGTCATGCCTTCAGCATCTCCAGCCCGCGCACCTCGGTGATGCCCAGTCCCGGCGCATCGGTGATGCTGATCTCCGACTCATTGAAGATCACCCCGCCGGTGACCGGGTTGAACAGGCTCAGCGATGGCCCGTCCAGGTCCACCTTGGTGATCGCGCCGGACTTGGCCACCGCCAGGTGCACCGCCGCGGCCACGCTGATGCTGGATTCGAGCATGCAGCCGATCATGCAGGGAATGCCGTACAGCGAGGCGATGTCGGCGACCTTGATGGCGTTGGAAATGCCGCCGGTCTTCATCAGCTTGATGTTGATGATGTCGGCCGCGCGCTGGTGGATCAGGTCGAACACCTGGTGCGGGCCGAATACGCTCTCGTCGGCCATCACCGGGGTGTTGACCCGCTCGGTGACGTACTTCATGCCGTCGATGTCGGCGGCCTTGACCGGCTGTTCCAGCAGCTCCAGCACCACGCCGGCGTTCTCCAGCGCGCTCATGGCATAGACCGCCTGCTTGGCGGTCCAGCCCTGGTTGGCGTCAAGCCGCAGCAGCGCCCGGCCCTCGACCGCGGCGTGGATCGCCTTGACCCGCTCGATGTCCAGGCCGATGTCCTTGCCGACCTTGATCTTCAGCGACTCGAAGCCGCGCTCGATCGCCGACAGCGAGTCCGCCACCATCTTGTCGATGTAGTCCACGCTGATGGTGATGTCGGTGGTGATCACCGGGTCGCCGCCGCCGAGCATCTGGTACAGCGGCGCGCCGTGCAGCTGCGCCCACAGGTCGTAGATGGCGATCTCCACCGCGGCCTTGGCGCTGGTGTTGCGTTCCAGCGAGGACTGCACCAGCCCGCAGATGCGGTTGAGGTTGGCGATGTCCTCGCCGATCAGGCGTGGCTTGATGAAGTTGTTGATGGCCTCGATGATCGAGCCATGGGTATCGCCGGTGATCACCGCGGTGGCCGGCGCCTCGCCGTAGCCGGTGTGGCCGGTATCGGTACGCACCAGCACCACGATGTCCTCGACCGATTCGACGGTGCGCAGCGCGGTCTTGAACGGGGTTTTCAGGGGCACGCGCAGCATGCCCAGTTCGATATCGGTGATCTTCATTTGGTGGTATGCGGGCGGATGCGCTGGATGTTGGTGATGCGGTCGACGTAGCTGGCGGTGTCGCTGGCCATCATCGGCTGCAGCGGCGTTACCGAGACGCCATTGAGGTGGGCCTGGACCCGCTTGCCATCGGCACCGAACCAGCTGCCGCCGGAGGTATCGTGGATCATCCAGGCCATGCCGTCGGCATGGCCGATGGTCATCATCACATGCCCGGGGATGTAGACCAGGTCGCCGACCTGCAGTGCGTCCACCGCGGCATCGCGCCGCGCCTTGCCGTCCGTTTCGCCGAAGGCGATGCGATCCAGCGCCGGACTCACCGCCTGCGCGCTGGTGTTGCGCGGCAGCAGCACGCCGAAGCTGCGGTAGACCTCGGAGACGAAGCCGCTGCAGTCGCGGGTGTCGTAGGAATGGCCCCAGCCGTAACGCTCGCCCAGGAACTTGAAGGCCTGGGTGAGCAGGTTGCGCGGGGTCAGCGCCAGGTAGTCGTCGCTGCTGTCCTGCGAGCGCGGCAGCAGCGCCGGGGCGAAGCCCAGGCGACCCTGGTCATCGCGTACCGGCAGCTGGATGACGTGGGCGGCATGGCCCTGCTGGCCGTTGACCGGCTGCTGTGCGGGCCAGTCGGCCAGCACCGGCACGCGCACGCCCATGTCCAGCTGCAGGCGCGAGACGCGGGGTTCTTCCGGCGTATAGGTGGTGGTGGCGGTGGCGCCGGTGATCACCCGGTACGGGCCGCTGGCGCCGTAACCGAACACCTGGGCCGCGTCGCCGATGCCGACGAAGCGCTTTTCCACCCATGCCACGTAGCGCTCGCTGGCGACGAACAGCCACTGGCCGTCGGCGCTTTCATGCAGCACCGCCACGGCATCGCCGGGGAACAGCGCCGATTCCTGGAAGCGGTCGATGTCGGTGTCGCCGCTGCTGGAGAACACGCGCAGGCTGGTGGGGAATGCGCGCAGCGCGGCGCGGTGCACGACCAGGCCGTACTGCAGCGGGCGCGTGCCGGCGATGCGGTCCATGGCCAGGTTGTCGCTGATGGCGCGCAGCTGCGCGGCGTCGACCGGCTTGCCCTGCACGTCGTACAGCGTGCGGGTCGGGGGACGCGAAATCGCCTCGATCTGCGCGCGCACGAAGTCGCGCGGCAGGGTCGCCGGCAGGGCGCGCAGGTCATGGATGGACGCATCCAGCTGGCGCATGCGCGCGTTCTGCGCGGCAATGCCGGCGCGGTCGAGGATCACCCGGTCCGGATCGGACACCTGTGCGATCCAGTGCGCAGCCGAGAGGTAATCCTCGCGCAGGCCGATGACGCCGGCATGGTCCTGCGGCGACGCGGTGGCCGCGCCGAGCGCGAAGGCCGGTGCCGCACACAACGGCGCGGCGATCAGCAGGGACCAGCAGGCCCGGGCGAGGCGCCGCGGGCGGGGACGGACGGGGATGGCGGACATGGGGACTCCCTCGGGGTGCATTGGAATACTTATTCCTTTCTTCCTTGAAATCAAGAATAAATTATTGACCCATTGTCGCACGCGTGTTACACAACCGTTATCCCGCGTACCCGTGGAAGTGTTGCCGTGGATCCAGCGTTGCGCCAAGTCCCAGTCGCTTTCAGGCCTGCCCGGTACCGGCTCATGGCTGGCCTGCTGTGCCTGCTGTCGGCCACGGCGGGCGCTGCCGAGACGCCCGAGCAGCTCGCCGCACGCGTGGACCGCGGCGATTTCGCCGGGGCGCGCTCGCAGATCGACGCTGCACTGCAACAGCCGGCGCTGGGCCAGGCGCAGCGCGACGCCTATCTGTTCCAGCGCGAGCGCATGCATCGCATGCAGCTGGATTTCGGCCTCGACCGCGAACGCGCGATGGCCGCGGTGCGCCGCTACATCCCCGATCTGCGCGAGGACGAATTCCGCGCCTGGGACGAAGCCGGGCTGATCGAACACCTGGACATCGATGGCCAGCGCCGCTGGTTCAATCGCGCGCCCTCCAACCTGTTCCGGGTCAGTACCGCGGCGGCCGCGCGGCGCTCGCCGGCGATCAAGCCACCCGCGCCCGGCCCGTTCGAGGTGGTCACGCCGCATCACCTGGAAGTGCTCAGGCTCGCGCAGGCCGGTGCCACCGGCAGCGTCGCGCCGCGGCGGCTGCGGGTCACCCAGTCGCTCACGGTCAAGGCCGATGCGGTGCCGGCCGGCGAGACGGTACGCGCCTGGATCCCGTACCCGCGTGCCATCCCCGGGCAGCAGCAGGACATCCGCCTGCTGGGCAGCGTGCCGGGCGGTGCGCAGGTCGCGCCGGAAGCCGCGCTGCAGCGCACCGCCTACCTGGAACGCAAGGCGGTCGCCGGCACGCCGACCGCGTTCTCGGTGAGCTATGAGGTCACCGTGTACGCGCGCCATTTCGCCATCGACCCGGACGCGGTGCGACCCACGCCGGACGACCCTGCGCTGGCGCCGTACCTGGCCGAGCGCGCGCCGCACATCGTGTTCACCCCGGCGCTGCGCGAGTTCTCGCGGCGCGTGGTGGACGGTGAGACCAACCCGTACCGGATCGCGCGCAAGCTGTTCGATGCGGTCGACCGCATTCCCTGGGGCGGCGCGCGCGAGTACTCGACCATCGGCAACATCAGCGACCACGCGCTGCACGCCACCCACGCCGACTGCGGGCAGCAGACGCTGCTGTTGATGAACCTGTTGCGCCTGAACGGCATTCCCGCGCGCTGGCAGTCGGGGATGGTGTACTCGGACAACGACACCGGCTACAGCAACCTGCACGACTGGGGCGCGCTGTACCTGGCGCCGTATGGCTGGGTGCCGATGGACGTCACCACCGGCGCGCTCGACAGCCCGGTGCCGGCGGTGCGCGATTTCTATTTCGGCGGGCTGGATGCCTACCGCATCGCGTTCAACGACGACTACGCGCAGGCGCTGGTACCGGCCAAGCAGCACTTCCGCTCCGAAACCGTGGACTCGCAGCGCGGCGAGGCCGAGTGGGCGGGCGGCAATCTCTATTTCGACCAATGGAACTACGACTTCCAGTGGCAGGTCTTGCCGCCACCGGAAGATTGACGCTTCGTGACACCGCTGTAATACACAACACTGCAGGAGAGAGCAGGGGATGAACAGGAAAATGCTGAAAAAGGCGGCGCTCAGCGTCGCGCTGGGTGCGTGCCTCGGGGCGCTCGCACCGACCGTCATGGCGCAGAGTGCCACCGGCGCCATCGCCGGCCGCGCCAATTCTGGTGACCAGATCACCATCACCAACACCGCCACCGGGCTGACCCGCACGGTGACCGCCGGCAGCGACGGCAGCTACCGCCTGAGCCAGCTGCCGGTGGGCGACTACAGTCTGACCGTCAAGCGCGACGGCCAGGCCGACAAGGAGCCGGTCGCGGTCAACGTCTCGCTGGGCGGCACCACCAACGTCAACCTCGGTGGCAGCGACACCGGCCCGGTGATGCTGGACTCGGTGCAGGTGGTCGGCTCGCGCATCGTCAACCGGGTGGACGTGTACTCGACCGAGTCCTCGTTCAACATCAACCGCGAAGAGCTTGCGCGCATGCCGGTGGCCCAGGATCTGTCGTCGGTCGCACTGCTTGCTCCGGGCGTGATCGGCGGTAACTCGTCGTTCGGCGGCATTTCCTTCGGCGGTTCGTCGGTGGCCGAGAACTCGGTCTTCATCAATGGCCTCAATGTCACCGATTTCTACAAGCGGCAGAGCTTCTCTGCGGCGCCGTTCGCGTTCTTCGAGGAGTTCCAGATCAAGACCGGCGGCTACTCCGCCGAGTTCGGCAGGTCCACCGGCGGCGTGATCAATGCGGTCAGCCGCTCGGGAAGCAACGAGTTCAAGGGTGGCGTGACGATGACGTTCGAGCCGGCAGCCTGGCGCTCGAAGGCCGAGGATCACTACTACGCCGACGGTCGCGTCAACGTCCTGTCCAGCCACAACACCCGCAGCTTCACCAAGGCCAATGTATGGGCCTCCGGCCCGATCGTGAAGGACAAACTGTTCCTGTTCGCCATGTACGAGCAGCGCGACAACAAGACCGGCAGCACCAACTCGGCTGGTAACAGCTGGACCCAGAGCACGTCCGACAACGGCTTCTGGGGTACCAAGCTGGACTGGAACATCACCGACAATCATCTGCTGGAGGCGATGGCGTTCTCCGACGAGGGCGACAGCGACGCCGCGATCTACACCTACGACTTCGCCAGCTCGAAGCGTGGCACGGGGCAGCCCAGCCAGTCCCGCGCCTCCAGCGGCGGTACCAGTGGCTCGGTGACCTATACCGGACATTTCGCCGACAACTTCACCGCCAAGGCGATGTACGGCATCAATCGCAGCAGCAGCTACAACAAGTCGCCCGCGGACGGCCTGTGCGATTTCGTGACCTACGAGAACTCCAGCTACGGCGCGGTCTACCGGGCCATGGGCAGCCCGGTGCTGGGTTGCCACCCAGGTGGAACGATCGTCAATCATGAGGACGAGCGCATCGCCAAGCGCCTGGACTTCGAGTGGATGCTCGGTGACCACCAGCTGCGTTTCGGCTGGGACCATGAACTGATGACCACCGATCGCAAGACGGTCTATCCGGGCCCGACCCGCAAGTACTACACCGCCTATGGCACCAAGCCGGGCAACCTGCTCGACAACGGCTCGGTCGTTCCCACGGGCGTGAACGCGATCCTGCGCGCACGCGAGCGTGCCGACGGTGGCGTGTTCGACATCAAGGCCAGTGCCTTCTACCTGGAGGACAACTGGAACGTCACGCCGTCCCTGATGCTGAATCTCGGCGTGCGCGTGGACAACTTCGAGAACATGACCACGGTGGGGACCACCTTCACCAAGCAGGACAACCTGTTCTCGCCGCGCCTCGGATTCTCCTGGGACATGAAGGGTGACGGCAGCACCAAGCTGTTCGGCAACCTCGGCCGCTACTACATGCCGATCCCCAGCATCCTGAGCTACAACTTCGCCGGCGGCCTGCTCGACGAGTACACCTACTACGCACTGGACGGCTGGCGCCCGGAAACCAACCCGGTCACCGGCGCACCGTACATGGCGCCGATCATCGGCGCGCAGATCGGCCCGGTGGACAAGTCGCAGAACATCGTCGTCCAGGACCTGCGGCAGAGCGTGGACCGCGACCTCGATGCGGTTTACCAGGACGAGGCGATCCTCGGCTTCCAGAGCATGATCAACCAGGCCTGGTCGTGGGGCGTCACCGGCACTTACCGGCGCATGCCCAATGCGATGGACGACATGCTGATCAATGCGTTGTGCGGCGTGCGCCACGGCAACCTGTGGCCGATCGCCAACCCGGGCGACAAGCTGACCCTGTGGGGCACCAAGGCCATGGGCTGCGCGCAGGATGGCTGGGTGACGATCGACACCTCCAAGGAAGGCTACATGACGGTGGGCAGCAACCGCATCATCGGTTACTCCAAGCCCAAGCGTACCTACAAGTCGATGGAGTTCCAGATCGACCGGGCATGGGATGACAAGTGGGCGTTCAATGCCTCCTATCTGTGGTCCAAGTCCTCGGGCAACCATGAGGGTCCGGTCAACTCGGATACCAACTATGGCGACACCGGCATGGTCCAGCACTGGGATCACCCGGCCAACAACGAGCGCTACGGCGATCTGTTCAACGACCATCGCCACCAGATCAAGCTCCGCGCGGCCTACAAGCTGAACGAAATGTGGTCCTTCGGCAGCACCCTGACCGCGTTGTCCGGTGGCCCGATCACCGCCTTCGGCGTGACCTGGCCGGACGAGAACCGTGCCGTGGCCAGCTATACCAGCACCGGCAGTGGCGGTGGTACCGGCTGGTTGTGCGTGGACAAGTGTGCCGGCGCCTGGCAGGACCGCGTGTACAAGTACTCGGGGCGTGGTGCGTTCGGGCGCATGCCGTGGACCTACAACCTGGGCGCGACCGTCACCTGGACGCTGCCGGTCGAGGGCATCGACCTGAAGGCCAACCTGTCGATCTACAACCTGCTCAATACCCAGGAAGTGATCAACGTCGCTGCACGCTATGAAGGGCAGCCTGGTGTGATGCGCGACACCTTCGGCACCGGCACGCGCTGGCAGTCCCCGCGCTACGCGCAGCTGGTCGTGAACTGGAACTTCTGACCAGGCCGCGGCGCACCATGATGGATTTGTGGTACTGAGTTCCTCCTCTGGCGGCCCTTGCATGGGGGCCGCCATCTTTTTTTTGGAGCAATGCCTTGGATCAGGGATTCACACGAGATGACCACTGCGGTTTGCCGGAGGCGTTCCGGCAGGCTGATCTCCCCGCGCTGGCGGCCCGCGAAGGCACCCCGTTGTATGTCTATGCCGCGCCGGCCATCCGCCAGCGTGTGCGCGCGCTGCGCGAGGCGCTGTCCGGGCTGGACGCCGGCATCCGCTACGCGGTCAAGGCCAACGGCAACGGCGCGGTACTGCGCCTGTTGGCCGAGGAAGGCGCGGGCGCTGACATCGTGTCCGGTGGCGAACTGGAGCGCGCGCTGCGTGCCGGCATCGCCGCGGCCGACATCGTGTTCTCGGGCGTGGGCAAGTCCGACGCCGAGATCGCGCTGGCGCTGGACGTCGGCATCGGCCGCTTCAACATCGAATCGCGTGCCGAGCTCGACGCGATCCAGCGCATCGCCGCCGCGCGCGGCGTCACCGCGGTCGCATCGGTGCGGATCAATCCCGACGTGGACGCCATGACCCACGCCAAGATCTCCACCGGCAAGGCGGAGAACAAGTTCGGCGTGTCCATCGTCGAGGCGCGCGCGTGGTTCGACGCGAAGGCGCAATGGCCCGACGTGCGCCTGGACGGGCTGCACATGCATATCGGCTCGCAGCTGCTGAGCCTGGACCCGGTGCGCGAGGCGCTGGCGCGCATGGCCGCGTTCTGGAAGGAACTGGCCGCCGCCGGGCACGCCATCGCCAGCATCGACGTCGGTGGTGGGCTGGGCGTGCGCTATCGCGAAGGCGAGCAGGCGCCGGACGCGCGCGCGTATGCCGATGCGATCCGCCAGGCGCTGGCCGGCTTCGGCGGGCGCATCCTGGTCGAACCGGGCCGCTGGCTGGTTGCCGAGGCTGGCATCGTGCTGACCCGCGTGCTGCTGGAAAAGCACGGCCAGGCACGCCGGTTCCTGGTGCTGGACGCGGCGATGAACGACCTGCTGCGCCCCAGCCTGTACGACGCCTGGCACGACATCGTGCCGGTGGGCGCGGCGGCCGCGCGCGAGCCCGCCACCTACGACGTGGTGGGGCCGGTGTGCGAGACCGGCGATACCTTCGCCACCGCACGCGAGCTGCCGCGCTGCGAGGCCGGCGACCTGGTGGCGATCCTCGGCGCCGGTGCCTACGGCGCGTCGATGGGATCCACCTACAACTCGCGCCCGCTGCCGGCCGAGGTACTGGTGGACGGCGACCGCTATGCGGTGGTGCGCCGCCGCCAGAGCCTGGATGAAATGCTGTCCGGCGAACAGCCGGCCAATGACTGGAGGCGGACATGACGCATCGGAAAGCCCGTGCTGCCCAGGCGCTGGCCGGTGGACGTGGGCCGGCCCATGGGCTGCCGCGGCTGCTGGTTGCGCTGCTCCTGCTCGTGCTGCTGAGTGCGTGCGCGCACCGCAATCCGCTGGCCCGGTGGGAACGTTCGCCGAACTTCGATGCGCGGCGCCCGGTGGTGGTGGTGCTGCACTACACCGCCGGCAAGACCGCCGAGGGCAGCCTGCACACGCTGCGGACCGCCAACAGCAACGGCCCGGTCAGCGCGCACTACCTGCTGGGCAAGGACGGCACGCTGTACCAGCTGGTGGACGAGCGCAAGCGCGCCTGGCACGCCGGCGACGGGCGCTGGGGCACCCTTACCGATCTCAACTCGGCGTCGATCGGCATCGAGATCGACAACGACGGTTACAGCCCGTATCCGGATGTGCAGATCGAAAAACTGATCGTGCTGCTCGACGACGTGACCCGGCGCCAGGGGATCCCGCGCCAGCAGGTCATCGGCCATGAGGACATGGCACCGGGGCGCAAGATCGACCCGGGCCCGCTGTTCCCCTGGAAGCGCCTGCACGAGGCCGGCTTCGGCATCTGGCCCGACCCGGCCGCCGGCGATCCGCCGCCGGAGTTCGACGGCTGGCTGGCGATGGCCGCCATCGGCTATCCGCTGGACGACCGCGCCAACGCCCTGCAGTCCTTCCGCCATCATTTCCGCGGCATGCGCAGCCAGGGCGCCGAGCTCGATGCCGAGGACCGGCGCATCCTGTACGGCCTGAGCCGGTCGCTGCTGCAGGCCCGGGCGCCGTCGGCGCCGACCACGGCCGATACGCCGTAACGGCACGGAGCGCGTCGATGAAGCCGATCCTGCTCTGCCTCGCCCTGCTGCCGGGCATCGCCCACGCCGCCGCACCCGCCGCCGATGCCGATGCCGCGTTCTACGACGCGGCGGTGCAGCAGGCCTTCGAGCATTACCGCCTGCCGGGCCTGGCGGTGGGCGTGATCGAGGACGGCAAGGTGGTGCATGTCGCCACCCGCGGCGAGCTGGCCGCCGGCGAGGGACGGCGCGTCGACGGCGACACGCTGTTCAAGATCGCCTCCAACACCAAGGCGATGACCGCGGCGGTGCTGGCGCGGCTGGTGCAGGCCGGGCGCCTGCGCTGGGACGATCCGGTGACCAGGTACCTGCCCGCGTTCCGCATGTACGACCCGTGGGTGACGCGCAACATGCAGGTCCGCGACCTGCTGATCCACAACAGCGGCCTGGGACTGGGCGCCGGCGACCTGATGCTGTGGCCGGAGCCCAATCACTTCACCCGCCAGGACATCATCGCCGGGCTGGCGCACCTCAAGCCGGCCGGCAGCTTCCGCGCCGACTACGCCTACGACAACCTGCTGTACGTGGTGGCCGGCGAGGTGGCCGCCGCTGCCGGCGGCAAATCCTACGCGGCGCTGGTGCGGCAGGAGATCTTCGTGCCGCTGGGCATGGACCGTTGCCAGGTCGGCGACTGGTCGCCGGCGAAGGCGGGCAATGTCGCCCAGCCGCATTACCGCAAGGACGGCCGCAACGTGGTGGTGGGGCGCGATGGCGACGTCGCGTCCGACTTCCCGTCGATGGCCGCCGGCGGCGTGCGCTGCAGCGTCGATGACATGCTGCGCTGGATGCAGGCGCTGCTCGATCCGGCGCGGGCGCCGGGCTGGCTCGACGCCACCCAGCGCCGCGCGCTGTGGACCGCGCACATGCCGATGCCCATCGGCCAGCGCCTGCGCGACTGGGACAACACCCACTTCCTGGCCTACGGCTACGGCTGGCGCCTGTCGGACATGGACGGGCAATGGAAGGTGGCCCATACCGGCACGTTGTCGGGCATGTACTCGTCGCTGGCACTGCTGCCGGACCGGCGTGGCGGCGTGGTGATCCTGATCAATGGCGAGGGCGAGGACGCGCGCACCGCGCTGATGCAGGCCCTGCTCAAGCGCCAGACCGCGCCAGCCGCCGGCCATGACGTGCTGCACTACGCCGGGCTGCTGGAACGGGAGCGCACGCAGCGCCGCTCGGAGGGCCACGTGCGCCCGGTGTTGGCGCCGGCCGTCGCGGTCGCCACGCGTGAGTTCGGCGCCGATGCCGGGGTGTGGAGCGACCCCTGGTTCGGACAGGTCACGCTGTGTCCGGCTGGTACCGGCATCGCGTTCGCCGCGGTGAAATCGCCGGCCCTGCGCGGCCAGGTCATGCGTTCGGCTGGCCGCCCCTGGGTGCAGTGGCAGGGGCTGGGTGAAGATGCCGAGGCATGGCTGGAGTTTTCCGGCGAGGGTGCGCAGCGCACCCTGCGCATGCGCGCCATCGATCCGGATATCGACTTCAGCTACGACTACCCGGACCTGGAATTCCGCCGCGTCGGCGATTGCCCCTGAATGCGCGGGCGAAGGTGACGGCCGGCACCCATGCCGGCCGCACGCCCGTCATGGCCACGCGATGCGCGGTAGTAATGCCGCGGATGTTGTGCGGCGCATCACGAAAATATTTTATTTCCATAGCCTTGGGGTATGGGGAATAGTTTATTGACCACCGGATTCGGCCCGTGTTAAACAGCTGTGAAACGGGGTTTGGACGGGGGCGCGCGCGCTGGCCGTTTTTTCCGCCCGGGCCTGCTCTACGCAGCGTCCCGGACGGGCAATCCCGACGCTGGACAGGCCTGCAGTCGGGGCTTGGCATGTTGCAGGCCGGCAGACAAGGACGCTCCCCGGTGCGGTGCAACCATGGAAGGAGAGGCACGGCCCCCGCAGCGGTGGCCGTGGATCCCATTGCCTTGGCGGAATCCTGCCGCCCCCCTTGAGGATCGATGGATGGTCGACGTACCCCCGCCAGCACGGATATACAAGTGCGCCGGCATCGCTCCTGCAGCACCCACGTTACGCGTCCCTTTCTGGAGAGAGAGCATGTCCGCAACCGTACGTCCCCCACGAATGCACCACCTGAGCGCCGCCCTGCTGCTGGCGCTCGGCAGCCCGCTGGCCGCGTTCGCGCAGTCCCAGCCCACGGCCGCCGCGGCGTCGCCCGAGGCGCGCACGCTCGACAAGATCGAAGTCACCGGCTCGCGCATCAAGCGCACCGATGTCGAGGCGGCGATGCCCGTCACCATCATCCAGAAGGCCGAGATCGAGGCCCAGGGCATCACGTCGGCCGAACAGCTGCTGCAGCAGCTGAACATCGCCAGCAGCGGCCCGGACAGCCTGGCCGCCAACAGCGGCGTCGCCCCCCCGGGCACCCGCGGCAACAACGGCGTGTCCGGCGCCAACCTGCGCGGACAGGGTGCCGACGCGACCCTGGTGCTGCTCAATGGCCGCCGCGTCGCCGCGCACGGCCTGGCGGGCCAGGTGGTCGACCTGAACTCGATCCCGTTCGCCGCGATCGAGCGCGTGGAAGTGCTGCGCGACGGCGCGTCGGCCGTGTACGGCACCGATGCCATCGGCGGCGTGATCAACTTCATCACCCGCAACAACTACCAGGGCATCACCCTCACCGCCGGTGCGGACGTGACCCAGGAAGGCGGCGGCAACATCTTCCACGGCAGCCTGCTGGGGGGCTGGGGCGACCTGGACAACGACCGCTGGAACGTCTGGGCCGCGGTCAACGTCAAGCAGAACAAGATCCTGCGTGGCAACCAGCGCGACTTCGTCAACAGCTTCCAGGCCGACCGCGGCCTGTCGCCGGATACCCGCGGCACGCCGTTCGCCAACATCGTCACCGGCACCGGCAGCATGATCGGCGGCGGCCTGAAGGACCCGGTCACCGGCCTCACCAAGACCACCATCAACACGTTGCGCCTGCCCGGCGGCGCCGGCTGCGAGAACGGCGGCGACATGATGGGCGACTACGGCGACAAGATCTGGGCCAGCCCCGGTGCCAGCTTCGGCTGCGCCTGGGACTACGGCCGCGCGCGCACCATCCAACAGCCGGTGGACACGGTGCAGGGCATCGGCCGCGCCACCTTCAAGGTCGGCGAAAACCATGAGTTCTTCGCCGAGTTCATGGGCTCGAAGGTGACGTCCAAGCGCCAGTTCGAGGCGCAGCAGATCACCACCAGCATCAACGCCAGCGCGACCCAGCTCGATGCCTACGAGCTCAACGCCAACACCAAGGCGACCTACGACGCCATCTACAACCAGCTGCACGATTATTTCGGCAACCAGGCCAACCTGGTCTACGGCAGCCCCATCGCCTACCGCTGGCGCTGCGAAGTCTGCGGCCCGCGCCAGATCGAGACCACCACCAAGGCCTACCGCGCGCTGCTGGGCATGACCGGCAGCCTCGGCAGCTGGGATTACAACATCGGCCTGTCGCGCGCGCAGAGCAAGGCCGAGTCGATGACCGCCGGTGGCTACTACTACACCCCGCAGCTGAAGGCGGCACTGAAGAACGGCGTGCTCAACCCGTTCCTGATGCCGGGCCAGAGCCAGTCGCAGGCGGCCTACGACGCGCTGGCCGCGGCCGACGCCAGCGGCCTGCAGATCTACGAAGGCACCTCGACCACGACCACCTTCGACGCCAGCTTCAGCGGCAGCCTCGGCTTCCGCCTGTGGAGCGACAACGACGTGCAGGCGGCGGCGGGCGTTGACCTGCGCCGCGAGGAATACGAGTTCGGCGGCCCGGCCGAATGGGTGGCCGGCAACGCCTACGTGTTCGGTGTTCCCGGCGATGCCTCCAACTACATGTCGCCCAAGCAGCGCAACGTCAAGGCGGTGTTCGCCGAGGTCAACCTGCCGGTGGTCGACAGCCTGGAGGTCAACCTGGCCGTGCGCCACGACCGTTACGACGGCTTCGGTGGCACCACCAATCCGAAGTACTCGTTCAAGTGGCAGCCGATGGACTGGCTGGTGTTCCGCGGCTCCTACAGCACCGGCTTCAAGGTGCCCGATTTCGCCAAGCTGTTCCGCGGCGTCACCGAGACCCAGTACACCGGCCTGGACCTGGCCGATCCGGCGACCTGTCCGAAGGGCCAGTACAACCCGGACGTGGCCAACTGCAGCGAGCAGATCCGCCCGGACATCATCACCGGCGGCAATCCGAACCTGAAGCCGGAAGAGGCCGAACAGCGCAGCATCGGCTTCGTGATCGCGCCCAACGGCAACTTCAACGTCAGCGTCGACTGGTGGGAGATCGAGCGCACCAACACGATCCGCAGCGGCTTCAACCTGTCGACGATGACGGCCAACTACCCGCTGTACGCCTCCAACTTCATCCGCGACTCGGGCGGCAAGATCATCGCCATCGACCAGCGCTACATCAACACCGGCGGTACCCTGACCCGTGGCATCGAGCTGGACTCCAACGTGCGCGGCGACCTGGCCGGCGGTACCTGGAACATCCACCTCAACGGCAATTACCTGGACACGTTCAGGACCAAGACCTTCGACAGCCTGCCCTACAGCGACAACCTGGTCGGCGAGTACGAGCGCTACTACAACCTGCCGATCAGGTGGAAGCACACCGTCAGCGCCGGCTGGGCCAGGGGCGACTGGGCGCACACGCTGACCCAGGTCTACCGTGGCGGCTACAAGGACTGGAAGCCGGGCGGCGTCGTCAACGGCTACAACCCGCCGGCGTGGGACGGCAACGTCGATGCCTACATCACCTACAACTACAGCCTGACCTGGACGGGCATGGAGAACCTGAAGGCGACGTTCGGCATCCGCAACCTGCTCAACACCGATCCGCCGTTCACCGTCCGCTACCTGGACGACGGCGACGGCGCGGGCTGGGAAGCGCGCGTGGCCGACCCGCGCGGCCGTTCCTTCAACCTGCTGCTGGAGTACCGCTTCCAGTGACGCAACCGCGGGCCCGGTCCCCGGGCCCCTTTCGCCGCCGCCCGGCAACCGGCGGCGGCGAAGGCGCTTTCTTCGTGTTGTCGGCAGGCCGCTCGCCGGTCCTGCCTTGATTCACGCACCACCGTCGTGCAAGCGAGGCGTTGATGAAGATGTCCACCAAGCTGTTGCTCCCGGCCGCGTTGCTGGCCCTGCTCACCGCCTGCGGCCACGCGCCGCCGCGCAACCCGCTGGCAGGCTGGGTGCCTTCGCCGAACCAGGACGTGCGCCGGCCCAACCTGATCGTCATCCACTTCACCGAGCAGGAATCGGTGCAGCAGAGCCTGGATACGCTGCGCGGCCGCAACAGTGGCGGCCCGGTCAGCGCGCATTACCTGATCGGCGCCGACGGCACGCGCTACCAGCTGGTCAGCGACGAGCGCCGCGCCTGGCATGCCGGTGCCGGCAGCTGGGGCCCGTTCACCGACCTCAACTCCGCCTCCATCGGCATCGAGCTGGACAACGACGGCAAGTCGCCGTTCGCCGAGGCGCAGGTGCAGAGCCTGCTGGTGCTGCTGGACGACCTGTGCACGCGCCTGCGCATCCCGCGCAGCCAGATCATCGGCCACCAGGACCTGGCGCCGACGCGCAAGCCCGACCCGGGCCCGCTGTTCCCGTGGAAGCGCCTGGCCGACGCCGGCTTCGGCCGTTGGCCGGCCGCCGATGCGCCGCCGGCACCGGACGGGTTCGACCCGTGGACCGCGCTGCGCCTGATCGGCTACCCGCTGGACGACCGCGCCGCCACCGTGCGCGCGTTCCGCAACCATTTCCGTGGCCAGGGCGGCAGCGAGCTGGACGCCGAGGACCTGCGCATCCTGCATGCGCTGGCCACGCCCGCACCGGCCGCACCGGCCACCCACCGCTGAGGCCGGCCGCATGACTCGACCCAACCGTGCATCTTCCCCTCGTACCGGACGCATCGCCATGACGTTCGCCCTGAGCCTGGCGGCGATCAGCCCGGCTGCCCTCGCCGCCGACGGCACCGGCCGGCTGGGCCTGTCGCCGGCGCCGGCCTCCACCGAATTCGTGCAGCAGCGCACCCAGTTCCAGCTGCACACGCTGCTGACCGAACAGCGTCATCCCCGCACCTGGAACCTGAGCGAAGTGGCCGCGCACGATCCGGCGCAGGCGCTGTCGCAGCTGTTCTCGGTCGACGAGGACGTGGCCCGCGCCTTCGCCGCGCTGGCCGATGATCCGCAGCGCATGGCCCGCCTGCATGCGGCCTCGGCGGCGGTGCAGCGTGCGCTGCGCGACGGCCATCGCATCTACTTCTATGGCACCGGCTCCACCGGGCGCCTGGCCGAAACGCTGGAGAGCGGCGTGTGGCGGCCGTTCTGGAAGCGCCTGCAGGCCGACCCGGCGTGGCCGCGCGTCGCCGCTGCGTTGCCGGCGGGCCTGGGCGAGCGCGTGCGCGGCGAGATCACCGGCGGCGACCGCGCGCTGATCAGCTCGCTGGAGGGCTTCGAGGACCTTCAGCTGATCGGCGCGCTGCAGATGCGCGACGACGGCATCAGCGCCGACGACGTGGTGTTCGCGGTGACCGAGGGAGGCGAGACTTCGGCGGTGATCGGCACCGCGCTGGCCGCCGCCGACCAGCGTGGCGCGGGTACCGACCGGGTCTGGTTCGTCTACAACAACCCGGACGAGGTGCTGCGCCCGTTCGAGCGCAGCCGTCGCGTGCTCGACGATGCGCGCATCCACAAGATCGCGCTGCCCACCGGCCCGCAGGCCATCACCGGGTCCACCCGCATGCAGGCCACCACCACCAGCCTGTACGCGCTGGGGCTGGTGCTGGAAGACGCGCTGCGCGCGCTGCTGCTGCCGCAGCTGGACGCGGCCGACGCACGGCGCCTGGGGCTGGATGCCAAGGACACCCTGGAGAGCCGCCTGCGCGGCTTCGCCGGCCTGCAGCGCAGCGTTGCGGCCAGCGCCCCGCAACTGGCGCAGTGGACCGTGCGCGAGGCCCAGGCCTACGCCGGTGGCCACCACGCCACCTACCTGGCCGGGCAAGCGCTGATGCCGGTGTTCGTGGACGTGACCGAACGCGCGCCGACATTCCGGCTGGCGCCGCTGGACCGCACCGATACGACGCCGCCTGCGTCGTGGATCCGCGTCTGGGCGCCGGTGGCGACGCCGCAGGCGGCCTGGGACGCACTGCTGCACCGCCCGTTCCACGGGCTGGATGCCGCGCAGTACCGCCCGCAGTTCGAGCAGAAGGTGGACGACCCGGCGCTGCGCGCCACCGCGCTGCGCAGCCTGGAACGCGCCGGCGCCGAGCAGCAGGCCCTGTACGACCTGTCCTGGTCGCCGGCCAACCGCGAGCGGCTGCCGCCGCAGGCGGGCGACCTGGGCGTGCTGCTGCGCTATGCCGGCGAGCCGATGGATGCGCTGGCCCGGCAATGGTGGCAGGCGTTCGGCGACGCCGGCGCCGGCCGGCTGACCGTCACCGTGGGGCACGGCGCGGCCTCCGCCGATGCCGGCAAGACGCTGGACGGCATGCCCCGCGACATCGCGTTGGAACTGCCGCAGGGCAACGATCCGCTCGGCCTGGACCGCACGCTGGCGCTGAAGATGCTGCTCAACGCGCATTCGACCGCGGTGATGGCGCGGCTCGGGCGCACCGTGGGCAACACCATGACCGCGGTGCAGCCGGGCAATCTCAAGCTGATCGGCCGTGCCACCTACCTGATCCAGTCGCACGTCAACGCCGTGCTCGATGGCAAGCGCTGGCGCGCGCAGCATGGCGCCACCGACCTGCTGGGCTATGCCGAGGCCAATGCCGTGTTGTACGAGGCGATCGACCAGCGCGCACGCCTGCCGGAGGCGGCGCAGCTGCCCGAGGTGGAGCTGGCGATCGTCGCCGTGCTCGAGCGCCTGGACAGCGGCAGGCCGCTGGACTGGGCCGGCGCCGCGCAGCTGCTGCGTGCCAAGGGCCTGAACGGCTATCTGCGCGAGCGCACCTGAGCCATGCGCAGAGCCATTGCCATGAATCTCCGGTGTTGGATCGCGTTGCCTGCGCTGGCCGCCTGCGCCGTGGCGCAGGCGGCGGTGCCGGCGGTGTCCCCGGCCGCCACGCCGGCGCAGGCCGGCATGCTGGATGTCGCCACCCTGGCGCCGGGGTTCTCGCTGGACATGCGCTATGCCGGCAGCGACAACTTCACTGGCCGGCCGGTGCCCGGCTACGACGCGCCGCGCTGCTACCTGCTCGCGCCGGTCGCGCAGGCGCTGGCGCGCGTGCAGCGCGCGCTGCAGGCGCAGGGCCACGCGCTGCGCCTGTACGACTGCTACCGCCCGGTACGCTCGGTGCAGTCGTTCGTCGCCTGGGCGCACGACCCGGCCGACCAGCAGGCCAAGGCCCGCTACTACCCGAACATCGACAAGAGCCGGTTGCTGGACGGCTACATCGCCGAGCATTCCGGCCACAGCCGCGGCGCCACCGTGGACCTGGGCCTGCTCGACTGCCGCCAGGGCGGCTGCGTGGAACTGGACATGGGCACCGGCTTCGACCGGTTCGATCCGCTGGCGCATACCGACAGCCCGGACATCACCGCCCGGCAGCGCGACAACCGCCGGCTGCTGCTCGACGCGATGGGCGCCGAAGGCTTCGCCAACTACCCCATGGAATGGTGGCACTACACATTCCGGCCCGAGCCGACCCCCGATACCGCCTACGACTTCCCGGTGCGCTAGCGCGACCAGCGCCGCATCACGCGGCGCTGGCGTCGCCACCAAAGCCGCGTCGCGGCCACCGGCGCGCCTGCGGGCCGCGTGCGGCCGGCTACACTGCGGCCTCCCCGTTGCCATGACCGGAAAACGATGAACCTGGAACTCCACTACGGCCTGCTGGGCTCGCTGGAAGCAGCCCTGATCGCATTGGCGGTCGGTTTCGTGGTGTTCTTCCTGTGGTGGCAGGTGTGCCGTCGCACCGGCCTGTCGGCGGGCCATGCCATCGCCTGGTCATGCCTGGCCGCGGTTGCCATCGGGGCCGGCGTGGACGGCTGGAACATGTTCTACCTGGGCATGGTGCAGCTGGAGTCGCCGCTGTATGCGCGGCTGGCGCTGGCCGGTATCCACGATCCCGACCAGTTGGGCACACGGGTGGTGCTGGAAATCGCCGGTGCGCTGGTCGGCGTGGGGCTTGGATGGCGGGCGTTCAGCCCGCGCGCCGCCGCGGAAGGCGACACCCGCGGCGACTGACGCCGCCCGATCCACGCGGGCGTGCCGTGGATGGAACGCCCGAATGCATGGCTTACCTGCGGCTCACGCATCGCTAACCAGGGCGGTAGCGGCTTGCGCGCGTGCGTTGGTTAACACCGTGTCTGCGGCCGTTCCGCGGGGCGTGCGCGATTCAGCCCGGGCCTGCGAGGGTGGCGGCGTGCGGAATCACCGCGCTTTCCAGAACCGCAGGAGGAACCCCCTGATGACCATCCGCAACCGCAACCCGCTGTTCGCCCTCGTCGCCGTCGCCGGTGCCGCGCTGGCCCTGCCGGCCATGGCCCAGGACCCCAAGGCCGAGCAGGAACACCAGGCCCACGGGCAGGCGGCACAGGCCGGGCAGGCCACCGCCGCCGACGCGGCGGCCGGCGGCAATGGCCAGTCGTGGGCCAGCCTGGACACCGACGGCGACGGCAGCATCAGCCGCGCCGAATCGCAGGCCCATGCCGGGCTGGCGCAGGTGTTCGACGCCGCCGATGCCGACAAGGACGGCAAGCTGACCCCGGACGAATACCGCACCTACAGCGCCTCGCAGCAGAAGTAACGCGGCGGCGGCGGTACCGCCATGTCCCCGGAGGAGCGGCCGCAGGCCGCTCCTTCCGCATGGGCCGGTTGCTATCCTGTGCCGCATGACTTCCGCATCCCACGCTTCGGCACATTCCCCCGGCATCGGCCTGGTCGGCTTCGACGGTGACGACACGCTCTGGAAGAGCGAGGACTTCTACCGCCAGGCCGAGCAGGAATTCGAGTCCATCCTCGGCCACTACGTCGACCTGCACGATGCCGGTACCGCGCAGCACCTGCTCAAGGTGGAGCGGCGCAACCTGGCGGTGTTCGGCTACGGCGCCAAGGGCATGACCCTGTCGATGATCGAAGCGGCGATCGAGCTGACCGACGAGCGCATCTCCGCCGCGCACCTGCGCCAGATCGTCGAGATCGGCCGCCGCACCCTGCAGCACCCGGTGGAGGTGATCGACGGCGTGCGCGAGGCGGTGTCCGCCATCGCCGCGCGCTGGCCGGTGGTACTCATCACCAAGGGCGACCTGTTCCACCAGGAGCAGAAGATCGAACGCTCCGGGTTGCGCGACCTGTTCCCGCGCATCGAGATCGTCTCGGAAAAGGACCCGTCCACCTATGCCCGGGTGCTGGCCGAGTTCAACCTGCCGGCCGAGCGCTTCGTGATGGTCGGCAATTCGCTGCGCTCGGACATCGAACCGGTGCTGGCGCTCGGCGGCTGGGGCGTGCACACCCCGTACGCGATGACCTGGGCGCACGAGGCCGAGCACGGCGTGTCCAGCGACGAACCGCGCCTGCGCCTGGCCGATACCGCCTGGCAGTGGCCGCAGGCGGTGGCCGCGATCGAAGCGGCCGGGCGATGAACCGACGCGTGCGCGCGGTGCCACGGGTGGCATGGCTGCGCCGCTGCCTGCCCGCGTTGCTCGCGTGTGTTTCCGCGGTGTCCGCCTTTCCCGGGGTGGCTGTGGCGCAGGAAGCCGCGGCGGCCGCGCCTGCCTACGACCCCGGGACCGGCGACGCCTGGCTCGACCGCCAGCTGGCCGACGTCAACCGCTACGCCGAGCGCTACCCCGATGCCTTCGTCGACGAGGTGGTGCGCTATGGCGGCGCGCGCCGCGGCTATGTCCAGGCGCTGATGCAGCAGCATGGCTGGGCGGCCGGCGACGTCTGGTTCGCCTGCTTCTGGGGCCAGGCCATCGGTGCCAGCTGCCGCGAGCCGGTGCAGGCGCGCACCCGGCTCCCGGGCGAAGGCTGGAGAGCCGTGGTGGAAAGCCTGGCGGTGGCACCGGAGAACCTGCACTGGCGCGCGGTGCGCCACGCCCTGGTCGCCAGCTACGACCATTGGGACCGGCCGGTCCGGCTGGATGCGCTGCTGCAGCGCCAGCTCGGCGACCGCGCGCGGCGCGACGCGGCCGCCCGCTCACCGGACTGAGCGGCCGGGGGCAGGTCACGGCGGATGCCCCGGCGGCACCGCGAAAGTAACCGATGCAATGGATGACCCCGCGGCCCCATCCGGGCGAAAATGGCGGTTTCCCCTGCCGCGCCGCGCGCCCCGCCATGACCGCCGACCGTTTCGTCTCGACCGACCACATCCGCAGCCTGTTCTCGCAGGCGATGTCGCACATGTACCGCACCGAAGTGCCGTTGTACGGCACCCTCGTGGAACTGGTCGGCGAGGTCAACGCCGGCGTACTGGACGCGCAGCCGGAACTGGCCGCGCAGATGCAGCGCAGCGGCGAGCGCGAGCGCCTGGACGTGGAGCGCCACGGCGCGATCCGGGTCGGTACCGCGCAGGAGCTGTCCACGCTGCGCCGCCTGTTCGCGGTGATGGGCATGCAGCCGGTGGGCTACTACGATCTGTCGGTGGCCGGCGTACCGGTGCACTCCACCGCGTTCCGCCCGGTCGATGGCGAATCGCTCAACCGCAATCCGTTCCGCGTGTTCACCTCGCTGCTGCGGCTGGAGCTGATCGAGGACGAGGCGCTGCGCGCGCAGGCGGCCGGGATCCTGTCGCGGCGCACGATCTTCACCCCGGGCGTGCTGCAGCTCATCGAGCAGTGCGAGCGCGATGGCGGCCTGTCCGGCGAGGACGCCTGGCGCTTCGTGGTCGAGGCGCTGGAAACCTTCCGCTGGCACAACGAGGCCACCGTGTCGCTGCAGACCTACCACGCCCTGCATGCCGCGCACCGGCTGGTGGCCGACGTGGTCAGCTTCCGCGGACCGCACATCAACCACCTGACCCCGCGCACGCTCGACATCGACGCCGCGCAGGCGGCGATGCATGCGCGTGGCCTTGCCGCCAAGGCGGTCATCGAAGGCCCGCCGCGCCGCGCGTGCCCGATCCTGCTGCGCCAGACCAGCTTCAAGGCGCTGGAGGAACTGGTGCACTTCCCGTCGGGCGAGGACAACGCCGCCGGCACCCATACCGCGCGCTTCGGCGAGATCGAACAGCGCGGCCTGGCGCTGACCCCCAAGGGCCGCGCGCTGTACGACGCGCTGCTGGCCCAGGCGCGCGACAACGGCGGCGCCGGCAGCACCGGTGGCGACTACATGCAGCGGCTGCAGGCGGCATTCGCCGGCTTCCCCGACGACCACGCCACCCTGCGCCGCGAAGGCCTGGGCTACTACCGCTACGTGCTGACCGATGCCGGCCGCGCGCTGCCGGCGGCCGAGCGCGGGTTGCCGGCCGAGGTGCTGATCGAGCGTGGCCTGGCGGTCGCCGAACCCATCGTCTACGAGGACTTCCTGCCGGTCAGCGCCGCGGGCATCTTCCAGTCCAACCTGGGCGGCGAGGAGCAGCGCGCCTATGCGGCGCGCGCCAACCGCGAGGCGTTCGAGCAGGCGCTGGGGGCGACGGTGGCCGACGAGTTCGCCATCTACGAGCGCCTGCAGGCGGAATCGCTGGCGCAGCTGGTGGCCTGATACACAGCGGTAAAGCCCGTGCCGGGCAAGCGCGGCACCTACAAGTCTTGGGCAAAGTCCGGCACATGCAAGGCCAGCCTGCCTCGTAGCAGCGGGGCTTGCCCCGCTGGCGGTTGCTGCTGCCGTGATTCTGCTTCTGCTTTTGACTTCTTGCGGCCGTAGAGCGAGCCGAGCACCGTAGCGGGACAGGGGAAGAGGCGCACATGTCTGAGCGAAGCGAGTTGTGCGTTGTCCCCTGGCCCGCGAGGAGCGTAGGGAACCGGTGCGGCGCAGCCGCGTCGGCTCGCGTCCCGGCCTGTGTTTCTTGGGGCCACGTTTCTTTGCACGAGCAAAGAAGAGCTCTTCAACAGCCGAATGGCTGGTCGAGGCGGCTCGCGCCCCGAAGGAGGGGCGAAAGCTCTTGATCCTGCTTCAGGCGTTGCTTCAGCTTTGGCTCTGGAAACAGCTGCCAAGGCTGAAGCTTGAAAGCAGAGCTTTCGCCCCTGCTTCGCAGGAGCGAGTTACTTCTCTTTGCTCGTGCAAAGAGAAGTAACCAAGAGAGGCGCTTTTCAACAGCCGAATGGCTGGTCAACACGCCCCAGCCTCCGCGCCCGCCGCGCTGCGCGCGCCGGGTTCACTCCGCCGCCGGGATTTTTCGACGAGACATCCATGTCTCGTCGAAAAACGACGTGCATCCATGCACGTAGCCCCCTGCGGGGGTCTTATCCGTCGGCTCCGTCGTTGCGGAAGGGGACCCGGGAATCAGAAGCGAAGAAGCGCAAGCAAATCATCGGCAACAGTCGTTGCGTGTGTCATACCACTGCCGCCAGCGACCATGGCTGTACTCACTCCTGCCGCAACGCCGCGATCGGATCCAGCTGCGCCGCCTGGCGTGCCGGATAGACGCCGAAGGCGAGGCCGACCAGGGCGCAGAACCCGGCCGAAAGCAGCACCGGCAACGGTGCCCACGCCACCTGCCAGCCGGCGAAGGCGGCGATCAGGTAGGCCAGTACCGCGCCGAACAGCAGGCCCAGCAGCGCACCCGCGATGCAGATCACGCTGGCCTCGCGCAGGAACTGCGCGACGACATCGTTGCGGCGTGCGCCCAGGGCGCGCAGCAGGCCGATCTCGCGCCGCCGTTCCAGCACGTTGGCGAGCATGATGTTCATGATGCCGATGCCGCCGACCAGCAGGCTGACGCCGGCGATGGCGCCCATCACCACCTGGAAGATGCGTTGCGTCTTCTGGTGTTGCTGGAACAGTTGCTGCGGCACCACCAGCTGGTAGTCGGCGACGCCGGCATGGCGCTGGTCGAGCACGGCCGACAGCACGCCGGCCCCGGCGGCCAGTTTGTCGGGCGTGTCCAGGCGCAGCAGGAAGCGGTCGATGGGGTCTTCGCGCGGCTGGAAGCGGAAACGTGCCTGCGCACTGGCCAGCGGCACGAACACGCGGTTGCTCTCCGAGCCCAGCTGCACGCCCTCGAAATCGCGCTTGCCCAGGTCGCGGTCGGCGAGCACGCCCACCACCTCCAGCCACACATGGTTGACCTTGAGCAGCTGCCCGACCGGATCGCGGCCGGGGAACAGGCTGGCCGCGGCCTGGTGCCCGAGTACCGCCACCGATGCCAGGGCGGCATCGTCCCCGGCGGTGAGCGCACGTCCTTTTGCCAGCTGCAGCGAGGACAGCTCGAACCAGTCCGGGCTCACCCCGCTGGCCTGGGCATCGCTGCCGGCATGGTCGCTGAACACCGAGTACGTGCGGATGCGCTTCTCGGCCGCAAAGCGCTCCGCGCCGGGCACGACCTGCAGTGCCGCCTGCGCGTCGGAAAGGGTGAGCCCCAGGCTGCGGGCGCGGTTTTCGCGCAGCGTGGCGTCGTCCTGCGGACGTGCCTCGGCGATCAGGTTGTGCAGGCCCAGTCCCTCGACCAGCTTCAATGCCTCGCGCCGGCTGCCTTCGCCAACCGCCTGCATGGCCACGATCGCGCCCACGCCGAAAATCAGGCCGAGCAGGGTGAGCAGGGTGCGCAGGCGCCGCCGCCACAGTTCCTCGACCGCCTCGCGCCACACCTGTGGCAGTTCCGGAAGCCTGGGCTTCATTCCGTATCCTTCTGCATGGCACCGGCCTTGTCGTCGTCGCCCGGTTCTTCGCCCGGGGACGGTGCTGGCCCCCCGGCCGAAAGCAGTACCTCCTCACCGGGCTGCAGGCCCTTGAGCACCCTCGACCGCGCGGTGCCGCGCACGCCCAGCTCGATCTCGCGGCGGACGAAATCACGGCCTTCGCGTACCCGCACCCACTGCTTGCCGTCCTGCTGCTCGATGGCGACATTGGCCACGCCGATGGCATCGGCCTCGCGCGCCAGCACGATCCTGGCCACGAAGCGCTGCCCGGGGACCAGGCCATGCCGCGCGATCACCTCCGCGGGCACGGGCGCGCGCACCGACAGGTACTTCACCGGGCTCTCGCGCCCCCGCGTCTTGGCCGCGCTGGCGACCCATGACAGCTGGCTGGTGAAGTGCTGGTCGGGCCGGCCGAGCGGATGCAGCTCGACGCTGTTGCCGGTGGCTACGCCCTGTGCCTCGATCTGCGGCAGGTCGATCTGGACCTCCATCGCCGAGGTATCGGGGAGGCTGCCGAACTCGGTGCCGGCGTACATCGCCGCGCCGACCGTCGGCTTGTCGCCCGACCAGTTGGGCGTCAGCAGCAGCACGCCGTCGTTGGGTGCGCGCAGTTCCAGCGCGTCGAGGTCGGCCCGGCGATCTCTGGCGGTGAGGTCGAAGGTGGCGCGCTGCGCGTCCAGCACCGCCAGCTCGGCGCCGCCGCGGGTGCCTGCCTGCGCGCGACGCCATTGCAGCGTGTCCTGCTTCTCGCCCAGATAGCGGCTGTCCTCGATCGCGTCGAGCACGTCATTGCGCGCCAGGGCCGAGAAATCGGCACCGGCGTAGCGCTGCGCGATGCCAAGCTGGACCGCGACCTGCGCCAGGTCCACCGAGACCCGGCCCTGGGTCGCTTCCAGGTCGCCCTCCTTCGACATCCGGGCCAGCGCATTGCGCTGCAGGTCGAGCATGGCCTGGTCGAGCTGCTGCCTGCCGTCGGGGGCGATGAAGCGGGCCAGCAGGTCGCCCTTCTTCACCACGCTGCCTTCGGGCAGCATCCATTCGACCTGGCGCGAGGCCCAGTTGCGGCCCGGGACGTTCAGCGGCATCGGTTTGCTCGAACGCAGTTCACCTTCGCCGTCGACGCTGAGCAGCAGTTCGCCCGCGGACACGATCTCCGATGCCGGCGGCACGGCGTCGGCCGCGCACCCGGACAGGGCCAGCGCGAGTGGCAGCAGCAGCCATGGACGCGGGGTCATGCGCCGGCCTCCTTCGCCAAAGCGGGCACGGCCAGTTCGACGCGCACGGCCTGGCCGGGACGCAGCCGCGTGGCGGCGCCGTCGAACTGGATCACCACGTCGACCACCGGGATCGGCTGCACCTGCGACTTGCTGCGCACCGCGCGGCCGATGCTGGCGACGCGCCCGTGGTGCGTGCTGCCACCGCCGCCTTCGACCACGATCCGCGCCGATGTCCCCACCGATACGCGCAGCAGGTCGCGCTCGGGCAGTTGCGCGCGCACGGCCAGCGCCGACGCATCCGGGATCTCGGCCACGGTCTGGCCCAGCCACGCCTGCGAACCGACATCGAATTTCTCGCCGTTCCAGCTGCTCTTGTGCGCCATCACGCCGTCACGCGGCGCAGTCACGGTCATCCGTGCCACCGACGCCTGCAGCCGCGCGACATCGGCCTGCAACTGGGCAAGCTCGGAATCGACCAGGCGCCGTTCCTGCCGGCGCTGTTCCGCCGCCAGCAGTTCGCGCCGCTGCACCAGCGCCATGCGCTGTTCGGCCCGGCGTCGCTCTTCCACGAGCTTGTCGTACTGCATGGCGGCGATCAGTTCGCGCGGCTGTTCGGTCTTGCGCTGCGCTTTCTCCAGCGCTGCGCGCGCTTCGGCGGTGGAAAGCCGCTCGGTGCGCTCGCGTTCGGCCAGGTCGAGCAGCAGCTTCTCGCGCTCGCGCTGCTTTTCCTGCAGCTTGCTCTGCTTCTCGCCAAGGTCGCGCTGCAGTTGGCTGCTGTCGAATGCGAGTACCGGCTGGCCCTTGCGGACCGGTGAGCCGTCGGGGGCGAGCTGGGTGATCTTGAACTGCCACATGCGGTCCACGGACGGCGACATCAGCTGCGCCGACTGCTGGGCGTAGACCTCGCCATCGACGCGCAGCGTGCCGCCGCCGGCGGCCGGGGCGGCAAGCGCCACGCCGAGCAGGGCCGTCAGGCACAGGCGTGCGAACGGTCGGTTCATCGTGGCGCTCCCCCGCGGGTGGCGTGCGCATCGGCGATCACGCGCACGCTCATGCCCGGCAGCAGCGGCAGTCTTCCCGGGTCGAACGCGATGTCCACCGGGAAATACAGTCCGTTGCCCCACTCGGGCCGGCGCTCGGGCGCGCCACCGATGGCGGTGATGCGCCCCGCCACGTCGGCGCCGGGCACGGCATCGAACCCGAGGCGTACCGCCTGTCCGATCCGCAGCGCCTGGCGATCGGGCTGCAGGGCCCAGGCGCGGACCGCGAACCGGCTGGTCGTGGCGATCACCTCGCCGGCGCGGCTGCCTGGCATCGTCGAGGACCCCTCGTCGATGCGGCCGCCGATCCAGTTGTTGTTGAAACCGTGCACGACGATGCCGTCGCGGTCGGCGCGGACTTCGGCGTTGCGCACCAGCATGGCGTGGTAGTCGCGCTGGACCTCCAGCTTGCGGATCTCGAGCCGGTTGTCCTCGCGGCGCCGGCGTACCGCCTCGCGCGCCTCGGACAGCAGGCGCTGCTGCAGCGCCACCTCGCGCGTGGTGCTGTCCAGCTCGCCCTGGTAGCGATCATGGTCGAGATCGGAGACGAGCCCCTTGGGAATCCGCGCGTCGATCCTGGCGGTGCCGAGCTTGGCCTGCGCGTCGACCAGGGCCAGTTCGGCCTCGACTGTCTTGACCTCCAGTTCGGCGATCTCCTTGTTGCCCTTGGCGCTGAGCTGCTCGATCTGCGACTCGAGGTCGGGAATCATCGCCGCCGACTGGCCCGGGTCCAGGCGCAGGACGACCTCGCCCTTCTTCACCGGCTCTCCTTCCGGCACGAAATAGCGGATCACCACCGGCGAACTGTTCGACTGCGGGGTGAAGATGGCCTGGCCGTCGATCGAACGCACCTCGCCGGTCAGCACCACCCGTGCCGCCACCGGCGCGATCATGGCCAGGCACAGCGCGGCCAGCGCCGCCCGTTCAGTGCAGCGCCGAATCATGCTCGATCCTGCCGTCGTGCAGCCGTACGCGGCGTGGCGCGCGCGCGGCGATGTCGTTGTCATGGGTCACCAGCACCACGGTCTGGCCATCGTGGTGCACCTCGTCGATCAGCGCCAGCACGTCGGCCGCGCTCCGCGAGTCCAGGTTGCCGGTGGGTTCGTCGGCCAGCAGCAGGGCCGGCTGCAACAACAGGGCACGGGCGATGGCGGCGCGCTGCATCTGCCCGCCGGAAAGCTCGCCGGGGCGGTGGTGGCGGCGGTCGGCCAGCCCGACCCGTTCCAGCAGCGCGTCCGCGCGTTCCTGCACCCCGGCGGGCGGCTGGCGGTTGAAGCGCAATGGCAGCAGCACGTTCTCGCGCACGGTCAGCCGCGGCAGCAGGTGGAAGCTCTGGAAAACGAAGCCGATGCGGCGGTTGCGGATGTCGCTGCTGGCCTCGTCGTCGAGCGTGGCCACGTCGCGGCCCTCGATGAGGTAATGGCCGCTGGTGGGGTGGTCGAGGCAGCCAAGGATGTTGAGCAGGCTGGATTTACCCGAGCCCGACTGGCCGGTAATGGCCACGAACTCGCCTGCGCCGATCCCCAGGCTCACATCCTCCAGCGCGCGCACGGTCTGGCCGCTCATGGCGTAGTGCCGGTGTACGTTGCGCAGCTCTATCACGGTCCGGTCATCCTGACTGCCCCTGTGGTCCTGCAGCCGATGCTAGCCGAAGAGGTGGCGGCAAGGCCATGGCGCGGGGCCTGGATCGAGGCACGCGGCGGGTGTCGATGGTCCGGCTTGCCTGCCGGTCGGCCGCCAGCACGATCATGCGGAAATTGTGCGGTTGCTCGTGGTCCTGCCCTGTTCCTGCTTGCGTTCCATCCATGCGTAGCGCGCGCCGGGCAGCGCCGCGGGACAGGGGCGAGGAGGCGCACCTGCCTGCGCGAAGCGGGTCGTGCGCAGTCGCCTTGGCACCCGGGGCGCAGGGGCCGGCGGGCGCCGCCCGACGGATCATGGCCTTGCCCGTACCCGACCTGGTTGCTTCTCTTTGCACGAACAAAGAGAAGCAGCCAGGACAGGTGCTTTGCAACAGCCGAATGGCTGGTCGACACGCCCCTGCCTCCGTGCCCACGGCACCGCATGCCACGGGTCCACTGCGCCGCCGGCATTTTTCGACGCGACCCAGCTGCGATGCAGCTGCGGCCGGGGCAGTCGCCCCACGGCGTCAGCCCGCTCACCGGGGCGAAGCAGTGTTTCACCTGTTTCCGGTTCGCGCCTGTCCCGTCGAAGAACGACGCGCATCCCTGCATGTCGCCCTTCGGGCTTTTTCCCGCCGGCGCCGTCGCTGCGGAAGGGGTCAGGAAGTCAAAAGCAGAGGAACAACGGCAATGGCAACGGCAACGGCAGCGGCAGCGGCAGCGGCAACGCGCCGCGATGGGAGTTGCCGTGATGTCATGCAATGCCCGGCAGAGACCGTCCCGGCTACGCTCCAGCGGAACGCAGCCCCGTGCGGGAGACGATCAGGCCCGCGCGATCCGCCGCTGCCTTCTGCGCTCGCGGCGGCGCGCACGCCAGCCGCGCCAGTGCTGCTGCAGGCAGGAGAAGATCACGTACAGCGCCGGGGTGCTGAGCAGGGTCAGGCTCTGCGAGATCAGCAGGCCGCCGATCATCGCGATGCCCAGCGGGCGGCGCAGTTCCGAGCCTTCGCCCAGGCCGATCGCCAGCGGCAGCGCCGCCAGGATCGCCACCATCGTGGTCATCATGATCGGGCGGAAGCGCACGATGCTGGCTTCGCGCACCGCTTCGGCCGGCGACATGCCGTGTTCGCGCTGCGCCACCAGGGCGAAGTCGATCATCATGATCGCGTTTTTCTTGACGATGCCGATCAGCAGCACCAGGGCGATGGTCGAGATCACCGACAGGTCGGTGCTGGTCACCCACAGCGCCAGCAGCGCGCCCATGCCGGCAGCCGGCAGGGTGGACAGGATCGTGACCGGGTGCACCAGGTTCTCGTACAGCATGCCCAGCACGATGTAGACCGTGGCGATGGCGGCGATGATCAGCATCAGCATCGCGGCCGGGTCCAGCGCCTGGCGGAAACCACCGGGTTCGGCCTGGCGGATGTCGCCGGGCATGCGCAGGCCGTCGATGGCGGCCTTGACGATGGCATCGCCCTCGCCGCTGCTGACGCCGGGCGCCAGGTTGTAGCTCAGGTCCATCACCGTGTACTGGTTCTGGTGGGTCACCTGCGATGGTGCCAGCCCGGGTTCCTGGTGGGCGAAGGCGGTGAGCGGGATCATCTGGCCGCTGCTGGAGGCCACGTACACGTCGTCGATCGCCGCCGGACTGCCGGTCTGTTCCGGCAGCGCGTTCACCACCACGCCGTACTGGTTGAGGTCGGCATAGATGGTGGAGATCTGGCGTTGGCCGAAGGCGCCGTACAGGGCACCGTCGATGGCGCCGATGCTCACGCCCAGGCGCGAGGCCTTCTCGCGGTCGATGACGATCTTCTGCATCAGCCCGCCCTTGTCCACGTCCGAGCCGACGTCGCGCAGCTTCGGGTTCTGCTTCAGCACCTCGACCAGCTTCGGCAGCCATTCGGCCAGCTGCGCGGCATCGTTGCCCTGCAGGGTGACGCGGTTCTGCGCGCCCTGGCCACCCCCGCCGCCGCCGTCGGAAGGCAGGTCCTGGATGGCGCGCAGGCGCACGTCCAGGTCCGGGAACTGCGCCGCCTTGGCGCTGAGCCGGGCCACCACCAGGCTGGTCGGTTCGCGCCGCCCCTCGGCCATCGTCCTGAGCTCGATGTTGAACTGCGCGCTGCTGCCCTGGCGGCTGGAACCCAGCCGCGAGCCGACCATCTTCACCGCCGGGTCGGCCAGGAACATGTCGCTCAGGCGCCGCTGGCGCTGGCTCATCTCGTTGAAGGACACCGTGGCGCTGGAGCTGGCACGGCCCCAGATCAGGCCGGTGTCCTGCTCGGGGAAGTTGCCCTTGCCGACCGCGCCGGCCAGGTAGAACGTGGCCACGATCAGCAGCAGCGGGGTGAGCGCCAGCAGCAGCGCATGGCGCAGCGAGAAATCCAGCGCCACCGTGTACAGCTTCAGCATGCCGCCGTGCACGCGGTCGAGCAGGCGGTGGCTGCGCGACTCGCGCACGTGCGCCTCGTGCGGCTGCAGGAAGCGTGCGCACAGCGCCGGGGTCAGGGTCAGCGACACCAGTGCCGACACCATGATCGCCGCCACCAGGGTCAGGGTGAACTCGCGGAAGAACGCGCCGAGCATGCCCTGGGCGAAGATGATCGGCAGGAACACCGCCACCAGCGAGGCGGTGATCGAGACGATGGTGAAGCCGATCTCGCGCGCGCCGGCCATCGCCGCCTGCATGCGCGGCATGCCGGCGTCCAGGTGGCGCATGATGTTCTCGATCACCACGATGGCGTCGTCGACGACGAAGCCGATGGCGATGACCAGCGCCAGCAGGGTCAGGTTGTTGAGGGTGAAGCCCAGTACCATCATCACCACCGCCGCGCCGGCCAGCGACAGCGGCACGGTGACCGCGGCGATCAGCGTCGGCGCCAGCCGGCGCAGGAACAGCGCCATGGTCAGCACCACCATCGCCAGGCTGATCATCAGGGTGATCTGCACCTCGGCCAGCGACGCGCGGATGGTCGGGGTGCGGTCGAAGTAGGGGGTGAGCGTGGTGCCGGCATCGAGATGGCTGGACAGTGCCGGCATCTCCGCCTTGACCCGGTCCACGGTCGCCACCAGGTTGGCGCCGCTGCGCAGGTACACGTACATCAGCACGCCGCGCCTGCCGTTGAACCAGGCCGCCTGGAACGCGTCCAGCTGGCCGTCGTAGACGGTGGCGATGTCCTTCAGCCGCACCACCGCGCCGTCGTGGCTGGCGATGGCGATGTTGGCGAAATCGGCCGCCTTGCGCACCTGGTCGTTGAGGACGATGGCGGTCTGGCTGCGGCCGTCGTCGAGGAAGCCCAGCGGCGAGGCCACGTTGGCCGCGCGCATGGCGTTGCGCAGGTCGTCCGGGCTCAGCCCCAGCGCGTTCATCGCGCGCAGGTTGAGGTCCACCCGCACCGCCGGGGTGGAGGCGCCGGCGATGTCCACCTGCGATACCCCCGGCAGCTGCCGCAGGCGTTGCGCCAGCAGCGAGTCGGCCATGTTGTAGAGCTGCGCGACCGACTGCGTGTCCGAGGTCAGCGACAGCGCGATCACCGGGTCGTCGTTGGGGTTGGCCTTCTGGTAGGTGGGCGTGTTGATGCCGGCCGGCAGGTCGGCCATGGCGGCATTGATCGCCGCCTGCACGTCCTGCGCCGCCGCGTCGATGTCGCGGCTGGTGTCGAACATCAGGAACACCATGCTGCGGCCGTCGCTGCTGCTCGAGCGCATGGTGCCGATGCCCGGCACCTGGCCGAGGTGGCGCTCCAGCGGCGCGGTGACGGTGGCGGCCATGGTGTCGGCGTCGGCGCCGATGTTGCTGGCCTGCACGAAGATCACCGGGATCGACAGGTTCGGCAGCGCCGCGACGCCCAGCCGCAGGTAGCACAGCAGCCCGGCGAAGAACAGGCCGATGGCCAGCAGGCTGATGCCGATCGGGCGCTTGATGAAGGGCGCGGAGATGTTCATGCCGTGCGCTTGCCGGCGGCCTGCAGGCGTGCGGCGGCGCGCCGCTCGCGGCGCCGCGCGGCCCACTCGGAGAACCGCTCGAAGTACAGGTAGATCACCGGCGTGGTGTACAGCGTGACCAGCTGCGAGAGCAGCAGGCCGCCGACGATGGCCACGCCCAGCGGGCGCCGCAGTTCCGAGCCGATACCGGTGCCCAGCGCCAGCGGCAGCGCGCCGAGCATGGCCGCGGCGGTGGTCATCATGATCGGGCGGAAGCGCAGCAGGCAGGCGCGGCGGATGGCGTCGAACGCGTTCATGCCGGTACGCTGCGCGTCCAGCGCGAAGTCGATCATCATGATCGCGTTCTTCTTGACGATGCCGATCAGCAGCACGATGCCGACGATGCCGTCCACCGACAGGCTCATCCCGCACAGGTACAGCGCCAGCAGCGCGCCGACACCGGCCGGGGGCAGGGTGGAGATGATGGTCAACGGGTGGATCCAGCTCTCGTAGAGCACGCCCAGCACGATGTAGATCACCGCGATGGCGGCCAGCAGCAGCAACACCACGTCGGTCTGGCTGCTGGAGAACTCGGCGGCGGTGCCGACGAACTGCGCCTGTATCTGCGACGGCAGCTGCAGCGCGGCCACGGCCTTGTTGATCGCCGTCACGCCTTCGGACAGCGAGTAGCCCGGGGCCAGGTTGAACGAGATCGTCGCCGACGGCAGCTGCTGCTGGTGGCTGACGATCAGCGGCGCGGTCCCCGGGGTCGCGGTGGCGATGGCCGACAGCGGGATGCTGCCACCGGCGCCCAGCGCGATGCCGGTGTTGCTGTTGCCGATGCCGGTGGCGGTGGAGGAGTTGCTGGAGCTGACCTGGCCCAGGGTGGTGGCGTTGCTGCCGGTGAGCGCGCCGCTGCCGTTGCTGCCGATCGCCAGCTGGTTCATCAGCGCGTCGGCGGTGCGGAACTCCGGCGCCACCTCCAGCACCACCCGGTACTGGTTGAGCTGGGTGAAGATGGTGGAGATCTGGCGCTGGCCGTAGGCGTCGTACAGGGTGTCGTCGATGGTCTGCATCGGCACGCCGTAGCGGCTGGCCTTGTCGCGGTCCACCTCCACGTGCAGGGCGCGGCCGTGGTCGGCCAGGTTGTTGTCGACGTCGGCCAGCTCCGGCAGGCGGCGCAGCGCGTCGGTGACGCGCGCGGCCTGCTCGGCCAGCTCGCGGCTGTCCATGTCCGACAGCGAGAACTGGTAGGCGGTGGCGGCCACGCGCGTGTCCAGGGTCACGTCCTGCACCGGCTTGAGGTACAGCGCGACGCCGGGGATGTGCGCGGCGGCGGCCTGCAGCCGCGGCAGGATCGTGTCCAGGCTGCCGCGCTCGCCGCGATCCTTGAGCACGATGTTCAGCTGGCCCTGGTTGAGCGTGGGGTTCATCGAGCCGGCGCCGATGTAGGCGGCCACGCCGGTGACCGCCGCGTCCTGGCGCAACGCCTCGGCCACGGCCCGGGTGCGCTGCTGCATCTGCTCGAAGGCCACGTTCTGGTCGGCGATCACCACGCCGGTGACCATGCCGGTGTCCTGGTCGGGCAGCAGGCCCTTGGGAATGGCGATGTACAGCAGCACGGTCAGCACCACCGAGCCCAGGGCGATGCCCAGGGTCATGCGCTGGTGGCGCAGCACCCAGTCCAGGCTGGATTCGTACAGGTGCACCAGCCGCGACCACGCCGTCACCTTGCCCTGCGCGGCGGCGCGCTCGTGGGCATCGTCGCCCTCGGGCAGCGCGTCGGGCTTGAGCAGGTAGGCGCACATCATCGGGGTGAGGGTCAGCGAGATCAGCATCGAGATCGCCACCGCGATCGACAGCACCCAGGCGAACTCGTGGAACAGGCGGCCGGTGACGCCCGGCATCAGGATCAGCGGCAGGAACACCGCGATCAGCGACACCGTCAGCGACAGCACGGTGAAGCCGATCTCCTTCGCGCCGGTCTCGGCGGCATCCTGGCCGTCCTTGCCCTGCTCGATGTAGCGCACGATGTTCTCGATCATCACGATCGCATCGTCGACCACGAAGCCGGTGGCCACGGTCAGCGCCATCAGCGAAAGGTTGTCCAGCGACATGCCGGCGAAGGCCATCACCCCGAAGGTGCCCAGCAGCGACAGCGGCACCGCCACCGACGGGATCACCGTGGCCCACAGCCGGCGCAGGAACACGAAGATCACCGCCACCACCAGGCAGATCGTGAGCACCAGGGTGAACTGCACGTCGTGCACCGAGGCGCGGATGGTCACGGTGCGGTCGGAGAACACGTCCAGCTTCACGTCCGCCGGCAGCATGCCCTGCAGGCCGGGGAGGATCTGGCGGATGTTCTGTACGGTCTTGACGATGTTGGCGCCGGGCTGGCGCCGCACTTCCAGCAGCACCGCCGGCTTGCCGTCGGCCCAGGCCGCGATCTGGTCGTTCTCCACCCCGTCGACCACGCTGGCCACGTCGCGCAGACGCACCGGCGCGCCGTTGCGGTAGCGCACGATGATGTCGTTGTAGTCGGCCGCGTCGCTGAGCTGGTCGTTGGTGGACAGTGTGTAGCTCTGGGTCTTGCCGTTGAGCGAGCCCTTGGGTGCGTTGACGTTGGCCTGGGTCAGCGCGCTGCGCAGGTCTTCCAGGGTCATGCCCATGTTGGCCAGCTGCGCCGGGTTGGCCTGGATGCGCACGGCCGGGCGTACGTTGCCGGCGATCGACACCAGGCCGACGCCGTCCACCTGCGAAAGGCGCTGGGCCAGCACCGAATCGGCCAGGTCGTTGACCTCGCGCAGCGGGCGCGTGTCCGAGGCCAGCTTCAGGGTCAGGATCGGCGCATCGGCCGGGTTCACCCGGTTGTAGACCGGCTGGTACGGCAGCGAGCCGGGCAGGGTGGCCTGGCGGATCGCCGCCTGCACGTCCTGCGCGGCGGTGTCGATGTCGCGCTCCATCGAGAACTGCAGCACGATGCTGGACAGGCCGGCCGAGGAGTCGGAGGTCATCAGGTCCAGGCCGGAAATCTGGCCCAGCTGCCGCTCCAGCGGCGTGGTCACCAGCGAGGCCATGGTCTGCGCACTGGCGCCGGGGTACTGCGTGGTGACCACCAGGCTGGGTGCCTCGATCTCGGGCAGGGCCGAAACCGGCAGGCGCTGGTAGCCGAGGATGCCGAGCAGCATCAGCCCGACCATCAGCAGCGAGGTGGCGATGGGGCGGCGGATGAAGAGAGTCGAGAAGCCCACGGTCGATTCCTGTGGTGAGAGTGTGCGTGGTGCGGGGCGGTCAGGACCTGCCCACGCTCCCGCCGCGCGCGTCGCGTGGCCCGCGCGGGGTGCTCACGCATGCGTACATGCCCGGTGCCTGCACCGGTGTATCGCGCGCCAGCGGCCGTGGCGCGCGCGCGGCCTCAGCGCGGGCCACGACCGCCCCGGCCGCCGCCGCCGCCGCGCTTCTCGCTGGCGGCCTTCAACTGCGCCTCGGTCGGCTCCGGCGGTGCCTGGCCCGGCTGCAGCGGAATGACCTTGACGCCTTCCTTGAGCCGGAACTGGCCTTCGGTGACCACCTTGTCGCCCGGCTGCAGGCCCTTGCTGATGACCACATGGCTGTCGTCGACCTGGCCGCCCTGCACCACGTCGCGCAGGGTGACGGCGTCGTCCGGCTTGACCAGGTAGACGAAATCGCCGGTGCTGCTGCGCTGCACGGCCTCGGCCGGCACCACTACCGCGCCGGGCAGCTCGTCGAGCTTCATGCGCACGTTGACGAACTGGCCCGGCCACAGCGCCTGGTCGGCGTTGGGGAACTCGGCGCGCAGGCGGAAGGTGCCGCTGGTGGCGCTGATCTGGTTGTCCACCACCTGCAGCTTGCCGTCGGCGTTGACCACGCTGCCGCCGGCGCGGTCCAGCGTCGCCGCTTCCAGTGGCCCCTTGGCCTGCGCCGCGCGCACCGCGTCCAACTGCTGTTCGGGCAGGTTGAACAGCACGTGGATCGGCTGCAGCTGGGTGAGGGTGACGATCGCCGTGCCGGCGCTGACGACGTTGCCGGGATCGACCGCGCGGATGCCGGCCACGCCGTCGATGGGCGAGACGATGCGGGTGTAGCCCAGCTGCACCCTGCTCTGGTTGGCCGTGGCCTGGGCGGCGGCCACGGCCGCCTGGTACTGGGCCACCTGGTTGCGCAGGGTGGTCAGGTCGGTCTGCGCCACGTACTGGCGGTAGGCCTCGGAATTGGAACGCTCGTAGTTGGACTGGGCGGTGGCCAGCAGGGCCTGGTTCTGGCGCTGGCTGGCGAGGGCCTGGTCGTACTGGGCCTGGAAGGTGCGCGGGTCGATCCGGGCCAGCAGGTCGCCCTTCTTCACCGCCTGGCCTTCCTTGAAGTCGACGCTGAGCAGCTCGCCGCCGACCTGCGGGCTGACCGTGACCGTGTTGTAGGCGGCCACCGTGCCCTGCGCGGTGACATACACCGGCACGTTCCTGCGCTCGGCCGCCACCACGGTGACCGGCACCGGGTCGCGCGCCCTGTCGCCGCCGCCCCGGCCGCCGCCCGCCGCCTGTGCCGGGTCCCCGGCCTGCTTGCCGCCTCCCATCATCCGGTAGCCGATTCCCGCCACCAGCAGGACGGCGATGACGAGCAGCACGATCTTCCAGAAACGCGACATGCAGAAAACTCCCGAGGAACCGATGGGCGAAGGGGCGGGCACAACGGCGCAGAGCATAACGCCGGGCCATGACAGCGGCTGCATGACCGATGGGCCACGCGCTCTGACCGGCATGGGGGGTGAACGGTTCCGCGCGGCGTCGGTTGACACTCGTCGCCCCGGTTCGTTTGCCCTACATTCACCTCTCGATTGCCGACGAGGAATGCCTGGATGATCCGCAAGACCGTTCTGTTGACCGCGCTGTCGTGCGCCCTGGCCCCCGCGGCCGCGCTGGCCGCCGACGCCCAGCGCCCGGAGGTCGAGGCCGCCGCCGCGCGCCTGCAGCGCCAGGTGGTGGAGTGGCGCCGCGACTTCCACCAGCATCCGGAGCTGTCCAACCGCGAGGCGCGCACCGCCGCCAAGGTCGCCGAACGCCTGCGCGCGATGGGCCTGCAGCCGAAGACCGGGGTGGCCGTGCACGGCGTGGTGGCGGTCATCAAGGGCGGCCTGCCGGGCCCGAAAATCGCCCTGCGCGCGGACATGGACGCGTTGCCGGTGACCGAGCAGACCGGGCTGCCGTTCGCGTCCACCGCCACCGCCGAGTACCGCGGCGAGAAGGTCGGGGTGATGCACGCCTGCGGCCACGATGCCCACACCGCCACCCTGCTCGGGGTGGCCGATGCGCTGATGGCGATGCGCGACAAGCTGCCGGGCGAGGTGATGCTGATCTTCCAGCCGGCCGAGGAGGGCGCGCCGCCGCCGGAGCAGGGCGGCGCCGAGCTGATGCTCAAGGAAGGGCTGTTCAAGGACTTCAAGCCGGAGGCGGTGTTCGGCCTGCATGTGTTCTCCAGCGTCCAGGCCGGGCAGATCGCCGTGCGCGGTGGCCCGCTGATGGCCGCCTCCGACCGCTTCTCCATCACCGTCAACGGCCGCCAGACCCATGGCTCGGCGCCATGGAACGGCATCGACCCGATCGTCGCCGCCTCCGACCTGATCGGGACCGCGCAGACCATCGTCAGCCGCCGCGCCAACCTGTCCAGGCAGCCGGCGGTGCTGACCTTCGGCGCGATCAAGGGCGGCATCCGCTACAACATCATCCCCGACGCGGTGGAGATGGTCGGCACCATCCGCACCTTCGATCCGGACATGCGCCGGCAGATCTTCGCCGACCTGCGCAGCGTCGCCGAGCACACCGCCGCCGCGCATGGCGCCACCGCCACCACCGACATCTACGAGAAGGACGGCAACCCGGCCACGGTCAACGACCCGGCGCTGACCGCGCGCATGCTGCCCAGCCTGCAGGCCGTCGTCGGCAAGGACAACGTCTACGAGCCGCCGCTGCAGATGGGCTCGGAGGACTTCTCGCTGTACGCGCAGCAGGTGCCGGCGATGTTCTTCTTCGTCGGCTCCACCGGCGCCGGCATCGACCCGGCCACCGCGCCCAGCAACCACTCGCCGAAGTTCCTGCTCGACGAGACGGCGCTGGACGTGGGGCTGCGCGCGCTGCTGCAGGTGTCGCTGGATTACCTGCACGGCGCCGCCGGCTGAGCCCCGGCCGGCCTCGCCCGGACTGTCGACGGCGTGCGCGGCCGGCTCGCCGCGCCGCCGTCCTGGCGGGCGGCCACTGACGGCGGCCCGCGGCCGCCACTCCAGGTTGCGGCGGCCGGCATGGCCCGCCGACGCCTGCGGAGGGGCGCCGGTGCCGGCAGGCGGTGCAGCCACGGCTCACCTGACAGCTCCTACAATCCGCGCATGAATACCCCCCACGATTCCAGCCTCGGCCGCGAGGTCGCCTACCCCTCGCAGTACGACCCGGGGCTGCTGTTCCCGATCCCGCGGGCCGCCGCGCGCGCCGAGATCGGCCTCGCCGCCGCGCTGCCGTTCGTCGGCCAGGACCGTTGGCATGTCTATGAGCTGGGCTGGCTGGACATGCGCGGCAAGCCGTGCGTGGCCACCGCGACGCTGTGGGTGCCGGCGGCGTCGCCCAACCTGGTCGAATCCAAGTCGCTCAAGCTCTACCTGAACTCACTCAACGCGGCGCGTTTCGCCAGCGCCGCCGACGTGCGCGCACGCATCGCCGCCGACCTGTCCGCCTGCGCCGGGGCCGGGGTCACGGTCGAGTTCGGCCTGCCGCCGGTGGCCGACGCCGAAGGCGAGAGCATCGACGGCCTGGAGCTGGACATCGACCACTATGGCCCGCCGCAGGCCGGCTTCCTGCACGCCGATGGCGGCGAGGCGGTCGCCGAGACGCTGGTCTCGGCCCTGCTCAAGTCCAATTGCCCGGTCACCGGCCAGCCCGACTGGGCCAGCGTGAGCATCCGCTACGCGGGCCCGCGCATCGATCGCGGCGGCCTGCTGCGCTACCTGGCCAGCTACCGCGACCACGCCGAGTTCCACGAACAGTGCGTGGAGCGCATCTTCCTCGACCTGGTGCGCCACTGCGGTTGCCATTCGCTGGACGTGGAGGCGCGCTACACGCGCCGCGGCGGGCTGGACATCAACCCGCGCCGGTGCACTGCCGACTTCGCCGCCGGCCACCGCCCGTTCCGCGACCCGCGCCAGTAATCCGGCCCGGGATGCCTGGCGGGTATACGCCGGCTTTACGCCGGCGCGATGGTTCCTTAACGCGGCCGGTGCAATGGTGGCAGCCAGCCGAGGAGGAACGACCCGATGAGCAATGACAGGAAGGCCGATTTTTCGGATGTGACGTCCACCGTGGACAGCACCGCCGCCGTCGCGCCGAAGGCCGATTTTTCCGATGTGAGCGCGCGGGTGGATTCCACCGCGCAGATCGTGGGCGCACAGCAGTACACGGTGCAGAAGGGCGACAGTCTTTCGCGGATCGCAAAGCACCTGCTGGGCGACGCCAATGCCTGGAAGCACATCTTCGAGGCCAACCGCGATGTCCTTTCCGACCCCGACAAGATCTTTCCCGGGCAGACCCTGAAGATTCCCCCGCGCCAGGGTTGAGGCCGCCAGGCCCAACGCCTTTTCCCACATTCCGGAGCATCCCATGAAGAAGACTTCGCTCAGCAGTGTCCTGATGATCACCCTGGCCGGCACCCTGGCCATGACCGGCTGCAAGAAGAAGGAAGAAACCGCACCGCCGCCGATGACCAGTGCCCCGGCGCCGGCACCGATGAGCGAACCGGCCCCGCCGCCGGCCGCGCCGGCGGTCAGCGTCACCTCGATCACCGTCGGCACCGCCGCCGCGGCCGACAAGTCGGTGGCCCCGGTGGTCATGATCGGCGGCAAGGACAAGATCATCGTGTCGGTGAAGACCGACGGCGCCGCGACCAACGCCAGCCTGGGCGCCAAGCTCACCTACCAGGACGGGCAGGTGGCCGGCGAGCAGAGCGCCACGCTCACCACCAGCGGTGCGGAGACCACCAATATCGAGTTCAGCAAGGCAAGCGCATGGCCCGCCGGCAAGTACCGCGCGGACGTGACCCTGGACGGCCAGCCGGCCGGCACCACCCAGGAGTTCGAAGTGAAGTAGCAAGCGGCATCCACCTGTCGCCCCTCTCTCCCGACAGGTGCAGGCCATGGGCGCAGTCGCAGGACTGCGCCCTTTTTTATTGCCGCGCCCGGGCCGCAGGTGGGCGTGGGCGGCGCTGCCCGGGGCGGCGTCGGCGCCTGCGCCGTAGCCGCCGCTGCGCGCCGGAACCGTGCGGCTGCGCGGCGCCCCGCGCGCGCCCGGCTGATGCATGCCACATGAGCAGATGCCATGAACCGGCGCGGCGGCGCGTTGCCGCAACCGTACCGGCCCGTTTTGCCGGAACCGTCACGACGCGCGACAATGCGGTGCTGATTCCCTGCCTTTACTTCCGACGGAAACCATCCCCCATGTCCGATACGCCGAAGATCATCTACACGCTCACCGACGAAGCCCCGTTCCTGGCGACGCAGTCGCTGCTGCCGATCATCGATGCGTATGCCACCACCGCCGGCATCGCGGTGGAGACCCGCGACATCTCGCTCTCCGGCCGCATCCTGTCGCAGTTCCCGGACTACCTGCAGGACGGGCAGAAGATCAGCGACGATCTGGCCGAGCTCGGCGAGCTGGCGACCCGGCCGGAAGCCAACATCATCAAGCTGCCCAACATCAGCGCCTCGGTGCCGCAGCTCAAGGCCGCGATCAAGGAACTGCAGGACCAGGGCTACGCGCTGCCGAACTACCCGGACGCGCCGGCCGACGACGTCGCGCGCGACATCAAGGCGCGCTACGACAAGGTCAAGGGCAGCGCCGTGAACCCGGTGCTGCGCGAGGGCAACTCCGATCGCCGCGCGCCGCTGTCGGTCAAGAACTACGCCCGCAAGCACCCGCACCGCATGGGCGCGTGGAGCAGCGACTCGAAGTCGCACGTCGCGCACATGGACGACGGTGATTTCTACGGCAGCGAGAAGTCGGCCACGCTGGCCGGCGCCGGCAGCCTGAAGATCGAGCTGGTGCAGGACGATGGCCGGACCGTGGTGCTCAAGGACAAGACCGCGGTCAAGGCCGGCGAGATCGTCGACGCCTCGGTGATGTCGCGCCGCGCGCTGGCCGCGTTCGTCGCCGCGCAGATCGCCGATGCCCGTGCCCAGGGCGTGCTGTTCTCGCTGCACCTGAAGGCGACCATGATGAAGGTCTCCGACCCGATCATGTTCGGCGTGGTGGTCGAGGAGTTCTACAAGGACGTGCTGGGCAAGTACGCCACCGAGCTCAAGCAGGCCGGCTTCGACCCGAACAACGGCATCGGCGACCTGTACGCGCGCCTGCCGTCGCTGCCGGAAGCCACCCAGGAAGCGATCAAGGCCGACATCGCCGCCGAGTACGCCAAGCGCCCGGCGGTGGCGATGGTCAACTCCGACAAGGGCATCACCAACCTGCACGTGCCCAGCGACGTGATCGTCGACGCCTCGATGCCGGCGATGATCCGCGACTCCGGCCGCATGTGGAATGCCGAAGGCAAGCTGCAGGACACCAAGGCGCTGATCCCCGACCGCTGCTACGCCGGCGTCTACCAGGCGGTGATCGAGGACTGCAAGGCGCATGGCGCGTTCGACCCGGCGACCATGGGCAGCGTGCCCAACGTCGGCCTGATGGCGCAGAAGGCCGAGGAGTACGGCAGCCACGACAAGACCTTCCAGATCCCGGCCGACGGCACCGTGCGCGTCAGCGACGAGGCCGGCAACGTGGTGTTCGAGCACAAGGTCGAGGCCGGCGACATCTGGCGCATGTGCCAGGCCAAGGATGCGCCGATCCAGGACTGGGTCAAGCTGGCGGTCAGCCGCGCGCGCCTGAGCAACACCCCGGCCGTGTTCTGGCTGGACGCCAACCGCGCGCATGACGCGCAGATGATCGCCAAGGTCGAGAAGTACCTGAAGGACCACGATACCCAGGGCCTGGACATCCGCATCCTGTCGCCGGTGGAGGCCACGAAGTTCTCGCTGGAGCGCATCCGCAAGGGCCAGGACACCATCTCGGTGACCGGCAACGTGCTGCGCGACTACCTCACCGACCTGTTCCCGATCCTGGAGCTGGGCACCAGCGCCAAGATGCTGTCGATCGTGCCGCTGATGGCCGGTGGCGGCCTGTTCGAGACCGGCGCCGGCGGTTCGGCGCCGAAGCACGTGCAGCAGTTCGTCGAGGAGGATTACCTGCGCTGGGATTCGCTGGGCGAGTTCCTGGCCCTGGCCGCCTCGCTGGAGCACCTTGCCCAGCGCTACGACAACAAGGCCGCCGCGGTACTCGCCAAGGCGCTGGACCAGGCCAACGGCACCTTCCTCGACAACGACCGCTCGCCGGGCCGCAAGCTGGGCACCATCGACAACCGCGGCAGCCACTTCTACCTGGCCATGTACTGGGCCCAGGCGCTGGCCGCGCAGGACGAGGACGCCGCGCTGAAGGCGAAGTTCGCGCCGCTGGCCAAGGCGCTGGCCGACAACGAGCAGAAGATCGTCGAGGAGCTGGTCGCGGTGCAGGGCAAGGCCGTGGACATCGGCGGCTACTACCGCCCGGACCTCGGCAAGACCAGCCGGGCGATGCGCCCGAGCGCGACCCTCAACGCCGCGCTGGCCGCGCTCTGATCGCACCCGCCGCGATGGCTTGACCCCGGACCCGCATCGCCCTGGCGATGCGGGTTTTCTGTGCCCCGCTACCCGCGCGTCCACGTCGCGAGGGCGCACCCCAGTCCGGTGCGGTAGGGTGGGGGCCGGCGCCCCGACTCCCCCACTGCCGATGCCTGCCACCGAATCCGCCCACGCCATCGCCGCCTGCATCCGCGATGGCTTCGAGGACTACCACGCCCGGTTTGCCGCCATCACCCGGCGCGCACGCGGGCGCTTCGAGCAGCGCGACTGGGCGGCAGCGCGCCAGGACGCGGTCGAGCGCATCGCGCTGTACGACCTGTGCATCGGCGAATGCATGGCGCGCCTGCAGGGCGTCGCCGGCAGCCGGCCCGGCCGCGAGGCCTGGGTGCGGGTACGCGCGGCCTTCGCCACGCAGGTCGCCGGGCTGATCGACGGCGAACTGTACAAGACCTTCTACAACACCCTGACCCGGCGCCTGTTCACCACCCGCGGGGTGGACGATGCCATCGAGTTCATGGCGCTCGAGATCGAGCCGTCCGACGCCATCACCCACCCGGTGGCGCGCCACGTCTACACCGTTTCCGAGGCGCGCCCGGCCGAGGCCTTCGAGCGCGTGCTGGCCGACTACCGCTTCGACGTGCCCTACCGGCACCGCCTGCGCTGCGCCGCGGCCATCGCCGTACGCCTGCAGGATGACCTCGCCCACTGGGGGCCGAACCCGGTGCGCGCCATCGAACTGCTGGACACCGTGTTCTACCGCGAGCGCCGCGCCTACCTGGTCGGGCGCGTGTTCGGCGAGCATCGCTTCTCGCCCTGCGTGATCGCGCTGGTCAACGACGGCGACGAGGGCCTGCGCGCCGAGGCGGTGCTCAGCGGGCGCCGCGACGTGGCGCACCTGTTCGGCGTGTCGCGCAGCTATTTCCAGGCCGACCTGCCCACCGTCGCCGACGCGGTGGTGTTCCTGCGCAGCCTGCTGCCGGGCAAGCCGGTGGACGAGATCTACACCGTGCTCGGCCGCGCCAAGCAGGGCAAGACCGAGCGCTACCGCACCTTCTTCCGCCATTTCCAGCAGCATCCCGACGAGCGGCTGGTGCAGGCCGAGGGCACGCCGGGCATGGTGATGGCGGTGTTCACCCTGCCCAGTTACCCGCTGGTGTTCAAGCTGATCCGCGACCGCTTCGCCTGGCCCAAGACGGTCAGCCGCCAGGACGTGGAGGACCGCTACGCGCTGGTGTTCAACCTGGATCGCATCGGCCGGCTGCTGGACGCGCAACCCTACCGCCACCTGCGCTTTCCGCTGGCCCGCTTCGCCCCCGAGCTGCGCCAGGAGCTGCTGGAGAGCTGCGCGCGCAGCGTGCGGGTCGAGGGTGAGGACCTGGTGATATCGCTGTGCTACGTGCAGCGGCGGTTCCGCCCGCTCAACCTGTACCTGCGCGAACAGACCCCCCAGGCCGCGCGCGCGGCGGCGCTGGACTACGCGCAGGCCATCACCGACATGGCGTGCAACGACATCTTCCCCGGCGACATGCTGCTCAAGAACTTCGGCGTCTCGCGCCATGGCCGCGTGGTGTTCTACGACTACGACGAACTGTGCCGGGTCGGCGACTGCACGTTCCGCGACTGGCCGCAGCCGCGCGATGCCGCCGAAGCCCTGGCGGCGGAGCCGTGGTTCCATGTCGCGCCCAACGACGTGTTCCCCGAGCGCTTCCCGTTGTTCATGGGCCTGCCGCGCCCGCTGATGGACGCGGTGCGCGAGGCGCACGGCGACCTGTTCGACCCCCGCTGGTGGCGCGGCCTGCAGGCCGCCTTCGCCCGCGGCGAATTCCCCGATACCCCGCCCTACCCGCGCGCACTGCGGCTGGCGTGAACATCGCCGCCGGAAGCGCTACAGTCGCGTCCTGGACATGCAGTGGCAAGGAGAGCGTCATGCTGAATTCGTTGCGTCGCGGGGCCGTGCTGGCTGCGTTGCTGTTGGTGACCGTTGCCGCGTCGGCCGCCGGGCCGGGGGCGGTGCGCAAGCAGGCCGAGATGGGCATGCAGCTGTCCGGGCAGATCGATATCGCGCCCGATGGCAGCGTGGAGGCGGTGCGGCTGGACCAGCAGGACCGGCTGAGCGCGGAGCTGGCCCGTTTCGTGCGCAGCTCGGTGATGGGCTGGGCCTTCGTTCCGGTGGTCCGCGATGGCAAGCCGGTCGCCGCGCGCTCGCCGTTGATGCTGCGCCTGGTCGGCAGGAAGCTGGAAGACGGCAGCACCCAGGTGGCCATCCGCAGTGCCACCTTCGAGGCCTACGATCCGGAAAGCAGGAGCGCGGTCACCGCCTTGAAGATGACGCCGCCAAGCTACCCGCGCTCGATGTACGAGGTGGGGGCGCAGGGCAATGTCTACCTGGTCCTCAAGGTCGGGCGCGATGGCCGCGTCGCGGACGCGTACGTGGAACAGGTCAACATGACCGTGGTGGCCAGCGAGGGCCAGATGCGCCGGTTCCGCCAGGTGCTGGGCGGCAATGCGCTGGCCGCGGCGCGCAAGTGGGAGTTCCGCGTTCCGGTCGAAGGCGAGGACGCGGACGCGCCGCACTGGAACGTGCGCATCCCGGTGCAGTACGCGATGCTCGACAGGTCCCAGCCGATGCCGGACGAGTACGGCGCGTGGCAGGCCTACATCCCCGGACCGCGCGAACGCGCGCCATGGATCAGCGACGAGGACTGGGAGAACGCTTCGGACGCACTGGCCAGCGGTGGCGTCTACATGGCCGGCCGCGGCGGCGGGCCCAAGCTGCTGACGCCGCTGGAAGGCTGAGCGCACCGGCTGCGCCAGCCACGAAAAAGCCCCGCGTTCGCGGGGCTTTTTCGTTACAGCGGTTCCGGCGGGGAATCAGCGCTTCATCGAACCGAAGAACTCGTCGTTGGACTTGGTGTTCTTCATCTTGTCGAGCAGGAATTCCATCGCGGCGATTTCGTCCATCGGGTGCAGCAGCTTGCGCAGGATCCAGATCTTCTGCAGCAGCTCCGGCTCGATCAGCAGGTCTTCGCGGCGGGTGCCGGAACGGTTGATGTCGATGGCCGGGTACACGCGCTTCTCGGTGATGCGGCGGTTCAGGTGCACTTCGCTGTTGCCGGTGCCCTTGAACTCTTCGTAGATCACCTCGTCCATCTTCGAGCCGGTCTCGACCAGCGCGGTGGCGATGATGGTCAGCGAGCCGCCTTCCTCGACGTTGCGCGCGGCGCCGAAGAAGCGCTTCGGGCGGTGCAGGGCATTGGCGTCCACGCCGCCGGTCAGTACCTTGCCGGAGCTGGGCACGACATTGTTGTAGGCACGCGCCAGGCGGGTGATCGAGTCCAGCAGGATCACCACGTCCTTCTTGTGCTCGACCAGGCGCTTGGCGCGCTCGATCACCATTTCGGCCACCTGCACGTGGCGTGCGGCCGGCTCGTCGAAGGTCGAGGAGACCACTTCGCCGCGCACGGTGCGCTGCATCTCGGTCACTTCTTCCGGGCGCTCGTCCACCAGCAGCACGATCAGGTGCACTTCCGGGTGGTTGGTGGTGATGGCCGTGGCGATCTGCTGCATCATCATCGTCTTGCCCGCCTTGGGCGGGGAGACGATCAGCGCGCGCTGGCCCTTGCCCTGCGGCGCCATCAGGTCGAGGATGCGGCCGGTGATGTCTTCCGAGGAGCCGTTGCCGCGTTCCAGGGTGAAGCGCTTGCGCGGGAACAGCGGGGTCAGGTTCTCGAACAGCACCTTGTTCTTCGACGCTTCGATCGGCTCACCGTTGATGGTGTCGACGATGTTCAGCGCGAAGTAGCGCTCGCCGTCCTTCGGGAAGCGGATGCGGCCGGCGATGTGGTCGCCGGTGCGCAGGTTGAAGCGGCGGATCTGGCTGGGCGAGATGTAGGTGTCGTCCGGGCCGGCCAGGTAGCTGGCCTCGGCCGCGCGCAGGAAGCCGAAGCCGTCGGGCAGGATTTCCAGCACGCCGTCGGCGGCCACGCCCTCGCCATGGCGGGTCAGCACCTTGAGCAGGGCGAAGATCACGTCCTGCTTGCGGGCGCGGGCCACGCCGTCGGTGATCTGCAGCTGCTCGGCGATCTCCAGCAGCTTGTGCGCCGGCATCTTCTTCAGATCGCTCAGCGAATAGACCGGGAAACCCTCCGGCACCGACGGGTGCGGGCGCGGCACGAAGGTCTCGTTGCCGTTGTCGCCGGGCAGGCCGTCGTCGCGGAAGCGGTCGCGGTTGCGCTCGCGGCGGTTGCGGAAGCGGTCGCGGCGATTGCCCTGACCCTGGCCCTGGCCCTGGCCCTGCTGATTCTGCGGGTTCTGCTGGCCATGGCGCTGGGCGTTGTTGTTGCCGTCGCGCGGCTCGCCGCCTTCCTGGCCGCCGTGCGGGTTGCCGGCCGGCGCGGACGCCTGGCCTTCGTTGCCCGGGGCCGGAGCGGCCGGGGCGGGGGAAGCGTCGCCGGCCGGCAGCGGCAGGGCGGACTGGGCCGGGGCGGAAGCGGGGCTGCTGCTGTCGGCGGCCTCGGCGGCCTTGGCGACACGCGGCTTGCGCACGCGCTTCTCGACGGGCGCGTCGGCGCTCCCGGTTTCGGAAGGAGTGTTCTCGGACAAGTGCTTGATTCCTCTCGCTGACGTGCGAGCGCCTGACAGGGCGGCGAACTGGTTGGGAATGATCCGGACGAGAACCCGGCCGGAGGGTGCGGCAGGCCAAAGCTGCCGGATGCGGCGACACTAACACCGCCGCGCACGGCGGTGCAAGGTGGCGGGAAACGCCCGTTGGGCCGCGGTAAGGCTGGCCCGGAGCCGGCGGCCATGGCCGCCGGCGGGAGGGATCAGGCCAGCGCCTTGTCGATCATCTGGCTCAGCTGGCCCTTGCCGACGGCGCCGATCTGGGTGGCCTGGATCTGGCCATCCTTGAACAGCAGCAGCATCGGGATCGAGCGCACGTGGTACTTGACCGCGGTGGCGCGGTTGTCGTCGACGTTGAGCTTGGCGATCTTCAGCTTGCCGTCATAGGCGTCGGCCAGTTCGTCCAGCACCGGCGAGATCATCTTGCAGGGGCCGCACCATTCGGCCCAGAAGTCCACCAGCACCGGGGTGTCGGACTGCAGCACGGCGGCGTCGAAATCGGCATCGCCGACGTGTAGAACCTTATCGCTCACTTGAGGAGTCTCCTGGGGCAATGCGACGGCCCATGCCGGGTTGGCTGTCGCATTGCGCTAAACTGGGGCATTGCGCGGACCTAAAGGCTTGGCCTTGCGTCGCGCGACCCGGCGCAGGGGCCGCAGTGTGCGACGGTGCCCGATACGATGCAAGCCGCCCGGCCAACCTGGCCGGCTGGCACTACCAAGACCAAATAATGAGCGACAAACCGCTGACTGATGTGACTTTTTCCTCCTTCGAGCTGCACCCGGCGCTGTTGGCCGGGTTGGAAGGAGCCGGATTCACCCGCTGTACCCCGATCCAGGCATTGACCCTGCCGGTGGCCCTGCCTGGCGGCGACGTCGCCGGCCAGGCGCAGACCGGCACCGGCAAGACGCTGGCGTTCCTGGTGGCGGTCATCAACCGGCTGCTGATCCGGCCGGCGCTGGCCGACCGCAAGCCGGAGGATCCGCGCGCGCTGATCCTGGCGCCGACCCGCGAGCTGGCCATCCAGATCCACAAGGACGCGATGAAGTTCGCGTCCGACTCGGGCCTGCGTTTCGCCCTGGTCTACGGTGGCGTCGACTACGACAAGCAGCGCGAGCTGCTGCAGAAGGGCGTGGACGTGATCATCGCCACCCCGGGCCGCCTGATCGACTACGTCAAGCAGCACAAAGTGGTCTCGCTGCATGCCTGCGAGATCTGCGTGCTGGACGAAGCCGACCGCATGTTCGACCTGGGCTTCATCAAGGACATCCGCTTCCTGCTGCGGCGCATGCCCGAACGCACCACCCGCCAGACCCTGCTGTTCTCGGCCACCCTCAGCCATCGCGTGCTGGAGCTGGCCTACGAGCACATGAACGAGCCGCAGAAGCTGGTGGTGGAGACCGAGACCGTCACCGCCGAACGCGTGCGCCAGCGCATCTACTTCCCGGCCGACGAGGAGAAGCTGCCGCTGCTGCTGGGTCTGCTCTCGCGCAGCGAAGGCGCCCGCACCATGGTGTTCGTCAACACCAAGATGTTCGTCGAGCGCGTGGCGCGTTCGCTGGAGAAGGCCGGCTACCGCGTCGGCGTGCTGTCCGGCGACGTACCGCAGAAGAAGCGCGAGAGCCTGCTCAACCGCTTCCAGAAGGGCCAGCTGGAAATCCTCGTGGCCACCGACGTGGCCGCGCGCGGCCTGCACATCGACGGGGTCAAGTACGTCTACAACTACGACCTGCCGTTCGACGCCGAGGATTACGTGCACCGCATCGGCCGCACCGCGCGGCTGGGCGAGGAAGGCGACGCGATCAGCTTCGCCTGCGAACGCTACGCGATGGGCCTGCCGGACATCGAGGCCTATATCCAGCAGAAGATCCCGGTCGAGCCGGTCACCACCGAGCTGATGACCGCGCTGCCGCGTCCGGAACGCGCGGCGCCGGCCGAAGGCGAGGCCGACGAGAACGAGAGCGTCGGTGCGATCTTCCGCGAGGCGCGCGAAGCGCGTGCCGCGGAGGAAGAGCGCCGCGGTGGCGGCCGCAGCGGGGGGCGCTCCGGCGCTGGCCGTGGTGAACGCCGCGACGGCGAGCGCAAGCCGCGTGGCCCGCGCAAGCCGCGTGTCGAGGGCGAGCAGGTGGCTGCCGCCGCCGAACCGGCCGCGGCCCCGCGCCCGCCGCGTCCGCCGCGCGCCGAAGGCGCACCGGAGGCCGCGGTGGAAGGCGAGCGCGCGCCGCGCAAGCGCCGCCGTCGTCGCCATGGGCGTCCGGTCGAGGGCGCTGAAGCCGCCGTCGCCGCACCCGCGGTTGCATCCGGCAACGGGCCGGTGCAGGTGCCGGCCACGCCGATGCGCGCGTCCGGCAATGACAGCGATTCGTTCCTGACCCGCCTGGGCCGCAAGATCCGGCGGATGCTGTCGGGCGATTGATCGATGCGCCGGCCCATGGCCGGCGCTGTCGTCGGCCCGGGTCGTTCGCGGCCCCGGCATCGCGATGCACGCCGCGCTTCGGCTCCGGCATAATCGGGGCATGAGCGTCCTGCGTTTCGACAATGTCAGCAAGCACTATGCGGGCGGCCACCAGGCGCTGGTGGACGTCAGCTTCGAGGTGGCGGCCGGCGAGATGCTGTTCGTCACCGGCCACTCCGGCGCCGGCAAGAGCACCCTGCTGAAACTGATCCACCTCAGCGAGCGCCCGACCCGCGGCGCCGTGCTGTTCGGCGAGCGCAACCTGCTCAAGGTGCGCGGCGGCAAGGTGGCGCTGCACCGCCGTGAAGTCGGCGCGGTCCACCAGGACCACCGCCTGCTGATCGACCGCAGCGTCGGCGAGAACGTGGCGTTGCCGCTGATCCTGCGCGGCGACCGGCGCGCCGACACCGGCAAACGGGTGCGCTCGGTGCTCGAACGGATGGGCCTGGGCCATCGCGAGAAGGCGCTGCCCACGCAGTTGTCGGCCGGCGAGCAGCAGCGCGTGGGCATCGCCCGCGCGATCATCGCCGAGCCCCGGTTGCTGGTGGCCGACGAGCCGACCGGCAACCTCGACCCGACCCTCGCCGCGGAGATCATGGCCCTGTTCGCCGAACTGCCCGGCCGCGGCACCAGCGTGCTGGTGGTCAGCCACGACCTGGCGCTGCTCAAGCACATGCGCAAGCGCGTGCTGATCCTCGACCATGGCCGCCTGGTGGACGACATCTCGCCACAGGACCTGGCCGAATGAGCAGGGACGCGAACAAGGCCGAGGCCGCGAACAAGCCCGCCGCCCATGCCGCGCCCGCGCCGTCGCGGCTGCGCGTGTGGTTCGCCCACCACCTGCACAGCGTGGTCTTCAGCCTTGGCCGCGCGCTGCGCAAGCCATGGGCGACGGTGCTGACCGTGGCGGTGATGGCGCTGGCCCTGGCGCTGCCGCTTGGCCTGTCGATCGCGCTGGACAACCTCAAGCTGTTCGCCGGCAGCGTGCAGCAGTCGCGCGACATCAATCTGTTCCTCAAGCCTGAAGTCGACGGCGCCGCCGCGCAGGACGTGGCCGCGAGCCTGCGGTCGCGCGCCGACGTGGCCGGCGTGGTGCTGCGCACGCCCGACGAAGGCCTGGCCGAACTGCGCCAGAGCGCCGGGCTGGGCGAGGCGATCGACGCACTCGGCGAGAACCCGCTGCCGACGCTGCTGATCGTCACCCCGGTTGGGGACCAGGACATGGCCCTGGCCAGGTCGCTGCAGGCCCTGCCGCAGGCCGACCTGGTCCAGCACGATGCCCTGTGGCGCCAGCGCCTGGACGCCTGGCTCGGGTTCGGCGCGCGGCTGGTGCAGGTGCTGTCGCTGCTGCTGGGGCTGGGGGCGGTGCTGGTGGTCGGCAATACCGTGCGGCTGGACATCCAGGCGCGGCGCGAGGAAATCGGCGTGCTGCAGCTGCTGGGCGCCAGCGACGGCTTCATCCGCCGTCCGTTTATCTACCTGGGTGCCTGGTACGGCCTGGCTGCGGGTGCGCTGGCATTGGCGCTGATCGGCGCCTGCGGCCTGGCCCTGCGCCCGCCGCTGGCGGCGTTGACCGGCAGTTACGGCAGTGCGTTCACCCTGCATGGGCTCGATGCGCTGCATTCGGGGCTGGTGGTGCTGGGTACGGTGATCCTGGGCTGGTTGGGGGCGTGGCTGGTGACCGGGCACTTCCTCAGGCAGACTCGCCCGACCGATACCTGACACGCGCATGTCCACCCACGAACTCAAGCATCTGATCAGCGACGCCCCCCGGGTGATGGTGGTCGATGGTTCAAAACTGGTGCGCAAGCTGATCTCCGACGTGTTGCAGCGCGAGCTGCCGGACGTGGAGGTGGTGGGCTGTGCCGGCATCGAGGAAGCGCGTGCGGCGCTGGCGACCGGCCCGGTGCACCTGGTCACCACTTCGCTGGCCCTGCCCGATGGCGATGGCCTGGCGCTGGCGCGCAGCGTGCGCGAGGCGGCTGGGCAGGCCTACGTGCCGGTGATCGTGGTGTCCGGCGATGCCCAGCGCCACCTGGAGCAGCGCCGCTTCAACGAATTCGTCACCGATTATTTCGACAAGGCGCTGGGCCACGAGGCGCTGGCGACCTTCATCCGCGGCTACGTGCAGCCCGAGCCGGTGCCCGGCGCGACCGTGCTGTATGTCGAGGACAGCCGGGTGGTGGCCGAGGCCACCAAGCGCATGCTCGAGCGCCACGACCTGCACGTGGTGCACGTGCTCACCGCCGAGGATGCGTTCTCGCTGCTGACCGCAGAATCGCTGGGACGCACTACGCGCCGCATCGACCTGGTGCTCACCGACGTCACCCTCAAGGGCGAGCTCAATGGCCGCGACGTGGTCGAGCGCGTGCGCATCGACTTCGGCTACGGCAAGCGCCGCCTGCCGGTGCTGGTGATGACCGGCGACAGCAACCCGCACAACCAGTCCGCGCTGCTGCAGGCCGGTGCCAACGACCTGGTACAGAAGCCGATCGAGGAGCGCCTGCTGGTGACCAAGGTGCTGTTCCAGCTGCGCCTGACCCGGCTGGCACAGCCGGCCGCGGTGCTGTGAGCGCGGCACCGAACATCCAGCTCGAGCCGGGCTGGAAGGCACGCATCGGCGACTGGCTGCTGCGCCCGGACATGCGCGAGCTGTCGGCCTTCCTGCGCCAGCGCAAGGCCGCCGGTGCGCGGGTGTTCCCGCCGGGGCCGCAGATCTTCGCCGCGTTCGACGCGACCCCGTTCGAGCAGGTGAAGGTGGTGGTGCTCGGCCAGGACCCGTACCACGGCCTCGGCCAGGCCCATGGCCTGTGCTTTTCGGTGATGCCGGGGGTGCCGGTGCCGCCGTCGCTGCTGAACATCTACAAGGAGCTGGAAGGCGACGGCAACGTCGCGCCGCCGTTCCAGCGCCCGGACCACGGTTGCCTGCTGCCCTGGACGCGGCAGGGGGTGTTGCTGCTCAACGCCGTGCTGACGGTCGAGGAAGGCCGCGCCGGTGCCCACCAGGGCAAGGGCTGGGAGGGTTTCACCGACCATGTGGTCGATGTCCTCAACCGCGAGCGCGAAGGCCTGGTGTTCCTGCTCTGGGGCAGCTACGCGCAGGCCAAGGGCAAGGTCATCGACACTCGCCGCCATCGCGTGCTGAAGGCGCCGCATCCCTCGCCGCTGTCGGCCCACCGCGGCTTCCTCGGCTGCCGCCATTTCTCCCAGACCAACGAGTACCTGGTGCGTCGTGGCCAGGCGCCGATCGACTGGCGCCTGCCGCCCCGGGCGGCGCTGGACGCCCAGCTCGCCGGCGGCTGAACGTCGCGGGGCCCTGTCATGCGGCGGTGACCGGCTTCCTGCTAGGCTGGGTTGATGTCCCCGTTGATCCATCCGGGGAGTTTCAGGGGGGCTTCCAGGGTTGTTTTTCAACAAAAATGGAACGCTGGAACTTTTTCTGTACCGGGCAGTCCAATAGTTCGACTGCTAAGATGAAGTCCTATGAGCCAGAACACCTCCACTGTCCTTGTGGCGAACAATCTTCCGATTCCCAGTGCGCTGGGTTCGCTGGATGCCTACATCGGTGCCGTGCACCAGATCCCGGTGCTCTCGGTCGATGAGGAACAGGAACTGGCGCGCCGCTTCCGCGACGAGCAGGACCTGGATGCCGCGCGCGAGCTGGTGCATTCGCACCTGCGTTTCGTCGTGCACGTGGCCCGCGGCTACAACGGCTACGGCCTGCAGCTGGGCGACCTGATCCAGGAAGGCAACATCGGCCTGATGAAGGCGGTCAAGCGCTTCGACCCGGACATGGGCGTGCGCCTGGTCTCCTTCGCGGTGCACTGGATCCGTGCCGAGATGCACGAGTTCATCCTCAAGAACTGGCGCATCGTCAAGGTCGCCACGACCAAGGCGCAGCGCAAGCTGTTCTTCAACCTGCGCAAGTCCAAGACCCGACTGGGCTGGATGAACGCCGCCGAGGTCAGCGCGGTGGCCCGGGACCTGAACGTCTCCGAGCGCGAAGTGATGGAGATGGAGTCGCGCCTGTCCGGTCGCGACGTCGGTTTCGATGCGCCGTCCGACGAAGACGACGACCACGCACCGCCGTCGCCGGCGGCGTACCTGGTCGCGCGCGACGAGGACCCGTCGCAGGCCTACGAGCGCGAGGACAGCGAGGAAAACCAGCTGCAGCTGCTGCGCGAGGGCCTGGCCAACCTGGACCAGCGTTCGCGCGACATCATCGCCCGCCGCTGGCTCGATGCCGACAGCAAGGTGACGCTGCAGGAGCTTGCCGACGAGTATGGCGTGTCGGCCGAGCGCATCCGCCAGATCGAGGCCAACGCGCTGAAGAAGATGAAGGCGCTGTTCACCGCCTGATCGCCACGCCGCCAGGCTGGCATGCGAAAGGCCCGGGGAAACCCGGGCTTTTTCGTTGCCGCTCGCCGGTACCGGCGCGGACATGCCGGCACCGCCTTGCGGAACCGCGACCGCGGGTGGCTTCGGTGGCGTCGCCGCGGTGTAGATTGCGTGGATGCATCCACGAATGGAGACGACGATGAAGGGAACCTGCCTGTGCGGCGCGGTTGAAGTGGTGGCCGGCGATGCGACGCAGATCGGCCTGTGTCACTGCAGCATGTGCCGGCGCTGGACCGGTGGGCCGTTCTTCGCCGTGCATTGTGATGACAAGGTGCAGTTCAGCGGCGCTGCCCTGAAGACCTTCCGCTCCTCGGAGTGGGCCGAGCGTGCGTTCTGCGGTACCTGCGGCAGCACGCTCTACTACCGGCTGGTGCCCGATGGCGAGTACTACGTCTCGGCCGGGCTGTTCCAGGACCAGGCGTTCGAACTGGCCAGCCAGATCTTCATCGACGAGAAGCCGCCGTTCTATGCGCTGGCCAACCAGACGCCGACGCTGACCGGCCAGCAGGTGTTCGAGCAGTTCGCCGGCGGCAACGGCTAGGCCCGTTGCCGGTCAGTCCGCCGGCGGCCGCGTGGGCGGATCGGTGTCGGCATCGGCGTCGCCGAAGATGATGCGCGCGCCGCGCTGGTAGCTCCAGTACGCCACCGCCCAGTTGAGCAGCACCACCAGCCGGTTGCGGAAGCCGATCAGGAAGAACACGTGCGCGGCCAGCCAGAACCACCAGGCGAGCAGGCCGGACAGCTTGAGCCGGCCCATGTGCACGATGGCGGCCATGCGCCCGATGGTGGCGAGGTTGCCCTGGTCGCGATAGCGGAACGGCGGCGGCGCGGCGCGCTGCTGCAGCCGCGCATGGATGGCGGCGGCCACGTACCTGCCCATCTGCTTTGCGGCCGGGGCCACGCCCGGCACCGGCCGGCCATCGGCCTGGGCCAGCGCGGCCAGGTCGCCGGCGACGAAGATCTCCGGGTGGCCGGGGACGGTGAGATCGGGTTGCACCCGCACCCGGCCGGCGCGGTCCAGCGGCGTGTCCAGCGTCCGCGCCAGCGGCGAAGCGGCGACACCGGCGGCCCAGACCACGGTGCGGGCGGCGATGAAATCCCCACCCAGGCGGAAGCCCTGCGCATCGATGGCGGTCACCGGGGTGCCGGTATGCACCTCCACCCCGAGCCGCTCCAGTTGCCGGCGTGCCTTCAGCGACAGCACTTCCGGAAAGCTGGACAACACCCGCGGCCCGGCCTCGACCAGGCGCACTTTTGCCGACGCCGGATCGATATGGCGGAATTCGTTGCGCAGGGTGTGGTGCGCGATCTCGGCCAGGGTGCCGGCCAGCTCGACGCCGGTGGGGCCGCCGCCGACGATGGCGAAACTCAGCCATGCCGCCTTCCTGGCCGGGTCCGCTTCGGCCTCGGCCTTCTCGAAGGCCAGCAGCAGCCGCCGCCGCAGCGCCAGCGCATCGTCCAGCGTCTTCAGCCCGGGCGCGTCCGCCGCCCATTGGTCGTTGCCGAAATAGGCGTGGGTGGCGCCGCAGGCCACCAGCAGCAGGTCGTAGTCCAGGGTGCCGCCATCGCGCAGCCGCACCTGGCGGTGCTGCTTGTCGATCGCCTCCACCTCGCCCAGCCGGACTTCGACGTTGCGCTGGCGGCCGAGGATATGGCGCAGCGGCGCGGCGATGTCCGGGGCCGACAGACCGGCGGTTGCAACCTGGTACAGCAGTGGCTGGAACAGGTGGTGGTTGCGGCGGTCGATCAGGGTGATGCGCAGGTTCGCGCCGGCGAGGGCGCGGGTGGCCCAGAGGCCGGCGAAGCCGCCGCCAATGATCAACAGGCGGGGAGGGCGGTCGTGGGGCATGCGGTACTCCGGTGGAAGGCCGTGCAGGGCGTGACAACCGGCCCCCATTTTCGCACGGGGTGCGCAGGCGCATGTCGATGATCGATACTGGGGTCAAGCCGACCGCCATGGAGAGACCGCCGTGTCCGATTCCGAGAAGCGCATCGCCCTGCTGATCGACGCCGACAACGCGCCCGCGGCGAAGATCGACGAAGTGCTGTCCGAGGTGGCGCGCTTCGGCGTGGCCAACGTGCGCCGCGCCTACGGCAACTGGAAGAGCCCGCGCCTGAAGGGCTGGGAATCGGTGCTGCACGAGTACGCGATCCGGCCGATCCAGCAGTTCGCCTATTCCAAGGGCAAGAACGCGTCGGACATGGCGATGGTGATCGATGCGATGGACCTGCTCTACGCACGCAATCTGGATGGCTTTGCCATCGTCTCCAGCGATGCCGACTTCACCCCGCTGGTGATGCGCCTGCTGACCGACGGGGTGAAGGTGTACGGCTTCGGCGAGAAGAAGACGCCCGATCCGTTCGTCAACGCCTGCTCGCAGTTCACCTACCTGGAAGTGCTGGGGCAGTCGCATCCGAGCACGCCGGAAGTCGGCCCGGACGTGGGCGAAGAAGCGCGTCCGCGCAAGAGCGGCGCCGAACTGCGTGGCGACACGCGGCTGGTGAAGATGCTGCGCCGCGCGGTGAGTGCGGCCGAGGGCGAGGACGGCTGGGCGCACCTGGGGCCGGTGGGCAGCCAGATCGGCAACCAGGCCTCGTTCGACCCGCGCAACTACGGGTACGGCAAGCTCTCCGACCTGCTCGCCGCGATTGGCCTGTTCGAGCTGAAGAAGGACGGCAAGTCGTCCTACGTGCGCGCGCTGCCGCGCAAGGCCGCGCCCAAGGCCGGCAAGCCGGGCGCGGCGTGACGGCGCACCGCTGCGGACGCCGTCATGACGTGGGCTGGCGTATCGTGCGCGGCTGGCATCGCCCACGACGGGAACCGCAATGTTGAAGATCTGGGGACGTCGCAATTCCAGCAACGTGCGCAAGGTGTTGTGGTGCGCCGAGGAGATCGGCCTGCCCTACGAATCGATCGAGGTCGGCGGCGCGTTCGGCGGCACGCAGACGCCGGAGTACCGGCAGATGAATCCCAACGGGCTGGTGCCGGTGATCGAGGATCACGGCCTGCCGGTGTGGGAGTCCAACGCCATCGTCCGTTACCTGTCGGCGCGCTATGCGCTGGGCACGCTGTATCCGCAAGATCCGGCGCTGCGCGCGCAGAGCGATAAATGGATGGACTGGACCATCTCCAGCTTCGCCGTGGCCTTCCGCGACCTGTTCTGGGGCGTGGTGCGCACCGCGCCGGCCGACCGCGACGCGGCGCGCATCGACGCTGCGCTGGTGCGTTGTGGCGAGCTGCTGGCACTGGCCGACGCCGAGCTTGCGCGGCAGCCGTGGTTGTCCGGGGACAGGTTCGCGATGGGCGACATCCCGCTCGGCGCGTTCGCCTATGCCTGGTTCGAGATGCCGGTCCAGCGCCCGGAGCTGCCGCACCTGGGCGGCTGGTATGCGCGGCTGAAACAGCGCCCGGCGTACCGCAGCGCGGTGATGACGCCGCTGACGTAGCCGCGCATGTGCGCCGCCCGTGCCCGCGGCGCATGGAACGACAAGAAGGAAGCAGCCGCGCTGCATGCAGCGCGGCTGTTCGGTGTCGCCGGCGGGCGTCAGAACGTGTAGTTCAGGCCCAAGTACATCACGCGACCGGTGTAACCGTTGGAGTAGAAGCGGTCCTTGGTGTCGTTGCCCAGGTGGGTACGCGACTCTTCCTGGGTCAGGTTGAGCACCGAGGCGCTCACGACCAGTGCCGGGGTGATGTTGTAGGCGGCGTTCAGGTCGATCTGCTGGTACGGCTCCTGGTAGAGGTTCAGGCCGCTGACCAGGCCCTGCACCACTTCGCCGCGCCGGTTCCACGAGGCACGCAGCAGCAGCTTCCGGGCTTCGTAGAAGACGGTGAAGTTGGCCTGGTTCCTGGCGCTGCCGACCAGCGGCGACTTGCCGATCTCGGTGCCGTCCTCCAGGGTGATGGCCGCCTCGTTGGTGTCGTTCCAAGTGTAGTTGGCCTGGAAGCCCAGGCCGAAGTCCAGGGTGTGCTGGGCGTAGAACTCCGCACCTTGCGAGACCGCGTCGCGGCCGCCGGCGGTGGTCGAGTAGTTCTGCACCACCACGCTCTGGCCGCCGACGTTCTGGGTCACGTCCTGCACCACCGGTACCGAGAAGTTGCTGACGTCCTTGCGGAACAGGTCCAGGCCCACCACCGAGCCCGGCTGGAAGTACCACTCCAGGCCGATGTCGTACTGGGTGGCCTTGTAGGCTTCCAGGTTCTTGTTGCTGCCCGAACCGTACCAGCCCTGTTCGCCGGCGCCGCCGGTGAGGCGGCGGTCGTTGACGTACTCGGGGCTGAAGTACTCCAGGCTGCCCGGGGCGGCGATGTTGCCGTAGCTCGGGCGTGCGATCACCTTGGAAGCCGCCGCGCGCAGCAGCAGGTTCTCGCTCAGGTCATAGGCCAGGTTGAAGCTTGGCAGGATGTCGGTATAGCTGCGATCGACGCCGCTGACCGCGAACGATTCCTTGCGCTGCTCGCTGTCCGATAGCCGCCAGTAGCCTTCGCTGCCGCAGTAGGTGCGGGCGGGTGCGCCACCGGGTGCCGCGTCGCCGGCCTGGCAGGCCAGCGGGTTGCCGTTGGCGTCGTCGAAGAAGTAGTCGTTGTAGGAGGTGACCTTGTCGGTGGAGTCGGCGTGCTGGCGGGTGCTGACCACGCGCACGCCGACGTTGCCGCGCAGGCGCTCGGTGCGGAAGTTGGCCTGCAGGTAGGTGGCGTAGATCTTCTCGTCCACGTTGTAGACGAAGTTGTCCTCGTTGCGGGTCTGCATCGGCCCGTAGGTCTTGTTCAGATAGGCGATGTAGGCCGGGTAGTTGATGGCCGGGAACGCGCTGGCGTCGACGCCGCCGGCCAGGTTGCCCATCGCGTACAGGAAGTCGGGCGAGAACTGTGTGGCCAGGTCGTTGCAGCCGCCGTTCCAGTAGCGGTTCTCGTAGTTGCCGGGGTCGGTGCCCGGGCAGGCCCAATAGCTGTTGCCGGTGCTGCGGTGGATGCCGCCGTCGCGGTACTTGACGCCGAACTGCAGCGACTCAAGCAAGCCGCGGTCGGTGTGCCAGGTGCTGTCGAGCTGCGCGTACTTCTGCTCGGTGCTGTTGCGGGTCCAGGACGAGCCGGTCGAGCCGAGGTCGACCTGCAGGATGCCGTTCTTCAGGTTCTGCATCAGCTCCGGCGAGAACGCCATCGTCGGGCTGCCGCTCAGGTCCCAGGAACTGGCGTAGTTGCCCAGGGTCCAGCTGCCGTCGGCGTTCTGGCGGCGCGGCTTGAGCGGCACCGAGAACTGCAGCGACGGGCCGCCCTTGGCCCAGGTGCGCCCGCCCTTGAAGGCGAGGTCGACCGACTCGCCGCGCCATTCGGCGGAGAAATCGACGGTCTGCGACAGCGCCTTTTCGAGGTTGTAGCTGCCGGTGATCTGCGGCGTCGGCACGGTGCAGTCGTCCGGGCCCCAGCCCCCGGGGGCCATGCCGGCGGCGGCGGCTTCTTCCTCGCTGCAGTAGTAGGCCTTGCCCGGATGCAGGCTGTAGTCGGCGCCGGTGACGATGGTGCCGCTCGGATCCAGGGTCAGGCCGTCGAGCAGGCGTCCACCGGCCCAGTTGCCGTCGCCCCAGTAACGGGCGATGTTCCATTCCGGCACCTTGATGGTGTGGGTCTGGGCGTTCTGCGACAGGTCGAAGCGGAAGTAGTTCGCGGTCAGAGTCAGGTTGTCCAGCGGCTTGAACTGCAGGGTCAGCTGGCCGCCCTTGCGCTCGCGCTCCTCTTCCTTGACGTCGAAGTTCACCGAGGTCGGCATCATGAAGCCGGTGTAGTACTTGCCGCTCTGGTCGTAGAAGCCGGTGCCGCCCCACCAGTTGGAATTGAAGTCCGAGGGGTTGCCGTTGACGTCGACCGCGGTGCCGCCTTCGTCGCGGCCGTACCACTGCCAGCTCTCGGTGCTGGCGCCCAGGGTGCGGGTGGTGCGCTTCTGGTCGGTGTAGCCGACGAACACGCCGAAGCGCTCGTCCTTGTCGTGCCAGGCGTAAGAGGCCGACGCCTGGCCGTCGGTCTTCCGGGTGGTGTCGGCCCAGGTGCCTTCGACCGAGACGAAGCCGGTGTTGGATTCCATCTCCAGCGGACGGCGCGTGTGCAGGATCACCGTGCCGCCGATGCCGCCTTCGTCGATGCGCGCTTCCGGCGACTTGAACAGTTCGGCGCTGCCGAGCATGTTCGACGGCAGCAGGGTGTAGTTGAACGAACGGGTCGGGTCGCCGTTGGATTCGGCGGTGGCGATGTAGTTGCCGTTCAACTCGGTCAGGGTCAGCTCCGAGGACAGGCCGCGCACGCTGACGTTCTTACCTTCGCCGCCGCTGCGGGTGATGATCACGCCCGGCACGCGCTGCAGCGCGTCGGCCACGTTCTTGTCCGGGAACTTGCCGACGTCCTCGGCGGTGATGACTTCGACCACCGCGTTGGCATCGCGCTTCTGCTGCAGGCTCTTCTCGATGGCGTAGCGGTAACCGGTGACGGTGACCGCATCCAGCGTGGTGGCATCGGGCGTTGACGTGGCCGCCTGTTGGGCGATGGCGCCGACCGGCAGCACGGTGGCGGCCAGTGCGACGGCGATGGCCCCGGACAGCGAGCTCCGGGCGTGCATGCGTGACTTCTGTTTCATTCCACTCTCTCCCTCTCCTGGATTTGAATTCGCTACGGGTACGAAAGGACTTGAATCGATCTAAGTTCTGAAGCCGGACATCCCCGGGAGCCCGGGGGCGTTTCGTGCATGGATCGAGCGACGGACCCGGTCCGTTTTCCCCTTGTCGCAGGCAATCGCCAGTCGATCTCTATTTGGATCGATCTAAACAAATGACGCGGTTTTTTTAGCACAGCGCCACCCCGGGTGCATGTTGCTGCGCAATAAGTCACGCTCCGACGGAGGCCGGCCGGACAAGGCCTGGGCCTCGAACGCGCGGGGGTCCCTGCCTGGAATCCGCCGCCCATGGCGCGGGAGCGGGCACGCCGGCGGCTGCGGGGCATCGGAGACGCGCAACCCGGCCGGCCTGTCTGAGGGCGCAGGCGATGGTGCGCCGCAGAATGCAGTCCGGCAAACGACCGTGGTTTACTTGAATCGATCTAAATTCAACGTATGTTCCGTTTGGAACGATGGAAGGTCTCGTGATCGCCGGCTGCGGGCAGTCTCCGCAGGCGCCGTGGCAGCGGGATCGAAGAGGAGGACGCCATGACCGAATCGAATCGCCCGTTTGCCCCGGCCTGGCCGTCATCCCCGGCGCGCCGGACCGCGCCTCGTCCCGCCGCTTTCTGATCCCGGCCCTCTCTCCCCCATCCCGCATGGGATGGGCCGGGTATCACCGGTCCGGCTTCGGCCGGACCCCCTTTTCCACGCACCGACATCGACCCTGAGGAACCACCGCATGCGCCGATCGCCGTCCCCCGCCGCCCGTCCGGGTTCCGCCGCCGGGCTTGCCTGCCTGCTGGCGCTGGCCTTCGTCCCGTCGTTGCCGGCCGCGCCGCTCGCGCTGGAGCGCGAGGTCAACACCTTCATCGGCAGCAAGGACGACGGCAATACCTTCCCGGGCGCGTCGGCACCGTTCGGCCTGATCCAGGTCAGCCCGATCGGCAGCCATTACGCCGGTTGGCGCTACGACGACGAGAAGATCCGCGGGTTCGGCCATTCGTTCCTCTCCGGCGCCGGGTGCTGGGAGCAGGGCGGGCAGGTATCGGTGCTGCCGGTGACCGGCCGCATCGGCCCGGGAGGGGATTTCGACACCGCCGACGCCAAGGCGTTCGACCACACGCGCTACGCCTCGGCCTACAGCCATGACGGCGAGGTGGGGCAGGCCGGTTACTACCGGGTGCGGCTGACCGGCTACGGCGGCATCGACGTGGAAGCCACCGCGCGCACCCGCGCCGCGAGCGAACGCTATACCTTCACCACCGGCGCCGAGGGCCACGTACTGGTCAACGTGGGCCAGGCCAACGAGCGGCATTCGGTGATCGGCAGCGTCATCGACGTGGTCGGCGACCGTGCCGTGGAAGGCAAGCTGGTGACCCGGAGTTTCTGCGGCGGGCACCAGTACACCACCTGGTTCCGCATCGAGTTCGACCGCCCGTTCAAGGCGTATGGCACCTGGGGCGAACAGGGCGGCCTGCCCGGCGCGCGCCACAGCATGGAGGGCGAGCTCAAGCCCAATGGTGCGTGGCTGAGCTTCGACCTGGCCGATGGCCGTGCCGTCACCGCGACCAGTGCGATCTCGCACGTCGATGCCGAGGGCGCGCGCACCAACCTGCGCGCCGATGGCATGCAGGACGGCCGCCTGCTCGGCTTCGACCGCATGCGCGCGCTGTCGCAGCAGGGCTGGCGCGAACAACTGGATGCGGTGCGCGTGCAGGGCGGCAGCCGCGATGACCGCACGGTGCTCTACACCGCGCTGTACCACGCGCTGCTGCAGCCGATGACCGGCAGCGACGCCGATGGCCGCTACCGCGGCTACGACGACGCGATCCACCGTGCCGACGGCTGGACCTACTACGAGTACTTCTCGCTGTGGGATACCTACCGCGCGCAGAACCAGTGGCTGGCGATGACCCGGCCCGAGGTCGCGCGCGACATCGGCCGCAGCCTGCTGGCGATCGACGCGCAGGGCGGCTGGTTGCCGCGCTGGGGTTACGCCAGCTTCGAGACCAACATCATGACCGGCGACCCGGTCACGCCGTTCATGGTGGACCTGTGGCGCTCCGGCGCGCTGGCGGGCCGCGAGGCCGAAGCCTGGGCCGCGCTGCGCCGCAATGCGTTCGGCATGCCGCCACTGAACTCACGCGCGGCCGGCCGCTCCGGCAACGCCAGCTACCTGCGCGACGGCTATGTCGCCTATGACCGCGCGTTCCCGTCCAAGGGCATGGACGTGGACCCGCACCACGGCGGTTCGGCCACGCTGGAATACGCCCTGGCCGACTGCGCGCTGTCGCAGATGGCCGACGGCCTGGGCCATGCCGACGACGCGGTGACGCTGCGCCAGCGTGGCCGCAACTGGCACAAGGTGTGGGACCCGCAGGTGCGCGATGCCGACACCGGTTTCAGTGGGTTCCCGCGCCCGCGCGACGAGAACGGTGCGTGGTACACGCCGGCCGATGGCCACTACAGCCCGCGTTCGCAGCATGGCTTCCACGAAGGCACCGCCTGGCAGTACCAGTGGCTGGTGCAGCAGGACGTTCCGGGACTGGTGGCGGCGATGCATGGCCGCGAGCAGGCCGGGCGCCGGCTCGATGCGTTCTTCGCCTACGACGCGCTGGTGCAGGCGCCGCTGACCGCCGCGCGCAAGGAATGGGTGGTCGGACCCTACAGCTACTACAACCAGTACCGCTACAACCCGAACAACGAGCCGGACCTGCATGCGCCGTGGATGTACACGCTGATCGGCCAGCCGTGGAAGACCGCCACCGTGGTGCGCGCCGCGCAGCAGCTGTTCACCAACGCCCCCAACGGCGTCACCGGCAACGACGACCTGGGCACGATGTCGGCGTGGTACCTGTTCAGCGCGCTGGGCCTGTACCCGGCGGTACCGGGCAGCGGCCAGTTCCTGCTGCACGCGCCGCGCTTCTCCAGCGCGGAGATCGCGCTGGGCAACGGCCGCACCCTGCGTCTGCAGGCACCGGGTGCCGACGGACGCCGGCTGCAGTACATCCAGGGCGTGCAGGTCGACGGCACGCCGCAGCATGCGGTGTGGCTGGACTGGGCGCGGCTGCGCGCGGGCGGCACGATCCGCTACACGCTGTCCGCACAGGCGCCGGAACGGGGCTGGGGCACGGACGTGGCCGATCTGCCGGCGTCCTGGTGCGCCACCCCGGGCAGCGCGATGCAATGAACCGGCGCCTTGCGGACGATGCAGCGACGGCCCGGGCGATGCGCCGTGCCACGGGGCCGATACCGGTTCCCACTTCGTCATCGGCCGCTTTTAAGCTGTGACGTTCATGCCCACCTGCGAGCGACGATGAGCAACGACACCAGCACCCCCGGAAAAACCACGCGCCGGACCGGCAAGCGCGCGGTCACCGTGACCGATATCGCCCAGGCCGTGGGCGTGTCGCGCGCGACCGTGTCGCTGGTGCTGCGCGGCAGCCCGCTGGTCAATGTCGATACCCGCGCCCGGGTCGAGGCCGAGCTGCGCCGCCAGCGCTACGTGTACAACCGCACCGCCGCCAACCTGCGGCGACGCACCTCGTCGTCGATCGCGCTGGTGATCAACGACCTGTCCAACCCGTTCTTCGCCGAGTTCGCATCCGGCGTGGACGAGGCGCTGGGCGGCAAGGGCTACGTGACCCTGCTCGGCAGCACCGGCGAGTCGCCGGAGCGGCAGCAGGCGGTGCTGAGCACGCTGATGGAGCACACCCCGACCGGCTTCATCCTGTCGCCGGCCGAAGGCAGCGACGCCGCGCAGCTGCGCCAGGTGCTCGGCACGCACGCCAACGTGCTGCTGTTCAACCGCGAACTGCCCGGTGCCGACTGGGACTTCCTGACCATGGACAACCAGCAGGGCGCCTACCTGGCCACCCGCCACCTGATCGAACGCGGCCATCGCGACATCGCCTTCTTCGGCGGCCACGCCGCATCCAGCTCGTGCCACCAGCGCCGTGCCGGTTACCAGCAGGCGCTGGCCGAAGCGGGCCTGCAGGCACGCCCGCAGTGGATGATCGAGTCGGCGCCCAACCGCCTGGAGGCGGCCGCGCGCACCGGCGAACTGTTCGCCGACGGCCAGCGTCCCAGCGCGGCGGTCTGCTACAACGACACCGTCGCGCTGGGCCTGATGCTGGGCCTGACCTCGCGTGGCATCCGCCCCGGCGGCGATTTCGCCGTTACCGGCTTCGATGACATTTCCGAGGCCGCGGTGGCGGTGCCGCCACTGACCACGCTGATCGCCGACCCGCGCGAGCGCGGGCGCCAGGCCGCCGCGCTGCTGCTGCAGCGGCTGGACGATCCCGACGCGCCGCCGATGCGCACGGTCGCGCCGGTGCAGCTGCGCATCCGCGAAAGCAGCGCCGCGCGCCCCACCTGATTCCTTCCGACACCGCACCCCGAGGCGCGCCATGCCGATCCCGTCCACGCCCCTGTCAACGCCCGCGACCTCCAGCACGGTGGTCACGCCCCGGGTCGCGCTGGCGGTCGCCACCACGCTGTTCTTCATGTGGGGCTTCCTGACCAGCCTCAACGACGTGCTGATCCCGCACCTGAAGGCGGTGTTCGAGCTGAACTACACGCGGGCGATGCTGGTGCAGTTCACCTTCTTCGGCGCGTACTTCCTGATGTCGCTGCCGGCCGGCTGGCTGGTCGCGCACCTGGGTTACAAGAAGGGCATCATCGCCGGGCTGCTGATCGCCGCTGTCGGCGCGCTGGGCTTCTGGCCGTCGGCGGCACTGCGCACCTATGAGGCATTCCTGGCCTCGCTGTTCGTGCTGGCCACCGGCATCACCGTGCTGCAGGTCGCGGCCAATCCGTACGTGGCCCTGCTGGGACCGGAACAGACCGCGTCCAGCCGGCTGACCCTGGCGCAGGCGCTGAACTCGCTGGGTACCACCCTGGCACCCTTGTTCGGTGGGTTCCTGATCCTCAGCACCACGGTCATGAGCGGCGAGCAGATCCAGGCGCTGCCGGTGGCCGAGCAGGTCGCCTACCGCGCGGCCGAAGCGCAGTCGGTGCAGGGGCCGTACCTGGGCCTGGCGATCGCACTGGCGTTGCTGGCGGTGTTCGTGTGCCTGTTCCGCCTGCCGAGCCTGGCCGAGGCCACCGAAAAGGCCGACAGCGCCCCGCACACCCTGCTGGACGCACTGAAGCACCCGCACGTGCTGTTCGGGGTGCTGGCAATCTTCTTCTATGTCGGCGCCGAGGTGTCCATCGGCAGCCTGATGGTGAATTACCTGGCGCTGCCGGAAACCGGCGGCATGAGCGAACAGCGCGCCACGCAGTACGTGTCCGCGTACTGGGGCTGCGCGATGGTCGGGCGCTTCGCCGGCTCCTGGCTGCTGGCGCAGTATCCGCCGCGGCGCCTGCTGGCCGGCTTCGCCCTGGCCAACGTGGTGCTGCTGGGGGTGATCCTGGCCGCCAGCGGCGAGGTCGCGGTATACGGCATCGTCGCCACCGGGCTGTTCAACTCGATCATGTTCCCGACCATCTTCTCGCTGGCCATCGAGCGCCTGGGCCCGCTGACCAACAAGGCGTCGAGCCTGCTGATCATGGCCATCGTCGGCGGCGCGGTGATCCCGCTGCTGCAGGGCATGCTGGCCGACCGCATCGGCCTGCACCTGAGCTTCGTGCTGCCGGTGGCGTGCTACCTCTACATCATTTTCTACGGCCTGGTCGGTTCGCGACCGCAGGCCGCCAGCGGCCAGGGAGGCTGAGGCCAGATGGGCAAGATCGTTTGTTTCGGTGAAATTTTGATCGATCTACTGGCGCAGCCGCCGGCCACGCCGGAAACGCCGCGTGCCTTCCTGCAGTATGCCGGCGGGGCGCCGGCCAACGTCGCGGTGGCGGCGGCGCGGCTGGGCGCACGCAGTTACTTCGCCGGCATGCTCGGGCGCGACATGTTCGGCGACTTCCTTGCCGAGAGCCTGGCCGAGGCCGGCGTGCTCACCGACTGCATCGTGCGCACCGACGCGGCCAAGACCGCGCTGGCCTTCGTCGCGCTGGATGCGGACGGCGAACGCAGTTTCAGTTTCTACCGGCCACCGGCCGCGGACCTGCTGTTCCGCGCCGGGCATTTCCACCCGGCCTGCTTCGACGGCACCGGCTGCTTCCACGTCTGTTCCAACAGCCTGACCGAAGCGGACATCGCCGCGGCCACCTTCGCTGGCATGGACCGCGCGCGGGCCGCGGGCGCGGTGGTCAGCCTCGACCTCAACCTGCGTCCGGCGCTGTGGCCGGCCGACGTCGATCCGACCCCGTGGCTGTGGCAGGCGCTGGAGCGCGCGGACCTGGTCAAGCTCTCGCGCGAGGAACTGGACTACCTGGCCGCCTCATTCGGCGAGGACGGCGAAGCGCGCGTGCTGCGCCGGCTGCTCGGCGCGCAGGCGCGCTGGGTGATCGTCACCGACGGCGCCGCGCCGCTGCGCTGGTTGACCCGCGAGGCCCAGGGCCAGGTGCCCAGCTTCCGCGTGCCCGCCGTGGACACCACCGCGGCCGGCGACGCCTTCGTCGGCGGCGTGCTCTACGGCCTGGCCGAGCGCGGCGGCACCGGCGCCGCGTTCGACGCGTTCTGCCGCGACCACGACGCGGTCACCGCCACCCTGCGTTTCGCCGCCGCGGTCGGCGCGCTGGCGGTCACCCGCAAGGGCGCCTTCGCCGCCATGCCCGAACTCGAAGAAGTGCAGCAGCTGCTGCAGCAACAGGACGCCCTCGCATGAATACCCCCGCCCCCGATTTCCGCTCCCCGGCCTTCCTGCGCGCGCACATCGCCGACACCATGGCCTTCTACCACCCGCGCTGCATCGATCCGGCCGGCGGCTTCTTCCATTACTTCAAGGACGACGGCACGGTCTACGACGCCAGCCACCGCCACCTGGTGAGCAGCACCCGCTTCGTCTTCAACTACGCCATGGCCTACCGCGAGTTCGGCAATCCCGACTACCTGGCCGCGGTCGAGCACGGCGTGCGCTATCTGCGCGAGGTCCACCGCAACCCGGCCACCGGCGGCTATGCCTGGACCCTGCGCGATGGCACGGTCGAGGACGACATGAACCACTGCTACGGCGTGGCCTTCGTGCTGCTGGCCTACAGCTGCGCGCTCAAGGCCGGCATCGAGCAGGGCCGGCAGTGGATGGACGAAACCTGGCAGCTGCTGGAAACGCACTTCTGGGAGCCGCGGCACGGCCTGTACCGCGACGAGGCCGACGCGCACTGGAACTTCACCGGCTACCGCGGCCAGAACGCCAACATGCACATGTGCGAGGCGATGCTGGCCGCCTTCGAGGCCAGCGGCGAGCGCCGCTACCTGGAGCGCGCGCTGCAGCTGGCCGACAACATGACCCGCCGCCAGGCGGCCAAGGCCGGCGGGCTGGTGTGGGAGCATTACGACGCCGACTGGAACGTCGACTGGCACTACAACCTCGACAACCCGAAGCACTTGTTCCGCCCCTGGGGCTTCCAGCCCGGGCACCAGACCGAGTGGGCCAAGCTGCTGCTGATCCTGGACCGCCACGTCGAGGCCGACTGGCTGCTGCCGACCGCGCGGCACCTGTTCGACGACGCGGTGGCGCATTCGTGGGATGCGACGCGCGGCGGGTTGTACTACGGCTTCGCACCGGCGGGGCTGCAGCAGGCGCTGGAAGAAGCGCGGGCAGCGAAGGCCACGCCGGTGGATGGCCGGGATCTTGCCGCAGGACCTGCGGATATCTGCGACGACGACAAGTATTTCTGGGTGCAGGCCGAATCGCTTGCGGCCGCGGCGCTGCTGGCCGGGCGTACCGGCGACGATGCCTACTGGCAGTGGTACGAGCGGCTGTGGGCATACGCCTGGCAGCACATGGTCGATCACCGCTACGGCGCCTGGTTCCGCATTCTCGATGCCGACAACCGCAGGTACGACGACGAGAAGAGCCCGGCGGGCAAGACCGATTACCACACCATGGGCGCCTGCCACGAAGTGTTGAACGTGGTGCGCGCAGGCCAGCCGGGCTGAGGCCCGGCGACAGCGGCGACGGCAGCGGGAGAGCGATCATGCGGCAGGCGATACTCCATTTTGGATCGATGCAAATCCGTGTGGCGGGCTACTGTCGCGCGCTGCTGCTGTATGCGCTGTGCGCGCTCGCCGGCGCTGCCGCGGCGGCGCCGCTGCAGGCGCAGTGGAGCTTCCGGCTGCTGCCGGGTGATCCGCAGCTGCAGGCGCACCCCGGCCTCGACGCCTGGCGCCCGGCGCGGGTGCCGGGCAGCGTGCATGACGACCTGTACGCCGCCGGCGTGATCGGCGACCCCTACGTGGGTGCGGCCGAGGCCGGCCTGCAATGGATCGGGCTGGCCGCCTGGGAGTACCGGGCGCGCTTCGACGTGGATGCGGCCACGCTGTCGCGCCGCCATGCCGAACTGCGTTTCGACGGCCTGGACACGTTTGCCGAGGTCAGCCTCAACGGCCGGCCGTTGCTGAAGGCCGACAACGCGCACCGCACCTGGCGCGCGCGTGTCGATGGCCGCCTGCGTGCGGACGGCAACGAACTGCGGGTCGTGTTCCGCTCGCCGATCCGCACCCTGTTGCCGCAGGTGCAGGCGATGCCGCACAGGATCGCCGGCAACTACCCTTCGCCCTACGGCGACGAGCCGGCCGACGCGATGGTCGGAAATTTCGTGCGCAAGCCGGCCTACCACTTCGGCTGGGACTGGGGCCCGCGCTACGTCACCGCCGGCGTCTGGCGCCAGGTGCACCTGGACGGATGGGACCTGCAGCGCATCACCGACCTGGCCGTGCGCATCGACGCGCTGGACGCGCGGCGCGCACGCCTGGGCGTGCGGCTGCAGGTGCAGCGCGGCGAAACCGCAGGCATGGCCGCGGTCGCGGTCGACGTGCTCGATCCGGAAGGGCGCCGGGTTGCGCGGCTCGAACGCGATGTGCGCCTGCAGCCCGGCGACAATGCGCTGCAGCTGCCGCTGGAGATCGCGCAGCCGCGGCGCTGGTGGCCGGTGGGCCATGGCGCGCAGGACCGCTATACCGTGCGGGCGCGCCTGGATGGCGGCGGCGACCCGGCGCGCGAGACGACGCTGCGCACCGGCCTGCGCACGGTGGAGCTGCGCCGCGAGCAGGACGCCGATGGCGGCCAGGGCTTCGCCTTCGTCATCAACGGCGTACCGGTGTTCGCCAAGGGCGCCAACGTCATCCCGTTCGAATCGTTCCCGGCGCGGGTGACGCGCGAACGCCTGCGCCGCGACCTGCAGGCCGCGCGCGATGCCAACATGAACATGCTGCGCAACTGGGGCGGCGGCTATTACGAGAGCGACGACTTCTTCGACATCGCCGACGAACTGGGCCTGCTGGTGTGGCAGGACTTCATGTTCGGCGGCGGCATGCAGCCCGGCTACGACCCGGCGTTCCGCGCCAGCGTGGTGGCCGAGGCCCGCGACAACATCCGCCGCCTGCGCCACCACCCCAGCATCGTGCTGTGGTGCGGCAACAACGAGGAGGAAACCGCGTGGAAGGACTGGGGGCATGGCAAGCAGCTGAGGGATGCCGATCCCGCGTTCGCCGCCCGGGTCTGGCAGGGTTACGTGGACCTGTTCGGCACCGACCTGCGCGCGGTGGTGGCCGAGGAAGGCCTGGGCGTGCCGTACTGGTCCAGCTCGCCGAGCAACGACCTCGACGCCCGGGCCAATGACTCCACCCGTGGCGACAAGCACTACTGGCAGGTGTGGGGCAATCCGGCGCTGCCGGTCACCGCCTACCTGGGCGAGACCCCGCGCTTCATGTCCGAGTACGGCCTGCAGGCGTGGCCGCAGCTGTCCACGGTGGATGCGTTCGCCACGCGCGACGAGCAGCGCATCGACGGGCCGGTGATCCGCGCCCACCAGAAATTCATGGCCGGCAACGGCAACGCGCGCCTGCTGCACTACATCGAGCGCGAGTACGGCACGCCGGCCACGTTCGCCGATTTCGTCTATCTGAGCCAGGTGATGCAGGCCGAAGGCATCGCCCTGGCCGCGCTGCACCACCGCGCCTCGCGCCCCTACACGATGGGTTCGCTGTACTGGCAGCTCAACGACGTGTGGCCGGGCGCATCGTGGTCGAGCCTGGACTACTACGGCCACTGGAAGGCGCTGCACTACCACGCGCGGCGCTTCTTCGCCGACGTCGCGGTGGCGGCGCTGCGCGACGACGACGGGGTCACCCGCTTCAGCCTGCTCAACGATGGCGCACGGCCGCTCACCGCGCAGTGGCGGGTGCGGGTCATGGACGTGGACGGCCGCGAGTTCGCCCGCCAGCAGGAAACCATCACCCTGGCGCCGATGGCATCGACCGCCGTGGCGCAGCTGGTCGATGCCGACCTGCTCAAGGGTCACGACCCGGCGCGCAGCGTGGCGGTGTTCGAACTGCTGCGCGACGGCCAGGTGGTCGCGCGGCGGCTGGTGCATTTCGTGCCGGCCCGGGAACAGGCGCTCGGCGCCGGCCAGCTGCAGGCCGAACTGCGCGCCGAGGGCGACGGTTACCGCCTGCGGCTGCACGCCGACGGCCTTGTGCGCGCGGTGTGGGTCGATTTCGGCGACACCGGTGCCCGCGTGGAGGACAACGCCTTCGACCTGCTGCCCGGCGAAACCCGCGAGCTGCGCGTGGACGCCGACGCCCGTCTCGATGCGCTGCGCGCCGCGCTGCGCATGCGCACCCTGGGCGACACCCTGCACGCCGCTTCCGCTTCCGCTTCCGCTTCCGCTCCCCCGCACGCCCCCGCTTCCACCCCGAGGACCCGATGATGAACCGAGCCCTGCGCAATGCCCCCCTGGCCGCGGCCCTGCTGCTGGCGCTGTCCGCCTGCACGCCGTCGCCGCCTGCTTCCACCGCCGCACCCGGCGACGCCGCTCCTGCCGCTGGCCCGGCCGCGGCCGCCGATGTACCGGCGGTCGACGACGCCGAGGCCGCGCGCATGGCCGAGCAGGTGCGTGAGGCCACCCGCCATGCCTGGCAGGGCTACATGCAGTACGCCAGGGGCCACGATGACCTGAAGCCGATCAGCGCGCAGCCGCGCGACTGGTACCCGGTGCCGCTGCTGATGTCGCCGGTCGACGCGCTCGATACGCTGCTGCTGCTCGGCCTGGACAAGGAGGCCAACGAAGCGCGCGAGCTGATCGTCGGCCAGCTCTCGTTCGACCAGGACATCGAAGTGCAGAACTTCGAGGTCACCATCCGCCTGCTCGGGGGCCTGCTGTCGGCCTACCAGATGACCGACGACCCGCGCCTGCTCAAGCTCGCCGACGACCTTGGCAGGCGGCTGTCGCCGGTCTTCGACAGCCCCACCGGCCTGCCGTACACCCACGTCAACCTGCGCACCGGCAAGACCCGCGGCACGATCAGCAACCCGGCCGAGACCGGCACCCTGCTGCTGGAGTTCGGCACCCTGGCCAGGCTCACCGGCAAGCAGGCTTACTACGACAAGGCCAAGCGCGCGCTGGTGGAGACCTACAGGCGCCGCTCGAAGATCGGCCTGGTCGGGCTGAACATCAACGTCGAGACCGGCGAGTGGACCAACACGGATGCCTCCATCGCCGGCGGCATCGATTCGTACTACGAGTACCTGCTCAAGTGCTGGAAGCTGTTCGGCGACGAGGACTGCAAGCGCATGTGGGAGGACAGCATCGGCCCGCTCAACCAGTACCTGGCCGATGACGTGCGCGGAGGCGAGCTGTGGTACGGCCATGCCGACATGGACAGCGGTGCGCGCACGTCCACCACCTATGGCGCGCTGGATGCGTTCATGCCCGGGCTGCTGGCGCTCGGGGGCGACCTGGAGCGCGCCAGGCGCCTGCAGGAGTCCAACCTGAAGATGTGGCGGCTGCATGGCATCGAGCCGGAATCGCTGGACTACGCGGCGATGCAGGTGCGCTCGCCCGGGTATGCGCTGCGCCCGGAAATCGTCGAATCGGCCTACTACCTGCACCATTACACCGGCGATGCGCGCTACCGTGGCATGGGCAAGGAGTTCTTCGACGACTTCGTGAAATACACCCGCACCGAACACGGCTTCTCGGCGCTGAAGGACGTGCGCAGCAAGGAGAAGGACGACTCGATGGAGAGCTTCCTGTTCGCCGAGACCTTCAAGTACTACTACCTGCTGTTCGCGCCGGCCACCGCGCTGGACTTCGATGGCGTGGTGTTCAACACCGAAGCGCATCCGCTGCGCCGCACCTGGTGAACGCGCCGGCCCCTCTCCCGTCGCGGGGAGGGGCCCGGTGCGGTCGCGTCGATTTAAACCCTGCGGCTCCTGCCCGGCATCCAACCTCCAGTCGCGCGCCCATGGGCGCGCATCCGCGCTACCCGACCCTGGAGAACATTCGATGCCGACCCCGATCCGCCGGCTGTTGCTGCTGGCGTTGCTTGCCCTGCTGGTCGGTGCGCCGGCCACCGCCGCTTCCCTGGCCGATGCCAATGCCGCCGCCCGCGACTTCGTCCGTGCGACGATGAAGGCGCGGGGCATACCGGGCCTGCAGGTCGCGGTGGTCCGCGATGGTCGCGTGGTGTTTTTGGAAAGCCATGGCCTGGCCAATGTCGAGAACCGCGTGCCGGTCGAACCGACGACCCTGTTCCCGATCAACTCCGCGACCAAGGCCTTCACCGGCGTGGCGGTGATGCAGCTGGTGCAGGCCGGGCGCGTCGACCTGGAGGCGCCGATCTCGACCTACCTGGCGGACCTGCCGCCGGCATGGCGTGCGATCCGCGTGCGCCAGCTGCTCGCGCATACCTCCGGCCTTCCGGACATCGTCGATGCGCAGGGGCTGGTCGGCACCGGCACGGAGCCGGCCGCATGGCAGGCGGTGGCGGCGATGCCGCTGCAGGCCGCGGCGGGCGAGCGCTTCGCCTACAACCAGACCAACTACGGGCTGCTGGCGCGGATCGTCGAAGCGCAGGGCGCGATGCCATACGCGGCGTTCGTCGCCGAACGCCAGTTCGCGCCGCTGCGCATGCGCCGTTCGCGTTTCGGCGACAGTTACGACCTGGTGACTGGTGCGGCTACCGTGTACAGCTTCCTGCCGCGCCGGAGCGACGCGCCGGGCATGCCCGCGCGGCTGTCGCACTGGTTCTACGACGTGCCGCACGGGCTGTGGGCGGGCGGCGGGATCCAGACCACCGCCGAGGAACTGGCGCAGTGGCTGGTCGCGCTGATGCAGGGGCGGCTGCTCGATGCGGACGTACGCGAACGCATGTGGGCGCCGGAGCGGTTGAATGATGGCAGCGTGGGCGAATGGGCCGCCGGCTGGCCCGCGGCCGGCACCGCCCCACATCGCGAAGTGACCAGCATGGGTGGCGCCCGCGCGGCCTTCCGCATCTATCCCGACGACGGCCTGGCGGTGGTGGTGCTGACCAACCTGGTCGGTGCCGACCCGCAGGACTTCATCGCCGGGATCGCCGGGTTCTATCGTCCGGTGCAGTCCGCCGCGCCGCGCTGACCCCGTGCATCGCGTGCCCGGCGCGTGGCCGGGCACCGCGCTCAATACAGGTCCATCGGGTCCACGTCCAGCGACCAGCGCACGCGCCGTGCCTGTGGCAGCGCGTAGACCTGCGGCATCAGTGTGTCGAGCAGGCCGTGCAGCGCACGCCGCTGCGTCGCCGACAACAGCAGCTGGGTGCGCTGGAAACCGGCGCGGCGCGGCATTGGCGCCGGCATCGGGCCGTAGCATTCGACCGGGCTGGCGGCGGGAATGGCCTGTTTCACCGTGGCCAGGAACGCATTGGCGTGCTCCACCTGCCGGGCCTCGGCGCGCATCAGCGCCAGATGCGCGAACGGCGGGAAGCCGGCGGCTTCGCGCTGCACCAGTTCGGCGTCGGCGAAGGCGTGGTAGCCGCCGTTGACCAGCGTGTGCAGCAACGCGTTGTCCGGGTGGTGGGTCTGCAGCCAGACCTCGCCGGGGCGGTCGGCGCGGCCGGCGCGGCCGGCAACCTGGATCAACTGCTGGGCCAGCTTCTCGCTGGCGCGGAAATCGGCCGAGAACAGGCCTTCGTCGATCCCCACCACCACCACCAGGGTCAGCCGCGGCAGGTCGTGGCCCTTGGCCAGGATCTGGGTGCCGACCAGGATGCCGGGTTGCTCGCCGAGCGTGGCCAGGGTCTGTTCCAGCGCGTCGCGGCGGGCGGTGGTGCCGCGGTCGATGCGCAGCACCGGGAAATCCGGGAACAGCTGCAGCAGCCGTTCCTCCAGCCGCTCGGTGCCGATGCCCTGCGGCTGCAGCGCCAGGCTGGCGCAGTCCGGGCAGGCCAGCGGCACCGGCGCGCGCGCGCCGCAGTGGTGGCACTGCAGGCGGCGGCCGGCGCCATGTACGGTCATCGGGGTGGTATGCAACGGCGTGCTGCAGCGGCTGCACGGCGCGGTCCAGCCGCAGTCGTGGCACAACAGCACCGGCGCGTAGCCACGCCGGTTCTTGAACACCAGCACCTGGTTGCCGGCACGCAGGTGCTGTTCGATGCCGGCCAGCACTTCCGGCGACAGGCCGTCCTGCAGTGGCCGCTTGCGCACGTCGAACACCCGCACCGCCGGCGGTCGCGCGTCGCCGGCGCGCTGCTGCAGGCGCAGGTGGGTGTAGCGGCCGGCGCGCGCGTTGTGCAGCGACTCCAGCGACGGCGTGGCGCTGCCCAGCACCACCGGCACGTCCAGCGCCTTGCCGCGCACCAGGGCGAAGTCGCGGGCGTGGTAGCGGATGCCATCCTGCTGCTTGTAGCTGCCGTCGTGTTCCTCGTCGACGATCAGCAACCCGGCCTGCGGCAGCGGCGTGAACACCGCCGAACGGGTACCGACGATCACCCGCGCCTGCCCGCGCGCGGCTGCCGCCCACACCCGCGCGCGCTCGTTGTCGTTCAGGCCCGAGTGCAGCGCATGCACCGCGATGCCCAGGCGGCTGCGGAAGCGGGCCAGCATCTGCGGGGTCAGGCCGATCTCCGGTACCAGCACCAGCGCCTGCCGGCCCTGTTCCAGGCAACGGGCGATGGCCTGCAGGTAGACCTCGGTCTTGCCGCTGCCGGTGACCCCGTCCAGCAGGAAGGGCTGGAAGCCGTCGGCCGCGGTTATCGCCTCGATCGCGGCCTGTTGCTGGACGTTGGGTACCGGGCCGGGCTGCGGCCGGGCACCCGGCGCCGTCTCGGCCAGCGCCACGCGCTGTGCGAAGCCGCGCTTGAGCAGGCCGCGGCCGGCCTCGCGCCAGCCGTCCATGCGCGCGGCCAGCACGTCCTCGCCCAGCGGGCCGTCGCCCAACAGTTCGGCCAGGCGCCGTGGGCGGCTGCCGCCGCGCAGCCGCGCCGCGCCCTCGCGCCCGGCCGCGGTCAGCTCCCAGCCCCAGGCATGGGTAGCGGGCAGCGGTTCGCCACGCCGCAAGGGGGCCGGCAGCGCGGTGGCGACCACCTCGCCCAGCGGCGCATGGGTATAGCGGGCCAGCCAGCGCAGCGAGGCATGCAGCTCGCCGCCGAGCAGCGGCGGACCATCCAGCCATTGCAGTGCCTCGCGCAGGGTCGCCGGGTCCTGCACCGTGCCGATGCCCTCGACCATGCCGACCAGTTCGCGGTTGCCGAATGGAACCCGCACCCGGCGCCCGCTGTCGCCGGCGTCCGGCGCCGGGCTGCCGGGCGGAGGCAGGTAGTCGAAAGTCTGCGGCAACGGAACCGGCAGGGCGATGCGCAGGGTGGGGCAGGTGGGCATGGGCGGCAGTGTAGGCGGCGGCCGGTGCCCGGCACACCCCCGTGCCAGGCGGCGCCGGGCTGATCGCGCCTGCCCCCGGTGGGCGCGTCACTTGCGGGTGCTTGTGCAGCACCGGAAGCATAAACACCGCGTAAACGCATGCCCCGATTGGAGATTTGGGCTTATCCACACAAGGTGTGGATAACTCTGTGCATCAGCGTTGTGCTCCACGCGTCCAGGGCGGTGGTTGAAGCCTTTCACTCAAATTGGTCAAAAAATAGCCACGGCATCAATTCTTTTAAAATCAACAACTTGTTCGTGAAACAAAAGCGAAACACGGGCCCGTGGACGGAATTCAGGGTAATCGGGGCCGAACTATTGACGCTGTGCACAAGTTGCGGCAAGGGCCGCTGCCAATGGCGTGAAGACGGTGTGCAGGGCGCCGCCGGCAACGGCTGCAGGGCGGGATCGGCTGGGTATCATTCCCGGCGATGAAGGAGTCCACCTGATGGCTGCACCCGCCTCCCCCACACCGGCCGCAGCCAGCGCCCTGTCCGCTTTCCTGAAAGGTGTCGAACGCCGTGCGCTGGCCGTCGCCAGCCTGCAGAGCGGCGACGAGGCCGCCGCCGGCCGCGCCGTGGCGGCCGCCATGCGTGCCTTTGCCGGCCCCGCCACGGACATGCCCATGGCCGACTGGCCGGCGCGCTTCTGGGTCTTGCTGTGCGGCAACCCGCAGCTGCGGGCGGTGTCCCCGGACGGGCACTGGCCGCCTGCGCTGACCCACCTGCAGGGGCTGCCGCCGGCCGCGCGGCTGGCGCTGCTGCTGCGCGTCGGCGGCGGCCTGGACGAAGACGCCGCGTCCGCCGCGCTGGGGCTCACGCCCGAGGCGTACCGGCATGCGCTGGCCGCAGCCTGCCCGCTGGATGCGCAGGGCCTTCCGGATGCGCTGGCCTGGCGTGGCCTGGCCGAGCAGGTGCAGGCGCAGGTGCGCGACCTGCCGGCCGCTCGCCTGCAACAGCTGGAGCAACTGCGCGGGGCGACGGCGGCCGCTGCCGCGCCGGTGCCCACGGCGATGCCGGTGCCCCGGGTCGAGGCCGATGCACGCATTGCCCGCGCGCCGCGCCGTACCCGGGCGCGCTGGAGCTGGCGGACCTGGCTGTTGCTGTGCCTGCCGTTGCTGCTGCTGGCGCTGGTCGCGGCCTGGTGGTGGACGCGACATGGCCCGGCACTGCCCGGCGCGGCCCCACCGGCGGCCGAGGGCGCGGTGGCGGACAACGGTCCGGTACAGGTGGAAGCCCTGCCGGACGACGGCGCCGCCGCCGGCCCCGCAGCCCCCGGCAGCCGTGCCGCGGACGATGCCGCGATGCTGGCCGACCCGGAACTGGCACTGGCGCAGGATGCCGACTTCCATGCCTGGTATGCCGCCGGCGGCCCGGTGCCGGTGGACGAATCGCAGGCGCAGCCTGGCCGCGCCGAACCTGCCGGTAGCGCACTGGAGACGGTCGATGCCGAGGATTGAGCGAGTGCTGCCGCTACTGCTTGCGCTGCTGCCGGCCGCGCCGTCGCTGGCGATGCCGGCGGCGCGGCCGGCCGTACCTGTCGCGCAAACAGGCACGGCCACCCCCGGGCCCGATCCACGGGCGCACTGGCCGGCACTGGCCCCGGCCCGGCAGCGCGAACTGCGCGCGCGCTATGCGGCCTGGCGCGCGCTGCCCGAATCCGAGCGCCAGCGCGTGCGCCGGGCCGCGGCCGACATGGCGGCGTTGCCTCCCGCCGAGCGCGAGGCCCTGCGCAACCGCTTCCTGGCGCTGGATCGGCTGCATCGCGATGGCTGGCGGCTGGGGCCGCAACTGGGCGCGCACTATCCGAAGCTGCAACCGTTGCTGGGCTACGTGCCCGAACCCCAGCGCGCGCCGATGCTGGCCCTGCTGTACCAGCTCGATGCCACGCAGCTGGCGCAACTGGGCGTGCTGTCGCAACGCACCCCGCCGCAGGAACGCGATGCGCTGCGCGAGCGGCTGCTGGCGTTGCCACCGGCGCAGCGCGCGGACTGGCTGCGGCAAAGCACCGAATCGCGCTGAGGCGTGCGCGCCGGCAGGTGTGGCGCGGCCGCCTTTCACCCGGCTTCATCCATTGCCATTACAATGCGCTGCTTCCGCGACCCGGCAACAGCGCGTCCCGCGCCGGCCGCAGTCCGCGTCATTCCCCGCATGTCCATCACCGCCACGCCGCGCTTCCGCCAGGAAGTGCGCGCCACCGGGTTGCTCGCCCTGCCGCTTGTACTGGGCCATGTTTCGACTGGCCTGATCGCCTTCGTCGACAACACCATCGCCGGCCACCACGGTACCGATACGTTCGCCGCTGTCAGCATCGGCACCGCGCTGCTGTGGCTGCCGATGCTGGTGCCGATCGGCACCCTGATCTCGCTGACCGCCTCGGTGTCGCAGCTGCACGGCGCCGGCCGCGAGCGCGACATCGGCCCGCTGTTCCGCCAGGCGCTGTGGCTGGGCGTGGGCCTGAGCGCGCTGATGTTCGCTTTCCTCAGCGTGGTGCCGGCGTTCCTGCCGGCCTTCGGCATCGCCCCGGAGATCGTGCCCGGGGCCACCGGCTTCCTGCATGCGATCCGCTGGGGCGTGCCGGCGCTGACGCTGTATTTCTGCATGCGCTACCTGAGCGAGGGCATGCACTGGACGTTGCCGACCATGCTGCTCGGGTTCGGCGGGCTGCTGGTGCTGGGGCCGCTGGGCTATGCGCTGTGCAATGGCCGCTTCGGCTTTCCCGAAATGGGCGCCGAAGGCCTGGGCATCGCCTCGTCGGTGACGATGTGGCTGCAGGCGCTGTGCTTCGCCGGCTACCTGTGGAAGACCCGGCGTTTCGCCCACCTGCAGCTGTTCGGGCATTTCGAGCCGCCGCGCTGGCGCGCGATCTGGGACCTGCTGCGTACCGGCCTGCCGATCGGCATCACCGTGCTCATGGAAGGCGGTCTGTTCATCATCACCGCGCTGCTGATCGGCCGTATCGGCGCGGTCGAGGCCAGCGCCCACCAGATCGCCATCAACGTCGCCCAGCTGTGTTTCATGATCCCGATGGGCGTGGCCGAGGCCACCACCGTGCGCGTGGGCCATGCGGTGGGCAGCAACGATCCGCTGGGCGTGCGCCGCGCCACCTGGGCCGGTTACGCGATCGTGCTGGTCACGCAGATGCTGTCGATCACCGTGCTGCTGCTGGGCCACGACGCGGTGGTGCGCCTGTACACCGATGACCTGGCGGTGGCCGCGCTGGCCTCCACCCTGCTGCTGTACGCGGCGACCTTCCAGTTCCCCGATGGCATCCAGGTGCTGTCGGCCGGCGCGCTGCGCGGGCTCAAGGACACGCGCGTGCCGATGTTCATCGCCATGTTCGCGTACTGGGGGGTGGGCATGCCGCTCGGCGCCGGCCTCGGCCTGGGCCTGGGCTGGGGGCCGCAGGGCATGTGGGTCGGCCTGATCATGGGCCTGACCGCGGCCGCCGTGCTGATGGGCTGGCGCCTGCGGATCAGCAGCCAGCGCCTGTTCCTCCAGCCGGCACCCTGACTTGAAGCCCATGCCCGGACCGCCGGTTATGGGTATCCTGCTTTGCAACAAGCCCCTTCCGGAGCGTCCATGAATCCTCCACCGCTGCCCCGCCGCAACCCCATCGCCAGCTTCTTCGTCGGGCTGTGGGACGTGATGAACTTCACCCGGCGGCTGATCCTCAACCTGGTGTTCTTCGGCCTGTTGTTCCTGGTGCTGATCGTGATGATGGTGGCGATGGGCAAGGGCGCGTCGTCGGCCAAGATCCTGCAGGACCGCACCACCCTGGTGATCGCGCCGGAAGGCCGGCTGGTCGAGCAGTACAGCACCGACCCGGTCAGCCGTGCGCTGGCCAAGGCGGTGGGCGACAACAACGCCGAGGAAATCCAGCTGCGCGACCTGATCCGCGCCATCGAGGCCGCGCGCGACGACAAGAAGATCGAGCGCGTGGTGCTGGAACTGGACAAGCTGCAGCCCTCGGGCTTCGCGTCGATGCGCGAGGTCGCCGCCGCGCTGCAGGACCTGCGCGCCTCCGGCAAGCAGCTGGTCGCCTTCAGCGAGAACATGGGCCAGTCGCAGTACCTGCTGGCCGCGCAGGCCGACGAGGTCTACCTGGACCCGATGGGCAGCCTGCTGCTCGAAGGCCTGGGGCGCTACCGCCAGTACTTCCGCAGTGGCCTGCAGGACAAGCTGGGCGTGGACGTGCACCTGTTCAAGGTGGGTGAGTACAAGTCGGCCGCCGAGCCCTACGTGCTCGACGCCGCCTCGCCGCAGGCCAAGGAAGCCGACCTGTTCTGGATGAACGACGTGTGGCAGCGCTACCTGGGCGACATCGCCAGGGCGCGCAAGCTCGACGCCGCGCAGCTGGCCGCCGGCATCGACACGCTGCCCGAGGGCATCGCCGCCGCCGGTGGCGATCTGGCGCGCTTCGCCCTGCAGCAGAAGCTGGTGGACGGGCTCAAGACCCGCGAGGAAGTGGAAGCGCTGCTCACCGACCGTGGCGTGGCCGACAGCGACGCCGATGGCGGCTTCCGCCAGATCGCGCTGGGCGACTACCTGACCCAGGTGGACGCGCGCCGTTCGCCGATCGACCACCGCCCGCAGGTGGCGGTGGTGGTGGCCGAGGGCGAGATCGCCGGGGGCGACCTGCCGGCCGGCCGCGTCGGCGGCGTCTCCACCTCGGCGCTGCTGCGCGCCGCGCGCGACGACGACGACGTCAAGGCCGTGGTGCTGCGCGTGGACTCCCCGGGCGGCGAAGTGTTCGCCTCCGAGCAGATCCGTCGCGAGGTCGACGCGCTCAAGGCCGCCGGCAAGCCGGTGGTGGTGTCGATGGGCGACCTGGCCGCGTCAGGCGGCTACTGGATCAGCATGAACGCCGACCGCATCTACGCCGACGAATCGACCATCACCGGCTCGATCGGCATCTTCGGCATGATCCCCAACTTCGCGCGCAGCCTGGACAAGATCGGCGTGCATACCGATGGCGTGGGCACCACCCGTTTCGCCGGTGCGTTCGACGTCACCCGGCCGATGGATCCGGCGGTGGGCCGGGTAGTGCAGTCGGTCATCGACAAGGGCTATGCCGACTTCACCGGCAAGGTGGCGCAGGCGCGCGGGCGTGACGTGGACGCCATCGACGAGGTCGCCCGCGGCCGCGTGTGGAGTGGTGCGCAGGCCAAGGAGCGCGGGCTGGTGGACGCGTTCGGTGGCCTCAAGGCCGCGGTCGCCGATGCCGCCGGGCGCGCCAAGCTCGGCGACCCGGACAAGTACCGGGTGAACTACATCGAGAAGGCGGCCACGCCGTTCGCGCAGTTCATGACCGGCTTCGCCGGCAGCCGCGCCGGCGCCTGGATGCTGTCCGATTCCAGCATGGCGCGGTTGATGCTGGCGCGCACGATGCCGGAGATGGATGCGCAGCTGCGCTTCGTCGAGGATGCGGTGAAGGATCGCAACGGCGCGCCGGTCAAGGCGCTGGCCTACTGCTTCTGCGGTTTGTAAGCGCCGCCACCGCGTGACCCGGCAACGCCGCCTCCGGGCGGCGTTGTCGTTCCAGCGGGGCGTCGTCGCGCGTGTGGCTACGGCGCGTTGCCGGTCGGCTGCGCAGGTTTCCAGCCGGTGCGGGCCGGTTCCGCGCGCGCGGCGGCGGCCTGTACCCGCGCCGGGGCGTCGTCGCGGCGCGTCGCCGCGGCCTGCGGATCGGGCCGGCGCTCGGTCTCCGGCGGCCGCGGGCTGCCGCAACCGGCAAGCAGGGCCAGGGCCATCGGCAACAGGCAATGACGGATATCCATCGGCGTGCTCCTGTGCAGGCTGGCCTCATCCTGACACAACGCCGCGGCGGCAACCTGACCCGCGGCCGATGCGGCGGTATCCTTCACCCATGAACACGAACCGCTGGCGGCTGGACGGACAGACCGCACTGATCACCGGCGCCAGCGCCGGCATCGGCCTGGCGATCGCGCGCGAACTGCTCGGTTTCGGGGCCGACCTGCTGCTGGTGGCGCGCGATGCCGACGCGCTGGCGCAGGCGCGCGACGACCTGGCGGACGAGTTCCCCGACCGCGCCATCCATGGCCTGTCGGCCGACGTCGCCGACGACGAGGACCGCCAGGCGATCCTGGACTGGGTCGAGGACCATGGCGGGCTGAACCTGCTGGTCAACAACGCTGGCGGCAACATCACCAGGCCGGCCAACGACTACAGCGAGGACGAGTGGCGCGGCATCTTCGAGACCAACCTGTTCTCGGCGTTCGAGCTGTCCCGCTACGCCTACCCGCTGCTCACCCGCCACGCCGCGTCGGCCATCGTCAACGTCGGCAGCGTTTCCGGCATCACCCACGTGCGCAGCGGCGTGGTCTACGGCATGACCAAGGCGGCGCTGCAGCAGATGACCCGCAACCTCGCCTGCGAATGGGCCGAAGACGGCATCCGGGTGAATTCGGTGGCGCCGTGGTACATCCGCACCCGGCGCACCTCCGGGCCGCTGTCCGACGCCGATTACTACGACGAAGTGATCGCGCGCACGCCGATGCGCCGCATCGGCGAGCCGGAGGAAGTGGCCGCGGCGGTCGGCTTCCTGTGCCTGCCGGCTGCAAGCTACGTCACCGGCGAGTGCATCGCGGTGGACGGCGGCTTCCTGCGCTACGGATTCTGAGCCGCCGTGCCGGGATGCATGGACTGATCCTGGTTCTACATCGCCGCTGCAACGTGGCCGCATACCGAACATGGGCGCGGCCCGGGAGTGGAACATGCGGCGTTGGATCAAGCGGTTGCTGCGGGGCGGGCTGGTTGCGGCGCTGGTGCTGGCGGCAGGCGCGGGCCTGTACCTGCACAGCCTGGACCTGGGCAGCCAGCCTCCGGCCGATCCGCGCAGTCGCGTGGCCGATCTGGCGTTCCTGCGCGCTGCACCGCCACCGGCGCGTGGCCGGATCCTGGCCGTGGTCAGCAGCGCCGGGGTGTTCCCGGGTACCGAAAAGCGCGCCGGCTTCGAGCTGACCGAGCTGGCGCGCGCCTATTACACCTTCATCGCCAACGGCTACGAGGTGGACATCGCCAGTCCGCTCGGCGGCCCGCCGCCGATGCGCGTGGACGACGAGGACATGGGCGTGGCCGACCATGCCTTCCTCAACGACGCGCAGGCGCGGGCCAGGCTCGCCGCCAGCCTGCCACTGGAGCAGGTGGATGCCACGCGCTACGCCGCGGTGTACTTCGTCGGCGGCAAGGGCGCGATGTTCGATTTTCCCGGCAATGCCGCCATCGCCCGGCTCGTGCGCCATGTGCATGGTGCCGGCGGCGTGATCGGCGCGGTATGCCATGGCCCGGCCGCGTTGCTCGAGGTGACCCTGGACGACGGCACGCCGCTGCTGCACGGGCGCCGCGTCACCGGCTTCAGCAATGCCGAGGAGCTGTTCCTGATGAAGGATGCGCGCCAGCGCTTCGACACGCTGCTGCAGGACGCGCTGGCGCAGCGTGGCGCGCGCTTCGTCGAAGGTGGCCTCTACCTGGACAACACCGTGGTCGACGGCCGCCTGGTGACCGGCCAGAACCCCTGGTCGACGTGGTCGGTCGCCGAGGCGATGGTCAGGGCCCTGGGCCATGTGCCGGCGCCGCGCGAAGCCACCGGCGAAGAGCAGGCGGTACGGCTGATGGAGGCCTATCGCCGGGGCGGCATCACCGCCGCACGGGAGGCCCGGGGCTCGCTGCCCGGCGCCGACAAGCGGCTGCTGCTGATGCATGCGCTGGTGGCCGCGATGCAGCAGCGCTGGCGCGATGCCTGGCACTTGCAACGCCTGGCGCATGGATGACTACACTCGCGCGCCCCGAACGGAAAAGGCGATGAAGCTGCGCGCACCGTCATTGCGGCTGTTGCTGGTGGAGGACGATGTCGACATCGCCGCCGGTATCGGCGACTACCTGGACAGCCACGGCGTGGAGGTGGATTTCGCCTACAACGCGTCGCAGGCACGGCTGCGCCTGCAGGCGCAGGCATTCGACCTGCTGGTGCTGGACGTGAACCTGCCGGGGCAGGATGGGCTGGCGCTGTGCCGGGCGCTCAAGCGTGACGCCGACCTGTGCCTGCCGGTGCTGTTCCTCACCGCGCGTGGCGCGCTGGACGACAAGCTGGCGGCGTTCGAGGCGGGGGCGGTGGACTACATGGTCAAGCCATTCGCGCCCGCCGAGCTGCTCGCCCGCGCCCGTGCGATCACCGCGCATGCGGCCAGCAGTGGTGGCCTGGCGTTGCGCGCCGGCGATTTCGTGCTGGATACCCGGCACCACCTGCTGCAGCGCGCCGGACAATCGCTGCCCCTGCACGCCGCCGGCTTCGTGCTGATGCGCGAGTTGATGCGTGCCAGCCCGGGCGTCGTGTCGCGGCAGGCACTGTGCGAGCTGCTGTGGCAGGGCGAGCCGCCGGACAGCGATCCGTTGCGCATGCATGTCTACCAGTTGCGCCGGCATTGCCTGCGTGCCTTCGGCGTGCCGCTGATCGCCACCGTGCGCGGCGTCGGCTATCGCTTCAGCGCGGAGCGCGGCGATGCGCCGGCGTAGCCTGCGCCACGCGCTGGTCCGGCGCTGGATGCTGTTCGCCGCGCTGCTGTCGCTGCTGCTCGCGGGCGCCACCGTGTTGCTGCTGTTCGTGCTGGAAGACAGCTTCATCGACCGGCGCCTGCGCACGGTCGCGGCGACCCTGCCGGCGGACATGCGCGCGACGGCGCTGCCCGAGCATTTCCAGTGGGTCGCGTTCGACCGGCTTCCGGCGCCGGAACGGCAGCGGCTGGGCGACCGCGGCGCCGGGACGATCACCGAGTTCAGGCGCGATGACGGGCGCTACGTGCATGCGCTGCTGCTGTCCGCGGCGGACGGTACGCGCGCGGTGCTGCTGTACGACGTCACCGGCGAGCTCACGGTAACCGCCGGCCTGCGCGCCGGCCTGGGCCCTGCCGCGGCGGTGTTCGGCTCGACCCTGCTGTGCGCCTGGCTGCTGGCCAATGCCTTCGTCGGCCGTGCGCAGCGGCATGCGCGGCGCCTGCTGTCGCAGGTGCGGTCGGCGCCGGACCCGGCCAGCCTGGACGCCCTGGCCGGCGCGGAACCGGTGCACGAGTTCGCCGAGATCCTGCGCCTGCATGCCGATGTCTGGCGCGGCCGCCACCAGGCGGTCGAACGCGAGCGGCAGACGCTGGCCTTCCTCGCGCATGAGCTGCGCACGCCGCTGCAGTCGGCACGCACCAGCCTGGCGCTGCTGGAAGAAGCCACCGCGGCGACTCCCTCGTCTCCGGCGTTGTCGCGGCTGCGGCGCGCGCTGTCGCGGCTGGAACGGGCGGGCAACGCGATCCTGTGGCTGTCCGCCGATACGGTGTTGTGCGGCGGGCCACCCACCCCGGCGCGGCCGGCGCTGGACGAACTGGTCGACGAGCTGCAACCGCTGGCGGTCGCCCGCGCACAGGCGTTCGACGTCCGCGTCGCCCCGGGGCTGTACTGGGACGCGCCCCGGGAGGTGGTGGAAACGCTGCTGGCCAACCTGCTGCTCAACGCGATCCAGCACAGTGACGCCGGCGTCATCGGCGTGGAGGCCGATGGCGGGCGGTTGGTGATATGCAACCGGCAGGCGGCGGACGACGTGCCGGGTTTCGGCCTCGGCCTGGAGATCGCCCGGCGCCTGGCCGCGCGTATCGGTTGGCGGCTGGAAATGCAGGTGGCCGCCGGCATGGTCCGTTGCGAGCTGCGCTGGCCGGCAGCCGCCTGCAGTACCGGTACGGGTCAATAACCGCCGCAGTCGCGGCCCAGCCGCGCCTCGATGCCGCGCTGTTCGCGGGTAAGGGCCTGGCGTTCGCTCTGCAGCGCGCTGTTGTAGCGCCGTACCAGTTCCCAGCGGCGGTCGCGCAGGCGTGCGCACACTTCCTGCTGTGGCAGCGGGTGGCAGGCGTCGCGGACCCAGGTGCCGGTAGCGACCCCAGCCCCGCCGGGATGGGGGTGGCCGTGGCCGGGCCGTCCGCCCGGGAGCCCGCCGCCAGCGGAGCCCGGGGCGGGGCTGCCCATGGGCCCGGGCGGGTAATAGCCGCCGACCCACAACGGTACCCAGCGTGGATTGCCGACGCCGTCATCGCTGGTGTAACGCCCACCGTCCGGCGCGATGCATTCGTACAGCGGTTGCGGCGGCTGTACGGTGACGATGCGTACTTCGCGCTCCGGTGGCGGTGGCGCAGGGGACGTCGTGGGTGCCGCCACCGGCCGTGGCGGCGGGTCCTGGGGGCGCTGCATGTCCAGCACCTGCTGGCGGTGTGCGCCGTTGCAGGGGGCGTCCTGCAGCGTGACCGCACCATTGCCGGCAACGCAGCGGTAGATGCGCACGCTGCCGGCAGGCGGCGGTTCGGCAGCCATCGCCATGGCGGGCAGCAGGCCCAGGAACCCGAGCAGGAGCAGGCGGACGCGCATGCGGCCATGGTGCCGCATATGGCGGACGGCGGGTAGGCGGGCGTCTACGGTGCGCTGCCGGGCGCCTGCCGCCCCCGGAGCGGGCCCCACGCCGCCGGGTTGCTTACTCGCGCAGCACCTGCCCGGTGGCGGCGACGCGGATGCGGGTGGGCTGCGCCAGCCCGCCGGTGGCGCCGTCGAGCAGACCGTCGAGCTGCGCCAGCAGGGCCGGGTCGAGCTGGTCGCGGGCGCGTGCCGGGGGCTGCCCGGCAAGGTTGGCGCTGGTCGAGACCAGCGGGCCGCCCCAGGCCTGGCACAGGGCGCGTACCTGCGGATGCGCGCTGACCCGCACCGCGATGCCGCTGTGCTCGCCGGTGATCCAGCTGGGGGCGAGCGGCCCGGCCGGCACGATCCAGGTATTGGCCCCGGGCCAGCTGTCCAGCACCGCCTGGCGGCGGTCCGCGGCCAGTGCGTCCAGCCGCACCCAGCCCTGCAGCTGCGCCACGTCGGCGGCGATCAGGATCATGCCCTTCTCGACCGGCCGCTGCTTGAGCGCCAGCAGTTTCATCACCGCCGTTTCGTTGGCCGGGTCGCAGCCCAGGCCCCAGACCGCTTCGGTCGGGTAGGCGATGACGCTTCCGGCGCGCAGCGCCGGGACCACATTCTGCAGATCGAGTTCAATCATCGGGGGTACCGTTGGCTACCGCGGCGACGGCCGCGGGAACGCAGGGAGGCCAAACGCACCAGACCGCCCGTGGGCGGCCTGGAGCAGGTACACCGATTATCCCCCTGCCGGGGCGGCAGCGGGAGGCCACGCTCAGAACGGCGGCGTGTCGTCGTCCACCGGTGCCTTCACGGCTTTCACGACGGCTTTCTTGACGGCCTTCTTCACCGTGGTCTTGGTGGTTGTAGCCTTCTTGGCCGCCGCTTTCTTGGCCGGGGCCTTTTTGGCGGCCGGCTTCTTCGGCGCGGCGTCCTTCTTCACCGCGGTCTTCTTCGCCGCGGCCTTCTTGGTGGCGGCCTTTTTCGCGCCGAAGCCCTTGCGCGCCGGCTTGCCGGTTTCTTCCAGCAGCTTCAGCGTTTCCTCCAGCGACAGCGATGCCGGCTCGCGATCCTTCGGAATCTTGCCGTTGAGCTTGCCGTCGCTGATGTACGGGCCGAAGCGGCCGTTGAGCACCTGCACGTCATGCCCGGGCCATTCCTTGATCACGCGGTTGCGCGCGATCTCTTCCTTTTCCTCGATCAGGAACAGCGCGCGGGCCAGGTCGATCTTGTACGGATCGTCCTCCTTCTTCAGCGAGGCGTAGGTGCTGCCGCGCTTGGCGAACGGGCCGAAGCGGCCGATGCCCACGCTCACTTCCTCGCCATTGGCGTCGGCGCCGAGCCGGCGCGGCATGTCGAACAGCTTCAGCGCGTCTTCCAGCGAGATGGAATAGATGCTCTGGCCCGGCTGCAGCGAGGCGAACTTCGGCTTTTCCTCGTCCTCGACGGTGCCGATCTGCACCATCGGCCCGAAGCGGCCGATGCGCGCGCTCACTTCCTTGCCGCTGCCCGGGTCGGTGCCGAGCACGCGCGCGCTGCCGGCGTCGGTGCGGTCCAGCGATTCGCTCTTGTCGCTGACCAGCTCCTTGAACGGGCCCCAGAAGCGCTCCATCAGCGGCACCCATTCCTCCTCGCCGCGCGACACCGCGTCCAGCTCGTCCTCGAGCTTGGCGGTGAAGTCGTAGTCGACGTAGCGGGTGAAGTGGCTGGACAGGAACTTGCTGACCGCGCGGCCGACGTCGGTGGGCTTGAAGCTGCGGCCTTCCATCTCGGTGTACTTGCGGAACAGCAGGGTCTGGATGATCGAGGCGTAGGTCGAGGGACGGCCGATGCCGTACTCCTCGAGCGCCTTGACCAGCGCCGCTTCGGTGTAGCGCGGCGGCGGCTGGGTGAAATGCTGCTCGGCGCCGATGCGCTCCAGCGGCACATTGTCGCCGGGCTTCATCGCCGGCAGCTTGCGGCCCTCGTCCTCGTCCTCGGCATTCCTGCTGTCCTTGCCTTCCTCGTAGACGGCCAGGAAGCCGGGCACCACCACGGTGGTGCCGCTGGCACGGAACACGTGCTCGCTGCCGGCGGACAGGTCGACGCTGACGGTATTGAGCGTGGCCGGGATCATCTGGCAGGCGACCGCGCGCTTCCAGATCAGCTCGTACAGCCGGCGCTCGTCGTCGGTCAGGAACCTGGCCACCTGCGCCGGCGTGCGCAGCGCCGAGGTCGGGCGCACCGCTTCGTGCGCCTCCTGGGCATTCTTGCTCTTGGTGGTGTAGGTGTTGGGCTTGTCCGGCAGCGAGGCGGTGCCGTAGTCGCGGGCGATCACGTCGCGGATCTCGACCAGCGCGTCCTGCGACAGGTTCACCGAGTCGGTACGCATGTAGGAGATCAGGCCGACAGTGCCTTCCTCGCCGATCGCCACGCCTTCGTACAGCTTCTGCGCGACCTGCATGGTCTTGCGCGTGGTGAAGCCGAGCTTGCGCGAGGCTTCCTGCTGCAGGGTGGAGGTGGTGAACGGCGGCGCCGGGCGGCGCTTGCGCTCCTTGCTGGCGACGTCGGTGACGTGCAGGCGGCCCTGCGCGGCCTGCTGGATGCGCAGGCGCGCGGCCTCGGCGGTGTCGCCGTCGGTGATGGTGAACTGCTCGAACTTCTGCCCGTCCAGCTTGATCAGCTTGGCCGAGAAATGCTGGGTCGGATGCGCGCAGTCGGCCTGGATCGACCAGTACTCGCGCGCCTTGAACGCCTCGATCTCCTCCTCGCGCTCGACGATCATGCGCAGCGCCGGGCTCTGCACGCGGCCGGCGGACAGGCCGCGCTGCACCTTGCGCCACAGCACCGGGGAGAGGTTGAAGCCGACCAGGTAATCCAGCGCGCGCCGCGCCTGCTGGGCGTCGACCAGGTTGTCGGCGATGGCGCGCGGCTGCGCCATCGCTTCCTTGATCGCGCGCGGGGTGATCTCGGTGAAGACCACGCGCTGCATCGACTTGTCCTTCAGCAGCCCGCGTTCCTTCAGGATCTCGGCGATGTGCCAGCTGATCGCCTCGCCCTCGCGGTCCGGGTCGGTCGCCAGGAAGATGTCATCGACGCCCTTGGCGGCCTTGGCGATGGCCTCGACGTGCTTCTCGTTCTTCTCGATCAGGTCGTAGCGCATGGCGAAGCCATGGTCCGGATCGACCGCGCCTTCCTTCGGGACCAGGTCGCGCACGTGCCCATACGAGGCCAGGACGGTGAAGTCCTTGCCGAGGTATTTGTTGATCGTCTTGGCCTTGGCGGGCGATTCGACGATGAGCAGGTGCTTGGGCATGTCAGTGGGTTCTTGCGGGGAGGGCGGGGCCCGGTGGGGGGCGCTAGGGTGGCGCAAACGCGCCCGATAGTGAAGCCGCGGGGGCCGGTACGGAGATGCGCAACGCCCGGGCAGGGCCCGGGCGTTCAGCTTTCCTTGTCCAGAGAAATCACGGAGAGGCCGCCGTTGTCAAGCGGCGGCATGTGACTCAGCTGAAGCTGGAGGCGGCGATGCCGATGATCGCCAGCAGCGCGACGAGGCCCACCAACACCCCCACGCCGAACAGCGCCAGGATCACGATGGTGACCGTGCCCAGCCCGCGCTGCTGCCATTCCGGGTGGTCGGTGAAGGCCCATTTGTCCACCACCAGGGTGTCGCAGATCATGTCGTGCAGGCTCTGCTTGCGCTCGGTGAAGGCGGCCATCAGGTAGCCGATGCACAGGATCAGGCCGCTGAGCATGGCCGCGAAGTAGCGGCCGATGCCGCGCGCGATGGTGATCCGCTCGCCGTTGCTGCGCACCACCTTGATGCCCACCGCCATCTTGCCCAGGGTGGCCTTGCCGGACGAGGCATGGAAGCCGGCGTAATAGGCGGCGGCCAGGCCGATGGAGACGAGGTTGGTCAGCAGCTGGATCGCGATGAACCCCGCGCCCATGGCGTCGCTGCCGCCGCCGATGCCGGCCATGCCGATGCCCAGCACCATGCCGATGACCATCGCCACCACGCCACCGACGATGCCGACGATCAGGCTGTCGATGAAATAGGCCGCCACCCGCTTCCAGAAGCCGGCGTAGACGATCTCGCCGCCGTTGACCACCGCTTCGCCGGTGGTGGCGCTGGTGGGCGCGGCATACGGCGATGGCGCCGCCGCGCTGGCCTTGGCGACGGCGGTGCCGTCCTCGATGGCCTGGTAGTCCGCGCGCAGGTCGATGCCGGCCCCGGCGGCCGCCGGGACCAGCAGCTGCAGTTCCTCGGCCATCGCCGAAAGCGGCTGCCACTGCGACATGCCTTCGCGCCAGACCAGGCTGCCCAGGTCCAGCTCGTTCCTGCGGAACATGTCGCGCACGACGTCGGCTTCGACCGGCCCATGCCGCTCGCGCTGCGCATCGGCGTAATACCACTGACTCATCAATATTCCCCTGTAAGGTGGTGTTCGTACCGGCTCAGCCGCGGCACTGGGTGGGCAGATGTTCGTCCGCCACGTCGGAGCTGCATGTCCAGGTCGCGGTCTGCGTATCGTAGTCGAGCCAGAGGTGCTTGCCGTCAAGCGCCTGTTTGCCAGGCACCCGGAAGCGCGCCTCCACGCCGCAGTGGCCGTTCTCGAAACGGCCGACACGCGCGCTCGCGATATCGCCGGCGGCGTAGCTTTCCGGGCTCTCGAAGCCGCTGTCGCCGTTGACCGGGCAGTGGCCGTTGGCGCTGGCGAACCGCGCGACATCCTCGGTGAGCGGCTGCAGCTGCGCCCAGGCGGCGGTTGTCTTCGCGCGCATCAGGTAGCTGTTGTAGGCGGGTATCGCGATGGCGGCGAGAATGCCGCCGATCGCCAGCAGCACCACGCCCACTACCGCGGCGACCACGCCGGCCACGGCGCACCCGGACAGTCCGGGCCGCGGCGGCGCCGGCGCGACGATATGCACGTGCTGCACCGGGGGCGGCAATGGCGGCGCGGTGGGTTGGCCTGGCGGCATGTCCAGGCCGAGTTCACCGGCGAATTCGCTCAGCGGCCGCCAGTCGGTGGCACCTTCGCGCCACACTAGGGTGTCGCCGGCAATGCGCCGGGAACGGAACAGCTCGACGATGCTCGCCGCGGGCAGCGGACCGCGGCGTTCGCGGTTGCCTTCGGCGTAGAACCACTGGCTCACGGGGACTCCTTGCGGCTGTCCAGACAGGGGCACGCCTGGACGCGCAGGGGCGTGCTGCTTCGGCCGGTACCCAGCCCGGAGGAAATGCCGGGCCATGCGCCCCGGTCCAGGTCGGCGCGGGGAGCGACGTGTCCATTCGCGCCGCATGCTGATTTCGGGGCGCGATGCAACGCGCCACCCGTACTCAGTGCAGCGGCTCCGGTTCGTCGACGAACATCTGCGTTTCCATCCAGGCGTAGGCGGCTTCGGCGCCGGGCTGGTTGAACAGCACCATCAGCACCACCCACTTGAGGTCGTCCAGGTCCAGCTCGTCCTGGTCCAGCGCCATCGCCCGGTCCAGCACCAGTTCGCGCTGGTCGGCATCGAGGATGCCGTGCTGTTCCAGGAACAGCAGGAAGCCGCGGCTCTCCACGTCCAGCTTGTCCAGTTCCGGGCCATGGAAGATACGCACCGGCCCGTCCACCCGGGCCTGGCCCACGGCCGGGCGCTGCTCGGCCAGGGCGTCGAGCCAGTCGAAGGCCTTGCTGATCTCGGTGGGGCTGAAACCGGCCTGGATCAGGCCGTTCTGCAGGGAGTCGCGGTCTCGGATGAGATCGGCGTCCTCGCTGAAATAGTGTTCGAACAGATACAGCAGGACGTCCAGGATGCTCTCTTTCATTGCCTCGGCCTGCGCCATGCGGCGCTGTGGAGGTGAAGGAACCTCAGGTACGGGTGTAGCAGCCGTATGCGGACGACACCTTCCCTTCCAGTTCCATGACCAGCAGCATGGATGACAGCCTGCTGGCCGTCAATCCAGTGCGCCTGATCAACGAATCCATACCGGTTGGGTCGTGGCCCAGCGCATTCCACAAGCGCTGGTAGTCCGGGTCCGGTGGGGTGGGGGCCGGGCAAAGGCTACCCGGGGCCTCAGGAATGGGGGTCAGCAACCGGTTTTGCAAGGCGCCTGCCAGTTCGCCGGCCAGATTGGCCACGCCTTCAAGGATGTCGGCCGGTTGTGTCACCAGGATTGCACCGTCGCGTATCAGACGGTGGCAGCCGCGTGCCATGGCATTGCGGATCGATCCGGGCACCGCGAATACCTCGCGCCCGGCCTCGGCCGCCAGCCGGGCGGTGATCAGCGCGCCGGAACGCGCGGCGGCCTCGATCACCACCGTACCCAGGCACAGCGCGGCCAGTACCCGGTTGCGGGCCGGAAACTGGCCGTTGCGCGGCGGCGTGCCGGGCGGGTACTCGCTGACCACCGCGCCGTGGGCGGCGACCCGCGCCTGGAGAGGGGCATGGCGGCGTGGGTACGCCAGGTCCGGACCGGTGCCGACCACCGCGAACGTGGCGCCACCGGCGTCCAGCGCGCCGCGATGGGCGGCCGCATCGATCCCGGCGGCCAGGCCGCTGCCGATCGCCAGCCCGCTTGCCGACAGCGCGCGGGCGAATTCGCAGGCGTTCTCGCACCCCGCCGCACTGGGATTGCGGCTGCCGACGACGGCGATGGCCGGCCGCCACAGGCATGCCGGGTCGCCGTCGATGAACAGGGCCAGCGGCGGATTCTGGCAATTGCGCAGCAGTGGCGGGTAGTCGCCGTCGCTCCAGCCGATCAGGTGGTGGCGAGGGTGCTCCAGCCAGCGGCGGGCCTGCCCGCTGCATGCCGGCGCGGTGGTGGCCAGTGCCTGCACCTGCTGCCGGTCCAGGCCGGCGGCCTGCCAAGCCCGGGGCCCGGCGGCCAGCGCATGGCTGGCGCTGCCGAAGTGGTCGAGCAGGTCGCGCAGTGGCCGGGTGCGGCCGCCGGCCAGCACCAGCGCCAACAGCGCCCGGGTTTCATCTGCGCGCTCGCCGGCGGGGTCGGGAAGGGCTGGCATGCGCGCATGCTGGCCCGGAAACGACGACGGCGCCCTCGGGCGCCGTCGTATTGCCGCGTGGGATTACGCCGCGTCGCCTACTGGGCGTCCGGGTGCTTGAGCTCGTACCCGACGCGCGCCGGCTTGGTGCCTTCCATCACCAGCGCATAGCTGACCCTGTCGAAGGTGCGGAACACCATCGCGTGCGCGGCATATTCGGCCGGCAGCGACACGCGGCCGGCGCCGGGCTTGAGCCCATCATCGGTACGCGAGGTGGCCATGCCGGTCACCCGGTCGGTGACATGGCGGCCGCTGCGCCAGACCGAGAACACGGTGCCGTTGTCGATGCCGTCGCGGGCGCCGCCGGAAATGGCGATGACATCGCGCGGGCCGCCCGAGGTCAGGGTATCGGCCACGGCCAGGACGCGCAGGTGGCCGTCGGCCACCGCCGCGGCGGGCGCATGCGGCACGAACTGCAGGTCGTAGGGGTTGGCCTGGACCGGGACCAGGCGGTCGCCGGCACGCACTTCGCGGCCGCTGGCCTGCAGCTGCAGGGTGCTGGTTTCGTGCTCGCCGCTGCCGACGCGGGTGATCGTGCCGGTCGCGACCTGGGCCAGTTCGTACCCCAGCAGTTCGTGGCGGTCGCTGCTGGCCACGTAGCTCCTCCACAGGTCGCCGGTGAACGGCACGACGTTGCCGCGTTCGTCCAGGTCGTCGCTGGGCTTGGGCTGGCCATAACGCACCGTGGGTCGCAGCACGGCATAGCGCTGGCCGGCCTGCGCCCCCTGCAGGCCGCGGACATACGCCTGCTGCCCGGCACTGGCGCGCATGCGGTTGTCTTCCAGGCCGACCACGTAGGGCAGCTGCTTGAAGCTGTCCATGACGGTCAGGTTCTTCAGGAACGGTTCAACCTGGGCCAGCGGGATCGCATTGATCGGCGCTTCGTCGCGCTTGCCCGGCTGGAGGGTGCCCTGCGGCGTCACCCGGTCCAGGTAGGCCAGGCTCAGGATGTCACCCGGGTAGATCAGGTGCGGGTTCTTGACCTGCGGGTTGGCCTGCCAGATTTCCGGCCAAAGCCACGGCTTCTTCAGGAAACGGGCGGCGATATCCCAGAGCGTGTCGCCCTTGCGCACCACGTAGGTGTCCGGATGGGTGGCGCCCGTCTCGACCGCCACGGCATAGGTCGTCACGGTCAGCAACGCGACGGCGGCGACCGTACGTATTTGTTTCAGCATGGCTGCGATCTGCCTGATTCCCCAACAGGTTCGCGCACTATAGTGCAGAACCCGGGGCGCGGGGCAAGCGCAGGCGCTAGAATTGGGACGTCCTGCCGAATTGTGCGGCATCTCCCATCCGGTGCACCCCATGGCCCTCCTGCCCATTCTCGAATTCCCCGACCCGCGGCTGCGCACCAAGGCGGTCCCGGTCGACCCTGCCGAAGTGACCACCCCGGCGTTCCAGCAGCTGCTCGACGACATGTTCCAGACCATGTACGACGCCCCCGGCATCGGCCTGGCCGCCAGCCAGGTGGACGTGCACAAGCGCTTCATGGTGATCGACGTGAGCGAGGAGCACGATGCGCCGCAGGTCTTCATCAACCCGCAGATCGCCAGCGCCAGCGAGGGTGGCCGGGTCTACCAGGAAGGCTGCCTGTCGGTGCCCGGCATCTATGCCGACGTGACCCGTGCCGACAGCATCGTGGTGCGCTTCCTCGACCGCGAGGGCCACGCGCAGGAGCTGGAGGCCGAAGGCCTGCTGGCCACCTGCATCCAGCACGAGATGGACCACCTGGACGGCAAGCTGTTCATCGATTACCTCTCGCCGCTCAAGCGCGAGATGGTGCGCAAGAAGCTGGCCAAGCAGCGCAAGCACGTCGCCTGAGCCGCGCCCCCGGCCTGGCCGGGCGCGCACCAGCGCATCGCACGGCGCCGTCCCCGGCGCCGTCGTTCTTTCCGGGAGTTGGATTGCCATGAGAATCGTTTTTGCCGGTACGCCGGAATTCGCCGTCGCCTCGCTCGGCGCGGCCGCGCGCCACCATGAGGTGGTCGCGGTCTACACCCAGCCCGACCGTCCGGCCGGCCGCGGCCGTGGGCTGATGCCGTCGCCGGTCAAGCTCGACGCCATCGCCCGCGGGATCCCGGTGTTCCAGCCCGAGAGCCTGAAGGGCGCAGAAGCCCAGCAGCAGCTGCGCGACCTGCAGCCGGACCTGATGGTCGTGGTCGCCTACGGCCTGATCCTGCCCAGGGCGGTGCTCGCCATTCCCACCCACGGCTGCTGGAACGTGCATGCCTCGCTGCTGCCGCGCTGGCGCGGCGCGGCCCCGATCCAGCGTGCGATCGAGGCCGGCGACGGCGAGACCGGGGTCTGCCTGATGCAGATGGAGGCCGGGCTGGATACCGGGCCGGTGCTGCTGAGCCAGCGCACCGCCATCGCCGACACCGATACCGGCGGCCTGCTGCACGACCGCCTGGCGGAGATGGGCGCGCGGGTGCTGTCCGACGGCCTGGGCCTGCTGCGCGCGGGCCTCAAGCCGGTCGCGCAGCCGCAGCCCGAGGCCGGCGTCACCTATGCGCACAAGCTCGACAAGGCCGAGGCGCGGCTGGACTGGAGCCAGGACGCCGCGACGCTGGCGCGGCGGGTGCGCGCCTTCAACCCGTGGCCGGTGGCCGAGGCCATGCTGGCCGGCGAGCGCGTGCGCATCCATGGCGCGGTGGCCATCGCCGACAACCGCGGCAAGGCGCCGGGCACGGTGATCGGCGCATCCCGCGAGGGCATCGACATCGCCTGTGGCCACGGTGCACTGCGGCTGCGCGTGGTGCAGCGCGAGGGCGGCAAGGCGATCACCGCCGCCGACTACCTCAATGCCCGCCGCGACCTGCCGGTGGAGGGCTGAGCGGATGGTGGTTTCGGCATCCGGGCCGTGGAAGGGCGGCGCCGCGCGACAGCCGGGCGTGCAGACGCGCCTGCTGGCGGCCAAGGTGTTGGCGGCAGTGGCCGGCCGCGGTCGTTCGTTGAAGGCCGAGCTGGCGGCCGTGCTGCCGAAGCTGGACGATGGCCGTGACCGCGCCCTGCTGGAAGCGATCTGCTTCGCCGCGCTGCGCCGCCACGCGGTCTACGAGCAGGCGTTGCGGCAATGGCTGCAGAAACCGCTGGGAGCGCGCGATGCCGACCTGAAGGGGCTGCTGCTGGCCGGCTTCGCCCAGCTCGATGCGCTGCAGCTGCCGGCCCATGCCGCGCTGTCGGCCACGGTCGATGCGGCACGCGCGCTGGGGCGCGAGCGCCAGGCCGGGCTGGTCAACGCGGTGCTGCGCCGGGCGCAGCGTGAAGGTTTCCCCGACGTCCGTGCCGAGGACGCATGGCCGGCCTGGCTGCAGGAGCATGTGCGCCGGGACTGGCCGGCGCAGGCCGGGGCGGTGTTCGCCGCCAGCCTGCAGCCGGCGCCGCTGTGGCTGCGGGTCAACCGCCAGCGCTACCCGCGCGATGCCTATCTCTCGCTGTTGCACGAGGCGGGCATCGAGGCCGAGCGCTCGGCCCTGGCCGCCGACGCGATCCGCCTGCCGGTCGCGGTGCCGGTCGCCAGCCTGCCCGGTTTCGGCGAGGGCGCGGTGTCGGTGCAGGACCTGTCGGCGCAGCAGGTGGCCGATGCGCTGGCGCCGGCGCCCGGTGCGCGGGTACTCGATGCCTGCGCGGCCCCTGGCGGCAAGGCGGCGCACCTGCTGGAACGTGATCCCAGCCTGCGGCTGCTGGCGCTGGACGTGGATGCGCGGCGCCTGCAGCGCATCCGCGAGACCTTCAACCGCACCGGTGTGGGCGCCTCGGCGCAGGTGCGGGCTGCGGACGCGGCCGATTGCGCCGCGTGGTGGGACGGCGAGCCCTTCGACGCGGTGCTGCTGGACGCGCCGTGTTCGGCCACCGGCGTGATCCGTCGCCAGCCCGACGTGCTGCTGCACCGGCGCCCCGGCGACATCGATGCGCTGGTTGCCCAGCAGGCGCGGCTGCTCGATGCCCTGTGGCAGGTGGTGGCGCCCGGCGGCGTGCTGGTGTACGCCACCTGTTCGATCCTGCACCGCGAGAACCAGCAGCAGGTCGCCGCCTTCCTGGCGCGGACGGCGGATGCGCGCATCGACCGGCTGCCGGAGGGCTTCGGCCACGACGATGCCGGGACGCGCCAGCGCCTGCCGGGCGAACAGGACGGCGATGGCTTCTTCCATGCGCGGCTGGTGAAAAGCCGGTAGTCGAAACCGGTCATGATGCCCGGGTGGATGTGCTCACCATCACGGAACGCCCATTCACATGGGTTTTCCGGTGTCCGTGCAATGCTTGTGAAAACAGCGGCGGTGCATGTGCGGCCGTGCGGGCGCGTCTTTTCCAGGCCAAGGCCCGGCCCGCCTGCCGGCAGGGCGTCCCGCTTTCATCGTCGTCGTTTCCCCGAATCCAGAAGTGTCCCCCATGCCTCGGTCAACGAGCGAACTGCCGATCTACGTCATCAACCTGCCCGCCTCGGCTGACCGGCGGGTGTCGATGGAGCGCCAGGCGGCCGCGCTGGGGTTGCGCTTCCGGTTCTTCGAAGCGGTGAACGGGCGCCAGCCGCATCCACTGTTCGGCCATGTCGCCGAGAAGAAGCGCCTGCTGCGCAAGGGCAGGCCGTTCCGCCCGGGGGAGATCGGCTGCTGGGCCAGCCACTACCTGCTCTGGCAGCGCTGCCTGGAAAGCGGCGAGCCGATGCTGGTGCTGGAAGACGATATCGCCATCGACCCGCGCCTGCCCGGGTTGTTGGCCGAGCTGCGGCAATTGCCGCCGCAGGTGGGGTACTTCCGCCTGCACGCCGCCGACAGGCCCAGCGAGCCGTGGTGCCGTTTCGGTGATTTCGTCCTGCACCGCTACTGGCGCAGCCCGCTGTGCACGTTCGGCTACTACCTGGCACCGGCGGCGGCGGAACGGTTCCTGCGGCATGCGGACGAATGGGTCGTGGCAGTCGACGACTACATGGACCTGGCCTGGCTGCACGGCGTGGAATGCCTGGGCCTGAAGCCGGGGCTGGTCAGCAGCGACGAGAGCTTCGAGTCGATCATCCAGGCCCGCACCGGGGTGAAGGAGCCGGTCGGACCGTGGCGCTGGCTGGCGCGGGAGAGCTACCGGCTGAAGCTCGACGTGCGCTGGTTCCTGCACAACCTGCCGGGGCGCTTCCGCACCCGGGCCGCGTCCTGCCCCTGAGCGCCGGCCCCGGGCTGGCATGCCGGCGACCGGCTTTCAGCGGTTGCGCTTGCGGCCGAACAGGATGCTGGCCGCGCGCTCATAGCGCTTCCACCACGGCGCATCGCCGCGCAGCGCCAGCGACGCATAGCGTTTGCGCTCCTTGCGGGTTGGCGCGGGCTTGGTGCGGTACTCGTTCTTGCTGAGCACGCAGCAGTTGTCGTCCAGCCCGCTGCGCCAGGCGTAGTGGCGGACGATCCCGTAGTTGCGCAGGCCGTTGAGGTGCAGCGAGGCCGGCTGCTGGCGCGTCGCCCACCAGCCATTGCTGCCATGGGTCCGGTATTCGACGCAGTCGGTGGGCAGGTAGAACTTGCGTGCGCCCAGGATGCTGGCGCCGTGGACCAGGCAGGCGTCGGCGCACAACTTCCACTGCTTGCGGAAGCTGGGCGGCAGGTCCAGCACGGTGTCCGCCCAGCGCCGGCGCAGGGAAAGCGCCGAGGTCGGTGCGCCGTACCAGGTGACGAAGAAGTAGGTGCTGATCGCGGTGTAGCCCAGATCGATCGGTGCCTTGCTGTCCTCGTACAGGATGTCCTGGTTGTCGATGCCGAAGGTGCGCAGGTCGCTGAACACGAAATCGACATCGCGCCGCGCGTCGTAGATCGCGCCGATCTTCTCCAGGTACCGTGGTTTCCAGCGGTCGTCGGCGTCCAGGAAGCAGACCACGTCGCCGCTGGCGGCGGCCGTACCGCGCTGGAACGCGGCCAGTTGCCCCTCGTTCTCGCCGAACAGCAGGGTCACGCGCGGATCGGCGCCGTAGCGCTGCTGCAGCATGGCCGGCGAGCCATCGCTGGAGCCATCGTCGACGACGATGACCTGCGCGGCCGGCCGGGTCTGCGCAAGCGCGCTCTCCACCGCCTCCACGACGAACTGGAGGTGGTTGTAGCTGGTGATGACGACCGAGAACGTGGTGGCCGGGATGCTCATGCCGCCAGCACCTGGCGGAAATAGGCGATGGTTTCCCTCAGGCCGTCGTCCAGTGCCACTTTCGGCTCCCAGTCCAGCGCCGAGCGGGCCAGCGCGATGTCCGGCTGGCGCTGCTTCGGGTCGTCCTCCGGCAGCGGCTGGAACACCAGCCTGGAGCCGCCGCCGACCAGCGAGATCACCTTCTCCGCCAGTTCCAGCATGGTGAACTCGCCCGGATTGCCGATGTTGACCGGCCCGGTGAAGCCGCGCTCGCTGTCCATCATGCGGACCATGGCATCGACCAGGTCGTCTACGTAGCAGAAGCTGCGCGTCTGGCTGCCGTCACCGTAGATGGTGATGTCCTCGCCCTTGAGCGCCTGCACGATGAAATTGCTGACCACCCGGCCGTCGCTGGGGTGCATGCGCGGCCCATAGGTGTTGAAGATGCGCACCACCTTGATGTCCAGCGCGTGCTGGCGGAAATAATCGAAGAACAGCGTCTCGGCGCAGCGCTTGCCCTCGTCGTAGCAGCTGCGCAGCCCGATCGGATTGACCCGGCCCCAGTAGCCCTCCTGCTGCGGATGCACTTCCGGGTCGCCGTACACCTCGCTGGTGGACGCCTGCAGGATGCGCGCATCCAGGCGCTTGGCCAGGCCCAGCATGTTGATCGCCCCGTGCACGCTGGTCTTGGTGGTCTGCACCGGGTCGTGCTGGTAGTGAATGGGCGAGGCCGGGCAGGCGAGGTTGAAGATCCGGTCCACCTCGACATAGAGCGGGAACGTCACGTCGTGGCGCATCAGCTCGAAGCCGGGGTTACCCAGCAGGTGTGCGACGTTGCGCTTGCTGCCGGTGAAGAAATTGTCGACGCACAGCACGTCGTGGCCGCCGCCCACCAGACGGTCGCACAGGTGTGAGCCGAGGAAGCCGGCGCCGCCGGTGACCAGGATACGTTTCATTGAGGAAATATGACTGGGATGGGAGCGCCTGTTAAGGGGAATCATACAGGCGTGCTATCGTCCGCCGGCTGCCGCGGCCGGGAAACCGCATCCGTGGATCCAGGGGGCATGGACGGCGGCGATGGTCTGTCTGGTAGGGAATGATTCATGGCTTCGGCCCCAGAGTTGCACGGATGGCACGCAATCTGACGTATACCGCAACCGCTGGTATTGAGCGGAAGGACACATTGGGCACGCTGGCGTCGGCAGCGCTGTTCCTGTTGCCGGCGGCAATGGTGAGCACGCCTTTCAACGTGCTGCCGTTCGCCCTGGTACTGCTGCTGACCAGTGCCTGGGGATTCTCCCGCCTGTGGCGCGCGCGCCCGGGCGTCATCGGCTACCTGCTGTTGGCCCTGACCGTGGCGGCGCTGGCCTCGTCGCTGGTGTCGTCATGGCAGTCCGCCGAGGCGTTCAGGGACGAGGGCTACCGCACCCGGTTCCTGGCAATGCCCTGGGTGCTGCTGTGGGTATGCGCATTCCGGCCCCGCCAGGAGATGCTGTGGTGGGGGGCGCTGTTCGGCCTGTTCGCGACCCTGGCCATCGCCATTTACCAGGTGACCCACGGCTGGCCGCGCGCCGAAGCATGGACCAATTCCATCGTGCTGGCCGACGTCACCCTGGTGCTCATGATCGTGCTGGTGTTCTGCCGCCCGCCGGGGCGCTGGGGCTGCATCGCGCTGGGCATGGCCGCCGGTGGTGCGGTGATCCTGCTCAGCGGCAGCCGCGGCGTATGGCCGGCGCTGCTGGCGCTGCTGGTGGCCATGGCGCTGTCGATACGCCGCGGCAGCGGACGCCTGCGCCTGGCGTCTCTGGCCGGACTGCTGCTGGTCGCGGCGACCCTGGTGCTGGCGGTCCCGCAGTTGCGCGAGCTTACCCGCCTGAGCGAACTGCACAGCGATGTGCAGCGCATCGAGGCCGGTGACGTGGATTCGTCGGCCGGCGCGCGCCTGGAGCGGCTGCAGGTGGCGTGGGATACGTTCCGCGAGCATCCCTGGACGGGCGTGGGCATCGGCAAGTTCGACACTGCCATGCAGCGCCTGCCGGACTGCCGCCTGCCGCAGGTGGTGGAGGCCCGCTGCCACCTGGGACACGCGCACAACGACGTCGCCGAATGGGGCGCGACCGAGGGCATCCCGGGCCTGCTGCTGCTGCTGTGCATCTACGGTCTGCCGCTGTGGCTCTTCATTCGCCTGCATCGGCACAGCGGCGAGGGCGGATTCCGCGGACCGGCTGCGGCCGGGGTGATGGTGGTGGTCGCCTACATCCTCTGCGGCGCGACCCAGTCGATGTTCGCCCACCAGATAACCGTGAGCACCTACGCCACTCTGGTGGGCCTGCTTGCCGGCCTGTCGCTGATGCAGGCGTCCGAGCACAGCCAGCCGCGGCCCGGGCAGCGGACTGCGGGTCGGCAGCAGCCGGTTCAGGGCTGATCGCGCGGCGGATCGGCCACGTTCCGGCCGTTCTGCAGCAGCCACAGCATGATGGTCTTCTGCCGCACGTAGTTGGCGCGCACGTAGGCGTACACCAGGCCGTGCCAGCCGTCGCGGAAGCCGCCGCGCAGCAGCCAGCCGCGCCAGAAGCGCCAGGCCGGCGCCAGCACCAGCTTGCCCAGGGTGGCGCGCTTGCCGCGGGCGAACTCGTGCTCGGCCATCATCCGCGCGTAGCGCTGGGTCTTGGCCAGCTGCTGTTCGAATGAACGATAGGGGTAATGGACCAGGTCGCCGCGCAGCGTGCGCACCGGGCCATCGACGCTGGCGGCCTCGTGGATCTCGCGCGCGCCGCGCCAACCGCCACGACGGCGGTCGAACAGGCGCAGCACGCGGTCCGGGTAGGCGTTGCCATGGCGCAGGAACCGGCCGAAATACTCGGACAGGCGGGCGAACCGGTAACCGGCGGCACCGTCGAACCCGGCGTCGCGGGCCTGCTCGATGGCGTGCCGGAGTTCGTCGCCCACGCGTTCGTCGGCGTCCAGGCACAGCACCCAGTCGTGGCGGGCCTGTTCGACGCAGTACGCCTTCTGGCTGCGGAATCCGTCGAACGTGCGCTGCAGCACCCGTGCGCCGGCCGCTTCGGCGATGGCCACGGTGGCATCGCTGGAGTACGAATCCACCACCACGATCTCGTCGCAGAAGACCAGCGAGGCCAGGCAGTCGCCGATGCGTGCGGCTTCGTTGAACGCGATAATGCAGGCCGTGATGCGAGGCCGTTCGGTGGGAGCGGTCGAAGAGGACATGGTGATGGCCGGATACCTGCTGTTTGCGACGGAGCGCTATGCGCTGCCTATTCTCGCGCCTCTGGCGCAGGCGTTGCACGCGGACGGCCACGCGGTCGCGGCCTGGTTCGAGGGCGGCGCGGCCGGGGCGAGCCTGGCGGGGGTCCCGGCCATCGGCCTGCAGCAGGCGCTGGCGATGCGGCCGCGCGCGGTGCTCAGCGCCGCCAACTGGGTGCCGCCATTCGTGGCCGGGGCCAAGGTGCAGCTGTTCCACGGCTTCAACGTGCAGAAGCGCGAGGACGCCCGCGGCCATTTCCGGGTGCGTGGCCTGTTCGACCTGTACTGCACGCAGGGGCCGGCGACGACGCGGCCGTTCCAGGAGCTGGCCGCGCGCGAGCGGCATTTCGTGGTGAAGGAAACCGGCTGGCCGAAACTCGACCCACTGTTCCGCGATGACGGCGGGCAGGCCGCCAGCCTGCGCGCGGCGGCCGGCGACCGCGCGGTGGTGCTGTTCGGTTCCACCTTCACCGAGCGCCTCAGTGCGGCACCGCACCTGTACGACAGCATCGCCGCCGACATCGCCGCCGGCGACCGCTACTGGCTGCTGACCCTGCACCCGAAGTGCGCGCCGGAGCTGTTCGAGCGCTACCGTGCGCTGGCCGGCGCCAATGCCTGCTTCATCGAACCGGAGCAGCTGATGGCCGCGCAGCGCGCCGCCGACGTGCTGGTGTCGGACACCTCGTCGATCGTTTCGGAGTTCATCGTCCAGTACAAGCCGGTGGTGACCTTCCGCAACCGCGTGCCACAGCCGCACATGCTCGATTTCGACGATCCGCAGCGGCTGCCGGACATGCTGGCGCACGCACTGTCGCCCGAGCCGGCGCTGCTGGCGGAAATCACCCGCTATGCCGATTCGATCCATCCGTATCGCGACGGGCGTTCGTCCGAGCGGGTGATCGCCGCCACCGAGGATTTCATTGCCGGCCGCCTGGGGAAGCCGGGGCGCAAGCCGCTGGGCGCGATCTGGCGCGGCCTGCAGATCCGCCGCGAGCTGGGCTACTGGGGGCCTTCGCGGGCGTAAGCCGCCGGGCGCGCAGGCCGCACCGGGCAGGGCAGGGCCCTGCCCACGCGGTTGCCGCTACCAGCGCAGCCGGCGTCGAGCCATCTCCCGCCCCAACTGCTCCATCAGTTCGCGGGCGCGCGCGGCTTCGAGGAAATGCAGGCGCAGCGGCGGCGAGCCGAAAGCGCCGGCGGTATCCAGGGTGAGCGTGGCGGTGCCGAAGCAGTGGTCCAGCGGCGAGCGGTCCAGGCGCAGCGCCTGCAGCTTGTCCAGCTCGGCCACGCGCCACCAGCGGCTCCACCATCCGCCGCGTATCGCGACCCGCTGCGGGTCGATGCTGTAGCCCATGCGTGCGACCTGGCGATGCGCATTGAGCGCCGACCAGGGCAGCCACAGCAGGGGCAGCAGGCCCCAGGCGCCGAACTGGCGGCAGCCCAGTGCCGTGACCGCCGCGACGATGATCAGTGCCGGCAGGCACAGCCGCCACCAGCCGCGCATCGACACCGCCTGCCATTGCGCGGGCGGCCACTGCACGCCGGGCAGCAGATGCCGCAGCAGCGCGTCGCAGGCGGCGGGCGCGGCCACCGGTGCCAGCTCCTTCAGGGCCCGGCCCTCCTGCTCCTGGCCACCGCCGCTGGCGATGTCCACGCGCAGCTGGCGACGCCGGAACAGGCGGTGCATCACGCCTTCGCGCAGGGTCCAGGCCTGGATGCGGCGGTGCGCGACGCTGCTGCGCAGCCGGGTCAGCAGGCCGCGCTCGACGGTCAGCCGGCGCTCGGCCTCGCTCAGGCGGAAGCCGTGGTACTGCACGATCGCCAGGGCGATGGACATTGCCGCCATCAGCAGCAGCCCGATCAACAGGACGACGGCGACGGTGCCGGCCAGTGGCACGCTGTCCAGCTGCAGCTGGCTGGCATAGCCCATTGCCTGCCGGCCCTGGTCGCGGACGAAATCCTCCGCGACCTCGCGCGGGAACATCTGCCAGACGGCGCCGATGGCGGCGGCGGCCACCACCAGCGCGCGGTTGGAGATCAGCCCCAGCCGCACCAGTTCCGGCAGCGGCAGTGCGAGCAGCGTACCGGGAGCGGCCTGGGTACTGTCCGCGGCCAACGGCACGCGGGTGCCGCCCTGGCGGATCAGCCGTTCCAGTTCCAGCGCCTGTTGCAGCCGCAGCACCCGCATCTGCGCTTCGGGCCTGTTGCCGGCGGCCGACTCCAGCCGCAGCTCGGCCACGCCGAACAGGCGGTGCAGCAGGTTCTGGTGCACGACCACCTTGTGGATGCGCGCGAACGGGATCTCGCGGCGGGTGCGCTCGAGGATGCCGCTGCGCACGGTCAGTGCGTCGTCGCCGATCCGGTAGCGGTAGGTCAGGTATTGCAGCAGCGCGCTGCCGGCCATGGCCAGCAGCACCGCCAGGGTGACCAGGTGGAACGGCCACTCGCCGTCCTGGCGGCGGCTGCCGAAGACCAGCAGCGCGACCAGTGGCAGCAGGAACTGCTGCAGGTGCTGCTGCAGCTCGAACAGCCACGACCAGGGATGCAGGCGCTGCTCCCGTGGCTCGTCCGGCGTGTCGTGCAGGCTCACAGTGCGTCGTCGTGGTCGAGCTGGCGGGCGAGCCGGTCGCGCAGGCGCTCGGCGTCTTCCTGCGCCAGCCCGGCGATGGCGACGGTGTTCATCCGGGTGCCCGCGGTATGCACGACCAGGGTGGCCAGGTCGGCGGCGCGCTGCAGCGGGCCGCGGCGCAGGTCCAGGTGCTGCACGCGCGACACCGGCACGTGGCTTTCGCTTTGCCACAGGTGGCCGCGGCGCACGCCCAGCGCCTGCGGGTCCAGCCGCCAGAACGTGCGGCGATGGCGGCGCCAGCCGATCCAGGCCCCGCCCAGCAGGCCGACGCCGGCGGCGGCCAGCATGCTCGGCAGCCACCAGGGATTGCGCAGTACCAGCGACAGCACGCCGCTGGCCAGCAGCAGCACGGCCATCGATGCCAATCCTGCGCCGATCGCGGCGAAGGGCGCGCCGCGGGCCGGCAGCGGCTGCCAGTCGTCCGTGGCGGAAGGCAGGGGGGGGAGGCTTGGCGGTTCGATCATGGCGCGACCATACAGGGACGCCGGGAGGTCCGTCATCCGCGCGGCACGGCCGCGGTCACTGCGCGGACATGATCAGCGCGTCGACATCCAGGTGGTGGCCGGCCCGCGCGGCCTTGGTGCGCAGGTACTGCTCGTTCTCGGGGGTGATCTGGCCGGTGACCGGGATGCAGCCCAGCACTTCGATGCCGGCGTTGCGCAGGTGCTGCACCTTGGTGGGGTTGTTGGTCAGCAGCTGGATGCGCTGTACGCCCAGGCCCCGCAGCATGGCGATCGCGCTGCCGTAGCGGCGCTCGTCGGCGCCGAAGCCCAGCTGCGCGTCGGCGTCGATGGTGTCCAGGCCCTCGTGCTGGTAGCCGTAGGCGCGCATCTTGGCGGCGATGCCGGTGCCGCGTCCCTCCTGGTCCAGGTACAGCAGGATGCCGCCGCCCAGTTCCTTGAGCGTACGCAGGGCGCGCCGCAGCTGGTCGCCGCAATCGCACTTGAGCGAACCGAACAGGTCGCCGGTCAGGCACGAGGAGTGCACGCGTACCGGCACCACCCCCAGCAGGTCGGGGCTGCCGACGATGACCGCGACCTGGTCGCGTTGGGCCACCCCGCCGCGGAACACCGCGAACTCGGTCATGCCGACATCGCGCAGCGGCACCGGCGAGCGCGTCACCAGCTCGTAGTCCTGGCCGGCCTGGGCGGCGCCGCAGCGCAGGTCGTCCAGGGCCAGGTGCAGGCAGCCGTCGAACGCACTGTCGCCGGCATGCAGGGGGGTCGAGACCAGTGCCGGCAGCAGCAGGCCCAGGCGCGCCACTTCGACGGCGGCGGCATCCAGGGCGTCGCCTTCGCTGGGAAGGCCGCCGGGTGAGGGTGTGTCGCGCAGGTAGGCCAGCGCCGCCAGGGTGTCGAAGTCCTGCCCTGCCAGTGCGATGCGGATGCCATGGGCGCTGTCGATGCCCAGCGTCCGCGCCCGCGGGCTGGTCAGGAACAGGTAGTGGCGGTCGTCCGCGGCCCGGGCGAACGCGGCGAAGCCGGCCGGCGAGGCGCTGTCCAGCGCCATCGTGGCCAGGCGGCGGTCGCCCTCGGTGATCACCAGCGGCCGCCCTGCACGCAGTTCGGCGGCGGCGCGTTCGCACCGGATCGCCGCGGTCTCGCCGAAGCAGGGAAGGGCGGCAGCGGGGGAGGGGGATGTAGCGTTCATCGGCAACCTAATGGGGTCGGCGTCCGGCGATTCAATCGATCGCGGGGGTGACGCAGTGTTGCAGGGGCATCATGCATGCGCATTCAATGCGGGTGGCGCTCGGTGGCGTACGGGTCGCTTTCGCCGCTGCCGGGCGGGCGCAGCGTGTAGCGCTTGTAGGTCCACTGGTACTGCGCCGGATCGCGCCGGGCGATGCCTTCGATGCCCGCGCTCAGCGTACCGGCGGCGACCTGCAGGTCGGGGTCGGCGATCGACGCCGGCGCCGGTTCCACGTGCAGGGCGAACTCGATGTCCGGGCCGATCCGCTCGCACCAGGCATAGAGCACGGTGGCGCCGGTGCGTTCGGCCAGGCGGTTGACCAGGGTCATGGTCAGCGCCTGCACGCCGAAGAACGGAACGAACACGCCGTCGCCGTTCTTCGGCTGCTGGTCGGGCAGGATGGCGACCGTGCCGCCGTCCTTGAGCACCTTGAACAGCTGCCGCACCGCCGGGCCTTCGGCGCGCACCTGGCGCACGTTGTCGCCGCCACGGGCCAGTTGCAGGAAGGCGTTGCCAGCCGGGCTTTCGGGCGGGGCGTAGACGAAGGCGAACGGCCCACGCGAAGCCAGCCACTGGTTCAGCAGCTCCCAGTTGCCGTAGTGCGGGGCGACCACGATCACCCCCTTGCCGGAGGCTCGCGCCGCGTCGTACAGCGCCTGGCCATGGCGCTCGCGCAGGTGCCGGGCCAGGTTGGCTGCGGGATCGTGGGTCCACAGGTACAGGGTCTCCAGCGCCTGGCGGGCGGTGGTCCTGAGGATGTCGCGGTGCAGGCGCGCGCGCTGCGGCGCGGACAGCTCCGGGTAGGCCAGTTCGAGGTTGCGCCGCGTCACCCGGCTTTCGCGGGCGTCCAGCCGCCGCCACAGCCAGGCCAGGCCGTCGGCCAGGGCGCGTTGCCAGCGCCAGGGCAGCGCGGTCAGTCCGGTGGCGAGGCGGTAGTACAGCGAGGCGGTGCGTTCCGGTTTCATCCGTGCAAGTTTAGCCCGCCGGGGTGGTGGACCTGGCCGCGCCGCCGCAGCGCCTGCCCGCAGCCGGTGCCGGGCGGTATATCGTGCGCGCTCCCCCTTGCCAGGAGCCCGCATGCTTTCCCTCATCCAGCGCGTCACCCAGGCGTCGGTCACGGTCGGGGAGGAGGTGGTCGGGCAGATCGGCCCGGGGTTGCTGGTGCTGGTCGGCGTCGAACCGGGCGACGACGAGGCGGCATTGGCGCGGATGGCCGAGCGCCTGCTGGGATACCGGGTTTTCGCCGACGATGCAGGCAGGATGAACCGTTCCCTGCGCGATACCGGGGGCGGCCTGCTGCTGGTCAGCCAGTTCACCCTGGCCGCCGACACCCGTTCGGGCATGCGCCCGGGCTTCAGCACCGCCGCGGCGCCGGCCGAGGCTGAACGGCTATTCAACCGATTGGTGGCGATCTGCCGTGAAAAACACGCCGGCGGGGTGGAAACCGGCCGCTTCGGGGCCCATATGGTGGTCAGCCTGGTCAACGATGGACCGGTGACCTTCCTGCTCAGACCCTGACGCGCCGTGAAACCACCGCCCGGCAAGCGTTATGCTGCGCTGGTATAATAGTAGGTTCTCTATCTTTCCCCAGCCGGTGGCGCGAGCACTACATGGCCAACGAACGTCCTGCCCAGCAGTCCGATATCAAACAACTGATCAGCAAGGGCCTGGAACAGGGCTACCTGACCTACGCCGAAGTCAACGATCACCTGCCCGACGACATGGTCGATCCGGAGCAGATCGAAGACATCATCGGCCTGATCACCGGCATGGGCATCGATGTCCATGAAGTGGCGCCCGATGCCGACACGCTGATCCTGAGCGATGGCAACACCGGCAACCGCGAGGTGGATGATACCGCCGCCGAGGAAGCCGCTGCCGCACTTACCGCACTCGACACCGAAGGTGGCCGCACCACCGACCCGGTGCGCATGTACATGCGCGAGATGGGCACGGTCGAGCTGCTGACCCGCGAAGGCGAAATCGCCATCGCCAAGCGCATCGAGGAAGGCCTGGGCCAGGTGCAGGCGGCGCTGGGCACCTTCCCGCCCGCGGTCGAGGCGGTGCTGGCCGACTACGAGCTGCACAAGGAAGGCAAGAAGCGCCTGGCCGAGATCATCGTCGGCTTCAACGACCTGGTCGAGGAAGAGCCGGCGCCGGCCGCCACCGACAGCGACGACGCGTCCGACGACGGCGATGCCGAGGCCGACGAGGACGAGGACGATGTCGGCGGCGACGAGGATACCGGCCCGACCGGTCCGGACCCGGTGGAAGTGGCCAACCGCATGGAGCAGCTGGCCAGCGACCTGGCCAAGTTCAAGAAGGCCCACGCCAAGGGCGACCTCAAGACGCAGGCCAAGCTGCGCGAGGAGCTGTCGGCGACCTTCGTGACCCTGAAGCTGCCGCTGCCGCTGACCGACGTGCTGGTGCGCCTGCTGCGCGACACCATGGGCCGGATCAAGGCCCAGGAACGCCGCGTGCTGCACCTGGCCACGGTCACCGCGCGCATGCCGCGCAAGGACTTCATCCGCTCCTGGGAAGGCAACCAGACCAACCTGGAATGGGTCGAGGACGCGATCAAGCGCAAGCAGAAGTGGTCCTCGGCACTGCGTGACGTCAAGGACCAGATCGTCGCCGAGCAGCAGGCCACGCTCGACGTGGAGAAGGAATCGCACCTGAGCCTGGACGAGCTGAAGGAAATCAGCCGGGTCATGGCCTATGGCGAAGCCAAGGCGCGCAAGGCCAAGAAGGAAATGGTCGAGGCCAACCTGCGCCTGGTGATCTCCATCGCCAAGAAGTACACCAACCGCGGCCTGCAGTTCCTCGACCTCATCCAGGAGGGCAACATCGGCCTGATGAAGGCCGTGGACAAGTTCGAGTACCGCCGCGGCTACAAGTTCTCGACCTATGCCACCTGGTGGATCCGCCAGGCGATCACCCGCTCGATCGCCGACCAGGCGCGCACCATCCGCATCCCGGTGCACATGATCGAGACGATCAACAAGCTCAACCGCATTTCCCGCCAGATGCTCCAGCAGTACGGCCGCGAGGCCACGCCGGAGGAGCTGGCCAAGGAAATGGACATGCCGGAAGACAAGATCCGCAAGGTGATGAAGATCGCCAAGGAGCCGATCTCGATGGAAACCCCGATCGGCGACGACGAGGATTCGCATCTGGGCGACTTCATCGAGGACACCAACGTGGAGTCCCCGATCGACAACACCACCAACATCAACCTGTCTGAAACCGTGCGCGACGTGCTGGCCGGCCTCACCCCGAGGGAAGCCAAGGTACTGCGCATGCGCTTCGGCATCGACATGAACACCGACCACACCCTGGAAGAGGTCGGCAAGCAGTTCGACGTCACCCGCGAGCGCATCCGCCAGATCGAGGCCAAGGCGCTGCGCAAGCTGCGTCATCCCAGCCGTTCCGAGCAGCTGCGCAGCTTCCTCGACATCGACTGACCGGCCTGCGGCCCCGCCGCGGCACCGAAGGGAAGGCCCCGCATCGCGGGGCCTTTTCGTTTTGTGGCGCCGCGCCATTACCGCGATGGCGACGGATGTTATCTTCGACGGGAATTGGATCGATCCAAGGGGCGGGCAATGGCAGTCGGGCAGGCGAAGTGGATGGTCGCGCTGGTGCTGCTGGCGGGCACGGCGGTGGCCGGCGAGAGTGCCGGCGAGCGCGCGCTGGCGGCGGTCGACCCGTTCATCGGCACTGGCGGCGAGGGCCACACCTATCCGGGTGCGACGGTGCCGCACGGCATGGTCCAGCTCAGCCCCGACACGCAGATCCGGTCGCGCAGGGACGGCTATGGCTGGGCCGCCGGCTACCGGCATGACGACAGCACCATCGTCGGCTTCTCGCATACCCACTTCTCCGGCACCGGCCACTCCGACCTGGGCGACGTGCTGTTGATGCCGCTCAGCGGCGAGGTGAAGTACGAGCGTGGCGACGTCGCCCGGCCGGGCAGCGGCTACACCTCGCGCTTCGACCACCGCAGCGAGCGCGCCGAGCCGGGCTACTACGCCGTCACCCTGGACGACTCCGGGGTGCGCGCCGAACTCACCGCCAGCGCGCGCGTGGGCATGCACCGCTACGCCTTCCCCGCGGACCGGCCGGCGCATGTGCTGGTCGACCTGCGCACCAGCATGTACGACTACCCGGGCAAGATCCTGTGGTCGCGCCTGCGGCTGCGTGCGGATGGCACCGTGACCGGTTACCGCCAGACCCGCGGCTGGGCGCCGGGACGGGAGCTGTACTTCGCCATGCGCTTCTCGCGGCCGCTGCGCGGTCATTCTTTCCTCGACACCGAAAGCGATGTCGTCTACCGCGGCTTCCCGCCGCCGGCGGACAAGGACCCGGACGCGCGTGCGCAGATCGAGGGCCGGCAACTGGTCGGCAGTTTCGACTTCGGCCCCGGCGGCCGCGAGCCACTGCTGGTCAAGGTGTCGATCTCGCCGGTCAGCGAGGACAGCGCGATCGCCAACCTCGATGCCGAAGCGCCCGGGTGGGATTTCGACGGCATGCGCGCCGCCGCGCGTGCGCAGTGGGCGCAGGCGCTGGCGGCGGTGGAGGTGGACGCACCGCCGGCGCAGCGCACCGCGTTCTACACCGCGCTGTACCACAGCATGCTCGGTCCGACCCTGTTCATGGACAGCGATGGCCGCTACCGCGGCCCCGACAACGCCGTGCACCAGGCGCGGGGCTGGACCCACTATTCGACCTTCTCGCTGTGGGACACCTACCGCGCGCTGCACCCGCTGATGACCCTGCTGCAGCCGCCGCAGCGCAGCAGCGACATGGTCAACTCGCTGCTGGCCGCGCGCCGCGAAAGCCCCTACGGGATCCTGCCGGTATGGTCGTTCCACGGCCTGGAGACGTGGTGCATGATCGGCTACCACGCGGTGCCGGTGATCGCCGATGCCTACATGAAGGGCATCCGTGGTTTCGACGCCGACGAGGCGCTGCAGGCGATGGTCGCCAGTGCCGACTATGGCCCCTATGACGGCATCGCCCAGTACCGCGAACTGGGCTGGGTGCCGATCGACGAGGAAGGCGAGGCGGCGAGCAAGACCCTGGAGTACGCCTACGACGACTGGAGCATCGCGCGCATGGCCACGGCCATGGGGCGGGACGATGTCGCCGCGGAATTCGCCAAGCGCGCCGGAAACTGGAAAAACGCCTTCGATCCGTCCACCGGCTTCATGCGCGCGCGCAGGCGCGACGGCCGCTTCCGCGAGCCGTTCGATCCCGCCGCCAGCGGCTACGGCAGCGACTACACCGAAGGCAACGCCTGGCAGTACTCGTGGTACGTGCCACAGGACGTGGCCGGGCTGGCCGCCGCGCACGGCGGCGCGGACAGGCTGCTGCAACGGCTCGACGACGTGTTCGATGCGAAGGTGGACCCGGCGGTGTTCGAGCACATGGAGGACATCACCGGCCTGATCGGCTGGTACGCGCACGGCAACGAGCCCAGCCACCACGTCGCCTACCTGTATGCCTACGCCGGCCAGCCGTGGCGCACCCAGGCCCGGCTGAAGCGGATCATGGACACCCAGTACGCGCCGCGCCCGGACGGCCTGGCCGGCAACGACGACCTCGGGCAGATGTCGGCGTGGTACGTGTTCACCGCACTGGGCTTCTACCCGGTCACGCCGGGCAGCAACGAGTACATCATCGGCCGCCCGTTCCTGCCGCGCGCCCGCCTGAACCTGCCCAACGGCAAGCACTTCACCCTCATCGTCGAGAACCTGGACGAGGCCCATCCCTACATCGGCAGCGCCACCCTTGACAGCAAGCCGCTGGACCGTGCGTTCCTGCGCCACGACGAGATCATGGCCGGCGGCGAGCTGCGCTTCACGATGCAGGCCACGCCCAACCGCGACTGGGGCACCCGGCCCGACGCCCGTCCATACTCGCAGTCCACGCACTGAGCCGCGCATGCCCGAGCCGCCGGCGGTGGCCGCCTGCCGCGGCCTCCACTACACTTGCCCACCGGCAGCGGGCCTATAGCTCAACGGTTAGAGCAGAGGACTCATAATCCTTTGGTTCCAGGTTCGAATCCTGGTGGGCCCACCATATAAATCAGTGAGTTGGCTCCGTTTCCGCCATCTCATTGCAGCCATCAGAATTCGCTGGTGCCCGTTTGGTGCCCGTTTCGTTTTCTCGAAATGCGCAAACCTCAGCAGCGATCCATGCCTGCACCTCGCTCATCAGCCAGAGCGATCTTTTGCCGACCTTGATCTGCCTGGGGAAGGTCTTCTCCCCGATGCGGATATAGATGTAGGCCCGACTGACCCCGGTCAGCTCGCACACGCGATCAATCGACAGTAGCTCTTCCAGTTTTTCAGCCGCGCTCACGGCAGGCTCCTTGTGAAATGGTGATGCGCCGACCTTCGGCGCGAAGCGAGTAGCGGCGCGGGCGAGTGGCCGCCGGCAGCCAGGGGAATCGACGGATGAAACCGGCGCGCAGGCGGTGTGCATTGGCATGCCGGAAATGGCCTTCATACGAGGCCCAGATCGAGCGCACGGCGCGGAAGTCATCGGGCGTTCCAGTGATCCGGCCGGCGTCGCTGTGTGCGCTCTCCCAGGCCGCCGGCGCGGCGCGGGCATGCGAGACGACGCGGCGGCGCACGGTGGTGTGCGTTGGCCGCACCACGTAGCCGAGGAAGTCGATACCGGCAGCCAGCGGCTGAGGGTCGGCGTCCTCCTTCAGCGACAGGCGCAGCTCGTCGGCCAGGAACTGGACGATGCGGGCCTTCCACTCCAGCAGCTGTTCGCGGCTGTGGTGCACCAGCACAAAGTCGTCCACATAGCGCAGGTAGCGCAGCGCGCCCAGCGTGTGCTTGATGAACTGATCGAGCCGGTCCAGGTAGACATTGGCGAAGAACTGCGACGACAGGTTTCCGATGGGGATGCCGCAGCCGGCCGGGGCGTTCTCCAGCCGCTTGTGCGGCGGCACCAGCGCCCGGTCGGTCGCCGTGGCGACGTGGCGCACCCCGATCTCCAGCGGCGAGTACCGGAGCAGGGCATGCGTGGCCTTGCGCGCGATCCACGGCAACCGGCGACGCTCCATCCGCGCTTTGAGCATCCGGTACAGCGTGGGCCGGTGTATGCGGTTGAAGAAATTGGCGATGTCGAGCTGCAGGTAGTAGCCGCCGCCCTGGCCGCTATGGACCTGCCGGACGAACGCCTGCAGCCGCCGCACCGCGGCGTGCGATCCCTTGCCGCGCCGGTTGGCGAACGAATCGGCGATGAATGTCCGCTCGTAGATGGCTTCCAGCTTCGGAATTAGCCAGTGATGTACAACCCGGTCTCCGAAATCGGGAGCGTGGATCTCCCTGGCCTTTGGCCGGGTGGCCACGAAACAGGTGGTGGGCCGGGGCGACCAGGCGCCGGCGTTGATCTGCTCCTGCAGATCCAGCAGCCGGTCGCCCCAGCGGGTGTCGAAGTCGAGTTGATTGGCGCTCGGCACCTTCTGCCGGCGCGCTGCCTTCCATGCAGCATGGAGGTCGCGCAGCGTGACCTGCTGCGCTTCCCCTGCACCCTGAAACTCACGCGCGGGACCGCGCACGGCGCGCACGCGGTTGTTGTTGTCGCGGTTGTTGATGTTGGAATTGCCATTGTCGAAGTTGACGATCCAGGCGTTGTCCCCGCGATCTTGCAACCCATCCGCGCAGGCCAGTATCGGATAGCACGGACTCGTCATCGGTAGACCTCCCAGCTGGAGGTGCCGCGGGTACTCAGTTTCTCGGCACGCTGCGCACGGGCTTGGCGACCCTGCGCATTCTGGCCGGTGTTGGGGTGCGGACTGCTCTGCTGGCGATACCAGCCGCCCGCTTGCTTGCCAAGCTCGCGGGCGATCCGGGCCAGCATCTCGAACTGCGCCAGGCTCGCAAAGGCGCGAAGCTGGCTGCACAGCTGCATCCTGATCTTCAACGCGTCTACTTCCCACATGACGCGCTCGACCAGGACGAGCTGCTGCTTTCTGTCCCGCCACGCCCGATGGACCAGCACAGTGATGCCCATCGCCTGCTGTCGCAGATCCGCGCCGGCGGTGTAGCGGTGTCGGCGAGGGAAGCCGGCGACCGCCCGCTCTATTTCGAGCAGCAGGCGTTCGGCGGTCTTGGCGATGGGTGGCAGCTGGAAGGTCATCGGCTTCGGTCAGGTCAGGCCAAGATGCAAATCACTGACGCGCGGGACCGCGCACGGCGCGCACGCGGAGGCCGTAGCCGCGGCCGTAGAAGTTGGAACTGCCATTGACGAAGTGGACGAACCAGGCGTAGTCGGAGTAGCCGGTGTCATCGTCCTTCTCCTCGCTGGCGTCATCGGTCGCGGTCCAGTACCAATCCGACTGGCAGGTCGGGAAAGCCGCGGTGTCGATGGCAGGGCTGCAGCGCGAGCGGTCGGCCAGAAGGAACAGTTCCTCGACCTCCGGCAGGCGCCAGTCCGTGAAGCCGCCGAACGCCTCCGCGTTGAGCTTGGCGACGGCGGTCAGCGCGTCGGCATGGGTCATACGGCCACCGGCTACGTCGTCCTGCGTCCAGTGCAGATCGCGGGCCGGCTCGTAGACGATGCCGTCGGCATGCTGGGTGAAACGGGATTGCTCGGTCATGATGCCCTCCAGGGCGGTGGTAGATGGAGTAGGGGTCACGCCATCGATGGCGTGCATTTGGCGGCCATGGCTTCGTATCGCTCAGCCTCGGCCAGATAGAACCGCACGCGTTCTTCGCGGACGGTCGGAGGAAAGTTGTAGGCAACGCGCGCTGCATCGGCTGCGACACGGTTGATCTCGGCCAGGCGCCGAGCGCGATAGCCGAAGATGTCCAGCTGCTCAGGCGCGCTGCGCATTGCCGCGGCCCTTCGGGCTATCGGGGAGGGCGACAAGGCGCTGCAGCAGCGCCGCGTGCTGCGGCCGGGTGAGATCGAGGGTGCTTTCGCACCCGACCGCCCTGACGTGCGCCCGATACGTTTCCTCGTCCAAGCCCTTCTGCCCGTGAGCGAGCCGGCGCAGTGCCTTCACCATGGCCGGACTGATGTTGAAGTCAGTCATCGCCGGCACCTCGCGGCCCATTCGCTTCGAGCGCGGCGCGGATGACCTGGCGCCAGCGGCTCGCCGCGGAGAGGCTCATCGGCCTGAACTTGCGGATCTCCTCCGCGCTCGGCGCCCGGTCGCGGAATCGCTGGGCCAGCTGCACCGCAATCAGCATTGTCGGCACCCGGATCTCACCGCGCTTCGCATTCGGGCGCGCACCGACAGCCTGGCAAAGCTGAGCACCCTTCCAGCCGTAGCGGAGCCGGGCACGGATAGCGGCGTCCGTCACCCCGGCAACCACGGCGATCTGTGGTACAGAAAGCCGGCCGTAGCGCCCACAGTTGATCAGGACCGGCGGCCGCCCGGTGCGCTTTCGCACCGGCTGCGCACCTATGGTCGGCGCGAGCGGTTGCAGGTTTTGGGTCATGCTGCGGCCCTCTGCAGCCAGGTATGGGCGATCTGGATGCGCCGGCCTATCCAGTGGATCACGGGGACCGCGAAGCTGTTGCCGAGCATCTTGTAGCGCGGGCCGTCGGCCATCGGCTTGCCCTTGGCGTTCGGCACCAGCGTCCAGTCGTCGATCGCGCCCTGCAGGCGCTCACATTCGCGTGGCGTAAGCCGGCGAACCTGCGTCGGTGTGAGCAATGCTGGTGCCGGGCTGTTCGCATCCAGGCATGTCGTGCGTTCCCTGAACAGCTTTCCCGCGTTGTTGCTCGCCGTGTTGTGTAGCTTGGTCGTGTATGCGACGGCGGCATGTCCACCGCCGTGTGCCGCCCGTAGCGTTCCGGGGACCTCACCGATCGACAGGGAAGTGTCGCCGCCCGCCTTGCAGTCGAATGCGATAGCCGGCGGATGAGCGCCAGCGCAAAGCGGATGGCATGGATCGCCCAGCCTGGGGCTGCTGCCATTGGTCACCGATGTGATTTGCGTCGTGTCGAAGGGCAGCACCGGCACCAGTGGCGTGCCGCGACCGGTGCCGTCCTCGCTGGCGTCGAAGCCATCGGCGCGGAGAGTGTGGGCGACTTCGGGCAGCAGAAGGCCAGCGTATGCGTCTTGTTGGGTGGCGCTACCTGCCGCCTTGGGGTTCCTGACCAGGGTGCCAGAGACCTCTGGAATCAACTGGCCACGCTCTCCGTCCTCCGCGCCACGCTCGCCAGCGCTGCGCGTAAGGGTGCCGGCAACTCCTTCCCCCGCTTCTCGGCGCGGCGCAGAATCCCCACGCAGGCTGTCGGGCTCAAGTAGTACCGGGGGTCTATCGGCCCAGTTTCCAGTATCGAGGACAGCGAACACGCGGCGGCGCCGCTGCGCCACTCCGAACCACTGCGCGTCAAGCACGCTCCATTCGACGAGCCCGTTGTCGCCCAACGCCACGCCCTCATTCCCCCAGCCGTCCGGCGGGACATCGAGTTCGCATCCTGCGAGCGCACCAACCACGACAGCAAAGTCTCGTCCCTGGTTGCTGCTGAAGGCGCCGGGGACGTTCTCCCACACGAGCCAGCGAGCGCCGCAAAGAGTCCTTGCTGCATTGAAGATCCTCAGTTGTTCGTGAAAGAGCCCAGAGCGTGCGCCGGCCAAGCCAACGCGCTTGCCGGCCACGGACAGGTCTTGGCATGGGCTGCCGCCGATCACGACGTCAATGTGTCCGAGCGTCGCGATCTTCTCGGCGGTGATGTCGGTGACGCTGCCCAGGTTCGGGACATGCGGCAGCCGGTGCGCCAGCAGTGCGCAGGCCGCCGGTTCGATCTCGGCGACGGCGACGCACTCCCAGCCCAGCGGCGCCCAGGCCAGATGCGCAGCCTCCATACCGGAGAACAGGGACAGGTAGCGGATCGGCTCACGCATCGCTCGCCTCCTGCGGGCTGTCCGCTTCCTCTCCGCAGTCCGCGTCGCACCATGGCTCGCCGCATAACGGGCAGCCGATCTCCTCTACCAATTCCGGCGCGCAGTTGTGGCAGGCATGTTCGCCGCCATACCACCCACCGCAACCAGCCCAGCAAAAGCCTTGGCCACAGGTCTTGCAGATTCCTGCATCGCTCAGGTCCAGCGGCTCGTCGCACACGGCGCACAGTCCGATTGGCATATCACCGGCCATCCTTCATCCCCTGCGGGCGGGCGGCGATGATCTCCAGCCGCTGCACGGTGTAAGGCTGCCTGTTCCGGTTCCCTCGGTACGTCAGTTCGGCCGCGTAGGCGGCCGGCTCAGAACTGTATAGGCCGCCGACCTGATCTCCGCCCGAGTTAATCAGCCTCCAAGCCTCGCTGACGACTTCGCGCTCAGAAGCTGCGCGCAGCGCGTCGGCGATGACACCCACTGCCGCTTCGCTCATCCGGCATACACCGGGCACCAGCGCCAGCCTGTCGCTGTAACCACGGGTCCTGTACTCCGCCGCCAGCAGTTCGCGGGCCTGCTGCATCAGGTCAGCCATGGCGCACCACCCACTTTCGGTTGTGAAGCTCTATGGCTCCCCTCTTGCGCAGTGATTGCAGCCGGCGGTCCACGATTCTGTAGCAGTCCGCTCGCTCATCGCCGAACGCGGCGACGCACGCCTCCTTAACCTTTCGATTCGGGAAGATCGCGCCAAACGTGTCGGCCCCATTTTCAATGCAGCTGACAATTGCTGCGTCGATGCTGCTGTAATCAATTGCCATCGGGCACCCCCGCGCCGTGGCTGTTGGCCTGCAAGTTGTCAACCTGCGCTTGCTGCTGTCCGCGCCCCATTTGGCTCAGCAGCGGCATACGCGCTGACGTGTCGTGTACGCAGCCCCAGTAGTGCTGGAAGGGCTGCCCAAGCGGACTTTCGCGTCCGCATTCGCTGCATTTTTGGCTCACGGCTGCACCTCCGCATCGCCGGCCTGCGCCTTCATCGCGGCGCGAATGGCGCCCCGGATGGTGTCGTGGACGTTCCCGCGCCTCGGGGCCATCGTCTCGTGCACGACCACGCAGTGGCCGGAAATACCATCGATGGGATCGACCGACCGGTAGGCGGTGAAGCCGTTGGCGTCCATCCAGTTCAGCAGCGCCGCGTCGTCCGCCTCGCTGCCGCCCTCGGGGCTGCTCAACCCTTCGGCGCTTCCGAACTGTTCGTTCAGCGCGCCCTTGGGGCTGTCCAACCCTTCGGCGCTTCCGAACTGTTCGTTCAGCGTGGCGCCCTTGGGGCTGGCGTCGATCAGGGCCGATTCCACGTCGCGCAGGCGAACCCAAGCGCCGCGCTCAGACTTGCGCATCTCAGAGACATAAATGTCGTGTGCCAGCACGTAACGCGGAACTTTGGACAGGTCAATCCCCGGCGCTGCGGGGGTGCTGGCGTGCGCCTTGTGAAACTCGGCCGTGGTCGCGCCTGCCCATTCGGCGTAGCGCTTCGCCTCGGCGATACGCCAATCGGGCAGCGGTTCGTCCGCGCCCATGCCGAGCGCAAAGCGCAGCGGCTGGCCCACCGGCGAGCTGGCGCCCTGGTGGTGCCACAGCACCCATGCGATGGCGGCGCGGGCCGTGTCGGTGAACTCCGGCGACATTTCGGCCGGCGCTGCGGTGACGGGGGCGGCGTAGAGTGGGACGAAGCAATCGTCATCCGGCATCGCGTATGCATAGCTGCTGGCGGCTGCATCGGCATTGCCGGCCCGATGTTCGGCAAAGCGATCAAGAGCCTTGCGCGTCATCCACGCCACCGCCTCATGCGCTGAGGCGGCCGGATGCACTGGGCACGGCCAGCGCAGCGACCCGTCGCCGCTGGGGCAGGTGCACTTGTTGTTCGGCTGCATGGTCATTGGCTGGCTTCCTTCTTGCCTGGGCGATGGGTGTACCGGGCGCGGCCCGGCAGATGGGGGATGAGGAGCTTCTGGGCGGTCGGCGCGCTGTAGCGCGCAACGCGGCATGGTTTGCCGCGGCGGTTGCGGACCACGATCTCGGTTGAGTGGATGACGTAGCCGTCGCGCCGGAGGTCGTAGACGCGCGCGCTGGCGCGGGCGATGCCAAGCTCGACCAGGATCTCCATGGCGGTCATCGGCTTCTTGGAGATGGCGTCCAGGAGCAGGGCGGATTGAGCGTCGTCCGACATGGCCACCTCAGAACGACAGCTGGAGCTGCGGCATGGCCGGGAAAACCCTGCGCGGCGCCCTGGGCGCGCGGCGCGCGGCCGGCTGCTGGTGCATCTGCTCCCATTCCGCCAGGGCGCGTTCGTACTCGGGATGCCGCGCGGTGTGGCTGCAGGCGCACTCGATGCCATGGCCGCCGCCTGCGGAGGCGCGGCGCAGGTCATGGATGTGGCGGGCGGCGTGGCCCTTGCTGCAGGGTGTGATCGGTTCGGGGTGGCTGATCATGCGTTGCATGGGCTTCTCCTGGGCCGCGTCAGGGCGCGGCGCTGACGAACGCCAGGTCGTAGATGACGCAATGCACCCGGGCCGCCGACAGGGTTTCGGCGTTCACCACGGAGGACAGGGGGGCAACCGCAGTTGCCCGGGTGCATGCGTCGGGGGAAACGGAATAGGAGCCGCTGGTCACGGCGTCGACGGCATCGAGCGCGTCCTGCCAGCGGCGAGGGGAGAACTCCTGGGTGAGTGCCGCGCCGACGCCGGCGGCGCAGTTCGGCACGCGGTCGGCGGCGCGGAAGCCGTTCAACGCGGTGAGGGCGATGGCGGCGCGCAGGCCCCAGTCGTCGTGATCGGCCAGGTCGTAGACGGCGAGCGCGGCGCAGATCCGCGGGCTCGTCACGATCAGGTCTGCCGGGATGGCGACTTCGCCATCCACGGCGAGCACCGAGGACGAGACGGGCTCAGGGTGGACGGGAGCGGCGCAGCCGACCATGACGAGCATCAGGGAGGCGAGGAGAGCGCACCTCAGCGCTGCGATTGCATTGGATTGCCGCGCGCCCATGGTTCAGCGCTCCAAAGAGGCCGAGGACTGACGCGCGGGACCGCGCACGGCGCGCACGCGGTTGCCGCCGCCGCGGTAGGCGATGTAGGAATAGCCATAGCCGAAGTCGACGACCCAGGCGTAGTCCTTGTCGCCGGCGTAGACCGTGGAAGTCCAGAACCAGGTGTTCGGGGTGTTCGGGAACGCGTCGGTGTCGATGGCCGGCGAGTAGCGGGTGTCGTCCACCAGCGTCAGCAGCTCGGCGCGGGTCGGCAGGCGCCAGTCGTCGTGACCGCCCAGGCGCAGCTCTGCGCAGGCCTTGACGGCATCGGCGTGCTTCATCGACTCGGCGAAGGGGCTGGCCTGCCACTCCAGCCCGGTGGTGGTGTCCAGGACGGTCTCGTGGACCGGCGGCGGGGTGGGGACGATCTTCTGGAAGCGGGGAAGCGCGGCGGTGCCGGACATTTGCGGTCTCCGTGCCCCGGCCCGGGATGGGCTGGTCTTGGGGCGACGGATGCAAAGTTAGGACTAGCTAATTACCAAGTCAATAGGAGAGGCTAAGTTTTTCAGCGGAAGGCTGAATACTTAACTATTGATTCAGGGTATTTGAGCGTATCGGGCCAAATGAGAAGCCCCACCTGGGGTGGGGCTTGATGGGCATCACCACAAGCTGGTGGTCAACGCATGGAGCGCAGGAGGCCGGCATCCTCGAACGTAACCCCATCCGCAATGCACTCACGTGCTCGGTCGAGGTCTCGATGTAGCGCCAGCAGCTCGGCATCGGAAAGGTCCTCGATGGCCGCGCATCCGATGGTGGCCTGGTCCACCAATAGCTGGAAGCCAAACTGTCGGTATGCCTTGGTCAAACTGCGGATCATGCGGATGTGGCTCTGCCGCGTGATCTCGTCCATTGGGCGAAGCGCCCCAACATCAGCCAGCGGCTTGTCAGCTGGCGGTGCGGCGCTGATCCGCTCCAGCAACTTTTCCAGCAGTGTGTCCGTTTTGCTCATCTCGCTCCCTGTGACTATCCCGCTTCGCCCGCCATTGAGCGAAGTCCACAAGGTTTCTTTGATCTATCGGCCTGTCGTCCTCGGAAACCCACTCATAGACGTCCGCGAACAGGTCGGCTTCCGCCGTGAGTGAGAACTTCTTGCCGAGTGCAGCGAAGGCTCGCTCAAGGAAATCTTGGGTGGCGGAAAGGATCGCCGGGTCAGGTCGCGCGGAGTGAGACTTAGTTGGGCCGGGTGCCTGGCGACGCTCCATGGGCCCTTGGCCGGTGGCGAGCCACTCATCCGAGACCACCAAAGCCGCAGCTGCGCTAAGAAGGTTCTCGCCGCGGAGGAACTTCGACTTTCCGCTCAACCAGCCATGGACGCTTGGCTGGCTCACGCCGCACAGCCGCGCAAGTTCTGCTTGGGACATGCCCCGCTGAGACATAGCGAGGGAAAGGCGTTCGGCGAGAGTGCTCATTAGTTAAGCCTAATTAGGGTTGGCTTCGGACTGGCTATTGACCACGGACTTAGCTAGTCCTAAGCTTCGGCGCCATGGACACCAAAACCCCCTCCCAGATCATCGATGCGCTCGGCGGCACTGCGACGGTCGCCAGGCTCTGCAGAGTCAAGGCTCCGTCCGTTAGCGACTGGCGGAAGAACGGAATCCCGGACGCGCGCCGGCAGTACCTGGAGCTTCTCCGGCCCGACGTATTCCAGGAGGAGGGAATCACGAAGCGCGCGCTGATGCAGCGCCTGGCACTGACCAACGACACGAGTCTTGCCGTGCTGCTGCAGTTGCCGCGCGAGACCGTGGAGGAATGGCCGGACGACGCGACTGTCCCGGCTTCGCCGCGGTTGCAGGCGCTGCTCGCCGATGTTCCCGCCGCCGCCGCCGCCGCGTCGCAGGAACCCGAAGACCCCGACGCCGCCCGCATCGTCCCGGTGGAGACCGCCTGAGATGGACGTTCTCGCCGATAAGTTCCGTGTCCTGCCAGATGAAAGGCGGGACTTCCATGTCCTCGCCGACAGGTTCCGGGTTACGCCGCCAGCAGGTTTTTCAGTGCAGCGAGCGTCGCGTCCCGTGTTTCCTGATCCGACTTCTGAAGGCTCGGCATGAGAAGCGCCTCCACCTTTTCTGCGAACTGCGAGTCGCGCTCCATTGCGTCCTTTGCCAGCTGCGCGACGACTGCCTGCATTGCAAACGTCGTGACCAACAAGTGGTTTCTCAGCTCGGTCTCCATGTCGCCCTCCTTGCGGGCTGTTCGTGTGGAAACAGCAGCGTACCGCAAGGCGGGCGGCGCCTTCTTGGCCGGGGAGGGCGCCTGAAATGTCGGTGATCTCTTCCATGGCGCCCATCGTGCGCCGCGCCTTCGCCAACAACTACGTTCACGGAGTCCAGGAATGAACATCAGCGATGCAGCCCACAAGACCGTGAAGGAATACCCGGGCGGCGCTGAGGCGTTGTCGACCCGCTTGGTGACCATCAACGAGAAGGGTGAGGAGCGGCCCATGTCTGCCGCTGTGCTGCGCAACAAGGTCAATCCGAACAACACGACGCACCACCTGACCCTTGCGGAAGCGAGCGAGATCATGGCGCTGACGAACAATCACCGGATTCTCCACGCCTTGGCTGCAGAGCACGGCTACGTCCTGCGTCGTGTCGAGGGTGCGCCGAGCGGCAGCGTCGTGACGGCGATCCTCGCGGTGTCGGCTCGGCAAGGGGATCTGGCGCAGGCTGTGTCCGAGTCCCTGGAAGATGGGCAAATCACGCCCAACGAAGCTATCGAGATCGGCCGGCTGTGCGCATCGATTCAGGCGGATGCGGCGGAACTTGCGCAGCGCGCCGATCAGGCCGCCTCGAGGTCTCGCTGATGGCTGCCCAGGACGCAAAGCCTAGGCAGCGGATGATCGGCCTTGCCCGCTACACGGATCAGCAACTGCGGACAGAGCTTGATCGCCGGGCGCGCGCTGCAGGTAAGCCGGCGGCGCAGTGGGTCGGCAAGCGGTCGGAGTACCTGCGCAAGACGGCCGCCGAGTTGCAGGCACAGCTTGACGAGCTTCTGGAGGACCGTGTTCCAGCGGGGCCGATGCTGGCCGTGAAGCGCGCCCGTGTGCGCTCCCTCGAAGAGCGGATCAACAAGAACTTGCGCTTCGCCAAGTTGGCGGAAGCGGAAGGGAACTAGGCGCGCCGTCGCCACCAGAACCCCGCCCCTCTAACCGCCGGGTAGCTCCTGGCGGGACAGCCGAACTCCTGCGCGGTTGAGGGATGCGGGTATGCAGGAGGACGTAGGAGCAGAGCCATGCAGTACACGACATCGAGGGGGGGCTGACATGCAGGACGCACGCATTGCGACCGGGCTATCAGGCCATCCGAAAACCAAGAAGCTGATCCGCACGCTGGGCCAAGCCGCAGCGTGGAACCTGATCTGCCTCATCACCTGGGCAGCAGCGAACCGCAGCGACGGTGACCTGTCGGGGATGACGGTTGAGGATATTGAGCTTGCCGCCGACTGGCTGGGCGACGAAGGCGTTCTCGTGGCCGAGCTGGTCCGCGTCCGCTTCCTGGACCAGACCGAGGCCGGCTACGCGCTGCACGACTGGGAGGACCACAACCCGTGGGCCGCTGGCGCCGAAGCGCGGAGCGAGAAGTCGCGTTGGGCTGCCCTGTGCAAGCAATACGGACGCCCCGAGGCTGCTAAGAGGATGCCCGACTATGCCAAGCGCATCGGGTTTGAATACTCGTCGCAACCCGAAGGACTGCCAGAAAGTGCCAGTGGCACCCCAGTGGCAGATTCTGGGAGTGCCCCGTCTCCGTCTCCGTCTCCGTCTCCGTCTCCAGAAGAGCCTAAATCCTCGCTTCGCTCGGATTCGTCATCGGCTGCGCCGGATGACGCCCAGGCCGACGGCGGCAAGAGCGGCGACAAGGCCCAACGGCTGGCCGAGGTCACGGACGAGGCGATTGCGGCATGGAACGCCTCGCTGCTGGTCAAGCCAAACGGCGGCCTGCTGGCGGCGGTGAACCCTGCCGTAGGGCGCGAGAACCGCCGAAACCAGGTCAAACGCTGCATCGCCATCGCCCGGGACATTTGCCGGGAGCAGGGACATCGGCGCATCCCCGCCGAGTTCTGGGCGGAGTACTTCGCCGTCGCCGCACGGGACGATTTCCACGCCGGTCGCCAAGGCGGCGGGCGCGGCCACGAGAGGTGGATGCCCGATTTCGAGTTCCTGACGCAGCCCAAGACGATGCTGAAGCTGTTCGAGCGCGTCGAGAGCGAGGAGACGGCCTGATGCACGACGTCGACCAGGCGCTGGCGCACCTGCGGGTGCCACCGCAGAGCGTTGCCGCCGAGCAGGCGGTCATCGGCGGCCTGATGCAGTACCCGGAAGCATGGGCCAAGGTGGAGGCGTTGCTGCAGCCCGAGGACTTCTACCGCCGCGACCACCAGCAGGTCTACCGGGCGATCCGGGACATGGTGGCGCGCGACCGGCCGTTTGACGCCGTGACGTTGGGCGAGTGGTTCGAGGCTCAGGCCAAGGCCGCCGGTCGTGATGACGATGGAATCGGTTCCTACCTGATCGATCTGGCCGCGACCACGCCATCGGCAGCGAACATCGCCGGCTATGCCCAGATCGTGAGCGACAAGGCCCTGGCGCGGCGGATGATCGAGATCGGGACGGAGATCGCCAACGCGGGGTTCGATCCGGGCTTCACCCCGGACGATGGCATCGCCGCCGCGCAGACGCTGATGCAGGGGCTGGCCCCAAGCCAGACCGGCGGCCTGGTCTCTGTCACCGACACGTTGCCGGACTGGTTCGATGACTTGCGCCACCGGTTCGAGTTGGGCACGTCCGTTACTGGCGTACCGACCCCCTGGGCGGCGCTCAACGATGCGACCCACGGACTGCAGGACGGCGACCTGATCATCCTGGCCGGCCGTCCCAGCATGGGCAAATCCATCGCGGGCCTGAACATCACCGACTTCGCCGCGCGGGATCGGCATGTCGCGCTGTTCTCTCTGGAGATGAACAAGAAGCAGATCAACAGGCGTGGCATCTCGGCCGCGGCCAAGGTTCCCCACGACTGGCTGCTGGCTCCAGGCGGCGCCGACGAGCACTGGTCGAAGGTGACTGGCGCGGTGCGGGACCGGCGCGCGCTGCAGCTGAGCATTGACGACACGCCGTCCCTGCGGATCAGCCAGCTCATGGCCCGGGCGCGCGCGCTGCACGCGAGGAATCCCATCCGCTTGCTGGTGGTGGACCACATCCATGACTTCAAGATCGACGCGAAGCTGGCGCGCTTCGAGTACGGCGAGATCGCCCAGGGGCTCAAGACCCTTGCCAAGGAGTTCAACTGCCCGGTTGTGGCGCTGGGCCAGCTGAACCGCGCGTTGTCGCAGCGTTCGGACAAGCGGCCGACCATGGCTGACCTGCGCGAGTCGGGCGAGATCGAGCAGAAGGCGGACATGATCATCTTCATCCACCGCGAGGACTACTACGACAAGAACACCCACATGCGTGGGGTTGTTGAGTTGATCTTGGCGAAGGGCCGCGACGTGGAGGCCGGGAAGTCGATCTTCTTGGCGAACGACTACGCGCACATGGCGCTGCGTGACCTGGACGGTCCGCTGCCGTTGCCTGCGGAGCCGGAGCGGGGCAGCAAGCCGGGCAAGCCGCGGTTCTTCGGCGGTGGCGCCGGCCGGCGGTTGGCCCCGGAGGAGGACTGATGGCTATGTCCCATTCGACCGGCACCCCGACCGCTGAGGAGGCTGAGCGCATCGTGGCGGCGAAGGTCGGCCCCTGCATGGCCTGTCTGGCGCTCGTCACCGCCGACCTGCTGGCGCCGGAGCTGGTGGTGATCGGCTGCGACTACAACCACGCGAAAAGCGGCAACGTCCGCCGCGGGCACATGTTCGGGTATGCGCTGTGCGCCTGGCATCACCGACGCCACCCGCTGGAGGGGAACACCTTCGCGTGGATGCGGGCGATCTACGGCCCGAGCCTGCTTGATGGCTCGCGCGTGTTCCACGAGACCTACGGCTCGGACGACGAGCTGATCGAGCAACAGACCTACGTGATCGAACAAAGGAGAGCGGCATGAACAACGTGCGCGAGCTGCTGGCGCGGCTGAACCCCACCGTTGCCAGGCTGGACGGCGCGGCCGGCGGTGGCGTGGTCGAACTGAGCAATATCGACATCTCCGGGGCGCTGGGCATGGTGCCGGCTGGCATTGGCCGAGACCTGCTGGAGCTGCTGCACGGTCCCGACCCGAGCCGCGGCGACATCCTGCGGGTGCTGGAGGGCATCACGCGCATGGCGCTGGAGGAGCGGAACCGGCGGTCGAAGGACTACGCGGATGCACGCGCGACCTGGGGCATTGCCGAATGCATGGCTCGGTTCAACCGCGACCGGGAGGAGCGCACGGTGCGACACCTGGAGATCCTCAAGGCGCGGGTGGCCATTGCCCGCGACCGGCTGTGGCCCGAGCGCTTGGAAGAGCGGATGCCGGAGATCGCTACGGTGGCAATCGGCTACATGAAGGGCGAACGCTTGAGCAACCGCGAGCGCGCCACCGCCCTCGGCGTCGGCGATTCGACGTACCGGGAGGGATGGGCCGAAGTGGTGGATTGGCTGCTGACCCAGATGCTTGAGGCGGAGCAGTGCGCAGCGAACAGGTTCTGCCACGCGCTCCAGCAGTCGGCCGCGTAGTGCGCGGGTGACAGCCGCGCGATTTTGGCCCTACATTCCTACCATCACGCGACGAAAGCCCGGCACAAGCCGGGCTTCTTCTTTTCAACCCGATCACCACCGCGCCGAAAACCCCTCCGCTCGCCGTGAGGCGATTGGGGCTGGCGTCGTGCTGCTACCTAAGCGGCAGTGCACCGGCTACCGCCATGGCCGGAACCGCCTAGCCAGCGGTGGTGATCGGACCTTCTACGCCCGTCGACCCACACCGGACCCATTAGCAGAGCCTGCCGGCTGCGGTGCCGGGCACCTTTTAAACAAAAGTGTTTACCGTTACACAAAAGTGTGTAAAATGGCCTCCATCGAAACAACAACGGAGGCGGATGAAAACAAGCGAGTTCAGGCGGTGGTTGCAGTCCCAAGGCGTGGTGATGAAGGAAGGAGCCAATCACACCAAGCTGTACTACCAAGGGAAGCAATCGACACTGCCCCGACACGCTGCGGAGATGAGGGAAGGCACACGGAAGGCCATCATCAAGCAGCTAGGATTGGAGGAACCGCCCCGGTAAGGGGCGGCGCCTTCGGCTCGCAAGTGACCATCTGATTACACATGCTGTATCCAGCAAAACTGGCGCCGGAGGACGGCGGCTACGTGGTGACGTTCCGGGACATCCCGGAGGCGATCACGCAGGGCGACACGAGGGAGGAAGCCATTGCGATGGCGGCCGATGCCCTCGCAACGGCTATGGAGTTCTACTTCGAGGACCGCCGGCAGGTTCCGCCGCCGTCGGAGCTTCGCCGGGGTGAGGTGGGTATCTCTCTGCCGGCTGGCTTCACCGCGAAGGCGTTGCTGCTCAACGAGATGCTGGCCCAAGGCGTGACGCCTTCGGAGCTGGCCCGCAGGATGGGAACGTCGCCGCAGGTGGTGAACCGGATTGTGGATCTCGGGCATGCGACGAAGATCGACACCATCGCCGACGCGCTGCGCGCGCTGGGCGCCCGGCTGGACCTGACTGTTAGCCGCGCGGCATAGCACCGCCCAGGGGAAGCCCTGGTGAATCACAACAAGGCCCTGCCGGCGACGGTGGGGCCTTTTTCATTTCCGCCTGCTGCGCCGTACCGACCGGGCCTCTCCGTCCCGGTGGCGCCGCGGGCGTTTCATCCGTTGCCGGGAGACCGGAATGCACACGAGACCGCAAACCATGCGCGAGGAAATCATCGGAACCACCGGCAGCGCCGTACTCAAGACCGCGCCGATGGTGGCCGTGGCTGGCGCCAGCGTGGCCGGCTGGGGCGTGCAGGAGTGGATGTATGCCGGGACGCTCGGCTACATCGTGCTGCAGGGCATGTACCTGGTGTGGAAGTGGTACCGGGAGTGGAGGAAGGACCGCGATGGCCGGTGAACCGAAAAGCCCGGTCCGGGTTGCGGTCGCCGGCCTGATGTTGAGCGCGGCCGGCTTCATGGGCTGGCAGGTGAAAGAGAGCTTCGCGCCCAAGCCGCACATCCCGACCAAGGGCGACGTGCCGACCATCGGGTTCGGCTCGACGCGCTACGAGGACGGCCGGCCGGTACGGCTGACGGACCCGCCGATCACCCGCAGGCGCGCCGAGGAGCTGGCGTGGAACCTCCACAGTGAGGAGGCCGAGCGGTTCAGGGCTTCGCTGCCGGGCGTGCGGATGACGCAGGGCGAGTTCGACCTGTACCTGGACTTCACCGGGCAATACGGGATCGGCAACTGGCGTGGGTCCGGCATGCGGCGAAACTTGCTCGCAACGGTCACCGCACCGACCCCCGATGCCCAGCGTGCCCACTACCGGGCCGCCTGCGATGCGCTGCTGCGGTTCAAGTACGCCGCCGGCTACGACTGCTCGACGCTGGTGGATGGCAAGCCGAACAAACGGTGCTGGGGCTCGTGGGAGCGCCAGCAGGAGCGCCATGCCAAGTGCGTGGCCGAACAAAGCCCTTGAGGGCATGGAGGTTTAGGTGAATCCCGAGGTTCGATCCGAGCGGAAAAACGTGACGGTCCACAAGGCGGTCTTTCATGAAAAAGACCTGCATGACCTGGTGGCCCGCGCTGTTGGGTGCGGCGTTGGCGTTCCGTGGCGCGCGCCGTGGGTCCATGTCCACATCTATTCCTCCACCCATCAGGAGGGAAGCTTGGGCACTTCCAAGCCCTGCGTGCATATCGAGTTGACCGTCGATCATGACAAGGAGCCGGATGCCGCGCGGAAACCGGAGAAGATCAAGGAGCAGGGACATGAGCATCAGCCTTGATCTGCTGCGCCCCTATGCAGACCTGATCCGCTGGGCGGTCGGCTTGCTGCTGGCCCTGCTGGTGCTGGCATTCGGCTACCGCTGGGGCGGCTCGCATTGGCGCGGCGAGTACCAGGCCGAAGTCCAGGCCCGCGCCACCGAGAACGCGCAGCACGCCGCCACCCTGCAGCAGCTGGCCGAGGCCACCGCCGCGGTGGCCGCAAAGGCGCGCGCTGCATCCGAGAAGCTGGCCCAGAGCCGGCGCGAGAACGACACCCGCTACCAGAAGGCCATCAACGATGCGAACCGTGCCGAACGTGATCTTGCCGCTGCTCTGCGCCGCGGTTCTGTGCAGCTGCGGCCGGAGTGGTCCTGTGGTGCGGCCGGAGCCGGCACCGGTGGAGCTGCGGTCTTTGCCGCAGGACAAGATGCTGCCGCCGACCTTCGGTGGGCAGGCGCGACGCATCTTGTTGCAGGAGGCGACCGGGCAGACGCATGGATCGGGTGGCTCCAACGGGAGCTGATCGACACCCGGCGCGCGGTAGTGGCTGCCGGCTGCGCCGTCGAGATCGGGCCGACGCAGCCGCAGGGATAGAGGCGCTACTCCTTCTTGAGGTAGTCCTTGAGCTGATAGATGTAATAGGACAGGTCGGTCGAGGAGTTGTAGATGCCGGAGATCCATTTGCTGGGCGGGGCATCCACTCGCATATGGAAGTTGGCAGAGGCCGACCTGACCGCCGGCCCGAAGAAGGCGCTCTCCAGGTGAGTTAGCGGCCTGCGGCGCCCGTCCACTGTCTCGTTCTTGGCGAGCGCCTTGAGCTCGGCCTTCACTGCAGTAAGCCGTTCTCGGAGTTCCGGCATGTCGTCCCGGTTGAGGGTGCGCCATCCGTCCGATATCCGCATTAAGTCCTCAAGTTCATTGTGCAAGCGGCTCAACGTCGAGAGCACCAGCTCGGCATCCTGGAGATTTCGTGTGTCCATTCATTACTGTCCAGATAAGGGTGAGACCACGGTGTCCATTTCCACCAAGGGCGTTCCCCAAGCAGACCTGCACGTCTGGTTGGCGGCGGCGACCCTTCGCACGGTGGAGTCTATCGCCAGGGCGGACAGCCGGTCGGCGCGGCGGAAGCTGGTGGCCGTACTGGCAGGCCAGGTGCGGACCTTGCGGAAGGCTTGCGGATGAAGCGCAAGGCCGGAGGCGGACACCTGGCGCTCGGCCGGCTCAAGGCCGGGAAGATGAACCAGACCGAGAAGGCGTATGCCGAACACCTGAGCGCGCTGCAGCACGCAGGCGAGATCCTCTGGTTCCGGTTCGAGGGCATCAAGCTGCGGCTCGCCGACAACACGTTTTATACCCCGGACTTCGCAGTCCTGGCGGCTGACGGCGTGATGGAGATGCGCGAGGTAAAGGGGTTCTGGCAGGACGATGCCAGGGCGAAGATCAAGATCGCGGCCGATCAGTACCCGTTCCGGTTCATCGCGGTGCGCGTGCGCCCGAAGAAGGACGGCGGCGGCTGGGCCGTGGAGGAGTTCTGATGTCCGAGACGGTCACAGCATCCATCGGCTGGCGCTGGTGGGTGCGCTGGTATCTGCGCGCGGTGGTGTGGTTCGCCCGGGTGACGGGCATGGAGCCGGACTGGCAGCGGGTGGAGTGGTGGATACGGCGCGGCCTGTTCGTGCGAACTGAGCCGCGCGGGCGCGGAAGGTTGTGATGAGCGGACGGCCGATGCGCCAGCGAGGCGGCACCGCGTTCGCCCACCTTTACAAGACGGCCCGCTGGCAGCGAATTCGCAAGGCGCAGCTTGCACGGGAGCCCCTGTGCAGCAGATGTGCCGCTAGAGGCGCGGTCACTGCGGCGACGGTTTGCAACCACACGAACGGGCACCCCGCTGGCGAGACCGAGGAGCAGTTCTGGGGCGGCCCGTTCGACAGCCAGTGCGTGACCTGCCACAGCGGCGAGACCGCCCGGATCGAGCGTGGTGCCACGATGGTGAAGGGGTGCGATGAGGACGGATGGCCGCTGCCAGCACCGACCGCGGAGCCCTCTCGGATCGAACCATACCCCGGGGGTATCAAAAGTACGGTTAGGTTCCGGCCCTAGACCGACTGTCCCCCTTTCTTCACGCATCCACAGTTGGAAAGACGACCCCAGCAGAGGGGCGATTCATGGCGAATCCAAGGACTCCCGCGGCGAAGGCGAAGGTCTCCGGCGCGGCGGCAAAGAACCCGAAACGACACAAGGACCGCAAGACGCCGAAGAAGGCGCGGCCCATCGGCCCCCCGTACAAGGGGATGACGAAGGCGCAGATCGCGGTGTGGCGCGAGCAGGTAGAGAACATGCCCTGGCTGCACGCAGGCCACCGCCTGCTGCTGCGCCAGGTCTGCATCTTGGGTGCTCGCATGGAAACCGATCCCGAAATGGGGGTATCGGCAATGCAGGCGCTGGGCTCGCTTCTGTCGAAGCTGGGCGCCACGCCGGTGGACGAGACGAAAGTGAATCATGGCGAAGGCGAGGACGACGACCCGGACGAAAAGTTCTTCTGACCGGGCCACGGCCTACGCGGAGGATGTCGTTGCCGGCCGGATCATCGCCGGCCCGCACGTCCGGAACGCATGCCGGCGGCACCTGAAAGACCTGCAGGACGGGCACGAGCGCGGGCTGTACTTCGACCGTGCCGCGGCGGATCGGGTCTATGGGTATTTCGAGACGATCCTGCGTCTGTCCGAAGGGCAGTTCGAGGGGAAGGCGTTTCAGCTGCACCCGTCGCAGGCGTTCATCCTGGGCTCGTTGTTCGGGTGGAAGAAGGCCGACGGCTTCCGACGTTTCCGGCGCGCCTACATCGAAATGGGCAAAGGCAACGGCAAATCACCGATGGCCGGCGGCATCGGCCTGTATGGCATGACCTCGGACGGCGAGGCCGGCGCGCAGATCTACGCCGCGGCGGCAAAGAAGGAGCAGGCCGGCATCCTTTTCGCGGACGCAGTGAAGATGGTGAAGGCGTCGAAGGCCCTGGAGAAGCGACTGGAGTTCTCCGGCGGCGCGGGCAAGGAATACAACATCGCGCACCACAAGAGCGGCAGCTTCTTCCGCCCGGTTTCGCGCGATACGGGCAAGACCGGCTCCGGTCCGCGTCCCTATTTCGTGTTGGCCGACGAGGTGCACGAGCTTCCGGACCGCAAGTCCATCGAGATGCTGGAGCGCGGCTTCAAGTTTCGCCGTCAACCGCTGCTGTTCATGATTACCAATTCCGGCAGTGACCGGAATTCGGTGTGCTGGGAAGAGCATGAGCACGCGGTGAAGGTGGCCGCCGGCCACACCGAGGCGGTCAACGATCCGACCTTCGTCGGCGAGCCGCTGGACGACCGCACTTTCAGCTACGTCTGCGCGCTCGATGAGGGCGACGACCCGCTGGAAGATCCATCTTGCTGGGCCAAGGCGAACCCGTTGCTCGGGATCACCATCACTGAGGAGACGCTGGGGGACATTGTTCACCAGGCCAAAGCGATCCCCGGCCAGTTGAATGGCGTGCTGCGCCTGCACTTCTGTGTCTGGACCGACGCTGAAACTGCATGGATGACCCGCGCGACGCTGGAGCCGGCCCTGGCCGACTTCGACATTACTGAGCACCACGGAAAGCAGGTCTTCGGCGGGCTGGACCTCTCGCAAGTACGCGACCTGACCGCCGCGGCGTTCGTCGTGCAGACCGGCAGCGTGCCGGTAACCGTCGTGGTGGAGGGCAAGGAGCGCGTAGTCGAGAAGCCGACGTTTGATGCCTGGATTGAGGCATGGACGCCAGGCGACACGGTGGATGCGCGGGAGTTGAAGGACAAGCTGCCCTACCGGACGTGGATCGAGGCCGGGCACCTGCATGCGCCGAAGGGTAAGACGATCAGCTTCCGGCATGTGGCGCAGACGCTGGCCGACTACGACCAGGACTACGCCATCCAACTGGTGGCCTATGACCGGTACGTATTCCGTCGGTTCGAGGATGACGCCAAGCAGATTGGGCTTTCCCTGACCTTCGCCGAGCACCCGCAGGGTGGCACCAAGAAGGGCAAGCCGCTAGAGGCGGCCGTTCAAGCTGCCAAGGCCGCGCGGCAGCCGCCGCCGGAGGGCATGTGGATGCCCGGCTCGCTCAACTTGCTGGAGGAGGCGCTGTTGGAGGGCCGCATCCGGCTCAAGAGGAACCCGGTCCTTGTGTCCGCGCTGATGTCGGCGGTGATCGAGACCGACAAGTGGGATAACCGCTGGCTCTCCAAGGAACGATCCATCAACAAGATCGACCCGGCCGTGGCTCTGTGCATGGCTATCGGCGCGGCACACGCGAGCTTCACCCCGGCCACTTCCGTGTACGAGACGCGCGGAATCCGATTTCTATAAGGAAACCCATGTCCAGGTTCAACAAGGACTCCCTCGGCGCGCTGGAGCGAATCTGGAGCGGCGAAGGGGAGAGCAAGCCCGTGCTCGCCGAGTCTCGCCAGTTCACCGGCATGGACGATCCGGCGTTGCTGGAGTTCATCCGCGCCGGGCAGGCCGGCGCACACGACAGCTTCCAGCTGCGCAACATGGCCGTCCTGCGCTGCGTGTCTCTGATCTGCGGCACGGTCGGCATGCTGCCCATCAACCTGATCGAAGCGGGCCCGAAGAAGCGGGTCGCGTCGGAGCATCCGGTCCACCGGCTGTTGAAGCGGAAGCCGAACCCGTGGCAGACGCCGTTGGAGTTCAAGCGGCAGATGGAGTTGGCGAAGCAGCGACACGGGAACGCCTACGCGCGCGCGGTGTGGTCGGCCGGACGGCCCATCCATCTGATCCCGCTGGACAGTACTGCGGTGCGTTCGGAGCTGGGCGACGACTGGAAGATGGTCTATCGCTACAACTCGAAGAAGCGCGGCGAGGTGGTCCTGAAACAGGAGGAGGTATTCCACCTGCGTGACCTGTCCATCGACGGCGTGGTGGGGCTGTCCCGCATGAAGCTGGCCGACCGGGCGATTCGCCTGGCGCTGGACGCGGAGAAGGCGGCGAGCCGAATCTTCGAGACCGGCAACATGGCCGGCGGCGCCATTGAGGTGGCCGGCACGTTGAGCGAGACGGCCTATAACCGCATGCGCCAGTCGCTCGACACCGAGTACGCCGGAGCGGCCGCCGCGCAGCGGTGGATGCTGCTGGAAGAGAACGCCAAGGCCAACAAGTTCGGCAGCACCGCCCAGGAGGCCCAGCACGTCGAGAACCGGAACGCCCAGGTGGGCGAGGTGGCGCGCCTGTTCGGCGTACCGCGGCCGCTGTTGTTCATGGACGACACGAGTTGGGGCAGTGGCATCGAGCAGCTGGGCATCTTCTTCCTGCAGTACACGATGCTCGAGCACTTCACGAATTGGGAGCAGGCCATCGAGCGCACGCTCCTGCAGGAGCACGAGCTGGAGCAGTACCAGCCGAAGTTCAACGTTCGGGCGCTGATGCGAGGCACGTTGACGGACCAGGCCGATTTCTTCGCCAAGGCGCTCGGCGCCGGTGGCACTGCGCCGTGGCACACCCAGAACGAGGTCCGAGACCTGCTGGACTACCCCGAATCCGAGCAGCCCGGCACCAACGAGCTGCGCAACCCGATGACCCAGAAAGGAAAACCCGATGAGCCTCCGGAATCTGCCTGAAATCCGCGCCGATGCCGGTCTGGCCGGCATGCAGTTCGACGTGCGCGAGGACGCCATCGACGCATGGCAGCCTGAATTGCAGGCTGCAGCGCCCGACCCTGCGACCTCGATCTCCATCTACGGCCGAATCGGCCAGGGGATCGATGGACAGGGCATCACCTCCCGCTCCATCGCCGCGGCGCTGCGCTCCATCGGCCCGCGCGCGGTGACGGTCAACATCAACTCGCCCGGCGGTGACTACTTCGAGGGGCTGGGCATCTACAACCTGCTGCGCCAGCACGCGGGTGAGGTGACCGTCCATGTCCTGAGCATGGCCGCCTCCGCTGCGTCGGTGATCGCGATGGCCGGGGACCGCATCCTGATGGCGGACCACTCCCGGATCATGATCCACAACGCCTGGGGGGTGGCCGTGGGCAACCGGCACGACATGGCGAAAGCCGTGGCGATGCTGGAGCCGCTGGACCAGGACATGGCCTCCGTCTACGCCAGCCGCTCCGGGATGGACGCGGGGAAGGTGGCGGCCCTGATGGACGCCGAGACGTTCATGTCGGTGGATGACGCGATCAACAGGGGGTTCGCGGACGCGCGCCTGGCGCCGGCGAAGGTGAGCCGCGACAAAGCCAGGGCGCCGGCGAAGGCGCTGGCGATGGTCGAGGCCAGCCTGACGAAGGCCGGCTACTCGCGCGCCGACCGCCGCGACCTCCTGAAAGACCTGTTTTCCGGCAAGCCGCGCGCTGCCGAACCTGCCACGCCGTGCGCTGGCGACACCCAGACGGCGGCCCTGTTGCAGGGGCTGCTCAACACCCTCAAAGCCTAAGCGAGGCAATCAATGAGCAACATGCAGAAAGGCCGCGTGACCCGCGGCCTCGTTTCCGTGCACGCCGACGGCGGCAACCCGCCCGACGTGAACGCGCTGGTCGAGGCGCTGAACAAGGCGTTCGCCGACTTCAAGGCCGAGCACAATCAGCAGCTGGAGGAGGTCAAGAAGGGCAACGCCGACGCCCTCCAGGCGCTGAAGGTGGACAACATCAACGGCGAGATCAGCCGGCTGCAGGCCGCGGTGGACGCCGCCAACACGCAGCTGGCAGCCATCCAGATGGGCGGCGGCGCGGCCGGCGGCGACACGCTGGCCGATGCGGAGTACAGCGGCGCGTTCCTGGCCCACTTCCGCAAGGGTGAAGTGCAGGCGGCGATGAACAAGGGCGTGGCCGACGACGGCGGCTACTTGGCGCCGGTCGAGTGGGACCGCACCATCACCGGCCGCCTGGTCATCCTGTCGGACATGCGTCAGCTGGCGAACGTTGTCCCCTGTTCGGGCACCGGCCTGACCAAGCTGTACAACATGGGCGGCACCGCTTCCGGCTGGGTCGGTGAAGAGGATGCCCGCCCCGCGACCGCGACTGGCAAGCTCAAGCAGCTGGGGTTCGGCTGGGGCGAGGTGTACGCCAACCCGGGCGCAACGCAGCAGCTGCTGGACGACTCGGAGATCGACCTGGAGGCGTGGCTGTCCGGCGAGGTGGACGTCGAGTTCGCCCGGCAGGAAGGCGCCGGCTTCTTCGCGGGCGATGGTGTGAACAAGCCGTTCGGCATCCTGACCTACGTCACCGGCGGGGCCAATGCGGCGAAGCACCCGTTCGGCGCCATCGGCGCGATCAACAGCGGTGCGGCCGCAGCGATCACCGCTGACGGCCTGATCGACCTGGTGTACGACCTGCCGTCGGCCTTCACCGCGAACGCCCGTTTCGCCATGAACCGCAAGACGATGGGCGCGATCCGCAAGCTCAAGGACACCGAAGGCAACTACCTGTGGCAGCCGTCGTTGATCGCCGGCCAGCCGTCCACCCTCCTGGGCTTCCCGGTGCAGGACGTGGCGGCGATCCCGGATGTGGCGGCCAACGCCATCGCCGCGCTGTTCGGTGACTTCAAGCAGACCTACACCGTGTACGACCGCAAGGGCGTGCGTGTGCTGCGCGATCCGTTCACCAACAAGCCCTACGTCCACTTCTACACGACCAAGCGTGTGGGCGGCGGCGTCCACAACCCGGAGCCGATGCGCGCGCTGAAGATTGCCGCGTAACCGGGTCGAGGATCGCTAACCAAGGGCGGGCGGCTTCGGCCGCCCGCTCTGCATGGAGAAGTCATGAGCAAACTGACCAAGCCTTTTCGCGGCGTGCGCGATGGCGAGATTTACCCAACCGAGTTCGCGGCCGGCGCCGAGTGCCCGCCCGAGCTGGAGGCCGGCGCCCGCGCGTCCGGCGCGCTGGCCGATGGCAAGTCCTCGGGAGGCCCCGACCAGGAAGGGAAGGCGGAGCTGATCGCCAAGCTGGAAGCGGCCGGCATCACGTTCGACAAGCGTTGGGGGGTGGACAAGCTCGCCGCCGCGCTGGCCGAAGGCAAAAAGGAGTGAACCTATGCCGCTGCTGACTATCGAGCAGTGCCGCCGGCAGTGCCGAGTGGACGGCGACTATGACGACGATCTGCTCTCGGAACTGTTGGGGTCTGCCGAGGACTCGGCGGCGGCGTATCTCAACCGCGCGGTATTCCCCGATCAGTCGGCGTTGTCCGCAGCGTTGGCAGAGCTACCTGCCGGGGCTGCCGCCGCGGCCGAAGAGTATGCATCCGCTATCGCTGCTGCCGCCTCTGAGTCGAACGCAGAAATGGCGAAGGCCATGGTTGAGGTCGCACTGGCCAAACGTGATGCGCTGGCTCTTGCCCGCAATCGCGTACTGCACGGAATCGTGGTGAACGGGAGCGTCGTGGCTGCCATAAGGCTGATGCTCGGCGACCTCTACGCCAACCGGGAGAACACGATGGTCGGCGCCGTAGCTGTTGAGATGCCGGCGGGCGCCAAGGCGCTACTGCGTCCCTACCGGAGGGTGATGGGCCCATGAAAGCGGGAGACCTCAACCGCCGCATCACCATCGAGCAGCGCGGCGCCGGCAAGGACGAGTGGGGCCAGCCAGCGGAGACGTGGGCATCAGTAGGCGAGGTGTGGGCCGGTATCGCCGGCGAAACCGGGCTTGGCGCCATCCGCGCCAACCTGCAGGCTGGCGCTCCCGCTTCCATCGCCCGCTACAGCTTCCTGGTGCGCTTCGAGATTGTCGGCCGGCTTGGCATCAACCCTGGCATGCGGATCGTCTACGACGGGCTGGTGTTCGACATCAAGGGCGTCACCCGCGACATGAAGGACCGCACGGCGGCGTGGATCATCACCGAGCAAGGCGGGAACAGCGGATGACCATCAAGGCGAACGTCGATTTCAGCGATGCGATGCGGGGCCTGGACCTGCTCACCGATGTCCGCCACCAGCTGGCGCGCTCCATGGCAGTGGCCGGCGGCAAGGTGCTGCGGGACGAGGCCAAGGCACGCGCGCCAGTGGGCGAGGGGAGCAAGCGGCCCGGCCAGCTGCGCGACGCGATCTATCTGGCGTACCGGGACAAGGCGTCGACCGACAAGGCCGAGGTCTACGCGGTGAGCTGGAACGCCAAGACGGCGCCGCATGGGCACCTGGTCGAGTTCGGACACTGGCAGACACATGCGCGGTACAAGGGCAAGGACGGCGACTGGTACACGGGCGCGCCGCTGGCGACGCCCAAGTGGGTGCCGGCCGATCCTTTCCTGCGGCCGGCTCTGGATGCAGCCAGGGAGCGGGCGAAGGTAGCGATGGTCGAGCGCGGCCGGGCGCGGTTGCCGGAGCTGCTGGCCGGCAAGGGAGGCGACGATGAGCTATGAGCCGCAGTTGACCGCCCTGCTGGCGCCACTCCTGGACGACAGGTTCTACCCGGACGTGCCACCGGACAACCAGCAATACCCGTGCGCGGTCTACCAGCAGGTGGGCGGCCGCTCGCTGTGGTTCGGCGAGGGCGCCATGCCCGACCACAAGCACGCCCGGGTGCAGATCACCCTATGGGCCGACACGCGCGCGCAGGCGAACACGCTGATGCGGCGGATCGAGGACAGCATCTGCACCGGCATGCCGAAGTCTGAGCCCCTTGGCGCCGCGGTGTCCGGATACGCCGACGCCATCAAGAAGTACACGGCCCGGCAGGACTTCGGGCTCTGGTATCCCGATCCCTGACCGATCCACCCAGCACTAACCCCAACCACCCGGCCTCGCGCCGGGTTTTTCATTTACCCAAGCGAGGTAACAACGAATGGCACTCAAGTTCCCCAAGGGCACCCAGTTCGGGTTTGCCAATGTCATTCCCGCCATCATCGCCGCCACGGCCATCTCCAAGGCCGATCCAGCGGTGGCAACTGTCACCACCGGCGCCGTCGTTGAGGATGACGTCCTGCTGATCGAAGTGCCGGGCTGGCCGATCATCAACAATCGCGTCGCGCAGGCTGGCACTGTCAACGCGGGCGCCAGCGATTCGGTGATCCTGCTGGGTATCGATACCAGCTCGACCGCGCTTTTCCCCGGCGCAAGCGGTGCCGCCAAGCTCTACAAGGCTGACGACTTTGTGGACTTCACGCAGCAGGGCGAGCCGTCCATGTCCGGTGGCGAGCAGCAGTTCTGGTCCGGTCAGTTTCTGGAAGATCCGACTGGCCAGCAGATCAACGTGCCGACCTACAAGAACGCCCGCGTGCTGACCATTCCCCTGTACTACGATCCGAAGCTGCCCTGGTACAAGGCTGCCAAGGAAGTGGACGCCATCGGCAAGCCGGTCATCCTGCGCGCCAAGCTGCCGGGCGGTGACGTGCAGTACCGCTATGGCTACCTGTCCTTCAACGGCGATCCGTCGATCGCGAACAACGCCCCGAACTCCAATACGGCCACGTTCACGCAGCTGGCCGAATCCACGCTGGTGGAGGCCGCCTGATGTTCAAGGTCAAAGCACCGGAGACGTTCGGCACCACCCTGACCATCGTGGGCCAGGGCCGCGAGCAGAAGCTGAAACTGACCTACCGCCACCTGCTCAAGGACGCCTACAAGGCGCTGATGGACAAGCTGGCGGCCGGCGAGATCACCCCGGCGCAGGCGGTCTTGGAGCTGGTGGCCGAGTGGGACGCTGATGTGGACCTGGACACCGACGGCGTGGAAACGGCCCTGCAGCATCAGATCGGCCTCGACACGGCGATCATCCACGGCTACGCCCAGGCGATCCAGGTGGCCCGCAAGGGAAACTGACAGAGGCGGTGGGGGCGTTGTACTGGCGCGCCCCCACCGAGGCCGAGCTCGCAGGCACCGGCCTCAAGGCCAAGCACTTCACCGCGCCCGAGGTTGAGCTGTGGCCGGAGTGCGCCTTGCCGATCACGATCTATTCGCGGGTCTCCACCCAGTGGCGCAGCAGCGCCGGGGGCCTGATAGGGCTGGACTACCAGGAGGTGCACCGGGAGCTGGACCGTGAGGGGCTGGAGGGAGACCGCCGAGAGGAAGTGATGGCGGGAATCCGGGTCATCGAAGCGGCAGCCCTGGCGTATTTTGCGGAGGCCAGCAAGTAGCGATCCTGCTACGATCCGCCCGTCAACAGAAGTGGCGGGGAACCATGGCGCTGATCAATTGCACGGAATGCGGACGCGAGGTGAGCGACAAGGCCGCCGCGTGTCCAGGGTGCGGGGCGCCGGTTGTGCCGCCACCGTTGGCTGCACCTGCTCCTCCCCCGCCGCTACCGCCGCCCCCGCGGCAAGAGCCCATGCCGAGAATTAAGGGGCTCTGGCTGTATGTAGTCCTGCTCGTGGCGGTCTTGGCAGGTGCGACGGTGTGGGGCGTACTTAGCCAGCCGACGCCGGAACAGAAAGCCGCGGCGGCTGCTCGTAAGGCAAAGGATGAAGCCATTGCAGCGGAACAGCGCGCACAACAGGAAAGCCGTCGCCACGAGAAATTCGCGGTTGAATTCTGCGAGACGCGATACAAGGAAATGAACGCGGACCGACAGTACACGCCCGCTATGCTTCGCCTTCATTCGATGACCTGCCGAAAGATGCGCGACGATTACAGGGCGAAATGGGGTCAAGACCCCTAACGCCGAAACCAGCCGCAGAAGAAGCCCGCCCTCCGGCGGGCTTTTTTATTGCCCGAGGAAAAGCAATGACAGACGCCGCCATCGGTACTGCGCGCATCGATGTAACCGTCGACACGTCGCAGTTCGACTCCGCAGTTTCCGCCGCAAAGCGTGCTGTCTCGGACATGTCCACGTCCGCCCAGCAGCAGTATCAGCAACTCGCGGGCGCCGAGAAGCGCCGTGTCGACGCGCTCGTGCGGCAGGCCGATACCCTCGGCATGACCAAGGCACAGCAGCTGGCCTACAACGCCTCGCTGCGCACCAGCGGCCCGATCTTGGACGAGATCGTGAAGAAGCTGGCGTCCGGCGAGGCCGCGGCAAAGAAGGCCAGCGCCGAACTGAACAAGTACGGCATCAGCGCCGCCCAGCAGGCCGCCGCGCTCCGCGGCACGCCGGCTCAGATCACCGACATCTTCGTCTCCCTGCAGGGCGGCCAGCGTCCGATGACGGTCCTCCTGCAGCAGGGTGGCCAGCTCAAGGACATGTTCGGTGGAATCGTTCCGGCGGCGCAGGCGCTCGGGGCGCAGCTCGCGGCCATGATCAACCCGGCAACCATCGCGGCGGGTGCCCTGGGGGCGCTGGCCTACGCCAGATACACCGTAGTGGAACAGCAGGCCGAGTTCGACCGTATTCTCATCCGCACAGGCGCGAGCACTGCCGCGCTGACCGGCGACTTCCAAGAGCTGATCGCAAACCTGGATGCGCTTGAGGGGGTTTCTCGCGGAGGCGCCGCGGACGCCATCATGGCGGTCGCCAATTCGGGCCGGTTCGCTGGTGAGCAGTTCGACATCGTCACGCGCGCATCCGCTCGTATGCAGTCATCCATGGGCGACGGGGTGGACAAAACCGTCGCCAAGTTCGAGGAGATCGCAAAATCTCCGGTCGCGGCCCTGCTCAAGCTGAACGAGACGGAGCACTTCCTCACCGACACCCAGCTCCGGCGTGTCGCAGCTCTGGAGGATGAGGGGCGGGCACAGGATGCTGCAGCCGAGGGTGTGCGCATCTACGGCGAGCACTTGGACGATGTTGCCACCAAGGCCGACGCGACACTTTCCTCGATTGCTCGCTGGTGGCGTGATGTGAAGGACGACACCACCCATGCATGGGGCGAGGTTGGGATTTACATGCAGCTGCTGGACAAGGTGATCGAGAAGCAGAAGCAGTCCCGTTCGATCAGCTTCGGAGATCAGCTTAGGACGGTAGGCCGGATGAGCGGCAACGTCGCTTCTCTTGCTCCTGATGGCTGGATCTCCTCTGGCGCGACGCTGGCAAATGCGCTCGGAAAGAAGTGGCTGGAGGAGAAGGCAGGGGGAGCCGGTGGACAGTTCGGCGACGTCACTGCGCGTGTTGTGGGTGGTGGCGAGGTCGTAGGGTCGAAGGAGGCCGGGGCTGCCCTTGATGCGGCTCGTGCGGAGAGGAAGAAGGCTCAGGATGAGTGGGATCGGTGGGTTGGCCAGAACCTCAGCAAGCGCGAGAAGCAGCAGGCCGAGGAGAAGCGAATCCAGGAGGCCGGCAAGAAGCTGGGGCTGGATCAGGCGAGAATTGACGAGCAGATCGCGGCCTCCCGCAAGAGGTTCGCCGAGGCTGAGTCCAAGGGGCGCAAGTCGACCGATCCGACCGTGGCACTGGCGCAGCGGATCAAGCAGCAGATCGCCCTGAACACCGAGCAGTTGCAGGCGGAGGCGAAGCTGACCACGAGCCAGCGCCTGCGCATCCAGGTGGAACAGGAACTGCTCGACCTTGGCGCAAAGGCCGCGCCGGAGCGCCGCGCCGAGATCAACCAGCTGCTCAAGCAACTGGACGCGACCGGCGAGCTGGTGGACGCCAAGGAGAAGGAGGCGCGCGCCACGGAGCAGCTCCAGCGGCTACAGGCGCAGATTCGGGTCTCCGAGGAGAACCGGCTTCGTGCCAACACCATCGACCTGCTGATGTACGGGCGTGGCGGTGATGCCGTCGAAATGCTGCGCCGGCAGCTGGACATCCAGCGCGAGTACGAGGAGGGCTTGAAGCAGATCCGCGACCGGGGCGTGGCCGCCGACTCGGAAGAGTGGCGTCGGCAGGAGCAGGCGCTACGGGAGAGCCGGGAACGGATGCTGGACGCTGAGAGGGAGTTCCAGCAGCGGCGACTGGCGCTGATGGGCGACTGGCGCGTCGGTGCCAATGCCGCGCTCGAGGACTATCTGGCGGCAGCGGCGGACGTCGCAAGCCAGTCCCGCGATCTGTTCGCCAACGCCTTCCAGGGAGCGGAGGACGCGATCGTGCGCTTCGTCAAGACCGGGAAGCTGTCGTTCTCGGAGTTGGCGGATTCGATCATCGCGGACCTGGCGCGTATCGCTGCACGGCAGATGATCACCGGCGTCCTCGGTAACGCCATGGCCGGCTTGTTCGGCGGCGCCACCGCGGCGGGGAATGCGCTCGTCAGCGGCGGAACGCAGAGCATCACCGCGGGTCTGATGGGGCAGCTGATCCCCAACGCCAAGGGCGGCGCCTACAACTCGCCGAGCCTGTCGGCCTACTCCGGCGGGGTGTACGACAGTCCGCACCTGTTCGCGTTCGCCAAGGGTGCCGGCGTGTTCGGAGAGGCGGGGCCGGAGGCGATCATGCCGCTCCGTCGCGGTCCAGACGGGCGCTTGGGCGTCTCTGCTGCCGGCGGTGGCTCGATCGACGTGACAGTCAATGTTCACGGCGCACCGGGCGGGGCATCAGCGACTGCCCGGCGCAACGAGGCCGGCGGCATTGATATCGACGTCCTGCTTGATCAAGTTGACCGCTACATCGGATCGAATATCGCTAACGGTACGGGCTCTACATATCAGGCTCAGAAGTCGCGTTTCAGGCTTAGCGACGCGATCTAGTCTTGAGCGGGTGGTGAGCCCATATGGCGCAGGAGGCTGTCGGCAATCCTGCCGACGGCCATTGTGTTGTGCTGTGCCGAGTGCGTAACGCGCTCCAGTTGGTCATCCGGGATGACGTGTCGAAGGCGCCTGATCGAATCCCCGATCTGCTCTTCGGCGGCCGAAATGAGGTCTCTAAGGGTGCCGCGTGCGTCATCGCTATCTCGGGCGGCGAGCGCCAGGGCGAGTGCGACAAGGACAGTGGTGGATACGGAACTCCCGATTCGATCCAGTTCTGACTCTTCCATAACCTTTCCATAGGGAAGCGAGGTCTGATTGTAATGGCTGTTTTTCCAAGCTACGCGCACATCCTGACGGATGGCTTCACGGAGTCGTTCGACCCTGCGGTGGAGCGCACCGAAATGGAGCGTGGCGTACCCAAGCAGCGCCTGTTGAACACGCAGGTCATGGTTAAGGTGAACGCTACGGTGTTCTTCCGGAAGAAGGAGGACATCGAGGCTTTCGAGTCGTGGTACTTCGACACCATCAAGCGCATCGGCTGGTTCCAGATCAAGCACCCACGGACGGGTGCGACGATCACCGCGCGCTTTGAGGGTGGCAACATCGGCACTCTCTCCCCGCTGGGGCCGGCGTTCTTCATCGCCAGTCGGGCGGTCGTGATGGAGTACCTGCGATGACGACCTTCACCGAGCGCCGGCAGCGTGTTACCGACACGGCCGGGACGCTGCTGTTCCTGGAGATCACTGCCCCCTCGTTCGGCGAGACCCTGCGGCTGGTGAACGACACGCAGAACTGGACGAGCAACGGGATTGAGTACGTCGGCGTGCCGTTCGGGTTCAAGCTGCCCAGCGACGTGGGCGGACAGACGCCGCGGGCGGTGCTGACCATGGACAACGTGGGCCGGGGCATCACGGAGGACTTGGAGCGGCTGCTGCCCGGCGACGTAGTGATGGCCCGGCTGCTGCTGAGCGACCGAGCTGCCCCCAACGTCATCGAACGGACCTTCCTGCTTCCGCTGACGCAGGTGTCGGTCAACGCCAGGACGGCGACGGCGCAGTGCGGCTACGACGCGATCATGCGCCAGCAGGCAGTGCGGCTGCGCTACAACCCGTTCACCGCGCCGGGGGCGTTCTGATGCGCCTGGCCGATGTGGAGCGATTTGTCGCCATCCCGTACGACGAGCGGGAGTTCGACTGCGCCGACCTGGTGGTGCTGGTGCAACGGGCGTTGTTCGGCCGCACGGTTCAGCTTCCAGGGCGTCGACCGCGGGGCGTGGAAGGGCAGGCGGCCCTTGGGGAGCTGTCGCGCCCCTATGGACGACGAACGGACACGCCACAGGACGGGGATCTCGTCCTGATGGTCGAACACGGACAGAAGCGCCCCGGCCATGCCGGGGTTTTCTTTTTCCTGGCCCACGAGGGCTGGGTACTCCACACGAACGGGCGCAACGGCTGCAGCGTGCTGCACCGCTTGCGCGAGCTGCCCGACTTCGGGCTGAGGATAGAGGGCTACTACGCATGGGCGTGATGCAACAACCGCCGCTTGGGCCGGGCCAGCTGATCGTGACCCCGCATCCGCTGATGCTGGACGGCCAGCGGAACGTTGTGTGGGAGGCGCGCGCCGGCGAGAGCCTGTACGCCATCCTGCAGCGCAACGTGCCGGAGTTGGACGGGCAGCGGTGGGAGGTGTGCATCGGCGGCCGTGCCGTCGAGCGGCACCTGTGGCACCACGTCTACCCGAAGCAGGGGCAGGTGATCGAGGTCCGCGGCGGCGTCGGCCGTTCTGCGCTTGCTCTCGTCGCCGTGCTGGCCCTGACCTATTTCACGTTCGGCGCCGGCGGTATGGCTGGCGGTGCGTTCATGGGCCTGACGGGTGTTGCCGGCTACGCGGCGGCAGCGGCTGTCTATATGGCCGGCGCCATGCTGGTCAACAAGGTGCTGGCACCGAAGCCGCCGCGTGCGGACAACCGGCAGCAAGACCCGGTGCATTCGATCAGCGGCGCGCGCAACCAGCTGCGGCTATACGAGCCGTACCCGTTGCTGTTCGGCCGGGCGCAGATCACCCCGGACCTGTTGAGCAAGCCGTACACCTGGTACGAGGGCAACGATCAGTTCCTCGGCCTGCTGCTGTCGGCCGGCATCAACGTGGGCCGCATCGAAGCCCTGTACAACGGCGACACGCCCCTGTCGAACTACGACGGCGTGCAGGTCTACCACGCTGGCTACAGCCAGATGCCGGAGCAGACCATCCCGCTGTACAGCAACGCGGACACCATCGACGGCGCGGAGCTGACCAAGGACAAGGCATGGGTGCAGCGCACAACCAGCGCCGACACGGTGCGCATCCAGATCAACCTTGAGTACGTGCTGGGCGGCACCGGCACCAGCGGCAAGAGCTACTACGTCTCGGAGACCGTCGAAGCACAGTACCGCCCGGTGGGCACGACGAACTGGCAGCCGCTGGCATCCCAGACGTTCCGCTCGGACCGGTTCGACGTGCGCCGGGCAACGCTGGCCCGGGACGTCGCGCGCGGGCAGTACGACGTGCGCGTGCGCATGCTGGGGCAGGGCAACTACGAGGGGAAGAACACCCAGAAGAACGACTTCCAGTGGACGCAGCTCACGTCGGTCCAGGCGGACGACGCCGACTACACCGGTATCGCGCGCAGCGGCGTGCGGATCAAGGCCACCGGCCAGCTCAATGGCTCGCCGGACGAGCTGCGGGGCGTCGCCTTCGCGGCGCCGATCCCGGAGTGGACCGGCACGGCGTGGGTGACGAAGGAGAGCAGCAACCCCGGGGCACAGTGCCTGGCGTACGCGCGCGGCATCTGGGCCGGCTCGCGCCTGCTGGCGGGCATGGCGCTGGCGGACGCGCAGATCGACATCGATTCGTGGAAGGCGTTCTCCCTGCACTGCGCCGCTAATGGCTACACCTACGACTTCTACGTGAAGGAGGCGCGCAGCCACACCGACGTGCTGGCCGCCATCGCGCGCGCGGGCTTCGGCGAGATCACCTGGGCCGGTGGGCGGCTGGGCGTGGTCTGGGCAGCGCAGGAACAGCCGCTGTCCGGCGTCGTCGCCATGCCGACGATCAAGAGGGGCACGTTCCAGGTCGACTACACGCTGGCGAACGCCGCGGACGGCATCGAGTACACGTACATCGACTCGACCGACTGGCAGGCCAAGACCCTGCGGGTGCCAGCGCCGGGTGTGGACATCATGCTCAACCCGGCCCAGGTGTCAGGGGAGGGCGTGAGCACGGAGCAGCACGCGGCCCGAGCCGCGCGCTGGCATCTGGCCCAGCACCTGTACCAGTACAAGGACATCGGCTACAGCACGGACATCGAGCACCTGAGCTACCAGCGGCTGTCGCTGCTGGCCCTGCAGCACGACCTAACGCAGTGGGGCTACGGCGGGCGTGTCCAGGACGCCAGCGGTACCGGCGGCGCGATGACGCTGCTACTGGACGAGCCCGTCCCGGCGCCGGCGGCGGGCAATGCGTACATCGGGCTGCGCATCCCCGGCGAGCGGGTGTACCGGGTGCTGCGCGTGCAGCCGTTCAGCGGCACGAGCAACAGCATCACGCTGGCCGATCCATGGCCGGCAGACGCCGCCATCCCCGGCTCCGATCCGGACAACCCGGCCCACGACACGATCTGGGTCTACGACTTCCGGCAGACGCCGGGCTACCGGGTGCGCGTGACCAGCATCGAGCCGGAGCCGGACTTGAAGGGCGCCGCGGTGCGGGTGGTGCCGGAGGGGCCGGAGTTCTGGGACTACGTGCTCACCGGGCACTACATCCCGGCGCCGAATCAATCGCTCCTTCAGACCCGGCCGGTGGCCAGCAACCTGCGGATCAGCGAGGCCCAGATCGTCCAGGGAAACACCACCTTCACCGAGCTGACGGCCACGTTCGACGTGACTGGGCCTGTGGGGGCAACGGTGGTTCGGGCGGCCGGCGCCGGCGGCGAGCTGCAGGACGTGGCCCAGACGGTGACGCGGACGGCAACGTGGCGCATCAACGAGCCGGGCACGTACACCATCGTCGTGCGGCCGTTCTCCCCGAATGGGGAGGCCGGCGTGGCGGTGCAGGTGGTCTACACGACCGGCAGCGCCGGGCTGCCGCCGGTGCTGGTAGACCTGTTCGATGTGGTCGAGCGGAGCGGCGGCGTCCGCGTGTACACCTGGGGATGGCTGGAGGACACGATGCGCTCGCCCGACTTCGCGGGCGTGGAGATTCGCTACACGGAAGGCGAAGTGCTAATGCCGGTGTGGGATGCGATGACCCCCGTGGGGGAGTCTGGCTACTACACCGCGCCATTCGAGAGCGTTCTTCCGCCGGCCGGTACCTGGACCATCGCGTGTCGGTCGCGCAACACGGCTGGTCAATTGTCCGTGGGCATGCAAACCGCTGTGCGCACGCTGGGCCCAAACCTTGGCGAAATCATCGAAGGCCTCGATCCCGAGGACGTGACCGCGAAGCTGATCGAGCTACAGCGCCAGATCGATGAGGCAAACCGGCTCAGATTCGAGGGGGACGCGAAGGAAGCGGAGGATCGAGCCAAGGAGATCGAGGAAAAGGCCGAGGAGCAAGAACAGAAGCTTAGGGAGGAGCGTTCCGCACGCGAGGCAGCGGTAGCAGCAGAGCGCAAGCGAATCGATGCGATTGACGACGACGAGATCATCTCACCCGTCGAAAAGCCGCAGCTACGGATCGACTTCGCCGCCGTTATGGGCGAGCGCGATGGCATCAATGCTCAGGCCGATCTGTCCGAAGTAGTCGACGAAAAGACCGCCTACAACGACGCGCTAGATGCCCTGGCCGAATACATGGAAACCCTGACCCTTCCGACCCGCTGGGACGACCCAAGCGGCGTCACCTATTTGACCTGAGAGCCCCATGAAGACGATCCAGATGACCCTCCAGGGGAAAGCCGAGATGGCGACGACCCCGGGCCAGATCATGTTGCAGTTCAGCCCGCTCCCGTCCACATCCGGACTGCCATTCAACATTCACGTTCCCGCAAGCGAGGCGCAAGCGCTCGTGGTCGGTGGGACGTATGCCATCACCATCAAGGAGAAGAAATGAGCGCATCTACTGCCTTTGCGAACGACCTGCTCATCGCGGTGTTCAAGTCCCAGACCTTCGGGCCCACCTACATCGCACTGCACACGGCAGATACAGGTCCGGCGGGCAACCAGACCACCAGCGAGGCAACCTACGGCGGCTATGCCCGCAAGCTGGTGGCCCCGGCTTCGTGGGACGCGAGCGGAGCGGACTTCGAGAACGGCGGGTCCATCGAGTTCGGCGAGGCGATGGGCGGCGCGGGTTCGATTCTGACCCACTTCACCATCGGCAACGCGGCTACTGGAGCTGGCAAGGTCCTGCTGCGCGGGAAGCTGGTGAACCCGGTCACAGTGACGGTTGGCCAAGAGCTTCGCTTCAAGCCCGGTGACCTCACCGGCAGCGTTTCCACCGCGGAACCGGCCTGAGGTGCGGCATGGCAGACGAGACTGCATACAGCATCGGCAGCATGGACGAGGTGCCAATGCTGGCCGACACCGACATGCTGGAGATCGAACGGCCTGACGGGAATCCTGCAGCGGAGTCTCCTGTCCCGAACAGCTGGTGGCGCTTGCCCGCGGCAAAGATTGCCGGCTACGTGCTCGGGAAGATCGTCCAAGGCAGCGGCATGCGGTTGTCGTTGAACAGCGGCCAACTAACGTTGGAAAGCGGCGGTGCTGCATCGGTCGAGATCTCGGGCTCTGCGGCCACGCTCGGGCTGTCGAACATGAACCGCTTCAATCGCTGCAACAACGCGACCGCGCAGACGATCACTATCCCGCCACAGTCGTCCGTGGCGTGGCCTGACGACATCCAGCTGGAAGGCGCCCAGTGGGGCGCTGGGGCGGTGACGTTTGTTGCTGGCCCAGGCGTAACGCTGCGAAAGCGCTCAAATCGCACGGCGACGACGGACGGACAGAACGCACCGTGGGGACTGAAGCGTACGGGCCTCAACGAATGGCTGCTGTTTGGCGACCTGGGGAGCACATAGTGTTCAGCGTCGGAATAATTGGATCTGTCACGTCAAAAGCTCTCGTGAAGCTGATTGACTTCGAGATCCCCGTTGCCTCTGGCAACTGCGCTTTCTACTTGGCGAGGGATGGACGTTGCTACTACAGGAACAACGCCGGACAGGACACCTACATCCCTGGAATTTGGTACACAGCCACCGACACCGAGACGCCGGGAAGCTCGTATGACGTGCGCTTTACGCTGGAGGCGGGCACTGCGACTGGCACCTTTGGTACATGGTTGGCGCTTAGCTCATTCGGTGGGCGCAGTGTTTCATTCAGCGTGTCACAAAGTGGGAGGGTGCTCGTAGAAATACGCGACGCCGCCACCCAAACCACCCGCGCTGCTAAGCGCGTCTGGCGCGGCGCATTCGCGCCATAAATCTGAGACGACCATGGCAATCACCATCGAAGAACGGCAGAACGTACATATCAGGCGCGAAGTCTACGCAGCCGACATCCGCATCCGAGCAAACCCGGTTGATACCGCTGCCGGGTCCATCTCTATGGAACTGCATCGACTCGAGTACTGGGACGATGAATTCGAGCGGATGGACCCCCTCGGGACGATTGGCGAGACCGTGGGCGATTTCGCCCAGCGTAGTTTCGAGATCGACGGTAAGACGATAACCGGGATGGAAGTCGTGAAGCTGATCAAGCAGTACGTTGCCGACCTGCACGCTGAAAGCGAGGCTCCCGTCCAATGACCGTGTTCCGCATCCTGCCGAACGGTGCGCGCCGTCGCCTGCCGGGCGGCAGCGTGCGGGCGTTGGGCGCGAACGGGCCGCGCTACTACGACGTTGTTGGCTCCACTTCGCTTGGCGTGGCTGCTGGAGGTGCTGCGCAGCCGCTTGTGCCGCTGGTAGGCCAGTCCTGGCTTTCCTTCGCGCTGGCCGGCTCGCTGACGCCTGCCGGAACAATCGGGCATGCCACCCTGTCGTTCGGCATGGTAGGTGTCCTTTCTGGTGTAGTGAGTCTCAGCGGCGCGGCTGTGCTCGGCTTCAACTCGCTAGCTTCGTTGACCCCGACGCGCAGCATTCATGGCGCCACTGCTGTGCAGTTTGCAGCTGGTGGTCAGCTTTCTCGCAGCAGGTCGATTGGCGGTAGGTCAAGTGTTGGCTTGGATGCGCTCGGGCAGATGTCCGCATCAATCGCGCTGCGTGGGCGATTCCGAGTCGGAATTCGGATCAGGGGTGATCTGACCGCCAAGGCCGGGCAGAAGTGGCGTGAGCTATGGCTCGCGGTCTATGAGAAGCGGCAGGCGCTGCTCAATGCCATCGACGCCAATAACCTGGAGCTTGCCAAGCAAGCTGGCGTCCTTGCTGGCGCAAATGCCTCAGCGATTGTCCAGACCAATACCCGCGTCGACCTTGTAGATGGACGGGTGACGACCGAGGCGCAGCGGGTCACCGTCCTGACTGGCCGAGTCGGCAATGTCGAGGGGACTCAGACAGCCCAGGGCACAGCGATCAGCAACCTGCAGACGACGCAGACCAGCCAGGGGAACACGCTCACGTCGCATAGCCAGCAGCTGGTGAGCGTGCAGTCGTCCATTACTACGCTCGATGGCAGGGTCACCACCAACGCTAATGCGACCACGGCGCTGGACGCGCGCGTGTCCGTGAACGAGCTTGGCATCACCCAGGCGAAAGCCACCTGGGGCGTATACCTGACCGTCGGCAATGTCATCAGCGGCGTGCAGTCGATCAACAACGGCATCATCAGTGAATTCAACGTTGCCGCCCATGTGTTCCGGATCATGTCGCCTGCCGGAGTCGATGGAACGGAGTACCGGGACGGCTACTTCAGGGTCTGGAAGAGCGGGTTCCAGAAGATCATCGGCAACGGATTCGGGGCAAACGGCGACCTCATGGAGTGGTTCGGCCCGAACATCGGTGTTGCCGCGTGTACGCAGGCCAACTGCATCGAATGCAAGACGACGTCCGGGACGACGATTATCCGCGGCGCGGTGAGCGGTAGCGGCTCCATGGAGATCACGAACACGCTGCTGACGCTGAAGGATGCCGGCGGCGTTGTCCGTTCGCGCTGGGGGATGTGGTGATGGCCGACGCGAAAGCCGAGTTCTATGGCCCGGACGGGCTGCCGATCCTCACCCTGGGCACCCGGGCCTACAAGGTGCTGACCGTATCCGTCGGCACTGCGTCCACGGGCGCGGTGCAGAACGATGTCATCGCCGGGGCCAACAACGTCGTGCCGGTGCTGCAGGGCTCCGGCTCGGCGCAGTACAAGAACCCCGCCGTGACGGTCAACAAGTCGACCAAGCGTGTCGAGTGGAACTATGGCTCGGTCCCGCCGGGTGAGCGTGATCCCTCCATGAAAATGAACGTTGTGGTGTTCTGATGGCGGCCGGGCTCGAGATCATCAACAGCTACGGCAGCCTGCTCATCAGCGCGGACGTGCCGGCGATACAGTTCAAACGGCGCTACTCGGTCACCGTGCCAGCTGGCGCCGGCGCGAACCGCTACGTCGAGTTCTCCGTGACCAACTGCACGGCTCCGGTGCTGTTCGTCCGCCCCCAGGCTGCCGGCGGCGCCGCGCGCTGGTTCATGCTCACCTATCTGCCGGGCGCGGGAACGATCACGGCGCGCGTGTGGGTGATGGGCTCGGGCGGTCTTGGCGGCGGCAGTACGGCTGGCATGGCGTTCGATGTGTACCACTTCGACATGCCTGACGAGTCCGCGGGAGGTTCGTTCGGGATGAAGCTCTACACGGCGGCCGGCGTCTGCGCCTTCAACTCGAACGAGAAGCTGTGCCAGGTCGAAGGTGCGCTGTTCGACGAACCCTACGACGGGGAAATCTACTTTGACAGTGGTGTGATCTTCGAGCCGCCCTGGAAGCAGATCACATTGCCGGCTGGCCGGCTGCCCGCGGTGAACATGCCCGGAGGCTACTACCGCGAGTTCACCGACCAGGCCGCCGGCATCTACCGGACGTATCAGACCGTGGCGAAGATCGAAGGCCAGCAGGTGACCGTGTGGCCGCAGGCCAACATCTTCATCAACGATGGGGCGCCCCAGCCGCCCTACGACATCATCGACCGCTACACCGGATCGCCTGGTTCCATGGTGATCGACGTGACCGGCTACTGAGGATAGAACCCATGAAGCGAATCTTCCTCCTGGCGCTGGCCGCCGGGCTGGTCGGCTGTGCCCAGAGCATCGAGCCGACGCCGCGGCCGGGGCAGGTGTACCAGCTGCCGGCAATCAAATGGCACGTAGTGGACCGCGACGAGCTGCGCCGCGTCTACGCCGATGCGGGCATGCCGCTCGCGGAGGCCGACAAGCTCCACGGCTTCGCGGGCGTGGATGGTGCCGGGCGGCCGGTGATATACACGCTGCCGCCGGCCCGGGTGGATGATGCCGCGACGCTGACGCTCGGGCACGAGCTGCTGCACGTCGCACTCGGCCGCTACCACCCGGAGTAGGGGCACCAGTAGTTTTCCGACCCATCGGCGCGATCTTGTCCTACTGCCGCGGCACGGCCGGTAGGCGCACTATGTACCAGCCAGCACCGGCCGCCGGCTACCGCAGCCTAGGCAGAACCCGCCGGGCCCCCGCAAGGACGCGGGGGCAGCTGGCGCCATTTAGCCGCTGTTGCCGCTATCTCGGCGCATGCGATGACCCATATTCAGGATGCCTGCATGAAAAACCTTGGAAAGGCCCGGTGGGCTGCTCGCCGGGCGGAAGCTTTGGAGCAGCAGGCCCGCGCGCTGGTCAATGACAGGTCCGGTGATTGGCGGGCCATGCGGCAGCGTGAACGAGGCGCCACAAGGCTCCGCACCGAAGCCGCGCGCTTTAGGGCCATGGTCGCGCGCTGGAATCCTGACGATGCAGCGTAGCCTTGCCCTCGTTCAACCCGCCCGCCGTCCGCCTGCAATCGGCGTGACTGTCGCGGACGGCGCTGTCAGCAACTCGTAGAGCTTGTCGAGAGCTGCCCGCTTCTCCGCATCGTAGCGGTGGTGGTTGTAGTGCCGGTTCTGCACGCCACCAAGGCCGTGGGACTGCAATTGCCCTCGCGCCTCGTCGTTCTGTCCTCCGGCTGCAAGCCGCGTCTCTACGGTCCGCCGAATGTCCCCAGGGGTGAATCGTCCTCCGGGCAACTCGTCGGCTTCCAGCATCTCCTCCACGACTTCCTTGATTGCACTACGCAGCACGTCGTAGCCGGCAGGCGCGATCCCTTCGCATACCGTCACGAGGTACGGCCCAAGGCAGGCGCCGCGCATGGTGTCGATGGCATCGAGCGCAGCCGGTAGCAGAGGCACGAAGTGCTCCCTAGGCTGCTTCCTCCGCCCCTTGATGTCCAGAATGCAAACGGTCTCCCGGTCGCGGTCCAGCTGATGGACTTGAAGCCGCCCCATCTGCAAGATGCGCTGCCCTCCACTGAGCAGATGGAACCGGAGTAGCGCGCCACGAGGCCCCGTCCGGTGCTCGATACGCTGCCAGTATGCCCTCAGCTCGGCCAGCGACAGAGCGCGCTTCCTCGCGTTGTTTCCGCCTTCGATTGTCGCCAAGTCGCGGGCAGGGTTCGCGGAAATTCCCAAGGCTCGCAGGTCATCGGACGACGCGGCATCCTGGCGCGCGCGGATCGCGGCGGAGTATGCCGCCCGCAGATACGACCGGATCTTTCCGGCTTCGCGCAGCTTCTTAGCCCGCACCATTCGCGACAGGATAGGAAGGAGGTCGTCCAGCTGCAGAGCGTTGGCTGCCGCCGCCCACAGCTCGGGGAACGGTCCCTTCACGTGGAGCCTGATGGCGTTCTCCACCGATACTGCGCTCTGCTTGCCGTTGTCCTTCAAGTGCTGCACATAGGCATCGAGAAGGGCGCCCAATGTGGCATGCGCCGCCTGCGCGCGCGCGGCCTCAGCGTCGCATTTGGCGCGCTCGGCCGCGGCGTGTTCTTCATCGAGTGCCACGCGAAGGTCGCGATCCCCGGCCTGGTAACGTCTAGATAGCTCGGCGGCCTGCAACCGTGCTTCGGCCAGCGTCAGCCCTGTCCCCAGCGGCATCCTTGGCCTTGTTCCGTCGGGGGCCGTGTAGCGGTAGTAGAACGCCACCTGTCCGCCTTGCAGCTTGCGTGCCTGCAGGCGCCCCGCGCCCTTAGCGGCGGGATCTGCCGCCCATTCGCCTGCCTTCATTGCAGCAATGCTGCGCGTCGTGATCATGCTTCCCATCTGGTGCCCGTCTGGTGCCCGTTTGCTGGTTTCTCGTGGTGGACGGTGATGTACGCCACCAGAGCATCACCCCAATAAAATCAGTGGGATGGCTCACGGGTTGAGACTGTCATCGACGGTGGTAGACGGCAAATCTTTGACTCATAATCCTTTGGTTCCAGGTTCGAATCCTGGTGGGCCCACCACATAAGCCAAGTTGTAGATCACTTGGCGCACTAAACCCCGGGAAAAGCTGGGGTTTTTTGTTCTCCTTCCGTCACTGGACACACTTCGGCGTCACGGATGCTACCCCAAGTTTGGGGGTACGCCCAAGGGTAGGGCAGGGGTTCTCGATCTCCGTACCCCCAAGTCATGTACCCCCAAGTGGTTGTCGAGGCGTCGGCGGCGTCAGCAAGGGAATAGGGCAACCACCCTCCACGCGAGCGGTCTTGCGCCCGATAGCCCGCCCCTCGCCCCAAATCGCCCCCTGCGCTCGGCCACTTCCGGCCACCCCGAGGAGACCGGGCGCCAGCGCAGCGGGGCATCGGCTGGACGGTGAACCAAATGAGGCTGGCTCGGTAACGCTCGCGCGTCGTTTCGGCCGCTGATTACTGCGCTTCTACACGCTCTATCAGCTGAAGGTGGTGCTTTCGGCACCATCCCTCGACGAGGCGCGCGTCTTGGTAATCGTAATACCTGACGCGAAGCCAGCGCCCTCGCTGGCCCGTGACCGTGACGATCTGATTTGCGTGAGTCTGCGCGATTTCTGCGCCTTCGGGCTTCGCGCGAACTCGCAGGATGTCGACAATGACGGCGTACTGAGAGGCGGAAGGGCCATGGCGGCCCGGTTTCAGTTCCTCGATGGCTGTAGTGAGCTCGGCTAGTCTTGCGTCCGTTACTCGGGCATGTGCCTCGATGCGCGCTTCAATCCGAGAATCGCCAGCTGCGATCGCATCGGAAAGGCGTTTCTCCATCGCTTCCGAATCGCGCAATTGATACCAGAACATCAAGATGGCCATGATTGCGCTAGCGAGTGCAAGCCACTGCTCCCAAGTTAGCCCACCGTTGCCTTCGGCTTCGGCAGCACGCACGTCCGCGAGCACTACGCTTAGTTCGACAAGCTGTTCGTCAAGCTCTTCGGACGAAAGCTCGATGCTAGGCGCCTGATCGAGCGTGTAGGCTGACAGCCACTCTGCAACCGAGGTGGCCGAGGAGAGCTTAATGACCTCGCCGATTTGCGAATGGTGAGGTAACAACAACTTGCGCACTGACTCGTAAGGGGCGCGCATATCACCTACGAGTCGTGCCACCGTGGCTGCGCGATCGGTGTACGTCCTGAGGACCTCGCCAAACGTGAGCGACGGCTTCATCGAATCGACTATCGACTGCATCTGGCTGAACTGTCTAGCGAAGCTATCGCCGATGCGCGAGAGTGCGCCGAAATGCTCCTGCTGCTCATCGATCAGCCGTTGGATTGCGGAGCCGGGCATCGCAAAGTCACGCAATCGTTGACTACCTTCCAGTGCGGCCATAATGCCGTTCTGCTGAGATACCATGTCTTGGACGTGGCGCATGGAACCGAATTGATTCAGGAGGCGCTTGAGTTCAGTGTCATCCATATCGTGCACCCTATAGAATTAGCTCCGCTTCGGCTTGAATTGTTAGGTCCGTCACGGCTAACCAGAACTGAGATCGAGCTGAGTCGCAGGCGTGATCGGAGAGGCAAGCGGACGTTCACTTGGTTTCCGGCCCGTGCTGTGGAAGCGCATCCATGCGAACGCATAGTTCGTCGATCAACGCCGCAAACGCCCTCATGGCAGTCAGCGCCTTGTGATACTCGGCAAGGTTGGCTGCGCGAGTGGCATCGAGATGCAGGGGTTCCATGGCTTGCGCCACGTACTGCACCCCCTTCCGGGTCGGGTGCTCCACGGGCAAATACGTGCCGTCCGGTTGTGCTGACATTTCTTGCCAAGGAACAATCGAACGGATTGCGCGAACGACTTGGCCGATCATGAGCCGAGGCGCAAATGAGTGGACAGACAGGTCGCGAAAATTGCGGGTGACATTCCGATAGTCACGGCCATCTATCGCGCTAAGAGCATCCCTGAACGCACCGAAATTCGCCCAATGTTTGCCAAGCCGGTTGAGCTGCTTTCGTCGATCCGAACGTCGGAGGGTCTGCCCGGGTTTCAGACGGTCTTGGTCCAGCCGATCTGGCTCATCTGGGGATACACGGCAGTTGGCCTGATGTAGGAGTGTCTCGGCAGCCACCGTCAGCCGGTCAGCGATACTGCTGGGTTGAAGCATGCAGAAGAATGCCACCGGTTCGACAAAATGACTGAGAACCTCCCATTTGTCGTCTTCGACCTCATAGGAGTCGACAACTAGGTTCCACGCGCCCCACGCGTGCAGGTGCATGCACTAAGAATTCACCGAGTTGATGGTTTCCTGTATCTCACCAGCTGCACCCCACCACCAAGCAAAAGTGCCGCGCGCAGCTTGGACACGCTCCAATGTGCCGTAGTCCGCCAAACCGGGAAATTTCGCCCGACTGGCGAGAAGGTTATCGTGGAAGCGTACGTGGGCTTCAGTTGTCAGCGTACGCCACCTTTCCCAACCGCCATCATCGGCAGCATCTACCGAGGCACGTCCATCCGCAGTGACCGATGGCTCGGTTGTCTGCTTTCTCACGTCAAGCCTCCATTAGAACAAACACTTCTGCACTTCTTCCTTCGACTATCCGAAGGTGTTTGCAGCCGGCGAAGTACCAGCGCCCCGCCCTCGGCCACATCCGGCCGTCCAGAGGTGGCGGCGCTCCAGCGAGGAGCACTCGGCACATGGGCTACTAAGGATAGAGGCGGCCTCGGGCACTCGCCTTGGCATAGGCAAGCTTGCCCAGCCCCTTCTCCTTGTCTGCACCGTGAGCAGCGAAGTCCACGAGGACATGCGCATCGTTATCGGGGATGGGATCGAAGTAGCAGACAAGGCCCATTGTCTTGAACTCGTTGATGCTTACTCCCCACGAGCCGCCAGCCTGAGTCAGCGCCTTCAGCTTCAAGTAGCGTTCGTAGGCTTCCTTCGGCGAAATGATCGAGTCACGGTCGGCGGAAAGCAGGCCGTTGTCCGCTGCTGTCGGCGTGAAAGCACCCGACCACAGCCGCCCCTCCTGCATCATGTTTGGGTGTACCTGCCGCATCAGAAGTTCCTCTGATGCGGCGAGTTTATTGTCCACAGCTACCGGCATCACCGTTCCCCGTGTCGGTGGTTATTGCATCCCAGAAAGTGCTGAAACGAGCAGTTAGGTCAACCGCATCGGCTGCCAGCTCGTCCCGCAATTCCTGCATTGATTCGGTATTGATCGCGTGGAGTTCAATGCTCGCCCCCTCGGGCGCGATGTTTGCGCTGGCTTCCCATGCACCCATCGTCCACTCGGCGGCGACGCCGCCTTCAGGGAGCGGATACAGATAGGGCGCGTGCGCGCCGACTTCCAGCACGGCGAGCCTTACAAAGTTGCGCATCGCTTCAACCGCAGCCTGTGAGGGGGCAGGGTTGCCCGGCGCATACCAACTTTCTTGGGCCAGCGCGATTTCATCTAGGCGCTCATCGAAAGGCTGACGTGGCTCATCGTCGTTATAGACGATGCTCACGTCTAGCAGGCGGCGCAATCGCTCGGAACGATCATAGAGGCCAGTACCAATGAGGCGCACTCGCTGGGTCGGTCGCGTGTACGCCTTCTGAAACTCAAACTCAGACAACGGGCGGAAGTCGAAAGGTGAGCCTGTTTCGTCAAGAACGTGGATGGTGCCCGTGTTTGCGACACCGCCATTTAGCGTGAATACTGCATTGACGGCGTTCTCGTAGGTCTTTTCGCGCGACAACACGATTCGCTTGCGAATGAACGTGTCGTAGCGAACGGGGTTCGGCGTGTCGTAGCCAAGTTCAATGTACTCGTCGGGCTGAAGGCTCTGGCCAAAAGGATTAAAGCGACCGGCAAGCTCAGTCGGGAAGTCGTCCGGTATCTCGCCAGTGGTTTGCACTCGGCGAATGAGGTCATCCACATACGTCTTGGCCTCCTCGAATTCCTCGTAGGCGGGGAAGCCTAGATCGCCCTGCGGAGCTGGCTGGCGCGGCGGGAGTCGAACACCCACGGCCACGGCGCTATGGCCGCCTTCAACGCGCACCAGTCCGATCTGAAACGAGTCCTCAAATCCCTTTGGCACGCGAACCCGGTTGTTGTGCCGCCGCTTGAATAGCATCTTCGCGACTTCAACAAGCAGGCTGCGGTATGCGGCTAGATCAGGCAGCACATCAAAGGGGATGGCGTGCGAATCGAAGCGCCCGCCCGCGAAGCGAGCGCACAAGAACGTCCCGTAGTCGGGCTGTGCCTGATCGTCGTCGTGCGTGGGCTGGTCAGTCACGGCATCCCCTCAGTTGCCGGGTTGGTCATCCGGTCCATATAGCAGATGAATCAAGGCTTGTCTCATGTCGGCGTGACTACGCCGTGCGGCGCCAGCATTGATCGCCTGTGTCGCGCTCATTGCGACAGCACATGGCGCAGGTAGTTCAGCAGCGCGCTCCGGGGTGTTCGCGCCACTCAGGGATAGCGGAATCACTGCGCAGCCACCCGGCCACCGACCCAAGGCGTGAGGGGCTTGGGCGGCAGTTCTCAGATGCCTCAATAGTGCCCTCAGCCTGCGACTCCGCTTGGACCTTGCTCTTTTCACGCCACCGCACGTTCCCGAATCTGTGTCAGCACCCCGACAAGCCGGCTCACCGTGGCCGGAGGAAAGACCCCCAGTGGTCCTTGGGAGCTCACGTCGGTGAATGGAGACTGGAACAATCGGTCTGGTTCCACCACGCCGGTCTGAGTCAGTTCCTGCACGACGAGGTTGATAAATTCGATCTGATTTGGCGTAGCCGTGGTGCCGCTGATGAACTCGCTGAAGGCTTGCATGGCAGCCTCTTGGTCCAAGCCGACCAAGGAACGCACGAAGAGGCCCAGTCCATGGCATTGCTCCTTGGCCTCAGTGATGAGCGCAGGGGTGCCGCCAGCCGCCAGCAGCATCTTCTCCAGCTCGTCCAAGTCGGTTGCCGTGAGCGGCTGGTTGCGTCGGAGACGTTGCAGTGACAGGTGCGACTCGTGGGCCTTCAGGAAGGCGCGGGCCTTGTCCTTGAACTTGCTCATGTTCAGGCCGGAAGTCACCTGTGGCAGGTCGATGACGGAGGTCTCACCCAGCTCATCCTGAAAATCGGTGTAGACGACCTTCTTCTGCCCCTTGGGAATGAGCTTGATGAGCGCACGAAGACGCCTGCGCACCGTTTCCATCATGGGTACGGTGACGCCCTCCCACCATTCGTCGCTGGTCAGGGCCTGAATCAGTACCGCCTCGGCCTTGATGGCCGGGATGGCCATCTGCCCCTCCAGTTCGATGGCGATGCGTTGAATCCTCTCCCGCAGCGATGTGAACTCGGGCTTGGCCTGCAGGATGGCCAACTGGGCGCGCAGCACAAGCATGTCGAAGCGCTTGGCTTCTTCATCGTCATCGGTGAGGGTCGAGGGCAGGTCCGCCAGCTTGGTATTCAGCTCCTCAACCTCGTCGGCGCCGAGCTGAGTCCACACCTCGGCACTGGCGAACTTCTCGACGTAGCGGCGCTGCGGTCGCACGACGAAGTTGTCCACGTTCATCGCCAAGACCCTGTCGTGCAGCATCTTGGCGATGTCGGTGCGCAGTTGCCCCTCGGTCAGGTGGTCGCCATAGGGTGGCGGGTCACTCTCGCCTACACGCGCGGCCTGCTTGAGTCTCCCGTCGAGTTCAAGAACGACCTGCAGCCGCGCTTTGAACAGCCGCGTGGACAGCGACTCGGTTGTCGAGCCTTCAGAGAAGTCCGGGTTCTGGCTGAAAAATTCGAGGTTGCCGCAGAAGTCGAAGATGTAGAAATCCTGCTTGTGCTCGCCGGGGCCGAACAGGTCTTCGCATAGACGGGTGCCTCGCCCGACCATCTGCCAGAACTTGGTCTTCGAACGGACGATCTTGAAGAAGACCAGATTGACCACTTCCGGCACATCAATCCCGGTGTCCAGCATGTCGACCGAGATGGCGATGTGCGGCATCTTGTCCTTCTTCGAGAAGTCGTCGATGAGGCTCTGGGCGTACTCGGTCTTGTAGGTCACCACGCGGGCGAAGTGGCCCTTGTACTGCGGATAGTTGGTGTTGAAGCGTTCAGCGATGAAGTCGGCGTGGTCGTTGTTCTTCGCGAAGATGATGGTCTTGCCAAGCCGGTCACCGCCAGCCACCTTGTGGCCCTTGGTCATCAGCAGTTCGAGCACCTTGTCTACGGTGTCGGTGTTGAACAGCCATTGGTTCAGCTCGGCAGGGTCCACCTCGTCGGGAATCGTGCCCTCCTCGTTCCAGTCGAGCGCATCCCACTGCTCCTTCTCCTCATCGGTCAGGTCGTTGTATTTGATGCCTTCGCGCTGGAACTTCAGTGGCACTGAAATCGGCACGGGCCTGACCAAGTGCTTATCGGCAATGGCCTGCTCCAAGGTGTAGGCGTCGGTCGGCACGCCGGTTTCAAGGTCGAACAGGCCATAGGTGTTCTTGTCGATCTCGTCCTTGGGAGTGGCGGTCAGGCCCACCAGCAGGCTGTCGAAGTAGTCGAAGATGGCCCTGTACTTCTGGTAGACCGAGCGGTGCGCCTCGTCGATGACGATGAGGTCGAAGTGACCCACCCCGAAGCGCCGTTGGCCATCTTGGGCTTCGCCGATGAGGCCCATCATCGTGGGGTAGGTCGAAACGAAGACCCGGCCCTCGGTGTTCTTGTCGGTGACCAAGTTGACCGGCGCTGCGTCCGGCAGATGCTTCTTGAAGGCCGTGACGGCCTGATTGACAAGAGCTACGCGGTCGGCAAGAAACAGCACGCGCTTCGTCCAGTTGCTGCGCATGAGCACGTCGACCAAGGCGATGACCGTACGCGTCTTGCCGGAACCGGTCGCCATTACCAGCAAGGACTTGCGCTGGTTGTCCACCTCAAGAGTTTCGCCGACGCGACGGACGGCGCGGGTCTGGTAGTAGCGCTCGACGATGGCTGGGTCGATGACAGCCTCGGCCAGTTTCTTGCGGCTGCTGCGGCGCTGAATCAACAGCTCCAGTTCGTCCTTCTTGTAGAAGCCCTGCACGGCCCGTGGCGGGTAGGAATGGTCGTCCCATATCCAGTGCTCATACCCGTTGGAGTAGAAGATGATGGGCCGCTGGCCGTACATCTTCTCCAAGCAGTCGGCATACAGCTTGGCCTGCTGCTGCCCGACCTTGGGGCTGCGGGTGGTGCGCTTGGCCTCCACCAGCATCAGAGGTTTGCCGTCGTCGCCCCAGAACACGTAGTCCACATAGCCCGTGTTCTCGGCATTGGGCATGCCGGTCACTTCGACTTCGAAGTTCTTGGCTGGGTTGAGGTTCCAGCCGGCTTCGCGGAGCAGCAGGTCAATGTAGGACTTGCGGGTTTCGGCCTCGGAATAGTCGTGCGTGTCCGGTTCGGCGGCGTTCGCCTGCTTGGCTGCGGCCACCTCGGCGCGCAGTTGCTGTAATTCGGCATCCAGCGTCGCCTTCTCGTTGCGAAGTGTCGCCAGCGCCTCATTGCGCTCAGCCAGCTCGTCGGCCAGCTTCTGTAGTTGCGGCTGGGTCAGTGCAGATGCTGCAGCGGCCTTGGGAATCTGCGCCGGGGAAAAGCTCAGGCTGGGGTCTGGTCTGGCGGTGCGACCGTAGTGGCGAGCCAGCCAGAAGCAGAAGTGAAACAGCTCGCGGGTCGCCGAGAGTGCATCGCTCTCCAGCACCTTCTTCTGGCTATGCACCGCCATATTGCCAAGGTCTTTGATGAGCTTGGCCTTGGTGAACAGCGCTTCGCCCACCTGCTGGCGGAAGCTGGGTTCGAAGATGAAGGCGCTCAGGTTGTCTTGGTACGGCACCTTGAACGCTTTGTCATGGGCGTAGAGCCATGCGACCCCAAGCTCCAAGCTCCTGCGGGCATAGAAGCAGGCGGTACGCGGGTCGTTGTAGACCGCCTGCTCGGCCCTGTGCGCGGCCTCGTGCAGAAAACCCCACTCGGCACGCAGAAAGCTGAAGTTGCTCATTGTTGTGCCCCCCTGCCTGCCTAGCCTATCGCGGCCGGTTCAATGTGTCTGGAATGAAGCCTTCGTTGGAGAGCGCCCGGATTACACCGCGAATCAAGAAGTTGTTGGCGAAGCCCACCGTGTACTGCCGCGCACCCTCGCGAATGGGGGCCAACATGCCCCGCTCCACCAGCTTGCCGATCTGGTAGGTCCGCTGGCGCTCGGTCAACTCGGGCATAGCACCCTTCAAGTCGCTGGCCTTGGCGATGCCCTGTCGCGCCGTTTCCAGCAGGACGCGCTCTTCCATCGGGGTGACCAGCTCGCGCTCGCGGGCATAACGCAGCGCCGGGGTCAGAATGCGCTCGATGAGGTAGGTCGCATCGGTCAGTTGGTCTACCTTGCGTAGCTCGTCCAGCATGCCGCTGAGCACGTACACGCACCATGCCTCGCGTCCTTCCGGCGTGCCGGTGTCTGCCTTGCCCAGCATGGCGTAGTACTGGTCCCGGTCGTTGCAGAACACGGCGGTGGGGTTGAGCACTCGGCCACCTGCCTTCACGTTGAAGCCGTACTTGATGAGCAGCGTGTAGGTAAGCAGGCGCACGGCCCGGCCATTGCCATTGCCAAAGGGGTGAACCCACGCGAAGCGATGGTGGGCCAAGGCCACCTTGATGAGGTCGTACTTCGCCGGGTCCGGCCGGTTGATGAACTGGACCAGCTCCGCCATGTACTGCGGCACGGTCACCGCCTCGGGCGGCAGATGCTCGGACTGAGAAATCTTGACCGACCCCTGCCGATAGGCGCCGGGGGTGGCGTCCCCTTCCCGTTCCAGCCCTTGCACCGTCATGGCGTGCAGCTCACGGATGAAGTGCTCCGTGACATCCTGACCCGGCTCGAAGTGCTCTTCGATGAAGCTCATGGCCTCCTCGATGTTGGCCATCTCGCGCAGTTGGTCGCTCAGCTTGGCGGGCTTGGCCTCCAGCCGGCTTTCCACGTAGTCGGCCAGCGTGGTGTGATTGCCCTCGATGCGAGCCGATCCCAAGCTCTCCAGCATGTGGAAGATGTGCTTGAGCTGGAAGAAGACCGGCGCCGGGGTGCTGCCCCCCAATCGCAGGCGACGCAGGTGCTCAAGCTCCGTCACCACATCGACCAGCGGGGAGTCGAACGCGGGGTTCAGCAGGCAGAGGTCGTGATGATGGAAGGCTGGCATGTCCGTGTACCCAACGGGAGCTCAGGCAGTCTGACACATCTGCAAACGGATGGTGGGACATCCGCAAGAATATGAATTTATTTCAAATAAAAACAATAACTTAACAGGTTCAAAGTCGGCGAGCTTGTCGATTCGAGTTCTTCAATATCTGCAAAAGCAATGCTGCAGCAACTACAAGCTACGGGGCGGCTCCATGGCCCGGCTCGGGCGCCACCAGAGACACAAGGTTGGTCTCCAGCGCGGCCGTCAGGTAGGGCGAGTAGCCCAGTAGCAGGATGGACAGCGAAGCCAAGTCGCGGGTCTCCATGCAGCGAAGCTGTCCGGCTGGGTTGCCGGCATGCCGAATGCCCGGATAGTCGGAGGCAAAGCCGTACAGGCGCTTCAGCGACTCTTTGATGGTCGCGTGCGGCCAAGTCGTCAGTTGATTGCACATCTCCCCAAGCGTCCGGCCGCCTGCGCCTCCGGCCACCGAGGCAATCGCCTCCAGCAACATGAACTGCTTGTTGATGCAGGTCTTGATGCGCGCTTCCGTGGCGCCGAACCGCAGGTCTCGCACGGCCTCTTCATGGGCGTGGTACAGCGCAGCGAGGTGCGCGTCGGTGCTGGCCAGTCGCTTCAGGGCGCTGGCCACATCGGCGAACATGCCGGGCAAAGTGGGGCTGAGCGCGCAAGGGCGCCGTAGCGAATAGCCGAGGCTGTATTTCTCGATGAACTCGGTCAGCAAACCGAAGTAGCGATTGGCGAGTTCGTCCCCTTGTAGGTCATCCAACACGCTGTGAGCGGCTTCAAAGAAGCGAACCAATGCTTTTTCGCTAGCGAACTGGGTGCCGCCTGAATCGATGAGCGCCTGACGGCTTTGCATCGGGTCGTCGATGATGTCGGCAAGGTCTTCAATACTTGGCGCCTCAGCAAGGGCGTTCGCAAGCTCTCGATACAGGTCGCAATACACATCTGAGGGTACATCCTCTGCCTCTGTCAGTGGGCGCCAAATGGTCTCCCACGTTTCAGACCAAACCCCAATGAACTCGCCACGCATCTAGAGAGCTCCTTGAAAAGCGCGGTCTTGAAGTGCATCGAACAGGGTTGATTCAACCTCCTGTGCCACACGCAACCTTTCACCAAGCTTCGTAACAGAGCGCGATCGACGTGCAAACTCTTGTTGTAGCTCAAGTGGTGGCACCGGAATCGATACCTTCTCAAAACTGGATTTCTTCAGAATGGGAAGTGTGGTTGAGGCTCCCCATGCAATGATGGTTGGCTTGAAGAATCGAAGAGCTGCCAGCCCATATTGGTCATCCATCGCGTCAGAAAACCACTCCACGGCATTCAATTGTTGGTTGAATGAGCTGCGAACAGTGGCTAGCCCCATCTTTCCAATGGTTGCCCCAATGCAGCAGACTAGTGATGCCCCGGCTCTCACGGTCCCCGCTTTCTGTGCACCAGCTTCAGTGACTTTTCGCTTTACTACTTGATTGCTTTCAAGGTCGCCCGGAGTGACAAAGGGAATGTCACCTCCAAACATTCCATCCAGAGCGCTTGGCGGGGTGCCACCAGTTGATACTTTTCCAAGCTCTTTTAGGGTACGGGTAGGCCAGCTTCTAGGGTTTTTTGCAGGGTCCCCAAACAGGTCCACAAAAATTGACTGCGTGAGGCGGTCGAGTTGAGCCAAGACCTCTCGGCGCCTTGTGCGCAGAGTGTCAGTCTTATCGAGGATGGCGGCGATGCGGTGTTGTTCGGGAAGTGGCGGGAGTGGAACCTTGAATTTCCAGAACTCACTCATCACCATTCGCGGCATCTTGGCGCCAGCCACAACCGCATTTGCAAAGCTCAGGAATTCCGATGATCGAAGGAAATACGCCAAGTACGATGGTAGTACTCTTTCCGCGTCACACTTGAGCGGGACCAGTTCGGTCGTAGCATAGCCATCCCTGTCTGCCACCACGACCTTGTTGAGGTATGGACGGAGCTTTGAGTACAGCACGGTTCCGGCCTCGAAAGGATAAGTGGATGGACCAAGCGCTTTGGGCGACACCATCACCCTCGCCAAAATTCGTCCCGAATCCGATTCAATCTGGTCAAGATTCAGGTTCCAAACTTCAGTGACATCTGGGTTGGCCCGCTTGGGGCGCTCACCCACAACTAGGTCCGCGATTGGAATTCGATGGAAGTCACTCACCTCAACATCCCCTCAAGCTCAATCATGCCCTCCTGAATTTCGCCTTCGAGTTGCTTCAGCTTGGCGAGAATGTCCAGCGGATGCTCGTGCTCGGCCGTTTCATGCACCACTTCCTTGTAACGGTTGATGGAGAGGTCATAGCCCTCCTGCGCAATGTCAGCCTTCGGTACACAGAAGCTTTGTGCGGTGCGCGAGCGTTCACGTTCGCTGTCATCACGCTGTGCCCAGCGGGCGAGCGCATCGGGCAAGTTGTTCTTGGCATGTTCGGCCTCGCTCAAAGGCTGGGCTGGGTTGGGGCCGAGCTTGTCCTCATCCAGTAGCGGCTGGCGCTTGTCGTCGAGGCTCCAGCCATCGGCCAGCATGTCGTAGAACCACACATGGTCGGTGCCACCCGAGTTGGTCTTGGTAAACAGCAGGATGGCAGTGGAGACGCCGGCGTAAGGCTTGAAGGCGCCGGCCGGCAGCGAAATCACGCCGTCCAGCTTCTGTTCTTCCACCAGCATCTGCCGTAGCGCCTTGTGAGCCTTGGAAGAGCCAAACAGCACGCCATCCGGCACGATGACTGCCGCGCGGCCACCGGGCTTGAGCAGTCGCAGGAACAAGGCCAAGAACAGCAGTTCGGTCTTCTTGGTCTTGACGATGGCCAGCAGGTCCTTGGCGGTGTTCTCGTAGTCGAGACTGCCGGCAAAAGGCGGGTTGGCGAGGACGAGGCTGTAACGCTCTTCGTCGCCAGCATGGTCTTGCGCCAGCGAGTCCTTGTAGCGAATGTCAGGGTTATCGACCCCATGCAGCGCCATGTTCATCGAGCCGATGCGCAGCATGGTGTTGTCGAAGTCGTAGCCGTGGAACATGCCGTGGTGGAAATGTTGACGGGCGACTGGATCGTTGAACAGGTTGGGATACTGCTCGCGCAGGTATTCGCCCGCCGCCACGAGGAAGCCACAGGTGCCACTGGCCGGGTCGCAGATGGTGTCCTTGGGGGTGGGCTGGGTCATCGCCACCATCAACTTGATGATGTGGCGGGGCGTGCGGAACTGGCCGTTCTGGCCGGCTGAGGCAATCTTGCCCAGCATGTACTCGTACAGGTCGCCCTTGGTGTCGCGGTCTTCCATCGGCAGGTGGTCGAGCATGTCCACCACCTTGGCCAGCAAGCCGGCCGTGGGAATGGTGTAACGGGCATCCTTCATGTGCAGGCCATAGGTCGAACCATCGCCGCCCATGCCGCGCAGGAAAGGAAACACATGCTCGCCGACCACCGTGTGCATCTCGGCCGGGGCGAAGTGCTTGAAGCGCGACCAGCGCAGGTCGTCGTAGGGGCGCCCCTTGGGGTCTTCGCCCTCGGGGAAGATGCGCTTGGCGATGGGCTTGTCAAGCACCAGCGCCTTGGATTCCTCCAGCGTGTGGGCGTCGTCCAGACGACGGATGAACAGCAGGTAGGTGATTTGTTCCAGCACCTCCATGGGGTTGGAGATACCACCTGCCCAGAAGGCGTCCCAGATGGCGTTGACTTTGTTGCGGATGTCGCCGGTCAGCATGAAGAATCCCCTCGTACAAGCCTGATATTGAAGCACAGCCAACGTTTACGCGCGTAATGCGACGGCCCCGGCTCACGGCCGCTTCGGTTCTCGAATTCATGCCTCGATTGATACCTGCAGGATATTTCAATGCCGGGTGAAGGCAGCCACCATCAGGGCTGGCAATTGCGAGGAAGCACCCGATGAGCAAGCCCCCCATCATCTCGGCCATCAGCTACGAGGGGTTGACCGCCGTCACCGCCGATGGCAAGCCGGCCCGATTCGCGCTGCTCGATGAGGACGGGAACGTGATAGCGGCCGGAAAAGAGATAGCTGACGCCGCGTGGCAAGCGTCAGTGAATGCCTACCGTCAGTTCCTCATGGGCCAAGGCCATCTGCGCATCCTCACCAAGCCGGACGGATTGGCGCTGTCGGTGGCCAACGGGTAGCTCACGACGACATCGAATCAGATTAGGATGTGCTATCCGGCGGTGAGGCGAATCCCCATCCTCACCTTTGCGCTGGCAATGTCCATCGTCGTGCCAGCGCCGGACACTCGTTCGTCAGTCCAAGCTCTACGTCCGGCGATGCGGCGAGATTTGTCATCCGCACCTTCAAGCCGTCAGTGTCCAACCTCGTGACGGCGCCGGGCTCCCGCCACGTGTGCCGGTGACAGCTCAGCGCGTTGGAAGGTCTGTGCAGAAAAGTCCGAACGGGCCTAGATCGACTAGTTGAGCAGGCCGCGACCGGCCAACTTCCAGAATCGACGGTACAGCTCCGCGTGGCGGATGCAGAGGCGGCACCACGTCCCGATGTCCATATCTGCGGGGCGATCAACCTTCCCCGGCCAGCCGCCGAGCTTGGCGCGGATGCGAGCCATGGCGGATGCGGTTCGTTGCATGGCGCTCTCCCGCTGGCAGGCGTACACACCCGGCACGGGCGAAGCGGTGCGGTGAACGAAGCCCATCCCCGGCCAGCGGTAGAGCTTGCGCGCGCGCTGCCCGGTGGCAGGGCAGGTGAAGAACCACAGGCGACCGCCGAAGTGCGCCGGGATGCTCGTCAGCTCGATGGCCTCTACCGTCGGGCGCAGCTCATCGTGGAAGTCGCTTTCCAGCGTCACCGTGCCGGTTTCCTTGCCGATGGTGGCCCTGAAGGTCACATCCCCAATGACGAGGCCGCCCATGCTGTACTGAAGCCGCCCAGCGCGCGAGGCAGGGCCATGCCTCGCGATAGCCTTCTCGGTCAATCCCCAGCCTCGAAGGTCGAGAGCGGTGATGGGGAACGCCGGCGTGCTGTTGAGCAGGGGCCGGCTTCCTTGTCCGCGACGTGCTGACCTCACGAAGCACTCACCTGCTTCCAGTCCTGCCGGTCCCCCATCGTCTGGAACACCTCTGCGAGGGTCAGGTCGGGATGGAGGCTCCGGGCCAAGCTCACCACTGCTGACGGAGTGAGCCGGCGAGCGGACGCGGCCAGCTTGGTGGCGAGGTTGCCGGCGCGCTTCACCATGTCGGGGCGGTCGCGGAACAGGCTGGTGGCTTCGGTGGCGGTCAGGGCGGTGATGGTCGGGGTGGTGGTCATGTGCGTTTCCTTGTGGGTGTGTTTGAGGTGTGGGGTGGTCATGCGGCCAGTTTTTCTGGCGTGGCGGGGTTGGCGAGTTTGAGTTTCTTGACTGCCGAGGCGAGGCGGCCACTGGTGCGGACGGCCTTTCGTGCCTCTCGGATTGCTGTGTCGTGGTCGGCGATGAACTTGCGCATGAACTGGACGGCGCCGAACTCACCTGCCACGGCGGCGGCCTCGCGGATGCGGGCGTCGGCCTTCTCCGGCGTGATGCCGCCCACGATGAGCAGCTCTCGGAACTCGGCAGCCGTGGTCTGCGGGCGTTTGAAGTACCCGGCCACGGTCAGCGGGATGACGTTGCTGCCGTGCGTGAACACCGGGCATGCGGTCTTGGCTTCGGCGATGTGGGCCAATTCGGACTCGACCACCACAAGCTCGTCCTTCCCGCCGCCTCGCGCCGCAGAAACACCCTGCCCATGGCAGAGATTCTTAGAGGGTGCCGGCTGGCGGCACGTTTCAGATGGCTGAACAGGCTCCCTTGTGCCGTGTGGCGGCACGTTCACCGCTTCGATGGGGACTGAACGTGTCATGTGGCGGCACGTTTCGGGATTAACGTGCCGTGTGGCGGCACCGCGTTTTTTTGACCCGGAAGTAATGGCCTCGTCCGCCACGGCGAGTTTCTTTGCCAGCGAGGGGAGGTCTGCAATCGACTTCACCCACGGCTTGCTCGGGCGCGAGCCGATGGTGATGCCGGGGTCGTAGCTGCCGACCTTCGGCAGCGGCGGGTCGATGTTGCGCCATGCCAGTGCGCAGTAGCCCGCATGGCGGTTGCCGCCCTTTCGGGTCATCACGATGAAGCCGGCCTCGGCCAGCGTGTCCTTCGACTCGTAGAACTTGGTGCGCTTCCACCCACGCGGCTCGAAAATCTGGTCGTAGGCGAGACACAGGCTGCCGTTGTTGCCGGCACCGATGGGGCGGTACTGCGTGGAAATTTCGGTGAGCAGATGCCGGGCGTGAATCGGCAGGCGGAGGTAGGCGGGCGAGTTCATGACTTCTTCGGGGATGAGCGCCATCCCCGGACGGCTCTTGGCCTCGGATGAGCGCCCTTTCAGGCGCCCCCGTTTTCGTTCGAGTTTGGTCACGGCAGCACTCCCTTGAGGCGCGCATCGGCCAGCACGTCACCCCGCTGGTCGGCGGGGATGTAGTAGATGGCGATGCGGGTGGCACGGCCAGCGGCGTCGCGGACGGTCTGGCGGTCGACCTCGATGGGGAAGCCGCCCTCCTTCAGCGCCAGCACGACGGCGGCGGCGCGGTAGGTGCGGGCACCGTCCAGAACATCCAGATGGGAGAGCCGGCGACCGCCCAACAGCAGGGCCAGCATTGCGTACCTCTTGGACCTCCGGCGCGGCCAGCGGTACCCTGCCGACACGTCATTGTTGTTGCCGCTGTCCTCGCCCCGGTTGCCCCCGGGGCGTTTGCGTTCATGGTTACCATTCATTACTTGAGCCTCCCTGCGGCGTTACGGCACATCTCCGTGATCGAGCGACGGAGGATGGTCATCAACTTCAGGAAGGGGCACGAGGCGTGCGGCGGTTCATCGGGGTGCCGGGGCGAGGAGTTGTTCATGCCGCCACTCCCATGTCGGCCGTACCGCTGGCGATGAAGGTTTCAACGTCGGAGCGGCGGTAGCGCACGGCTCGCTTGCCGAGCTTCACGTAGACCGGGCCGATGCGGAGCGAGCGCCAGTTGCGCAGGGTGCCGGGGGCAACGCCCAGCGTGGCGGCGACCTCCTTCTCGTCGAGGAGGTCGCTGGGTGCGATGGCGCGTTCGTAGCTAGGAGCGGCAGGGGTTGCCGCGACGAGGGGTTTGGCATTCTGGGTCATAGATGTCTCCTCGCCGATCCATTCGGCGGGTGACACCCAAGATGTCCCACGTTTTCCCCTTGCCCTTGCGTGATTTTCCGACTTTTGAAGGGGCGGTCAGTTCCACCCCGTTACATCAGCCGATAGTCGGGGCGGCCTTGGTTACGCGCGCTTGCGGCCAATCGGGATGACATTGGAGCCATTGCGCAGGCTGTCGAGATAGTCGGCCCAGCCCTGCATCATCTTCCGGCGCTCGGGCAGGTGCTTCGTGCGGTTGTAGGCTCGCCCGTTGGGGTCACGCACCGCATGGGCCAATTGGTGCTCGATGTAGTCGGGACGGAAGCCCAGTACCTCGTCCAGCACCGTGCGGGCCATCGCCCGGAAGCCGTGGCCGGTCATGGTGTCGGAGGTGAAGCCCATGTAGCGGAGGGCAGCGTTGATCGTGTTCTCGCTCATGGGGCGGCCTTTGCCGCGCACGCTGGGGAACACGTACTCGCCCCTGCCGGTCAGCAGGTGCAGCTCCGTCAGGATTTCGACCGCTTGCGTACTCAGCGGGACGATATGCGGCGTGCCGGTCTTGGTGACCGTGTAGCGCCATTCCGCCGCGTCCAAGTCGATTCCAGACCATTTGGCTGTCCGCAGCTCGCCGGGGCGGACGAATACCAGCGGGGCGAGCTTCAGCGCTGCCTCGACAACCGGCGTGCCTTGGTAGCGATACAGCGCACGCAGCAGCGGGCCAATCTCCTCCGGGTCCGTGATGCTGGCAAAGTGTCGAGCCTTCGGGGTTGCCAGCGCGCCAATCAAGTCTGCAGCCGCGTCGCGCTCGGCCCGCCCCGTGGCAATCCCGTAGCGGAACACCTGTGAGGACAGCGAGCGGGCACGATGGGCCGTCTCGATCTTGCCGGCGGCTTCAGGCTTGCGCAGGCCGGCCAGCAGCATCGGAGCCGTGACCTCGGTGATGGGGGTGTCGCCGATGTAGGGCGACAGGTAGGTCCGATACATGCTGCGCGCGCGCTTCACAGTCCCATAAGTGGCCTCGCCTGCAAGCTTGATGAGGAACTCGTCGGCCACGGCGCCGAAAGTATTGGCGGCACGGTCGGCCCTCGCCATCTTCTCCGCCTGCCGCTTGATGCCGGGGTCAATACCGTCGTCCAGCAGCTTCCGGGCTTCGTCGCGGCGGTCGCGGGCTTCACGGAGGGAGACAAGGGGGAAGCCGCCCAGCGAGAGCAGGTTCTCGGTCTTGGCCCCCGGCCGGCGGTACTTCAGCCGCCACAGCTTGGAGCCGGACGGGGTGACCAGCAGGAACAGGCCGTGGCTGTCGGCCAGCTTGTAGGCGCGGTCGCGGGGCTTGGCGTTGATGGCAGCGGAGGCAGTGAGCATGGTGGATTCCTCTTTTCGGGGTAGCTCTGGGGGTACGCCGAAAGAGTGATCCAGTGCAGAATGCTTGAAATGGGCCATTTTCCGAGTCAGTTCGGTAGATGGTGGGCCCACCAGATGAAACAAGGGCTTGCAGCGATGCAGGCCCTTTTCTGTTCTCCTCGAAGGCGGCCCGGTGCGGTGCCTACATGGTGCGCAGTGCGGACGTTGCCGCCGGCAAGCCAGAAGTGAAACAGCTCATCAGCCAGGTGCAGGTAGAGCAGGGCGCCCGCGCGCTGGAACAGGCTAGGGGCCAAGAACTGGCAAGGATCGGAGCGACACAGGGAGAAGACCGGGAAGCAGCCAAGGCAGTCCCTGCTGCTGTTGGTGCTGACCTGCATGCTGGCAATGTCCGGTTGCGCCGGGAATGGGCAGCGCATGAAGCCAACCGCGTGCCCGGATCCGCAGCCAGCGCCGCCGAACGTGATGCGCTCGTCGAACTACGAGCAACGGATCGGGGCGATAGCGTTCGAGTCGGACGGGACGCCGACGACCAGATCCACGTATGCCAGGCAGTGATCGGTGTGCGCGGATCGTGGCCGGAGAGGCCTGCCCACTGGTGCGGGCAGACCAATGTTGAGGTGTTACGGCGCCGGACAGGCCTCGGCACGGCAGTTTGCATAGATCTGGTAGCACTGCGCTTCACTCATCACGCCATTTGTCAGGCAGCGATGGAGACTCACGTCGCACATGGAGCATGGAGTGACCTGCGCGGAGGCGAGGCCAGATGCAGCAACGAACAAGAACAGCACGGTCTTCAAGGTCTTCTTGATCATCACGTCAGTCCTTTGTCTGCCCGGAACAGGGCGTGCCTGACGCTACACGTGGAATCGCCACCGCTCAATCTGCGGTGCCGCATGAGGTGAGCGCAGGCGATGTCGTGTGATCTGCAGGAGAGGAATCGGTGGCTCCATGTGGGGGGAGCCAGGGTCATCTGACCCTGGGCAGGCTCGAGAGTGGCGTAATGAACAAGACCGCGGCGGCGTATGCGGAAGGGGTGCGCGCTGCAGCACGCAGGGGAAATCCTGTGGCATCGGTTCCAGGGCATCACGCTGTGGCTCGCCGACAACACGTTCTGTATTCCGGACTTCGCGGTGCGGGCCGCCGACGGGGTAATGGAGCTGCACGAGGTGAAAGGGTTGCTGGTGTGCTTTCGCACACCGGCTGCGGGCCTATGGATGGAGCCAGGGGAGAAGCCACATTACGCATCGCGCGCGTCTTGCGGGCTGTCCGGCCGCTTGATGAAAGTGATCCAGTGGGTGCAGGCGCACTTGCAGGAGGGGTGGGGTCACCTTCTGTGTGGAGGGAGTGCCAAAGTGACGGTTGCGGGAATGACGCTAATCTCCTCGCCAGTGCACCTGGTCACACTGGCTGAAACCCGGGCAGACATGTCCATGCGGACGCGAACGCGCTGGCCCATGCGGGCGTCATGGGCATGCCGAGCCGAAGGGCCTGCCGATCAGGTTGCGCTGTACGTGCTCGCGGTACTGGCGCCCGGTCACCACCTGCCGTCCGCAATCAAGGGTGAGGCGGTACCGGCCCGAGCCCAGGGTGATGACTTCGATGGCGGCGGCGATCCGGATCACGCACGAGCGATGCACGCGCAGGAAGGTGTCCGCGTCGAGTTCCCGGATGAACTCGCCAAGGGCGCAGCGGAAGGTGAACGTCCCCCGCTTCGTCTCGATGTCCACGTAGTTGCCGCGTGCACGGATGGCCTGGATGTCGGCCTCGTCCACCATCACGGTGCGGCGGCCCAGCTGCAGCGGCAGCCTGCGGCGATGGGCATCGGGCGGGGGTGCGCCCGCGGGTGGATAAGCCGGCAGCAGGCGCGAGAGCGTTTCGCGCAGGCGTTCGGCGGACACCGGCTTGAGCAGGTAGTCGACCGCGCGGTCTTCGAAGGCGCGCACGCCGTGCTGGTCGTAGGCGCTCACGAACACGACGCTCGGCGGCGGTCCGTTCCAGCGCCGCAGCGCGGTGAAGCCGTCGCCGCCGGGCAGCTCGATGTCCAGGAACAGGACATCGACCCGGGTGCGTTGGGCCAGGCGCATCAGTTCGTCGACGTCGGTGCATTCGGCGACAACCTGCACGCCGGCGCCGGCGACCTTGCCCAGCAGCCGCCGCAGGCGCTGCCGCGCCAGCGGCTCGTCGTCGAGGATGACGGCATTCAACGGCATGCGCCCGGGCCTTGTGCGAGCGCTGCAGGCGGGACCGCGGTGCCGGGCAGCGGCACCTGCAGGCGCACGCGGTAGACGTCGGGCTCGGCATCGAGGGCTTCCAGCCGGGCGCGGTCCCCGTACAGCAGGTGCAGGCGCTCCCTGACCGATCGCTGCCCCATGCCGTTGCCGTCCCTGCGCGCGCCTTCCGCGGCGCGCGAGTTCTCGATCGACAGGTGCAGGTGCTGGCCCTGCGTCCAGGCGCGGATGGCGAGCCACCCGGGCACCCGCGATCGCGCGATGGCGTGGACGACCGCGTTCTCGACCAGCGGCTGAAGTGAAAGGGTGGGCACGGGGATGTCCATGCAGGCTTCGTCGACGCGGACGTCGGAACTCATCCGCCGGCCCAGCCGGATCCGTTCGATCATCAGGTAGTTGGTGACGTGCCTGAGCTCGTCGCGCAGCGGCCGTTCCTGCAGCTGGTCGGCGCGCAGGCCGTCGCGGAGCATGTCGCAGATGGCGATCAGCATGCGGTCGGCCTGTTCCACGTCCACCTGCATGAGCTCGGCCACGGAGTTGAGCGCGTTGAACAGGAAGTGCGGATTCAGCCGCGCCTTCACCGCTTCCAGCCGTGCCATCGCCAGGTTCTTCTCCAGCGCATCCAGTTGCTGCTCGCGCTGCTCCACATGTTCGAAGTAGACGATGCCGTGGAGCATCGCCATGACGGTGATGCCCAGGATCAGATTGTTGCCGATGCTGGTGAGCAGGACCTCGCCCAGTGGCGGCAGCACCGGATACCAGTCGAAGACCGGGTTGGTCGCCAGCGCGTAGACGGCCTTGAAGACGATGAAGCCGGCGACGAGGGCCAGGTGGATGGCCGTGTGCCGCCAGAAATGCGCGCGCCCCACCGGGAAGCGCGACACGACCAGGTAGGCCAGCAGCGTCATCGGCACCCACGGTACGGTGCTGCCGGTGGCATGGAGCAGGGCGCGCCGCCAGGTGAACACTTCGCCGTCGGCCGAGCGCATGTCCACCAGCTGGCCTGCCAGCATCAGCCCATACAGCAGCCACCAGGCCGCGATGGCCACCACCAGCAGCGCCATGCGCCGGTGCCGCCACCGTGGTTGGCCGGGTGGGGAGGATCGGTACGTCGCAGCGCGGTCCTGCATCGGGTGCTTCGGCTCCCCGTTCACCGGTCAGAGCCGCATTGTTGCGTGGCTGGGCCGCGCATGCACGCGGGGTGTTTCGTTGCCACCGGCGCGTTGCCCTCGTCGGTGACGGACCCGCAGGCCGTCACCGGTGCGCGGGGGGAGCGCGTTCCCGGTATCCGTGGCGTCCGGTGCGCTGCTTCAACGCGGGTTGCAGACCGGCGGGTTTGTCATCCCGAAGGAGAGCAGGTTGCCGCCATTGACGGTGCAGGCGTACGTCTTGCCGCTCTTGGCCTTGAGTGTCACGTAGGTGTTCACACCCTCGGTGCGGCGCTCAAGCAGCGTCAGGTCGGACGGCGACATCCCCAGCACGCCGCTGGTCTCCGAGAGGATGCGTTCGTCGGACAGGGTGTTGGTCTTGCTGGCCACGGCGGAACAACCCGCGAGCATGAAGGGGACGAGCAGCGACGCAGCCAGCAGGGCGGGCTTGAACTTCATGGGAACTCCTTGAAGAGGTGGAAAACTCCGGATGCGCCCCGCCGGGCGGAAGCATCGATCGAACGGCGGGACACGCCCGATCTTCGGGTCGGGCGTCGTCGCCGCTCAAGGCAATGGGGATGGACCGCACCGATGCGGTGACCAACGACATCGGTGCGGATGGCAGCGAGCGGGACCAATGCGTTCCGTGGGCATCAGCCGGTAGGTGCCGGCATGCGGCGCGAGGGCACGGGCCCGATGGCGCGCCCTGGATCGCCGGTGCAGCCGGCGGGGCCTGAACAGCCCATCGGATAGCGGGGCCATCCGATGGCACGGTGGCGCGTGCCGGGTGCTGGGAGCGCGTGATCAGGTACCACATCGCAGACTGCCGATGCCCTGGACTGCGGTCGCCCCCAGCGCCCGCACCGGGCATCACCGGTCATAGACGACCGGCATTCTTCTCCGCCATCGGTGCCACGCCTGCTCATCGGACGCGAGGGCACAGATGAAGCGGGCCACGTTGACGCGGCTCACCTTGCCTGGATTGAAGAACGCACTGCGGACCGGAGATGCATGAACCGAATATTCGCCAGCACTGTCGCCATCGTGCAGGCCGTCGGGCCTGACCACGGCCCATTCGATCCCGGCGTCGTTCCTCGATGCTTCATTGCGCAGGTAGGACGCCGCCGTGACGTTGTCCAGGTAAGGCGGAAGCAGCAGTCGCAGTGCGCCGGCCAGGCCGCGCTCCATGAGCGTATGCGCCTCCCCTTCGCCGGGGTCGAGAGTCCCCGCCGAGTTCATCAGGATCAATCGGGTGTGCTGGCCCTGTCCGCTCTGCCCGATCGCCGCGCACAGTCGTGCCGTCGCCGTGGTGACCAGTCTGCGGGGCTGGCCGAAGATGCCGGCGAAGGTGGGCGTATGGCCCAGGCAGGAAACCACCGCGTCGCAGTCCCGCACGTATCCGGCGAGCTGCGACGGACCGAGGTCGAGCAGGCTCGCGTACTCCACGGTGAGCCGGGGATGGAACTGCTCCGGCGGCGGAGTCGCGCCCGGCCTCAGCATCGCGATGACGTGATGTCCGTGCCTGAGCATCAGCCGCACCACGCGGCGCCCGGTGGCACCACTGGCACCGACCACCAGCAGCCTCACCACGCGATCCCTGGGCCGGTTGTCATGCAGGCCGATTCGGTTCTTCGACTGGGCATGGGTGCAACGGGCTGGCCGCCGTGTCCGCGATACCGGGATGATTCATCCCTCATCCCGGTGTGCTCAAGCCGGCTGTGACGAAGCGCACCGGACAGGGGGTGAGCGTCGTCCGGAGGGGGGCATTGGTTGATCGTCCCTGTCCGTGCGCGCACCGCCCGCGGCGCGGGCCTGCGCATCCGCAGGCCCGGCCGCACACGATGCAGGCATCCCGGGTGGCAACGGCGGCACTCGGCCGTCGCGCGGGCGCACGGCGACGTTCCCGGATCCCAGCGACGGGAACGGGGCTTGCATCGGTTCTGGTGGGACGTACCTGCCCTGCGCGGTGCCATGCACATGCAGGTGGACGGCCGTGCGCTGCGGCATGCCGCAGCGGCGGTGGATGTAGGGCCGGTGGCCTGCCTGTGCGGCGGCGCCGGTCGTGGGGAGGGGGGATCCGGCGTCGAGATATACAGGGGCCGGTGTTAAGAGAAAGGGACGGGCCGGCCAGCCGTTGCATCAAGCGGAAGGTACCGGAGTGATGTGCACGGGCGCGGTTGCGGCCGTGGGGCTTTCCTTCACCGCCAGCGGCGTGCGCGATGACGGCCGCGTGCACGCCGTGACGCGTAGAATCGCCCGGGTGTTGTTCAGGATCCTGCCGGTGGCGTTGGCGCCCGGCGGTGCGGCGGGAAGGCCGTTCGTGGTGCGCGTTGCCGGGGGCGCTTGCTGCCGCCGGCGAACTGGGATTCGGTCCGGACATGGGGCAGGGCATATGGACGACAGCGGGACGATGACGGTCCACGGCAGTGCGATGGCCACCGGCCGCCGGTGCGGCGCCCTTGCGGTTCCCGGCAGGGGCGCACATGCGCGATGACGCGCCGGTAGCGCCTGGCGGCGACCTGCCGCGTTACATCTTCGCCACGCCGCTGTGGGCGTTGCTGGTGCTGGCCACGGGCCTGGCGCTGACGGGCTGGGTGGCGTTTGGCGAATGGAAGGGCGAGCGCGAGCGGGTGCAGTCCCTGCAGCGCTCGCTGGCCGATGCCGCGCCTGCGCGCCTGCGCGAACCGCTGGCCGGTGCCGCGCTGGGCCTGCGGGCGATGCAGACCGTGCTGCTGGCCGGCACCGCGCAGCTGGACCAGGACACCTTCGACAGCTACCAGCGCAACCTGCGTTCGCAGGAATGGATCCATGGCTACGTGCTGATCGCGTTCGCGCAGCGGCGGCTAGGCGCCGACGGCCAGGCCAGCTACCGCTACCAGTATGTCGCGCCGCTGCAGGGCAACGAGGTGCTGGTGGGCTTCGACGTCGCCCGGCAACCGGAGAACATGGAGGCATTGCGGCGCGCGCGCGACGCCGACACGGCGGCCATGTCCGCGCCGTTCCCGTTGCTGCAGTTCCGCGGGCAGCAGACGGTCGGCGACATGGGCCTCACCGTGCGCCTGCCCGCGTATACGCCGGGCGCCATGCCGGCCACGGTCGAAGAACGGCGTGCGCGCGAACTGGGTGCGCTGGCGGTCAGCGTGCGCCTGGAGCCGATGGTCCGCCAGGCCCTGTACGGCCGCATCCTCGACCACATGGACGTGGAGATCCGCGACCTTGGCGCCCTGCCCGCGCATGCGCGGGTGTTCGCCAGCGCGCCGTTGCCGGCCGATCCGGCGGCGCTGCAGGTGCGGCGCATGGAGTTCGGCGGACGCACGTGGGAGCTGCGGCTGTGGCCGCGTGCGGCGATGGGGGAATGGGCGCAACTGCGCCTGATCGTGATCGGTGGCAGCTCGATCAGCGTATTGCTGGCCCTGTTCCTGTGGTCGCAGGCGAGCGTGCACCGCCGCGCGCTCGAACTCGCGCGGCGGATGAGCACCCGCTTCGGCGAGAGCGAAGCCCGTTTCCAGGCCCTGAACGAAATGCTGCCGGCGCTGGTGCTGGTGGCCGACGCCCGCGACGGGCGCATCACCTATGCCAACCGCGCGGCCAGGTCGCAACTGGGCAATGTCGCCGGGGTGCCGCTGGAGGACCTGTTTGCCGATGTCGTGCAGGGCAGGGAGGCGGTCGCTGCCACGCTCGGGGTGGGGACGTGGAGCAGCCAGGAGGCGTTCGTGGTGTGCGGCGCCGATGCGGCGCTGTGGGTGAACGCCTCGCTCGCGATGCTGGAGATGGACCATGTGCCCCACCTGCTCATGGTGGCCAGCGATACCAGCACGCAGCGCGAGATGACCGAGCGACTGCGCTACCAGGCCGCGCACGACGAGCTCACCGGACTGTGCAACCGCCGCGAGTTCGAACGCTGCCTGCGCCAGGCGCTGCTCGACCGCGATGCCGCCGGCGTCGCGTCGTTCGCATTGATGTACATCGACCTGGACCAGTTCAAACTGATCAATGACCTGTCCGGGCACACCGCCGGCGACCAGTTGCTGGTGCAGCTGTCGCAGGCGATGCGGCGCCACATCCGCGATGGCGACCTGCTGGCGCGCCTGGGGGGCGACGAGTTCGGCCTGCTGGCGTTCGGCGTGGACCAGGCGCAGGCCGACCGGCTGGCCGAGCAGGTGCGCGCCTGCATCGAGCGCTCGACGTTCTGCTGGCTGGGGCGCAGCTACACGGTGAGCGCGAGCATCGGCCTGGTGCTGGTCGACCAGCCCGGATGCACCCTCAAGGACCTGCTGGCCTGGGCCGACACCGCCTGTTACCAGGCCAAGGAAGACGGCCGCAACCGCGTGCGGGTGTATCGCGACGATGCCGACGCCACCCGGCGCATGGGCGAGATGGAATGGGCCAGCCAGCTGCGCCGCGCGCTGGAGCAGGACCGCCTGCTGCTGGACTACCAGGAGATCGTGCCGCTGTCGGCCGGCGCCGAGCCGGTCACGCGGGTGGAGCTGCTGCTGCGCATGCGCGCCGACGATGGCAGCGTGATCGCGCCGGGCGTGTTCATGGTGGCGGCCGAGCGCTATGGCCTGATGCCGGCGGTGGACCGCTGGGTGATCCGTACCGCCCTGGCCAATTTCAACGCCCTGCACCCCTGCGGTGAGCGCCTGCAGAGCTGCGCCATCAACCTTTCCGGTGCCAGCCTCGAGGATGAAGGGCTGGCCGATTTCATCCTCGACGCGATCGCCCGCAATGGCGTGCCGCCGCAGCGCCTGTGCCTGGAGATCACCGAGACCGTGGCGGTACGCGACCTGCTGCGCGTGGTGCGGGTGATCGAGCGCCTGCGCGCGGCCGGCTGCCGCATCGCGCTGGACGATTTCGGCGCCGGCATGGCCTCGTTCGGCTACCTGAAGAACCTGCCGGTGGACGTGATCAAGATCGACGGCAGTTTCGTGCGCGACCTGGGCCACGACCCGATGAGCCGGACCATCATCGATGCCGTCACCCGCATCGGCCACCAGCGCGGGGCCAAGGTGGTGGCCGAGTGGGTGGACGACCTGGGCGCGCTGGACCTGCTGCGCGAGCTGGGCGTGGACAGCGCGCAGGGTTTCGCCCTGCATCGCCCCGAGCGGGTGCTGTTCCAGCGCGACAACGCCGGGCAGCCGCCGGTGCGGTGACGCGCGCCGCTCAGTTGCGGACCGCGAACACCCCGTCCAGTTCCGGGCGCGCGCGGAAGCCGGCCCTGGCCAGGCGGGTGGCGACCTCGCGCGGCACATCGCGGCCGCTGGTGAGCCTGTTGGGCGTGCCGGTGTAGTGGAACAGCTGGCCGCCCCGGCGCAGCACCCGCGCCAGGTGGTCGTAGAACGCCTGCGAATACAGTTCGCCGGCGATGCCGAAGCGCGGCGGATCGTGCAGCACGGCGTCCACCGAGGCATCGGCGATGGACGCGATGGCCAGCGAGATATCGCCGTGCGTCAGCGTCAGGCGTCCGCCCGCTGCGTCCGACCCGGGGTCCGGCGACCAGGGGTTGAGGGTGCGCAGCCACAGCACTTCCGGACTCTTCTCGAACGAACGCACCGCCGTCACCCCGGCTTCCAGGCAGCAGGCGGCGAAGTAGCCCATGCCGCCGCAGGTGTCGAGCACCTGCTTGCCGCGCGGCGCGACCAGGGCGACCTTGCGGCGCGCGTCCTCCATCGGCGACAGCTGCGCGCTGACCAGCATCTTGATGCCGTCGATCTCGAAGGTCGGCACGCCCCAGTCGGTCGGCACCAGCTTGTACAGGCCATTGCCGAAGCGCGAGGCGGGTGCGAAATCCCCGCCGTCCCAGTAGTACACGGTGCGGTCCTTGAGCCGTTCCGGCCAGGGATACGCGTGGCCGCGCCACTGCCAGCGATCGGCCTCCAGCCGCACCTCGTCGGTGCCGCGGCCCAGGTCGAGCGAGCCGTTCCAGACCACGCTGCCGCCGCGCTGCGCCTCGCGCATGGCGTCCAGCAACGGGCGGGTAAGCAGGGGGCCGGAGTAGTGGGGCATGCGCGGAGCGGGCCCGCGAACGAGCGCCGGTGACGGAAGGGGGCGCCATCGTAACCCGGTCCGGTCGCGCGCCGGCGCCGCGCCCGGAACGGAGCACGGAACTTGCCGCGCCGCCACCGGTCTGTTGCTGGCATGGTCGCACCACCGCGGGTCCGCGCGTGGCCCTGCGCAGATACCCGGCGATGGAGAGGCATGCAGGATTCACGTGGTCGAGAACCGTTGTCCCACCGCGTCGGCGCCGGCCTGGCGACCGCGGCGATCCTGTGCCTGTTCGCGCGCGTGCTCTGGCAGGTGCCCGAGCCCGATCCGAAGGGCCGCGCGCAGCGGTTGCAGGTGCGCTGGCTGCCGCGTTACGGCGAGGCCCCGGCGCTGCCGCCGGCGGCGGACACACCCGAGGTGCCGGCAGGGCAGGCGCATGCCGCGCTGCCGCCGCCGCACGCATCGGAGCCCCGGCCTGCCGCCGCCGCACCGGCCACTGCGGGCCCTGCCGCGGACTGGTCGCGGCGGCTGTACGACGGCCAGGGCGGGATCACCCTGCCCGGCGAACTTGCCGGCGACGGCCGCACGCGCGGCACCGACGAGCGGGTGTTCGAGCACCGTGATGAACTGGCGACGGGCGTCGGCGAGCGCGCCACCGCCGGCCTGTTCTCGAAGCGTGCAGCCGGGACCCGGCAGTCACGCAGGGAGAAGTGGGTCTACGGTGAGGACATCCAGCCGGCGCAGGCACGGCGCGCGCCGGACGTGGCGTTCAACCCGTCGCTGCACGCACGCGCCGCCGACCTCGGCAGCGAGGCCACCGGTGATGCCTACAAGGCCGCGCCGATCCGCCATGAGCCGCTGCCCGGCCTGGACGGCGAGGCCAGCCGTCGCATCCGGACCGCCATCGGCGAGCTGGAACGGCGCTACCCGCGCTGCGGCGACGAGGTGCGCCGCCGCTGGTTCGGCAACGCGCTGCAGCACCTGGACGCGCTGGAGCGGCTGGAGTACCGCTACCGGCATGGCGCCGACCCGGTCGAAGCCGAACACACGCTGCCGTCGGCGGCCGACAGCGCCTATGACCTGGCACGTCGCGCGCTGTGGGATGCGGAGCGACGCATGAAGACCTGCGGCTGAGCGGTGGCGCCAGCGGCAGGCAACGCTGCGCGGTGCATGGCGCCGGTGGCGGGCGCGCATTGTCGCGGCCCCCACCGCCACGGCCACCCCGGGACAGCTGCCGGAGACCTGTTCCACGCCTGTACCGGCCACCGCCAGGACTTCCCCGGCCATCAGCGGACAACCTGTGCAGGATGATGTCCGCGAAGGGGTTTTCCGCGCCGGAGGCTGCCTAGAATCGGGCTCCACCACCGCATGGGATCGCGATGAAGCCGGTCAGCCTGTTGCCGTATGCCCTCGCCCTTTTCACCACGTTCGGCTGCCAGGCGCAGCCCGGGCAGGCGGCCGCGCCGCGGGTCGGGGTGGCGCCCGGCTACAGCCACCCGCTGCCGCGGCATGCACTGGTCGGCTACCTGCACAACTTCGACAACGGGTCCGGGGTGCTGCCGCTGGGGCAGGTGGACGGGAGCTGGGACGTGATCGTGCTGGCGTTCGCCGACGACATGGGCGAGGGCAGGATCGCGTTCAACCCGGCGCCGGGACTGGAGCGGGCGCGGCTGGTCGCCGACATCGCCGCGCGCCGCGCCGCCGGCGGCATCGTGGTGCTGTCCTTTGGCGGCGAACTGGGGACGGTGACGCTGCGCACCCAGCGCGACGAGGACAACTTCGTGCGCACCACCGCGCAGGCCATCGATGCGTACGGGCTGGACGGCATCGACATCGACCTGGAGAAGATCGCCGGCGTCGTGCACGGCGCGCCGGTCGCCGCGCGCCTGGTCTCGGCGGTCAAGCGCCTGCACGCCATGTATCCGAACCTGTACGTGTCGATGGCGCCTGAGCACCCCTACGTGCAGGGCGGCTGGGTGTCGATGGAGGGCATCTGGGGCGCCTACCTGCCGTTGATCGACGGGCTGCGCGACGGACTGGACCTGCTGCACGTGCAGCTCTACAACAACGGCGGCCTGCCCACGCCCTACCACGCGGACCCGCTGCCGGCCGGCAGCGTGGACATGATGGTGGGCTCGGCCAGAATGCTGATCGAAGGCTTCGAGCTGGCCGGCGGCAAGGGCCGCTTCGAGGGGCTGCGACCGGACCAGGTGGCGCTGGCCCTGCCTTCGGGTCCACGCGCGGCCGGCAGCGGCCATGCCCCGCCGGCGGCCATCATCCGCGCCTTCGACTGCCTGACCCGCGCCACCGGCTGCGATGCGCTGAAGCCGGCGCGGCCATACCCGGACTTCCGTGGCGTGATGGCCTGGTCGATCAACTGGGACGTGGCCGACCAGGGCGCGTTCTCGGTGCCCGTCGGCACCCACCTGCGCCAGGCACGCGCAGGGCAATGACCGGGTGGGCGCGCCGCGGCGCCCGGGATCGGGCGCCACGGCCTCAGGCCGTCGCGGGCAGCAGCCGCAGCGCCGCCAGGCCGACGTGGTGCAGCAGTTCGCGCACCACCACCAGTGCCGCGGCGAAGCCGGGGTGCGCGGGCAGGCCGAGGCTGTGCGCGGGCACGCCGGCCGCCACCCGCGCCAGGCGGTTGAACACCTCCTCGACGTCGTCGATGGACACCGTGGCCGCCGTCCCCGGCGCGCGCCCGCTGGCCGCCAGCAGCGGCGCCAGCACCGGGTCCGCGCATTCCAGCCCTGTCGCCCCGGGCTGGCGCAGGGCGGGAATGGCCGGCATCAGCGCGTCCTCGACCCGCTGGATCGCCTGCTCCAGTGCGACCTCGCCCGGTGGAAAGCGCGACAGTCCCGCGGCCAGCAGATCGTCCAGCGACAACGGCAGCAGCACCGCCGCGGCGTGGGGTGCCTGCAGGCGGATCGCCGCTTCTTGCAGATGCAGTTGCAGGTTCATGCGCTGCTCCCGGGGTGGCATGGCCGGCAACGGGTGGTTACGCGCGGGCCGGTGAGCGTCTATGGTGCCGGGTCCGCAGCGGGTGGGATATACATGGAACGCAGGCATTGGGTGATGGTCGTGGCGGCACTGACGGGCGGCGCGTTGGCGGCCAGCTACCTGTGGGCGCCCGGCGCGCCGGATGCGCAGGCGCCGACGCCGACGCCGCTGGGCTGGCGCGCGCAGGTCGACCTGTTGGGGGGCGATGGCGTCGAGGGCGATGCGATGGGCCCGGACCGGCGCACCCGCTTCAGCGATCCCTGGGGCGTGGCACTGGATACCGGCGGCACGCTGTACGTGGCCGACGCGGGCGCCAACAACCGCATCCTGTATCGCTGGCTGGACGGTGACTTCCATGTGTTGGCCGGTGGCCGTGAGGGCTTCGCCGACGGCCGCGGTGCGGCTGCCGCGTTTCATACGCCTTCCGGGCTGGCGCTGGACCGGCACGGCAACCTGTATGTCGCCGACACCGGCAATCATGCGATCCGCAGGGTCACGCCGCGCGGCGAGGTCAGCACGCTGGCCGGCGACGGCGTGGCGGGCTTCGCCGACGGGGTCGGGCGCCAGGCGCGCTTCGACGGGCCGATGGGGGTGGCGGTGGATGCGGCCGGGCGCGTCTACGTGGCCGATACCTGGAACGACCGCATCCGCGTGATCGAGCCCGACGGACGGGTGTGGACGCTGGCCGGCGGCGACCGCCCCGGCTGGGCCGACGGCCAGGGCGGCGCGGCGCGGTTCGACACCCCGACCGACGTCCAGCTGGCCGCCGACGGCACGCTGTGGGTGGCGGACCTGTACAACGATGCGCTGCGCACCGTGGATGCCTCGGGCCGGGTCGCCACCCGCATCGGCGGCCCCGATGGCCAGCGCGTGCTGTGGGGGCCGATGACGCTGGCGCTCACCCACGACGGCGCGGCCTACGTCGGCGAGCGCATCACCGGCCGCGTGGTGCAGGTGTCGCCGGCGGGGCATGTGGTGGCGGTGGCCGGCGACGCGCAGCGTTTCGCGCGCCCGGCGGGCATCGCACTGGCGCCCGATGGCAGCCTGCTGCTCGGCGATGCCGATGGCTACCGCATCCACCACCTGCGGCCACCGGTGGCGGGCGCGGCGGTGGCGGACGCGCCGGTCGGGCCGTCCATGGACAACCCGTTGCCGCGCAACCAGGGGCGCTGGCCGCTGGCGCCGCAGCACGGCTGGCACGAAGTCGTGGGCACGCTGGGCGAAGTGCGCGGCAACTTCAGCGGCGAGAGCCGCCACCACCTGCATGGAGGCTTCGACGTGCGCGGCGATGTCGGCCAGACCGTGCTCGCGATCGCCGCGGCCAAGGTCAGCAGTCCGGCCGCGAGCTGGAGCCCGGGCGGGCAGGCCGAGGGCCTGTCGCTGGATACCGTGGACTACATCCACATGAAGGTCGGCCGCGATCCGTCCAACCGCCCGCTGGACCCGGTGCGCTTCCAGCAGGTGCGCGACGACGACGGGCGGCTGGTGCGGGTGCGCGTGCGCCGCGGTACCCGCTTCGATCCCGGTGATGCGCTGGGCAGCATCAACAGCCAGGCGCACGTGCACCTGGTGGTCGGCCCTTCCGGTTACGAGCGCAACGCCGTGCGGCTGGGTTTCGCCAACTACGCCGACCACGTGCCGCCGCGCATCGACGACATCGCCCTGGTCGATGCCGGGGGCCAGCGGCTGCGTGAGCGCCGCGACGGTCGCCTGCTGGTGCCGCGCGATGGCGGCGATCTGCACCTGGTGGTCGAGGCCTGGGACCAGGTGGACGACAACCTGCCGCGCCGCCGCCTCGGCCTGTACGCGCTGGGCTACCAGATCCTGGACGCCACGGGCCGGCCGCTGCCCGGCCACGAACAGCCGCGCATGAACATCGAGTTCAACCGCATGCCACCGCAGTCCGAGGCGGTGAAGGTCGCCTATGCCGAGGACAGCGGCATCACCGTCCACGGCAGCGCGACGACGCGGTTCCGCTACGTGCTCACCAACACGGTGCGCGATGGCAGCCTTGCCCGTGGCCGGCTGCAGGTCGGCGACCTGCCCGATGGCGACTACATCGTGCGGATCCTGGCGCGTGACCACAGTGGCAACGAGGCCACCACGGGCAGGGACCTGCACGTGCGCCTTCTTCCCGGCGCAACGGCCGCGGAATAGGGCAGGACGGTCCTGGGCGTGGGTCCTGCCCCGGCTCGCGCCCGGGCGGGCGGTTTCCCGTCCGGGCGTGGTGCCGGCCCGCGGCAAAAAAAGACCCCGGCCATGGGGCCGGGGTCCAGTGCGTCTCCACGTTGCAGAGCGCTTTTACAACGGCTGCGCCGTCAGAAGTTGTACGACGCCGAGAACATCACGTAGCGCGGCGTCTGCCGGGCGATCGGCAGCAGGTAGGTGTTGGACACGGTGTAGGGACCGGTTTCCGAGGTCACGTCCACCTGGGTCGGGTCCTGGCTGTTGAGCACGTTGAACACCTGCAGACTGAGCGCCAGCCGCTTGTCCATGAACTCTGGGCGCCAGGTGACGCTCATGTCCACGTTGCGGGTCCACGGCGTGCGCTGCGAGCCCGGCGTGGCGACCTTGCCGAAGCAGGTGTGATAAGCCGCCTCGTAGCCGATCGGATCGGCTTCGTCGGAATTCTCGTCGATCGTGCCATCCGGGTTGTACCACCCCAGGCAGCTGATCGGCGTACCCGACTGCACGCGCATGTTGGCCGCGACCGTCCACTCCGGGGTAAGCGCGTAGCTGCCGTACAGCTTCAACGAATGGCGTCGATCGTTGGCGAGGTAGCCATTGGCGAACTCCATCATCTGCCACGCATCCCAATCCTGGGTCTTGGAGATGTTGGTCTGGCCGAATTCGGACTTCACCTGGCCTTCGTTGTTGCCCTGGCTCTTGGAGTAGGTGTAGGTCGCGCGGCCTTCCCAGGTTCCGTCGAACGGATGCTCGATGAACAGGTCGATGGCCTTGTAGGTGCGTTTGACACCTTCGCTGAAGCCCCAGTCCTTGCTGGTCATCCTGACGTCGGTGCGCTCGCCGGTCGGCAGGCCGTTGGCGTCAAGGTATGCCAGGCTGAACGTGTTGCTGCCACCCGGGTTGAACATGTAGCAGTAGTTCACGAACACGCGGCGGCCGTCGGCCAGTTCGGCGTTGTAGCCCGAGCCCTGGCCTTCATAGTCCACCGCACCGATGTGGTCGAGCAGGGTGTACGGGTCGCAGATGTCGTCGATCGACGATTTCAGGTCGCGGTAGGTGAACTTGGCACCGGCAAACCAGCGCTCGCTGATCTGCTTTTCGAAGCCCAGGATGTACTCGTCCTGGTACATGTTCTTCAGATCCTTCGGCGCGAACGCCAGCACGTCCACCGGAGTGCCGTATTCGCCGTTGGACGATACGGGACCCGGCGCCGGTCCGCCGTTCACCCCCGGCACGGCGGTCAGGCCGGTGGGCAGGCCGTCGCTGTTGATGCCGGTATAGGTGAAGTACTCCCAAGTGTAGGTCGAGGCCGAGGCACCCCGGATGGCCACGTTGTTGGGCATCGCCAGGAAGTAGCGGCCAGCGTTGCCGAACACCTTGAGCGTGGAGTCGCCAAACACGTCCCAGCTGAAGCCCAGGCGTGGGGCCCACTGGTTCTTGGCGTCCATGTAGACTTCGCCGGCGTCGTTTTTGTTGGTGAACTGGTCGTTGCGCACGCCCAGCGACAGCAGCAGGTTGTCGGTGATCTGCCAGCGGTCCTCGAGGTACCAGGCCTTCTGATCCAGCGACATGCTGGTGTTGTTGAAGTACTTCAGCTGGCGTACGAAGTAACCGTTGCCGCCGGGTGCGCCGACGCCAAGCGCGGCGGACAGGTTGCCGTTCGGATTGCTGGTGCGACCGTATTCCCAGTAATCGGCTACCTGCGCGGTGCCTTCGTTGGAGGCTTCGAACTTGATGTTGTCCAGGCCCAGGCTGAGGGTGTGATCGCCGACCACCCATTCCAGATCGGCGCGCAGGCCATTGGTCTTGTTCTTGCCATCACGGCTCTGGTAGCCACCCTGCCGGTTCGGGATCGGCGTGCCGCCGGTGATCGACGGATCCTGGTTGGTGGCGCCGGCTACATACGGAATGCCCGGCAGGATGCCCGGATTGATCTGCTGGTTGGTGAACTCGTTGTTGCCATAGGTGGCGCTGAGGGTCAGGTTGTCGCTCAGGTAGCCGATGTACTTGAAGATGCGGTAATCGTTTTCCTTGACGATGGGCGTAGGCACGATGGCCAGCCTGTTGCCTTCTGTACCGGTATCGATGTCGTACGAGTAATAGCTGCCGCTGTAGTCGTCCTTCTGCTTCAGCCAGGTGGCTTCCAGCATATGGTTGTCATTGATGTTCCAGTCCAGCTTGACGTAGATGTTGTGGTCGTCGCTCTTGCCATGCGTGGATCGCGGCGAACTCAGTGCGTCAGGGTTGGTGAGGGTCTTGCTGTCCTCGACTTCCGCGCCGGCGAAGAAGAACAGGCGGTCACGTACGATCGGGCCACCGGCGTAAGCGCTGTAGGTGGTGGAACTTGACTCCTCGCCCTTGCCGCGGGAGTAGATCGTCCCGGCCATTTCCGGATCCTCGTAGTCGTATCCATCCGGAAGATCGAGATTGGGCAGGTAGAGGTCCTTGCGCTTCTCGCGGAGCCCCTTGGGTGCCCAGCGGATCTCGCCGCCAAACTCCCAGTCGTTGGTGCCGCGCTTGCCGATCTGGCTGATGACGCCGCCGTCCGAGCGACCGTACTTGGCGCTGTAGCCGCCGGTGTAGGTTTCCTGCTGGGCGATCGCGAAGAACGGAAGACCCGAGCCACCGAGGTTGGAGAGCGGTTCGCCGGTGAAGTAACCGTTGATGTAATAGGCGTTTTCCGAAACGCCCGAGCCGCCGAAGGACACCAGGCCGGACAGTGCCGAGAAGCCGCCTGCACCGGCTACCGCGCCGGGCGCGAGCAGGGCGATGGCTTCGGCTGAACGGTTGATCGGCAGGCGCTGCAGTTGTTCGGCGGTGAACACGGTGCGCGTATCGACGGAGGTCAGGTCGATGGCGGAAGCCGCAGTGGCGGTGACGTTGACCGTCTCCAGGGTGGAGGTGGTGCCGCCGGCGCCAGCGAAGGAGGCATCGGTACCGGCACCGACGATGACGGTCACCTCACGGGTGCCGACCACCTGCCCGTCGTGCTGGACGGTGACCTTGTAGTTGCCAACCGGCAGGGCGTTGAAGTTGTAGCGCCCGTTGGCGTCGGCCGTCACCGTGCGGTTGAAGCCGCTGTTGTTGGTGATCTGAACGATCGTGGTTCCCGTCGAAGCCGAGGGAACCGTGCCGTGGATACTGCCGGTGGTGCTCTGTGCATAGGCGCCGCCGGCAATGCACACACTCAGTGCCGCGCTCAATGCAGCGCGTTGGATCGTCTTGCGTTTGACCATTTCTCTCTCCAGTGGAAGTCCTTGGCGGGAAACCAGAAGATGAACAAGAGCCGAATGCCAAGTGAACTGACAATAACCCTCGGTTGGTCAAAAGTTAACGGCTTGGAAGTCGTTTCGAATGCAAGTAAAAATTTTCCTTTGTTTTTCAATCACTTGAATTTGTATCGATCTTAATTTATGTGACTTTCGTCACTGTTCATTTTCTCGAAATCCTGCCCAAAAGGCTTGACAGAAGGTCAGGACGGGGAGCCGCCGGCAGTGTCCGGCATCCGTCGGCGGCGGCCTCTGGCCCCGGCTACCCCAGCCGTACCCGCTCGGCCTGCAGGTCCTCCACTTCGCGCACCTCGATGCTGCCGTAGGCCGCCCACGGGAACTGCCGGGCGATGCGCATGGCCTCCCCGGCGTCGGCGGCTTCGATCAGGTTGAAGCCGGCCAGGATCTCGCGGGTCTCGGCGAAGGGGCCGTCGGTGACCCGCGCCTGGCCGCCGCGGGTGCGCAGGGTGCGTGCGCTGGCCGGTGGCTGCAGCTTCTGCGACATCAGCAAGGTGCCCTGCGCCTGCAGGGCGTCGGCGTGCACCAGGCAGTGGCGCATCTGTGCGTCGTACTCCTGTTGCGGCAGCGACTGCAGCAGCTCCGGGTCGATGTAGATCAGCAGCAGGAATTTCATGGCAGGGGCCGGATGGAATGAGGGCCCATGATGGCGCAGGGCGGTGGTGCGGCAATCATTAACGCGTTCATAAAAAAGGCCGGCGGCGTTGTCGATCCTGCCGGCGCCGGTTCGTCGTACCAGGTGTGAAGCGGATCGTCCGGTCCGCAACCGTGGAAGGCAGTGCGATGAAAGTGATGGTGATCGTGAAGGCGACGGCGGATACCGAGGCCGGGGTGATGCCCACCGAGGCCGAGCTGGCGGCGATGGGCGCCTACAACGAGCGACTGGTGGAGGCCGGGATCATGCTGGCTGGCGAGGGCCTTCACCCCAGCCGGCGCGGCGCGCGGGTGCGCTTCGACGGCGCGCGGCGCCAGCTCATCGATGGCCCGTTCGCCGAAACCAGGGAACTGATCGCCGGCTTCTGGCTGTGGCAGGTCCGCTCCATGGACGAGGCGGTGGAGTGGCTCGCACGCGCGCCGTTCGATGCCGACGGCACCGCACCGGTGGAGGTGGAGATCCGCCCGGTCTTCGAGGCCGAGGACTTCGGCGAGGCCTTCACTCCGGAACTGCGCGCGCAGGAGCAACGTCTGCGCGACCGCATCGAACGCAACGACTGATCCGACCCCGAGGACACATGCGATGAAACTGATTCCTTTCCTGGGCTTCAACGGCGACACCCACGAGGCGATGGCGTTCTACGCCAGGGCACTGGGCGGCAAGGTGGTATCGGAGATGAAGTACGCCGACATGCCCCCCGGTCCCGACATGGAGGGCGACGCCTGCGGCGGATACAGCCCGCGGCCGGAGCACGTCGCCCACTGCCAGGTGGAGGCCGGTGGCGCGATCCTGATGGCCGCCGACGGCCCGCCTGCCCAGGGGCCGTGCGCCACCACCATCAACGTCGACGTGGACAGCGTCGAGGAAGCCGAGCGCGTGTTCGCCGCGCTGGCCGAAGGAGGCCAGGTGCAGATGCCGTTGGCCGAGACGTTCTGGGCCCGGCGCTGGGGCATGCTGGTGGACCGCTACGGCAAGCCGTGGATGGTCAACTGCATGAAGCCGATGGACGGAGGCCACTGACGATGGCGGCGCCGCAGATGATCTTCGTCAACCTGCCGGTACGCGACCTGGACGCGTCCAAGGCGTTCTTCACCGCGCTCGGCTATGCCTTCAAACCGCGCTTCACCAACCAGGATGCGGCGTGCATGGTCATCAGCGACACCATCTACGTGATGTTGCTGGTGGAGCCGTTCTTCCGCGGCTTCACGCCCAGGCCGCTGTGCGATGCGCGCAGCCACACCGAGGTCATCACCTGCCTGTCGGCACCCAGCCGCGCCGCGGTGGACGCGCTGCTGGACAAGGCGCTGGCCGCCGGCGCGGACGAGCCGATGCCGGCGCGCGACTACGGCTTCATGTACCAGCGCGGCTTCCAGGACCTGGATGGCCACCTGTGGGAAATCGCCCACATGGACGGCGAACCCGGCTGAACCCGGGGCGGCCGCGGGCCCGCGGCCGCCCGCCCCCGTTCATTGCATGCAGGAGACAGCGATGCGTTATGTCGATGGTTTCGTGGTGCCGGTGCCGCAGGAGCGGCTCGCCGAATACCGGCGCATGGCGCGCCTGGGCAGCAAGGTGTGGAAGGAGCACGGCGCGCTGGCCTATCTGGAAGCGGTGGCCGATGACGTCAAGCCGGGCAGGCACACCTCGTTCCCGCAGGCGGTCAGGCTCAAGCCCGGCGAAGTGGTGGTCTTCGCCTGCATCGTCTACCGCTCGCGCGCGCACCGCGACCGGGTCAATGCCAGGGCGATGGCCGATCCGCGCCTGGCCGGCATGAACGCCGGCAATGTCCCGTTCGACGGCAAGCGCATGTTCTGGGGCGGGTTCAAGGCCTTCGTCGACGCGTGACGGGCGGCGCGCTTGCGCCCCCGCCGACGCGATGGTGTGATCGCGGGCGGATGGACACCCGCGAGATCCAGCGCAGGCTCGATACGGTGTGGCGCATGGAGTCGCCGCGCCTGATCGCGCGCCTGGCGCGGATGCTGGGCGACCTGGACAGTGCCGAGGAACTGGCCCAGGACGCACTGGTCGCCGCGCTCGAGCACTGGCCGCGGCAGGGCGTGCCCGACAACCCCGGCGCGTGGCTGATGACCACCGCCCAGCGCCGGGCGATCGACCTGCTGCGCCAGCGCCGCCTGCACGCGGGGAAGCAGGCGGCGCTGGCCTGCGAGCCGGACCACCAGGGGAGCGTCGTGCGCGACCACGAGCGCGAAGCGGAAGATGCCATCGGCGACGACCTGCTGCGGCTGTTGTTCGTCGCCTGCCACCCGGTACTGCCGGCCGATGCGCGGGTGGCGCTGACCCTGCGCCTGCTGTGCGGCCTGAGCACGGCCGAGATCGCGCGTGCGTTCCTGCTGCCGGAACCGACCATCGCCCAGCGCATCGTCCGCGCCAAGCGCACCCTGGCCGGGCGCGGCATCCCGTTCGAGGTGCCGCGGCGACGGGCGCTGCCGCAGCGGCTGCGGTCGGTGCTGGAAGTGGTCTACCTGGTCTTCAACGAAGGCTACGCCGCCAGCCATGGCGAGGACTGGATGCGTCCGGCGCTGTGCGAGGAGGCGCTGCGCCTGGGCCGGGTGCTGGCGGCACTGCTGCCGGCCTCGGCGCCGGTGCTGGGGTTGCTGGCGCTGATGGAACTGCAGGCGTCGCGGATGGGTGCGCGCACCGATCCGCAGGGCGCGGCGGTGCTGTTGATGGAGCAGGACCGCAGCCGCTGGGACTGGCTGCAGATCGGCCGTGGCCAGGCGTTGCTGGAGAAGGCCCAGGCGCTCGGCGGCGGAGACGATGCCTATGTGCTGCAGGCGGCCATTGCCGCCTGCCATGCGCGGGCGCGGCGCGCCGACCGGACCGACTGGGCCGGCATCGCGCAGCTGTATGCGCGGCTGGCGCGGGTCATGCCGTCGCCGGTGGTCGAGCTCAACCGTGCCGTGGCGGTGGCCCGCGCGCAGGGGCCGCAGGCCGCCTGGCCGCTGCTCGAGGCCCTGCTGCAGGACCGCAGGCTGGATGACTATGCACCGCTGCAGGCGGTACGCGGCGACCTGCTCGAGCACCTGGGCCGGCGCGACGAGGCGCGCAGCGCATTCGAGCGTGCCGCCGAGCTGAGCGGCAACGCCCGCGAACGCCAGGCGCTGCGCGCACGCGCGGCAGACCTGTAGCCGCCGTGCGGTGCCGCGCCCACCGGTGGCCGGCTGTGCCGGAACCGGCCGTTGCCCGTGCGTTACGGCACTGCCCGGGGGGCGGCGGCGCTGGCTACACTCCACCGGTTGTTCGACCCATTGGAGATGGATGTGAAGCGAATCGTGATCAGCCTGCTGGCGATGTCGGTATCCACCGCATTGATGGCCGCCCCGCCCAAGTTCGACGGCGCGCGGATTTCCGCCGATGTGAAGGAGCTGGCCTCCGACGCCTATGAGGGCCGTTCGCCGGCCACCGCCGGCGAGGAGAAGACCATCGCCTACCTGGGCCGCCAGTTCGCGGCCGCCGGCCTGCAGCCCGGCGGCGACCTGAAGGACGGCAAGCGCCAGTGGACCCAGGCGGTGCCGCTGCTCAAGGGCGACATCGTCGGTACCCCGCAGCTGGCGCTGTCCAGCAAGGGCACGCCGCAGGTGCTGGCCCAGGGCCGGGAGATCGCCGTGCGCGCGGCCATGAACGGCGACAGCGCGGTGGCGATCAAGGACGCGCCGCTGGTGTTCGTCGGCTATGGCGTCAAGGCTCCGGAGCGCAACTGGGACGACTTCAAGGGCGTGGACCTGAAGGGCAAGATCGCGGTGGTGCTGATCAACGACCCGGACTTCGAGAGCGGCGCCGGCGATTTCGATGGCAAGGGCATGACCTACTACGGCCGCTGGACCTACAAGTACGAGGAAGGCGCGCGCCAGGGTGCGGCGGGCGTGCTGATCGTGCACGAGACCGCACCGGCCTCCTATGGCTGGGCGACGGTGGCCGGTTCCAACACCAACACCATGTTCGACGTGGTGCGCGACGACCCGGCCGCGGCGCACCCGCCGCTGGAAGGCTGGATCCAGCGCGACCTGGCGGTGGACCTGTTCAAGCGCGCCGGCCTGGACTTCGAGGCGCTGAAGAAGCAGGCGCAGTCGCGCGACTTCCGCCCGGTGGAACTGAAGGGCGAGACGTTCTCGGCCGACTACGCGGTCAAGACCGAGGTCATCACCTCGCACAACGTGGTCGCGCGCCTGGAAGGCAGCAGCCACCCGGATGAGACCGTGCTCTATTCGGCGCACTGGGACCATATCGGCGTCGGCGAGCCGGACGCGCGCGGCGACCGCATCTTCAACGGCGCGCTGGACAACGCCAGCGGCACCGCGGCGCTGCTGGAACTGGCCCGCGGCTTCGCCAAGGCGCCGCGCCCGCAGCGTTCGGTGGTGTTCCTGGCGGTCACCGCCGAGGAGAAGGGCCTGCTGGGCTCCGAGTACTACGCCAGCCACCCGCTGTATCCGCTGGGCAAGACCGTCGCGCTGATCAACATGGACGGCATGGCGCCGTTCGGGCCGTCGCGTGATTTCGGCATCTACGGCTCGGCGCGTTTCGAGCTGCTTGACCAGCTCAAGGACGTGGCCAGGGGCTGGGACATCCGCTACACCCCGGACCCGAAGCCCGAGGCCGGGCTGTTCTTCCGCTCCGACCACTTCCCGTTCGCCAAGCGCGGCGTGCCGGCGCTGTCGTATTCGGCCGGGCAGGACTGGATCGACGGCGGCGTGGCGGCCGGCAAGAAGGCCGCCGACGACTACACCGCCAGGCGCTACCACCAGCAGGGCGACGAATGGCAGCCCGACTGGACCTTCGCCGGCGCCGCGCGCGACCTGGAAGTGGTGTACACGCTCGGCGAACAGCTGGCCAACTCCCGTGCCTGGCCGAACTGGAGCGCGGGCGAGCCGTTCCGCGCCACCCGCGACGCCAGCGCCGACCAGCGTCGCTGAGCATCGCCGGCAGCGCCCTTCGTGCCGGGAACGGCGCGGAGGCTCCGCGGACGCCGCCCATGATGGGCGGCGTCCGTCGTTTGCGGCGCCCGTTTCCGGCCGCGGCCGGCGGCCTTCGTCGCCCGGATCGCGGGTTTCGTCGCATGCCGCTTGTCTGCCGCGGCCCAGCGCCTATGCTCGCCAGCACTGTCCAGCCGGGAACGCCGCGATGATCGCCAGCCTGTGGTTCTGCCTCCGCATCCTGCTGGCCTGGGTGCTGGCGCTGGTGGCGCTGGCCATCGTCTGGGGGCATCTGTTCGGTGGCCCGGGCACGGTGTTCGCGCTGCTGGTGATCGGCGCGCTGGCGATGGCCGCGGTCAACATCGCCAGCCACCTGCGCCGGGTCAAGCTGGTGGCCGGGCGGCTGGACCACGACAACCTGTCCAGCCGCCTGCAGCGCCGGATCGAACTGCCGTTCGATGCCGCGCAGGCCTTCGCCCTGGTCGAATCGGTGGTCGCCGGGCTGCCGCGGGTGGTGGACGTGGAAAGCTCGCCCGCCAGCCTGCAGGTGCGGGCCCGGATCGCGCGCTCGGACCCGGGCAAGGCGCCGCCGCCGTCGCGCTGGAACCCGCTGGCATGGCTGGCGGTGCGGCACGACCGGGTCTCGGCCACGGTCACCCCGGGGCAGGGCACCAGCAGCGTGACGCTGTTGTTCGAGCCCGATGCCGGTGCCTGGGTGGACCTGCTGCTGGCCGACGAGGGCAGCAACCGCGAGAACGCCGAAGCGGTCAGCCGCGCGATGAGCCAGCGCGTGGCCCAGCAGCGCCGCGACGAGCGCGAATCGGCCGTGCGCGCCGAGGCCGAGAAGGCGCTGAGCGTGGCACGCCTGAACCTGCTGCACGCGCAGGTCGAGCCGCACTTCCTGTACAACACCCTGGCCAACGCCCAGGTGCTGACCCGCACCGACCCCGAACGCGCCGAGCGCATGCTCGGCCATCTCATCCAGTACCTGCGCAGCTCGCTGCCGGGCATCGACCAGTCGTTGTCGACCCTCGGGCAGGAGCTGGAACGGGTGCAGGCCTACCTGGAGATCCTGCGCATCCGCATGGGCGCGCGGCTGGTGGTGCGGATCGACGTGCCCGACTCCCTGCAGGACGTCGCGCTGCCGTCGATGGCGCTGCAGACCCTGGTGGAGAACGCGATCAAGCACGGGCTGGAGCCCAAGCCCGGCGGCGGCACGATCTGGGTGCTGGCGCGCGAGAGCGATGGCCAGGTCCACCTCACCGTCGCCGACGACGGCCAGGGCGTGGGCGGCAGCAGCGGCGGCGGTACCGGCATCGGCCTGAAGAACCTGCGCGAACGCCTGCGCCTGAGCTGCGGGCCGCAGGCCGGCTTCGCCCTGGTCTCCAACTTCCCCAGTGGCGCGGCGGCCACGATCACCCTGCCGCGCACGCCGCCCGTGGCGCAGGCCGTGCCGGCGGCCACCACCCAGGTACCGGAGCTGCCCCATGCAACTTGATGCCCTGGTCGCCGAGGACGAGCCGCTGCTGCGCCAGGCGCTGGTCGCGCAGCTGCAGCGGCTGTGGCCGGAACTGCGCATCGTCGCCGAGTGCGAGGATGGCGCCGCCGCGCTGGAGATGCTGGAAACGCTGCGGCCGGACCTGGCCTTCCTCGACATCCGCATGCCCGGCGTCACCGGTATCGATGTCGCCCGTGCGCTGGAGACGCTCAGTCCGCGCACCCAGGTGGTGTTCATCACCGCCTACGACCAGTACGCGATCGATGCGTTCGAGCGCGGCGCGGTCGATTACCTGCTCAAGCCGGTGGCCGACGAACGCCTGCTGGCCACGCGCCAGCGCGTGCTCGCGCGGTTGCAGGCCGGGGTGCCGGACCGGCAGTTGCTGGACCAGCTGCTGGACCAGCTGGCGCGGCGTCCGGCCGTTGCCGGCGCCGCGCCGCCGCCGGCCTGGATCACCGCCAGCAACGGCCGCGAGACCCGGCTGGTGATGCTGGAGGACGTGCTGTATTTCCGCGCCGACAGCAAATACACCGCGGTGGTCACCGCCGACGAGGAGCTGCTGCTGCGCAGCTCGCTGCGCGAGCTGGCACAGGTGCTGGACCCGCAGTGTTTCCGCCAGGTGCACCGTTCCAGCATCGTCAACATGAAAGCGGTCGCGGCGGTGAGCCGCGACGACAGCGGCCGCGGCGTACTGCGGCTGAAGAACCGCAGCGAGACGCTGGTGGTCAGCCAACCGTTCATGAGCCTGTTCCGCGGCATGTGAGTCCCTGCCTGCGGGCGTACAAGGAGAAGTGCCATGCAGTACCTGACTTTCCTGCTCGGCAGCCTGATGGCGATGCTGGGCTACCGCGAACCGCAGGGGCAGACGTCGATCGTGCGCGTCAGCGGCGAACAGGCGGTGCTCAGCCGCACCACGGTGTCCGGCGACCGCGCCCGCTTCCAGTGCCTGCAGAGCGAGAGCGGCAACTGCTTCTACCGGCTCTACCGCGAGCACTGTCGCGACCAGCCCGGCGGCGAACTATGCCAGCGCCAGGCGCTGGACGATTTCAGCCTGGTGGTCGGCGGCGTGCGCGACGTGCAGGGGTTGCCGGCCGGCTTCGGCCAGCAGGTGCGCGCGCGCAATGCGCAACGCCGCGACTGAGCGCGGCGTTGCGGGAGCGATGCGGCGGCAGCGGGATCAGAACGCCGGTTGCAGGCGCAGCCCGTCGTCGCCGATGTGGTTGAGCTTGCCGACCAGTTCCGAATGCTGCCGCATGCGGCCCAGCTCGCGCATGATGCGGATGTCCTCGTGGCGCAGTTCGCGCCGGGACGCCACCGCCTGCTTGTAGTCGAGCACTTCGGGGTAGTGCCGGGCCATCTCCAGCGCCTCGGCCACGGTTTCCACGCTGTCGGCGTCGGAACTGATGCGGGCGCGGCTGTTGAAGGCCTTCATCCAGCGCTCGAAGCCGGCGGTATGGTCGAACATGTTGGCCATGAACCAGATCACGAACAGGATCGACACCCACGAGCCGAGCACGATCACCACGCGGGTGAAGGTGATATGGAAATCGTCGCGCCACAGGTAGTTGGTGATCAGCCCGAGGATCAGCAGCGACGCCGCCTGCCAGAGCACGATGGACGCCATCAGCCACTGGCACTTGGCCTTGGCCAGTACCGCCACCTCGTCGCGTATCTGTTCGTCGCTGAGATTCTTCCAGTGCGCGACCTGCTTCTCGAACGGACTGCGGTACAGCTCATTGTCCTGCAGCAACAAACCCAAACCCTTGAACAACGCGATCATGTGGAGCTCCTTGCAGATACTGGCTGGAACGAGCGACGGATACGGCGTGGAACGATCTGGCGGTTCCAGTTCTAGCACTTTCATGCGGCTTGGCAATGGGCGCGATGCGATGACGCCTGCGCGGCGGTGCGGCCGGGCGCCTGCGTGGCCCCGGCTTTTTGCGGCGCGTCATCGTGCAAGTGGCGGAATCGGAAATCGAAAGCGCATCGGCATGCTGCGGGCGCACATGGCTTGCGCGGTGGCCGACGGCCAACCCGGGGGCGCCGTACCCGGCTGCGCGCCGCCGCGGCCGCGGCCGGCGTGCGCGGCCGTTCCACTACGATGTCCGCATGTCGTTCCTGTCCGCCCCCGTGGCATCGGCCGCCACCGCGCAGATCCGGCGCTGGGTGCTCGATGCCTTCCCGCGCGACCGCAGCGGCATCGATTACGACGCGCCGCCGGGCGACCCGGGCTGGTTCGGCCCCGACAGCGTGACCTGGCGCATCCACTCCGAATTCCCGGGCATGCTCGCCGGCGGCCTGTGCGCGCTGATGCTGCAGCTGCTGCACCCGCGCGCGCTGGCCGGCGTCTACGACCATTCCAACTTCCGCCAGGACCTGGTCGGGCGCCTGCGCCGCACCACCGCGTTCGTGGCCGGCACCAGCTACGCGCCGGCGGCGGAGGTGGAAGCACTGGTCGAGCGGGTGCGGCGGATCCACGCGCGCGTGGCCGGCACCCTGCCCGATGGCCGCGCCTATGCCGCCGACGATCCGGAACTGCTCACCTGGGTGCATGTCACCGAAGCCTATGGCTTCCTCGAGGGCTGCCGCCGCTATTGCCGCGACGTGCCCGAGGCCATCGCCGACCGCTACTACGACGAATACCGGCGCGTGGCCGAGGCGCTGGGCGCGCGCGCGGTACCGGCGAGCCAGGCACAGGTGCGCGCGTACTTCGCCGCACGGCAGCCGCAACTGCACATGGACGCGCGTTCGCGCGAGGTGCTGGCGGTGCTCGAGGGCGTGCGCCTGCCGGTACCGCTGCCCGGGGTCTCGCGCGACCTGTTCCTGGCCGCCGGCGCGGCATTGTTGCCGGACTGGGCAGCGCCGCTGCTCGGCCGTGACCGCCGCGGCCGGCGTGTGCGTGCGGCGCTCGCCGCACGCCTGCTGCGCGGGTCGGCGCCCTTGTTCCGCGCCGCGCTGGGCGACGGCATCGCCGCGCGCGCCTGCCAGCGCATGGGGCGCGACCCGCAGTCGCTGCTGCATTGGCCAGCGTGACCGGCGAAGACCGGGGTCAGGGTCGGATCGCCACCCGCACGACCCGGCTCCGACCCCGCGCTGCGCCCGCCAACCGGCGTGGCGTTACCAGACCTTGACCCGCTTGTCCGGCGCCAGGTACAGGGCCTGGCCTTCCTTGACCCCGAATGCCGGATACCACGCATCGAGATTGCGCACGGTCAGCGTGCGGAACTGGCCCGGCGCATGCACGTTGGTCAGCAGCGAATTGCGCAGCGCCTGCTCGCGCATCTTGCTGCGCCAGGCCTGGGCGAAGCCGAGGAAGAAGCGCTGGTCCGGGGTGAAGCCTTCCAGGTCCTGCGCCGGCTTGCCCTGCTGCGCCATGCGGTAGGCATCATGGGCGGTCGCCAGCCCGGCCACGTCGGCGATGTTCTCGCCCAGGGTCAGGCGGCCATTGACGTGCACGCCCGGGAACGGCGCGTAGCTGCTGAACTGCGCGGCCAGCGCGTCGCCGGCGGCGTTGAACTGCTTCAGGTCTTCGGCCGTCCACCAGTTGTGCAGCCTGCCGGTCTCGTCGAACAGCGCGCCGGCGTTGTCGAAACCATGGCTGATCTCATGGCCGATCACCGCGCCGATGGCGCCGTAGTTCACCGCATCGTCGGCCGCGGCGTCGAAGAATGGCGGCTGCAGGATCGCGGCCGGGAACACCAGGCGGTTTTCCAGCGGCACGTTCATGGCATTGATGGTCTGCGGCAGCATCGCCCATTCGCCGCGGTCGACCGGCTGGCCGAGCTTGGCGATGTTGCGCCGGTACTCGAACAGCGCCGCGCGCTGCGCGTTGCCCAGCGCGTCGTCGCGCTTCACCTCAAGCGCGCTGTAGTCGCGCCATTTGTCCGGGTAGCCCATGCCCACCTTGAGCCCGGCCACCTTGGCCTGGGCGTGCGCCTTGGTCTGCGGCGACATCCATTCCAGCGCGTCGATGCGCTTGGCGAAGGCGGCGATGATGTTCCGGGCCATCTCGTCCGCGCGTGCCTTGGTGGCAGCGTCGAAATGGCGCTCGACGTAGAGCTTGCCGACCGCCTCGCCGATGGCGGTGTTGGTCTCGCTGACCGCGCGCTTCCAGCGCTCGCTCTGCTGCGGGGTGCCGCTCATCGCGGTGCCGTGGAAGGCGAAGTGCGCATCGGCGAACGCCTTGGGCAGGTACGGCGCGGCCTCGTCCAGGGCGCGGAACGCCAGGTATTCCTTCCACGTGTCCAGTGGCTCGCTGGCGACCAGCTTCGACAACCCGGCCACCGCCCGGGGCTGCCAGACGATGAAGTCCTGCTGCGCCGACAGCCCGGCCGCGTCCAGGAATGCCGTCCAGTCCATGCCCGGCGCCTTCGCCGCCAGGTCGGACTGTTTCCAGGCATTGGCGCCCTTCTCCACGTCGTTGGTCTCTTCCTGGGTGGCATGCGCGCGCGCGATCCTGGTTTCTAGCGCGACGATGCGCGCGGCCTTGGCCGCCGCGGCGCTGTCGCCGGACAACTCCAGCAGCCGGGCGACATAGCCCTCATAGGCCGTGCGCAGTGCGGCCATGCGCCCGCCTTCCAGGTAGAAGTCGCGGTCGGGCATGCCCAGTCCGCCCTGCACCAGGTAGGGCACGTTGCGGTCCGGCTGCAGCAGGTCCACCGACACCCAGACGCCGAACAGGTGCGGGGTGTAGAAATTGGTGGCATTGAGCAGGTCGACGTCGGCACGCAGGCTGGCGCCCAGGGTCCGCGCCAGCGCCTGCCGGTCGGCGATGCCGGCGATGGCCTGCAGCTGCGGCTGCAGCGGTGCCACGCCACGCGCCTCGATGCCGGCCTCGTCCATGAACGCGGCGTAGTAGTCGCCGATCTTGCGCGCCTCGCCGTCGCTGGCGCGGGTCGCCTCTTCCAGGATCGCGCGGGTATCGCCCAGGGTCTTCTCGTAGATGATGTTGAAGCTGCCGAAGCTGGAACGGTCGGCGGGGATTTCGGTGCGCTGCACCCACTGGCCGTTGGCGAAGTCGAAGAAGTTGTCGCCGGCGGCCACGCTGCGGTCCATGCCGGAGACGTCGAAGCCGAAGCTGCCCAACTGCGCCTTGGCCACGGCAGCCGGCGCGGCGGCGCTGGTGGCCTGTCCGGCGGGAGCCTTGTCGCCGCCGCAGCCGCTCAGCGACAGCGCGGACCCGAGAGCGAGTGCGAGGATCGAACGTTGCAGGGCCATGTTGGCTCCGGATTCTGGGATGGAGTGCGCAGTCTAGTGCCACGCCTGCGGTGGCGCCTTGCCGATTCCGGCACTTGTCGCATGCCAAGTCTTCCCGTCGGGGGCGTTTGTACTGCATGCTGTGGAACGGACATCGATAGCGGCTTCCGTGGGAGGACGGTCGTCGCATTGCGTGCGTGCGGCGCTGCGCCAGTGAAGCGGCTGGCCGCGGGCGGCCGGCGGTTTCCGATAGCACGGCGGACAACGAACGAGACCATGCACGCAGAGCGAATGCTGACGCAGGGAAGATGCCGGTGCCCCGGGGCATGAGCCAGCCCCTGCGCCAGGTCGCCGTGTTCGGCGCCGTGATCGCGCTGCTGCTGGCGGCGACCCTGGCGATCATGTTGTGGAACGACCGCGGCAGCCGCCTGCAGGCCGCGCAGCGCCAGAGCATGGCACTGGCGACCGGCAGCGACCGCCTGCTGCGGGCGGAACTGACCACGATGGAACGTGCGCTGCGTGGCGCCGCCCGCGACGGCCGCGAGTACTACCGGCAGGTGCCGGAGCGGGCGCCGGCGCTGCTGGCGGCCAGCGTGCGCGGCACGCTCGAACGCAATACCGACCTGGCCGCGATCACCGTGGTCGACGACGCCGGCATGCCGGTCGGCGAAGGCCGCGGCGATCCGACGCTCGCGCAGTGGGTGGTGCCGGAGAACCGCGTGCTGGCCGGCGAGCTGTACGTTGGGGGGCTGGAGGCGCTTCCCGGCGGCGGCATGGTGCTGTTGACCGCGGTGCCGGTGCAGCCCGGCCAGTGGCTGCTGGCGCGGGTGCGCCTGGCGGTGTTCCAGCGGGTGGTCAGTGGCCTGGATACCGGCCGCAGCGGCGTGGTCTCGATCAGCAGCCGCCAGGGCGCGCTGCTGGCGCACAGCCTGGATCCGTCGGCGGTGGAGCGGCCGCTGCCACGGCCGCTGCGCCCGCTGCCCGGCGCCGACCAGGTGCAGGCGCTGGGGGTGGCGACCAGTCCGATGGACGGCGTGCGCCGGGTCGTCGCGGTGAGCGTGCCGCACGATTATCCGCTGATCCTGTTCGCCGGCCTGTCCTACGACGAGGTCATGGCGCCGTGGCGCACCTATTTCTACGTCGCCTCCGGCATCTACCTGCTGTACCTGTGCGGGTTCGCGTACCTGTACGCCAGCATGCGCCGGGGGGCGCTGCGCCAGGCGCGGCTGGCCGACGAACTGCGCGCCGGCGCGGCGGAGCTGGCGCTGGCGCACCAGGTCGGCAGGGTGGGGACGTGGTCGATCGACCGCAAGGACGGCACCCTGCACTGGTCGGCGCTGACCCGGCGGATGTTCGCGCTGCCGGTGCGGCAGGCGCGGCTGGAAGAGTTCTACGACCACGTGCACGAGGAAGACCGCCCGTGGCTGCGCCAGCAGGTCCAGCAGGCGACGGAGGCCGGGCGTGCGGTGAACGCGCTGTTCCGCCTGGTGCTGCACGACGGCTCGGTGCGCTGGCTGTCGGCGCGTGGCGAGCGCGTGCAGGGGCTGGGGCCGCATCCGCGCATGACCGGCGCGGTCACCGACATCACCGAGCGGGTGCGCAGCGAAGCCCGGGTACAGCGTGCCGAGCACCAGTTCCGCCTGGTGTTCGACCGCAATCCCGCGCCGTTCTGGATCTTCGACCTGGACACGCTGCAGTTCCTGGAAGTGAACCAGGCCGCGATCGAGCAGTACGGCTACAGCCGCGAGGAGTTCCTCGCCATGACCATCCTCGACATACGCCCGGAGGAAGCCAGGGAAGAAATCCAGCGCACGCTGGAGGAGTCCCGGGACGGCAGTTCGCCGCCGCCGCGGGTACGCGTGCACCGGCGTCGCGACGGCAGTCGGTTCGAGGTACTGGCGCACCTGGCGCGGCTGGAGTTCGATGGTCGCCCGGCCTGCCTGGCGCTGGCCGAGGACGTCAGCCAGCGGCTGGCCTACGAGCGCGACCTGGCCTGGCGTGCCAGCCACCACCCCGGCACCGGCCTGCTGACGATCGAAGCGCTGGCCGAGCGGCTGGACGCCGGCGGCGCCGGCTACACCATCCTGCATGCGCAACTGCGCGGGCTGCAGATGGTCACCGACACGCTGGGCCGCGAAGCCGGCGACGAGGTCCTGCAGGCGATGGTTGCCCGGCTCGATGCGCTGGGCGCGCGCTACGGCCTGCTGGCCTACCAGCCGGCCGAGGATTTCGTGCTGGCGGTGGCCGACGGGCACGATCCGCAACGCGCGCTGGAGGCGCTGCGCGAGGCGGTGTCCGAACCGGTGCGCGGCCGCGATTCCTTCCACCAGCTGGAGCCGCGCATCGGCGTGGCCGGCAACCCCGGCGACGGCGCGAGCGCCGACCTGGTGCTCGGGCGCGCGGCGCAGGCGGCCCATGCCGCCCGCGAGAACGGGGTGGTCGTGCTGCGTTTCGATCACGCGCTGGCACAGCGCCACGCCGACCGCCTGCAACTGGCCGGACGCATCCACCTGGCCATCGAGCGCGACGAATTCGAACTGTATTTCCAGCCGATCCGGCATGCCGCCGATGGCTCGCCGGCGCTGCTGGAGGCACTGCTGCGCTGGCCTCAGCCCGACGGCAGCTTCATCCCGCCGTCGGACTTCATCCAGTTGTGCGAGGACACCGGCCAGATCATCGCGCTGGGCCGCTGGGTGATCCGCGCGGCCGCGCGCGCCGGCCGCGTGCTGGCCGACAATGGCTGGGCCGGGCTGCCGGTCGCGGTCAACGTCTCGGCGGTGCAGTTGTTCAACAGCGACCTGGTCGGCGAATTCACCCACGCCGCCGCCGAGTACGGGCTGCCGCCGGGCGCGCTGCAGATGGAGCTGACCGAGAGCAGCCTGATGCGCAACCCGGCGCAGGCGATGCAGGTGCTCGAGAGCCTGAGCGCCAATGGCATCGCGGTGGCCCTGGACGACTTCGGTACCGGTTTTTCCAGCATGTCCTACCTGCAGCACCTGGCGCTGGATTCGCTGAAGATCGACCGTGCGTTCGTCGCCGACGTGGAACGCAACCCGCGCAACGCGGCCATCTGCCGCGCGCTGTTGTCGCTGGGGCACAGCATGGGGTTGGTGGTGATCGCCGAGGGCGTGGAGACCGAAGGCCAGCTCGACTGGCTGGTGGCGCACGGCTGCGACCAGGTGCAGGGCTACCTGCTGGGCCGGCCGATGCCGCTGCGCGAACTGCTGGCGCTGCTGGCCCTGGCGCCCGACTCAGCCTGAGCCGGGGCCGGCCGCGTCCGCGCCGAGCCGTTCCACCAGGTAGTCGATGAAGCTGCGCACCTTCGGCGCCAGGTGGCTGCGGCTGGCGTAGAGCGCATGGATGCCGACCGGCGGCAGCCGCCAGTCCGCCAGCACCGGCACCAGGCGGCCATCGGCCAGGGCCTGGGCGACGATGAAATCCGGCTGCGCGATGATGCCCATGCCGGCGATGGCGGCTTCGCGCAGCACCTCGCCGTTGTTGGCGCGCATGCGCGCGGCCACCGGCACGCTTACCTCGCCCTGCGGCCCCTGCAGTTGCCAGCTGTCGCCCCCGGCCCAGTAGCTGTAGGCCAGGCACGCATGCCGCGACAGGTCGTCCGGGCGTGCCGGCGTGCCATGCCGCGCCAGGTAGGCCGGCGCAGCGCACAGCACGATCGCCGCTTCGGCCAGGCGGCGGGCGATCAGCGAAGGCGCCGGCTGGCGGGTGATGCGGATCGCCAGGTCGAAGCCTTCCTCGACCATGTCCACCTGCCGGTCGGACAGCGACAGGTCCAGTTCCACCTGCGGGTAGCGCTCGGCATAGCCGGGCAGCAACGGCGCCAGGCGGGCGATGCCGTAGCTGACCGGCGCATTGATCCGCAGCCGGCCCGAGGGCTGCAGCGCCTGCGCGCCGACCGAGGCCTCCAGCGCGTCGAACTCGGCCAGCAGCTGTACGCAGCGCTGGTAGTAGGCGGCGCCGATGCTGGTCGGGCTGACCCGCCGCGTGGTGCGGTTGAGCAGGCGCGCGGACAGGCGCTTTTCCAGCGCGGCGACCTGCCGGGTGACGGCGGCGGTGGACAGGTCCAGGGCCTGGGCGGCAGCGCTGAAACCATTGCGCTCGACCACCGCGACGAACACCCGCATGGCATCGATGGTGTCCATTGTTTCCGCTTCGGCAATAAAACGTTGATGCCGAGGTTATTTGTTGCCGGGTGCCACGGCAATAACCTGTAGGGCATCGCATCCTCCCCCTGGAGTCCCCCATGCCATCGACATCGCTGCCGTCCCTGTACATCTCCCATGGATCGCCGATGACCGCGCTGCAGCCCGGCGCGGTCGGTCCGCGGCTGGCCGAACTGGCCGCCGCGCTGCCGCGCCCGCGGGCCATCGTGATGGCCTCGGCGCACTGGCTGGGGCGCACGCCCACGGTATCGGCGGCGGAGCGGCCGCGGACCATCCACGATTTTGGCGGCTTTCCCGAGGCGCTGTACCAGTTGCAGTACCCGGCGCCGGGCGCGCCGGAACTGGCGCAGGACGTGGCGGCGCGGCTGGCCGCGGCCGGGCTGTCGCCGGTGATCGACCCGCAGCGCGGGCTCGACCACGGCGCCTGGGTGCCCCTGCGCTTCCTCTACCCGCAGGCCGACATCCCGGTGCTGCAGCTGTCGATCCAGCCGGCGCTGGGGCCCGCGCACCAGTGGGCGATGGGCCGCGCGCTGGCGCCGCTGCGCGACGACGGCGTGCTGCTGGTCGGTTCGGGCAGCATTACCCACAACCTGCACGACTGGCACCACTACGCGCAGGGCGGACAGGCGCCGTACGTGGCCCCGTTCACCCAGTGGGTGGAGCAGAAACTGCACGCCGACGACGTGCCGGCGCTGCTGGACTACCGCCGGCAGGCGCCGTTCGCCGAACAGGCGCACCCCACCGACGAGCACCTGCTGCCGCTGCATTTCGCCATGGGCGCGGCCGGCACCGACCGGCTCGGCGCACGCCGCATCGATGCCGGCATCGACATGGGCTTCCTGGCGATGGACATCTACCGCTTCGACGGCGCGGCATAGGTCCGGACCCTGCTGCGCGGATGGCCGCCGCCCCCATCGGCGGCGGCGCGTGCCTGTGATAGTTTTTCCGCGTTGTTCAACCCGTCGCTGCCATCGTGGCGACTTCGTGGAGAGGCATGCACACGATCGAAGTCGTTCTGGCGATGCTGGTGGCGGTGGTCGCCAGCGGCTACCTGGTGAGGATCCTGCCGTTCTCGCTGCCGCTGCCATTGGTGCAGATCGGCCTGGGCGCCCTGATCGCCGGCGTGTTCAAGCGCGGCCATGCGCTCGAGCCGGACATGTTCTTCCTGCTGTTCCTGCCGCCGCTGCTGTTCCTCGACGGCTGGCGCATTCCCAAGCAGGGCCTGTTCCGCGACAAGGGCGCGATCCTGGAGCTGGCATTCGGCCTGGTGGTGTTCACTGTGGTCGGCGCCGGCCTGCTGATCCACTGGCTGATCCCGGCCATGCCGCTGGCGGTGGCATTCGCGCTGGCGGCGATCGTCTCGCCCACCGATCCGGTCGCGGTGGGCGCCATCGCCTCGCGGGTGCCGATTCCCAAGCGGCTGATGCACATCCTGGAAGGCGAGTCGCTGCTCAACGACGCGTCCGGCCTGGTCTGCTTCCGCTTCGCGGTGGCCGCGGTGATGACCGGCAGTTTCTCGCTGGCGCAGGCCTCGCTGACCTTCCTGTGGGTGGCCTTCGCCGGCCTGGGCATCGGCGTGGCGGTGACCCTGGGCGTGTCCACCTTCCAGCGCTGGCTGTGGCGCAGTTTCGGCGAGGAGCCGGGCGCGGCGCTGCTGGTCAACCTGCTGATCCCCTTCGCCGCCTACCTGCTGGCCGAAGAGTTCAACGCCTCCGGCATCCTCGCCGCGGTGGCCGCCGGCATCACCATGAGCTACGTCGAGCTGACCGGCCGCATCAGCGGCAGCATGCGCGTGCAGCGCACGGCGGTGTGGAGCACCGTGCAGTTCAGCTTCAACGGCATCATCTTCGTGCTGCTCGGCGAACAGCTGCCGGGCATCGTCCAGCGTGCGATGGACACCATCGCGGTCACCGGGCACAGCGACTGGTGGTGGCTGGCGATCTACGTGGTGGCGATCAACGCGATGCTGGTGGTGCTGCGCCTGGTATGGGTATGGCTGTCGCTGCGCTGGAACCTGCTGCGCGCGCGCTGGCGCGGTGAGGAGCGTGCGAACCAGACCTCGTGGCGGGTGGTGCTGGCGATGTCGGTGGCCGGCGTGCGCGGCGCCATCACCCTGGCCGGCGTGCTGACCCTGCCGCTGATGGTGCCCGGCGGCGAGCCGTTCCCGGCACGCGACCTGGTGATCTTCCTGGCCGCGTCGGTGATCCTGGTATCGCTGCTCGGGGCCAGCCTGCTGCTGCCGCGGCTGCTGCGCGGGCTGGAGCTGCCCAGGGACGACGACAGCCGGCGGGTTGAGGACCTGGCCCGCAAGCTCTCGTCCAAGGCCGCGCTGGCCGCGGTGGAGAAGACCCGCCAGCAGCTGGTGGAAGGCCAGACCACCACCAACGTGCAGCTCTACAACGATGCCGCCGCGCGGGTCAGCCTGCTGTACCAGCGCAACCTGGAGAAAGGGCAGGGCCCGGACGAGGACCCGGAGAAGGTGCGGCGCATGGAGCAGGCCTACCGCAGCCTGCGCACGGCCGGGCTCACGGCCGAGCGCGAGGAGCTGTTCCGCCTGACCCGGCATGGCCAGATACCCGACGAGGTCGCGCGCAAGCTGATCCGCAACCTGGACCTGCTGGAAAGCCGGCAGCGGGACTGAGCCGGCGCCGCCGGCGGCGTGCGGCGGTGGACACGGTGGAGGCGCCCGCGCGGGGCGCCGCCCGCGTTACTTGTTCAGTTCGAGGAAGTACGGCTCGACCGAGCCGGTGATCTTCAGCGTCATCGGGTTGCCGCGGCGGTCGCGGGCCTTGCCGGCCTGCACCCGGATCCAGCCTTCGCTGACCGAGTACTCCTCCACGTCATCGCGCTCGATGCCGTTGAAGCGCACGCCGACGCCGCGTTCGAGCGCGGCCGGGTCGTGGAACGGGCTGGTGGGGTTGACCGCCAGGCGGTCGGGAGGGGTATCGCTCATGTCTGTGTTCGTTGACGGCCACCGTGGCCCTCTTCAGGGGCACAAGGATAACCGCTGCCGCTTCCGCTGCCGTGCGCGTGGCGGCAGAATGCGCGGCATCACGCAGTGGAGAGCCGCCATGCCCGACAACAGTGCCGATTACGAAGATTCCGACGAACTGCTGCCGACCTTCGACGAGGACGACCATCCGGCGCGGGTGTGGAACCTGTTGTGGCTGCTCAATCCCGGCGACGAGGAGGCCGCGCTGCAGCAGTTCGATGCCTGGCGCGAAGCGCGTGCCGGCGCCGAGCACGACAGCGGCGACGAGCAATGGCTGTGGGACCTGAAGGACGCGATCGACTGGCGCGCCGGCTTCTACGTGGACTGGAAGGACATCGATTCGTTCGTGGCCGCGATCGACGAACTGGCCGCGCGCTGGAACCTGCGCATCGACTGGGGCGGCGACCTGGACGACGAGGATTTCGCCCAGGACCTCGACGTGCCGGCACTGATGACCACCGCGCACGACCGCCTGCGCGAGCACGGCTATACGGTGTGGAACTGGAACACGGGGGGCGACGGTTACGCCGGCTGGATCGCGCTCAGCCGCGACGACGAGGCGATGCTGGCGCTGTGCTCGCTGCTGGGCGTGGAAGTGCGGCCGGGCAGCGATCCGTTCTGAGCCTGGCCGCGGGCACGGCGGGTGCGCTCACGGTGGTTGGTACTGGGTGCGCGCGTTGGCGATGACCCGCCGCACCAGGGCGCGGTCGGCATGCCGCGAGATCGCCACCGCGCCCAGCGCGATGGCGGTGTCGCGCAGCGCCGCCGGCACGTCGTAGTGCGCGCCGCTGCGGCGGTTCTGGAACGCCCGCCGCGGAATCCCGAGCTGCTGCGCCATGGCGTGCAGCTCGGGCAGGGTGTCGGCCAGCAGATGCGCCCAGCGCTCGCCGCGCCAGGGGTGTACCGCATCGTCGATATAGACCGTCACCGCGGCGCCATCGTTCAGGCCTGCGGCTTGTCGCCGGCGTCGGCCGCAGCGTCGCCGGCACCGGCGTCTTGCGCGTCATCGCCGCCGCCCACGGCCGCGGCTTCCTCGCCTTCGACGCCCTCGAACTCGGCGACCAGGCCGGCCAGGTAGTCGTCGGCGCTCTTGCCTTCGGCCGCGGCGCTGGCGTCGATCAGCTGCTGCAGCTGCTCCGAGTACTCCAGCGCGACCTTGCGGCCTTCCTTCTCCTGCACGTTGGCCAGGTGCTTGAGCATGGCCAGCATCGGCACCGGGTTGTCGGCGTTGCCCATGGTCTGGCCGCCGACGGACAGCAGCCACTGCCGCCCCTGCAGGCCGATGGCGGCGACCACCTGGCCTTCTTCGTTCACCAGCACGGCATGATTCTGCACCTGCTGCTGCGCGTCCAGGCGCAGGAACGGGCGGCGGGGCTGCTGCTTCTTGCGCTTGTCGCGCTTGGCTTTGGACTGCTTGGACATGATCGTTCGACAAAAGGAAACGGCCGCCATTGTAGGCGGCCGCTGGTGTCGATGCCGAACCGGCGCCGTGGCCTCGGCGGTTCAGTCGACGCCGGGGCCCGCCGCCGCGCCGGCCTCGCCATCGCCGGCAGCGGGCGCGGCCACGGCCGGGGCAGGCAGCGCGGCGATCGCCGACAGCGCGGCCGCCTCGGCTTCCCTGGTCATCACCACGATGCTGATGCGGCGGTTGATCGGGTTCTGCGGGTCGGTCTTGTCGAACAGCACCGACGAGGACAGCCCGACCACCCGCGCCACCTTGTCCTCGCCCATGCCGCCTTCCAGCAGGGCGCGGCGCGCGGCGTTGGCGCGGTCCGCGCTCAGCTCCCAGTTGCTGTAGCCCAACTGCGTGGAATAGGCGGTGATGTCGGTGTGGCCGCTGATGCTGATGTGGTTGGGCACCTGGTTGATGAAGTGCGACAGCTCGCGCAGGATCCCGCGCGTGTACGGCATCAGCTTGGCGCTGCCCATGTCGAACATCGGCCGGTTCTGCTTGTCCACGATCTGGATGCGCAGCCCTTCGGAGGTGATGTCCAGCAGCAGCTGGTCCTTGAACGGCTCCAGCGCCTGGCTCTTGCCGATGGCTTCCTCCAGCTCCTGCTTCAGCACCTCCAGCTGCTTTTTCTCGCGCTCGCGTTCGTCCACCGGCGCGGGGATCGACTCGCGCTGGTTCTGGAAGGGGTCGTTGCTGTTGCCGCGGGAAATGTCGGTGGCGCCGCCGAGCTTGATCATCGACGTGCTGGCGCCGCCGGGACCGGCCATGCCCGGCGCCGGGGTGCTGCTGGTGCCGCTCAGCGGGCTCGGGTTGCGGAAGTACTCGGAAATGGCCGCGCGGTCGGGCTTGCTGGTGGAGGCCAGCAGCCACATCACCAGGAAGAACGCCATCATCGCGGTGACGAAGTCGGCGTAGGCCACCTTCCACGAACCGCCGTGATGGCCGCCGCCCTGGATCTTCTTCACGCGCCGCACGATCACCGTGGGCTTGGCATCGTTGCTGGCCATGGCTTATTTGACCGACTTCAGGTGCTGCTCGAACTCGGTGAAGCCCGGGCGCAGTGCCGACGGCACGGTCTTGCGCGCGAACTCCAGGGCGATCTTGGGGTTGTAGCCGCGCAGGCAGGCCAGCAGTGCGGTCTTGACCGATTCGTAGATGCGCGAGTCCTGTTCGGCGCGGGCCTCCACCGCGGCCGCGACCGGGCCGATGAAGCCGTAGCCGAGCAGGATGCCGAGGAAGGTGCCGACCAGGGCGCCGGCCACGTGCGCGCCGACTTCCTTGATGTCGCCGCCGATCGAGCCCATGGTGATGACGATGCCCAGCACCGCCGCGACGATGCCGAACCCCGGCAGGCCGTCGGCCACCTTGGTCAGCACGTGCGCCGGTTCCATGGCTTCGTGGTGGTGCTTTTCCAGCTCCAGCTCCAGTAGCGGTTCCAGCTCGTGCGGCTCGATGTTGGAGCCGATCATCAGCCGCAGGCAGTCGGTGATGAAGTCGATCAGGTGGTGATCGGCCTGGATCTTCGGGTAATTGGCGAAGATCGGGCTCTCGGCGGCGTTCTCGACATGTTCCTCGAGCGACATGAAGCCCTCGCGGCGCGCCTTGTTGAGCAGTTCGTACAGCAGGCTCAGCACGTCCAGGTAGTCCTGCTGCTTGTAGCGCGGGCCCTTGAACACGCCGACCACGGCCTGCAGGGTCTTCTTGACCGTCTTGGCCGGGGTGCCGACCAGGAACGCGCCCAGCGCCGCGCCGCCGATGATCACCAGTTCGTAGGGCTGCCACAGCGCGCCGAGCTTTCCGTGCGCGCCGACATAGCCGCCGAGCACGCTGAGGATGACGACAAGCAGACCGACGATGATGAGCATGGGCGCGGGACACGGGAGGGGATATCCCGTTGTCGGCCGCACCGGCCGGAACTGAAGGGGGAAAGTGTGAACTCAGTCAGCGGGTGTCGCTTCGGCCCCGCCACGCCGCAACGGGTCCGGCCAGCGCTCGCCGCGGCCGACGAAAGACAGCGAAACCGAGTTCAGGCAATGCCTTTCGAAGGTCGGCGGCGGGCCGTCCGGGAACACGTGGCCCAGGTGGCTGCCGCAGCGGGCGCAGACGATTTCCGTGCGCACCATCCCGTGGCTGGCGTCGCGGATGCGGCCGACATGGGCCGGGTCGAACGGGGCGAAGAAGCTCGGCCAGCCGGTGCCGGAGTCGAACTTGGTGCTGGAACGGAACAGCGGCAGGCCACACAGCCGGCAGCAGTAGGTGCCTTCGCGCTTGTTGTCCAGGAACACGCCGCAGAACGGCGCCTCGGTGCCGTGGTGCAGCAGGACGCGCCGTTCGTCGTCGCCCAGGCCGGCGACCAGGGTGTCGCGCTGGGCGGCATCGGGGGGAGTCAGGTCGAAAGCGGTCATGGCCGCGCCTCCATGGGGGGAGCCTCATGGTAGGCGGCGGCCGGCGCCGCTCCAACCGGCGCGGTTAACCCGCCTGCAGCGACGAAGGTGCATCATCACCGGACATGGACCTGTGGGAGTACCCGATGAGACGGATTGCCCTGCTGTCGATTGCGATGCTGGCGGCCACCCCGGCCATGGCCCAGCTCAAGCCCACGCCGGCGCCGACCGAGACCCGGCCGGTCAGCCTGCCGCCGCCCTCGAAGCCGGCCAGCGACGCCTCCGGCCAGGCGGCCGACAACGCGCGCCTGCGCGAGCAGCTGGAGCAGTCGGGATCGGGCAACGCCGCAACCGCCAGGCCGAAACCGGCTGCCAAGCCGCAGACGGCCGAGGTGCCGGTGTACGACCAGGAAGGGCGACGGCTCAACGGCATGCGCCCGGCCGGCCCGGGGCGGGTGATGGACACCCGTACCGGGCGCTACCACGACACCGTGCCCAGCGGCGACGGCGTGCGCATCGTGCGCTGAGCGGCGGCGGGCTTAACCGCCGGCAACGCGCGCCGCGCAGTCATCCATGCGACGGCCGGAATCACCGTGCCTTGGCGCCTGCTTAACCCTTCCCGGGCGCACTGTGCGCATGCGCAGTCGATGCGCGCCACTGCCGTACCGGAGTACCGAAATGTCCAACATGCATCACCACCATCCGAACCCGGGGCATGCCCCGCAGCGCAACGCCGGCCAGCCGGCGCCGCAGGAACCGTCGCGGCCGTCGAAGATGGCCAGCGGCAGCGAAGCCGCGGGCAAGGCGGACAAACAGGCGCACAAGGCGCCAGAGCGGGACTGTCGCTGACAACGCGACGGGCGTTGCGGGTTGAGCAAGCGGCGGGCCTGTCCCGCCGCTTTGCCGTCGCAGGCTCAGTCGGCGATGGGCAGGCTGAGGGTTTCCTTTACTTCCTCCATCACGATGTAGCTCTTGGACTCGCGCACGTGCGGCAGGGTCAGCAGGGTGCTGCCGAGCAGCTTGCGGTAGGAGGCCATCTCGTTGATGCGCGCCTTGAGCAGGTAGTCGAAGTCGCCCGAGACCAGGTGGCACTCCAGCACGTTGGGCAGCTTCAGCGCTGCGCGGCGGAACTCCTCGAAGATGTCGCCCGACTTGTAGGCCAGTGAAATCTCGACGAACACCAGCAGCCCGGCCTTCACGTACTGCGGGTCCAGCCGCGCGTAGTAGCCGGTGATCACGCCCTCGCGTTCGAGCCGGCGCACGCGCTCGGTGCAGGGGGTAGTGGACAGGCCGACCCGCTCGCCCAGTTCGGTGAAGGAAATGCGGCCCTCGGCCTGCAGGATGCGCAGGATCCGGCGGTCGATCTTGTCCAGTTCGCGGCTGCGGGCGGCCATGGCGCTCTGCTTTGTGTGAAGGAAACGGGAAATTACCCTGTTTTATCCTTCAATACAGGGGAAAACACTGGTATGGGCTGAATATACTGCGCCGTTCATGGCCCCTGCGCGATCCGGCGCAGGGAATTGACAGGGTCAGGGCCTGCCGCCATCCCCCGCCGCGCCTGCGCCGGGCGCGGCAGGTTCCCAGGAGACGACGATGCGGGTTCTGATACTCGGCAGTGGTGTGATCGGCACGACCAGTGCCTGGTACCTGCGACAGGCGGGCCACGAGGTGACGGTGGTGGACCGGCAGCCCGGCCCGGCGCTGGAAACCAGCTTTGCCAACGCCGGCCAGCTCTCCTTCGGCTACACCTCGCCGTGGGCCGCCCCCGGGGTGCCGCTGAAGGCGGTCAAGTGGCTGTTCCAGGAACATGCCCCGCTGGCGATCCGCCCCACCGCCGACATGGCCCAGTACCGCTGGCTGTGGCAGATGCTGCGCAACTGCACCGCCGGCCGCTACGCGATCAACAAGGCGCGCATGGTGCGCATGTCCGACTACAGCCGCGACTGCATCAACGAGCTGCGCACGGCCACCGGCATCGACTACGAGGGCCGCCAGCTCGGCACCACCCAGCTGTTCCGCACCCAGCAGCAGCTGGATGCCGCCGCCCAGGACATCGAAGTGCTGCGCCAGTACGGGGTGCCCTACGAGGTGCTGGACCGCCAGGGCATCGTCCGCGTGGAGCCGGCGCTGGCCGGCAAGGCCGACACCCTGGTCGGCGCGCTGCGCCTGCCCGAGGACCAGACCGGCGATTGCCAGCTGTTCACCCGCAAGCTGGCCGCGCTGGCCGCCGCGGCGGGCGTCGAGTTCCGCTTTGACCAGGACGTTGCGGGGCTGCAGCGCGACGGCGACCGCATCACCGGCGTACGCATCGGCGGCAGGCTCGAGACCGCCGACCACTACGTGGTCGCGCTGGGCAGTTACTCGCCGCAGCTGCTGGCGCCGCTGGGCATGCGCCTGCCGGTGTATCCGCTCAAGGGCTATTCGCTGACCCTGCCGATCACCGACGCGGCGATGGCGCCGACCTCGACCATCCTGGACGAAAGCTACAAGGTGGCGGTCACCCGCTTCGAGGACCGCATCCGGGTGGGGGGCATGGCCGAGGTGGCCGGCTTCGACCTGTCGCTGGATCCGCGCCGCCGCGCCACCCTGGAAAAGGTCGTGCGCGACCTCTATCCGCATGGCGGCGACCTGTCGCGCGCCGAGTTCTGGACCGGCCTGCGCCCGGCCACGCCCGACGGCACCCCGGTGGTGGGCGCCACGCCGTACCGCAACCTGTTCCTCAATACCGGCCACGGCACGCTGGGCTGGACCATGGCCGCCGGTTCCGGGCGTTACCTGGCCGACCTGATGGACGGCAGGACCCCGCAGATCAGCAGCGAAGGCATGGATATCTTCCGCTACGGCGGCCAGAGGGCGGGCTGATGCGCCCGGCACAGGCCCTGATCGACCTGGAAGCGCTGCGCGGCAATTACCGCCTGGCGCGCCAGCTGGGTGGCGGCAAGGCACTGGCGGTGATCAAGGCCGACGCCTATGGCCACGGCGCGGTCGCCTGCGCGCGCGCGCTGGAGGCCGAGGCCGACGGCTTCGGCGTGGCCTGCATCGAGGAGGCGCTGGAACTGCGCCAGGCCGGCATCCGCAAGCCGGTGCTGCTGCTGGAAGGATTCTTCGACGCCGCCGAACTGCCGCTGATCGTCGAGCACGACCTGTGGACCGCGGCGGCCTCGCCGTGGCAGGTCGAGGCGCTGGCCGCGTTCGGCACCAGCGCCACGCTGCAGGTCTGGCTGAAGCTGGACAGCGGCATGCACCGGCTGGGGCTGTCGGTGGACGAATTCCGCGCCGCGCACGCGCGGCTGTCGGCGCTGCCGCACATCGCGCCGATGGTGCTGATGAGCCACATGGCGCGCGCCGACGAGCTGGACAGCCCGCGAACGCTGGAACAGCTGCAGACCTTCAACCGCGCCATCGACGGCCTGCCGGGCGAGACCAGCCTGTGCAACTCGCCGGCGCTGCTGGGCTGGCCACAGGTGCGCAGCGACTGGGTGCGCCCGGGCCTGATGCTGTACGGCGCCGACCCGCTGTACCCGCAGCCGAGCGCGCATGCGGCGCGGCTGCGCCCGGTGATGACCCTGCAGTCGCGGGTGATCGCGGTGCGCGAGATCGGCGTCGGCGAGCCGCTGGGCTATGGCGCGCGCTTCGTCGCGCAACGGCCCACGCGCGTGGGCGTGGTGGCCATGGGCTACGCCGACGGCTATCCGCAGTTCGCGCCCAACGGCACCCCGGTGCAGATCGACGGCGTACCCGGCCAGCTGATCGGGCGGGTATCGATGGACATGCTCACCATCGACCTGACCGACCACCCGCAGGCGGGGCTGGGCAGCATCGTGCAGTTGTGGGGTACCGCGCCGACCATTTCCGAACTGGCGCGGCGCTGCAACACCAGCGCCTACCGGCTGCCCTGCAGCCTCAAGCGCACCCCGCGCGTCTATCTGTCGCAGTAGCCGCAACAGGAAAGGGCCGCGTCCGCGGCCCTTTCCGTACATGCACTGCGATACCTCGCGGCCGCGGTCAGAGCCCGGCGGTGGCGCGGTCCTCGCGCAGTTCGCGGCGCAGCCAGTCGTCGAGCAGGCGCTTCTCGTAGCGCAGCGGATCGGTGTCCGACAGACGGGTGGGGCCGTACAGGTAGGCGTTGTCCACCAGCTTGCGCTCGCCCTGGTCGATCACCCGGCCCTGGGCGTCGGTGACGGTGAACTGCAGGTTGATCCGCGGCGGGTAGATGTTGCGCATGATGCGCACGTCGTCCAGGCGCGGGCCGTGCCAGGGCTCGTAATCGCCGGCGCGCTTGATGTCGGTGATGGTGACGGCCATCTGCTGCCCTTCGGGCAACTTGCTGGACGCCTGCTTGCGCAGGTACTCGGCCAGGTCCACCACCCAGTCGCCGCGCTCGGCATCCCAGCGGTTGCGGCTCTGGCGCAGTTCGGTGAACCCGGACGGATCGTTCCACTGCACCTGCACCGGGCCTTCCACGGCCAGGGCGCGCGGCGCCTGCGGGTCGGTGACACTGGCGGGCCGGGCATCGGCGGCGCCCGCTGCGAGCAGGCAGGCCAGCGCGAGGGCGGCAACGGTCGGGGTTTTCATGACGAACCTCCGGAAACGGGTGTTCCTGCAGTGTGGGGGCGATCACCGCCCCGGGCAATCGCCAGCGGCCCGGCGGTTGGCCCCGGGTTGCGGACGGTTCATCATCACATGCCGTGGATAGTTGCGCGCCCAGACTTTTCCCGGTTGCGGCACCGCCGCGAGGACCCGACGCCCGCCTTGAGCATGCATCCGCCCGAACTGGAACCGTTCGTCCCGCCGCCGGTCGCGGTGGGGCTGGACAGCGCCTCGCTGTACCAGGAGGTGTTCGAGGCCGCCGGTACCGGTTTCTGCGTGATCGAGGTGCTGTTCGACGAGGCCCGCGCGGTCGACTTCCTGCACTGCAAGGTGAACGCGGCATTCGAGCGCATCACCGGCCTGGCCGGCGTCGCCGGGCGCCGTGCCACCGAGGTGCTGCCGGGGCTGGACGAGTACTGGTTCCGGGTGTTCGGCCGGGTGGTCCACGATGGCGTGCCGGCGCAGTTCGAGCGCTATCTGCCGCAGCTCGGGCGCTGGTATTCGGTCGAGGCGGTAAGGCTGGGGCCGGCGGCGACCCGGCGCATCGCGGTGTTGTTCGTGGACATCTCGCGGCGCAAGCAGATCGAGACCGAACTGGCCGAGAGCGAAGCGCGCTTCAGCGCGCTGGCCGACGGCCTGCCGATGCCGGTCTGGGTGCTCGACGACCTCGGCCACGTGCGCTTCGTCAACAATGCCTTCGGCAGCTTCTTCGGGCTGGAGGCCCATCACGCCTTCGGGCCGCGCTGGTGGGAGGGGCTGTTGCACCCGGAAGACCTGAAGGTCTTCGAGTACGCGCTGGAGGACGCGCTGTGCAACGAGCGCGAGCTGCGCCTGAGCGCCCGCCTGCGCCGCCACGACGGGCAGTGGCGGTGGTTGGAGATGAACGCCGCGCCGCGCTTCTCGGCCGATGGCCGCTTCATCGGCCTGGCAGGCAACAGCCCGGACATCACCGAGCGCCGCGAGGTCGAGATGGCGCGCGAGGAACTGCTGGGGGCCGAGCGCGCCGCGCGCAACGCGGCCGAAGGCATGGCACGGGTGAAGGACGAGTTCCTCGCCACCTTGTCGCACGAACTGCGGACCCCGCTCACCACCATCCTGGGCTGGAGCGAGCTGCTGCTGCAGCGCATGGAGGCCGACCATCCCATGCGTCGCGGGGTGGAGGTGATCGCCAGCAGCGCGATGGCGCAGAAGCGGCTGATGTCGGACATGCTGGACCTGAGCAGCATGTTGCTGGGCAAGGTGCAGCTGGAGGTCGAGGTGCTCGACCTGGCCGAGCAGGTGCGCGAAGCGGCGCGGCTGCAGGAACTGGCGGCACGGGACAAGGCGCAGACCCTGGTGGTCGACGTGCCGCAGGTACCGTGCCCGGTGCTGGGCGATGCCACGCGGCTGCAGCAGGTGCTGTGGAACCTGTTGGCCAACGCCATCAAGTTCACCCCGGTCGAGGGCCGGATCGAGGTCGCGCTGCGGCAGGAGGACGGGCATTACGCGGTGGACGTGCGCGACACCGGCGACGGCATCGCGCCGGAATTCCTGGCGCACCTGTTCAGCCGCTTCAGCCAGGCCGATACCACCACCACCCGCCGCCATGGCGGGCTGGGGCTGGGGCTGGCCATCGCAAGGCAGTTGACCGAACTGCATGGCGGATCGATCCACGCGCAGAGCGCGGGCGCCGGCCAGGGGGCCACGTTCAGCGTGCGCCTGCCGGTATACCGCGTGGAGAATGCCGGACGGCCGCGGCGCACCGTGCAGCGGGTCGCGGCCGGCGAACAGATGGTGGCCGGCCATGCGCTGGCCGGGACCCGCATCCTCGCGGTGGAGGACCAGCCGGAGGTGCTGGCCTATCTGCGGCGGGTGCTGGAAGAGCAGGGCGCCAGCGTGGTGGCGGCGGCGTCCGCCGCCGAGGCGCTGGGACTGCTGGACCTGCGCGGCCATGCCGCCTTCGACGTGCTGGTCAGCGACGTCGGCATGCCCGGCATGGACGGCTACGGGCTGGTGCGCACGCTGCGCGAGACCATGGGCATCTCCGCGGGGGAACTGCCGGCGGTCGCGGTGACCGCGCTGGCGCGGGGCGACGACCGCCGCCGCGCGCTGGCGGCCGGGTTCCAGATGCATGTGGCCAAGCCCTACAGCGTGGCGCAGCTGGTGGGAGCGATCCGCGAGGCCTGTACTCGCCGCTGAACCCCCGCCGCGCATGACCGGCCCCGGCGCGGGCGGGCCGCTAGAATGGCCGGCTAGTTCCGCTGGATATCCGCGATGGCCGCCGCCCAAGACGCCCCGCTGCAGACCCTGTTCCTCCCGTTCGCCAATGGCGCCCTGCCATGGCCACAGGGGCCGGTGCTGTTCCTGCGCGCCCGCGAGGGCTGGCCGCTGCGCGAGCATGCCGCGCCCGGGCAACTGGTGTGCGTGCAGAGTTTCCGCCCGTTCGCGCAGGCGCTGGAGCGCGGTGGCTGGGAGGTGCGCGACGAAGCCGGACTGGACGCAGCGGATGCGCGTTACCCGCTGGTGCTGGTGCTGCCGCCGCGCCAGCGCGACGAAGCCCGCGCACTGCTGGCGCGGGCGGTGGCGCATATGGCGCCGGGTGCGGTGCTGGTCGCCTGCCAGGCCAACAGCGAAGGCGCGCGTTCCGGCGAGAGCGACCTGCAGTTGCTGGCCGGCCTTGGCGGCAAGCTGACCAAGAACCACTGCCGTGTGTACTGGAGCGCGCCGCTCGATGGCCACCACGACGACGCCCTGCGCGCGCGCTGGGCCGCGCTGGATGCACCGCGGCCGATCATGGACGGGCGCTTCCTCAGCCGGCCGGGCGTGTTTGCCTGGGACCGCATCGATCGCGCCTCGGCGCTGCTGGTCGAACAGTTGCCGCCGGATCTGGCCGGCCGTGGCGCCGATCTCGGTGCCGGCTGGGGCTATCTGTCGGCCGAAGTGCTGGCGCGTTGCCCCAAGGTGACCGCGCTGGACCTGTACGAGGCCGAGTCGCGGGCGCTGGCGCTGGCCCGCCACAACCTGGCCGGCAGCCGCGCGCAGCTGGATTTCCGCTGGCACGACGTCACCGCCGGCATCGACGGCCGCTACGATTTCATCGTCTCCAACCCGCCGTTCCATACCCCCGCGCGCGAGGACCGGCCGGACATCGGCCAGCGCTTCATCGCCGTGGCCGCGCAGGCGCTGCGCCCGGGCGGGCGCCTGTTCATGGTCGCCAACCGGCACCTGCCCTACGAACAGATCCTCAACGACAGTTTCGGGCAGGTGCACGTGGCGGCCGAGCGCGATGGCTTCAAGGTCATCGTCGGTACCCGCGGGGGCCGCGCATGAAGCTGGTCAAGCACATCGCCAACCTTGGTTACGGCAGCCGCAAGCAGGTGCAGTGGCTGTTCCGCGAGGGCCGCGTCACCGATGCCGACGGGCAGGTGCTGTACGCCGACGACAAGGTCGGGCACGACGCCATCCGCGTCGATGGCGAGCCGCTGGACCCGCCGCCGGGATTGACCCTGGTGCTGCACAAGCCGGCCGGCTACACCTGCTCGACCAAGGACCAGGGCCGGCTGGTCTACGACCTGCTGCCGCCGCGCTTCCGCGACCGCTCGCCGCTGCTGTCCACCGTCGGGCGCCTGGACCGCGACACCAGCGGGCTGTTGTTGATGACCGACGACGGCGCCCTGCTGCACCGGATCGTGTCGCCGAAGTCGAAGCTGGACAAGGTCTACGAGGCGCGGCTGGCCCAGGACCTGCGCGGCGACGAGGCGGCACGCTTCGCCAGCGGCACGCTGTTGCTGGAATCGGACGACAAGCCGCTGCTGCCGGCCGAACTCGAGGTGCTCGGCCCGCGCCATGCGCGGCTGACCCTGCACGAGGGCCGCTACCACCAGGTGCGGCGCATGTTCGCCGCGGTCGGCAACCACGTCGACGCCCTGCACCGCAGCCGCATCGGTGGGCTGGCGCTGGATGACCTGGCCGAAGGACAGTGGCGGGTGCTGTCGGCGGATGACCTGCAGGTCCTGTTCGGGGACCGGCCATGACCCTGCTGGTGGAACTGGCAGCGCCGCCGCAGGCGGTGATCTTCGACATGGACGGGCTGATGCTCGACAGCGAGCGCGCGCTGCTGGGCTGCCTGGCGCAGGCTGGCGCCGAGGCCGGGCATGCGCTGCCCGAGGCGTTCCTGCTCTCGCTGATCGGCTCCAGCGACGCGCTCACCCGCCAGCGTATCGCCGAGCAGGTCGGGGCCGACGCGGTCGATGCCCTGCTGCAGGATTCGTATGCGCGCTACGAGCGCCTGGTGGCGGCCGGGGTGCCGCACCGTCCCGGCATCATCGACCTGCTCGACACCCTGGTCGTGCATGGCGTGCCGCGCGCGGTGGCGACGTCCACGCGGCGCCCGCTGGCGCTGCGCAAGCTCGAAAGCGCCGGGCTGCTGCGCTACTTCGAACACGTGGCGACCAGCAGCGACGTCGCCCGGCCCAAGCCGGCACCGGACATCTACCTGCTGGCCGCGGCCCGGCTGGGGGTCGAGCCGCGGCACTGCCTGGCGCTGGAGGATTCACCCACCGGGGTGCGCGCCGCACTGGCCGCCGGCATGACCGTGATCCAGGTGCCGGACCTGCTGCAGCCGGACGCGGACGTGCGCGCGCTGGGCCATGCCATCGCCGGCTCGCTGCATGATGTGCGCGGCTTGCTGCTGCCGCTGCTCGGGGCGCCCGTCGCCGGGCAACACGCGGCCGGATAGGCGGCGGCGCGCGCGGCTGCGCCGGTCATGCCGGCGCGCTGGGGGCCAGCTGCGGCACCTTTCAGCGGGGCGGCATCATTCCCCGGCCAGCAACCTGTTCCAGCCTTCCACGCCCAGCTTGTCCAGCGTGGCGATGTTGCGCTCGACGATCACGTCCGGGTCCGGGAACGCGGCCACCGCGCGTTCCACGCTGTCCTCGCGCAGCAGGTGCAGGGTGGGCCACGGCGCGCGGTTGGTGTAATTGCTGGCATCGTCCGCCGCGGTACCGGCGAACTGGTACTGCGGGTGGAAGCTTGCCACCTGCAGCACGCCCTGCAGGTCCAGCGCTTCCACCGCCGCGTCGGCGTTGTCCAGGAAGTCGTTGTAGTCGAGGAAATCGGTGAGCACCTGCGGGTGCACGATCAGCGTGGTATCGGTCTGCTCGGCCGGCGTATCGCGCAGCAGCAGCAGTTCCTCGGCCAGCTGTTCCAGCAGCGCCTCGGGCGTGGTCGCGTCGCTGAGCACGAAGCGCACCTGCTCCTTGACGTATACCGCCTTGGCGAAGGGGCACAGGTTCAGCCCGATCACGGCCCTCTCCAGCCAGCGGCGGGTGTCGGCGATCGGGTCGTGGGCGGTCTCGTTCATGGCATCGGGCGGCAAACGGGGGGCGGCCATTCTAGGGGATGGCGGGCATCGCGCCGGGCGCGTGGACCGGCGGCGGCACTCAGTCGCGGAAGTTGTCGAACTGCAGCGGCTGCTCGAACTCGCTCTTCTTCAGCAGCGCGATCGTCTCCTGCAGGTCGTCGCGCTTCTTGCCGTTCACGCGCAGCTTGTCGCCGTTGATCTGGGTGTCGACCTTGATCTTGGACTCCTTGATCTTCGCCGCGATCTGCTTGGCCAGCTTCTGCTCGATGCCCTGCTTGACGGTGACCTGCTGGCGCGCGCCACCGAGGTTGGTCTCGATGTCGCCGAACTCCATGCAGCGGAAGTCGATGCCGCGCGCGGCCAGGCGCTGCTTGAGGATGTCGGCCATCTGCTTGAGCTGGAAGTCGCTGGGCGCGGCCAGCTTGATCAGCGTGTCGCCGTCCTGCTCGAACTTCGCGTCCACGCCCTTGAAATCGAAGCGCGTGGACAGCTCGCGGTTGGCCTGGTCGATGGCGTTGGTAAGTTCGTGCTTGTCGACTTCGGACACGACGTCGAAGGAAGGCATGGGGAAGCTCCTGGCGGAAAAACAGCGGCCATTCTAGGCCATCGCCCGGGAGGGTCGTGGTCAGCGCGCCTGCTTCCACTGCGCATGCAGCAGATTGGCTGCCGCGTAGCAGGCCGGGGCGTCCCTGTTGGACGGCACGATCACCGTTTCGCCGGTGTGCGGGTCGGTGCGCACGTCGGTGCAGATGCCGTCGGCGCTGCCGCCGTGGTCCCGGCGGAAATCGCGTTCGGGCACGCCCTCGCCGTAGCCGGTGGCGAAGAAGCCCAGGCCCATGAACGCGCGCTGCGGCGTGGTCGCCTGCCTGAACAGCGGCCGGCGCCACCTGCCCGCCGGCGGCGAAGCCGCGCGTCGGCAGCGTGGCGCAGTTGCGCACGCGCTTGCCTTCGACTTCTGCATGGCCCGCCGCCAGGTCCGGTGCCCGATCGTCGCAGTCGACGAAGCCGGTGCGGGCCATTGCAGCCGGTGCCAGCACATGCGTGCGGATGCAGGACTCGAAATCCTGCCCGGACAGCACCTCGACCATGCGTCCCGGTACAACGTAGCCGTAGTTGCCGTGTTTCTGCTGCGTACCCGGCGCGAACTCCGGCGGCCGGTTGCCGTGCAGGGCGATGACGTCGGCCGGCGTGCGCAGCCGCGCGCGTTCGGCCGCATGCGGGGCGCCGAACAGTTCATCGACGTCGCCCGCGCCGGCGGTATGGGTGAGCAGCCGGCGCACCGTCACGGTGTCGGCGAAGGCGCGGTTGGGGTAGTCCGGCAGCACCCCGCCGACGTGGCTGTCCAGGCTGAGGCGGCCGGCGGCGACCTGCTGCAGGTCGCCACGCGGGTGAACATCTTGCCGGCCGGGGCCAGGTTCAGGCGGTCGTCGACACGCAGCGGCGCCCCGCCATTCTCGTCGCGCGGACCGTAGGCCTTCTCGAACACCACCTTGCCGTCCTGCGCGACCCGCACCACGCCGGAGAAGCGTCCTGCGCTCTCCAGCCCGAGGACGAAGCCGTCCAGCCGCGCCAGGTCGGTGGCCGAAGGCGCCTGCGCGGCCACCGTCGTGCAGGCCAGGGACAGGGCCGGTGCGGCCAGCGGGCGAAGCGGGATGGAAGTGGCAGGCATGCGTCCGGCTCCGGCGGAAGATGGGGCGAGCATGGCGGCAGCGCGGCGGGTACCGGCACGGCCTGCGATAATCGCGCCATGTCCGTTTCTTCCCCCCCTGTCTCGCGCTCGCCCGCCGCCGCCGTGGCGTGGATGCTGTCGGCTGTCGCCTTCTTCTCGCTGATGGATGCCGGCATGAAGCTGCTGTCGGCCGGCTATCCGACCCTGCAGGTGACCATGCTGCGCGGCGCCGCCTCGCTGCCGTTCGTGCTGGTGTGGGTGCTGGCCACCGCCGGGCCGCGCTCGCTGATCCCGGTGCGCTGGGGCCTGCACCTGCTGCGCGGCGCGCTGGGCATGGCCATGATCGGCTGCTTCGTCTACGCGCTGCGCAGCCTGCCGCTGTCCACCGCCTATTCGATCTATTTCGTCGCGCCGCTGCTGGTGGCCGCGCTGTCGGTGCCGCTGCTGGGCGAGCGGGTGGGGCCGCGGCGCTGGGTCGCGATCGGCGTCGGCCTGATCGGGGTGCTGGTGGTGCTGCGCCCGGGCATGGACGGCTTCATCTCGCTGCCGGGGCTGATGGTGCTGCTGGCGGCCACCGCCTACGCGATCGCGGCGGTGACGGTGAGCCTGCTGACCCGTACCGACACCCCGCAGGCGATGGTGGTGTGGTTCCTGCTGATCATGGCGGTCGGCGCCGGGCTGCTGGCCTGGCCGCAGTGGCAGCCGCTGCAGTGGCGGCACGCCGGGCTGATCGCCGGCATGGGCCTGGCCGGCGCGCTGGGCCAGATCGCGCTGACCCGCGCCTTCCAGCTGGGCCAGGCGTCGATGATCGCGCCGCTGGAGTACACCGGCCTGGTCTGGGTGATCGGCTGGGACCTGCTGCTGTGGGGCGTGCTGCCGGACCGGATGACCTGGATCGGTGCGGCGATCATCGTCGCCAGCGGCCTGTACCTGCTGCACCGCGAGCGGGTCCAGCATGCGCGGCGGGCCGGGCAGGTGGACCATCCCTGAACGCCGGCCGGTCCGCATAGAAGCAAAAGGAATAAGATTCCCGCTGCCCGTGCGGGCGCCGCGGCCGCGGCGCTGCTAGGCTTGCCGCCCTTCCGTCCGTCCACCCGCCCTGGCCGTGATCGAGTTCCAGAACCTGCACAAATCCTATGCCGTGGACGGCCGCGCGATCACCGCGCTGCATCCGCTCGACCTGACCATCGGCGCCGGCGAGGTGTTCGGCATCATCGGCCACTCCGGCGCCGGCAAGTCGACCCTGATCCGCCTGATCAACCGCCTCGAGGAACCCAGTGGCGGCCGCGTGCTGATCGACGGCCAGGACGCCACCGCGCTCGATGCCGATGGCCTGCGTGCGCTGCGCCGGCGCATCGGCATGATCTTCCAGCACTTCAACCTGCTGTCGGCGCGCACCGTGGCCGGCAACGTCGCGTTTCCGCTGGAGCTGGCCGGCACGCCGAAGGCGCGGATCGACGCGCGCGTGGCCGAGCTGCTGCATACCGTCGGCCTGGAGGCGCACGCGGCCAAGTACCCGGCGCAGCTGTCCGGTGGGCAGAAGCAGCGGGTGGGCATCGCCCGCGCGCTGGCCACCGGGCCGAAGATCCTGCTGTGCGACGAGGCCACCAGCGCGCTCGACCCGCAGACCACCGCCTCGGTGCTGGCGCTGCTGTCCAGGATCAACCGCGAGCTGGGCCTGACCATCGTGCTGATCACCCACGAGATGGACGTGATCCGCCGGGTCTGCGACCGCGTGGCGGTGCTCGATGCCGGCCACCTGGTCGAGAGCGGGCCGGTCAGCGCGGTGTTCCTGCACCCGCAGCACCCCACCACGCGCCGTTTCGTCTCCGAATCCGAGCACGTGGACGAAGGTGAGCTGCACCGCGATTTCGCCGCCGTGGGCGGGCGCATCGTGCGCCTGACCTTCCTCGGCGACGGGACCTACGAACCGCTGCTGGGCCGCATCGCGCGGCAGACCGGGGTGGACTACAACATCCTGTCCGGCCGCATCGACCGGATCAAGGACACGCCCTACGGGCAGCTGACCGTGGCCCTGGTGGGCGGCGACCAGAATGCGGCCCAGGCCGGCTTCGTCGAGGCCGGCGTGCATGTGGAGGAACTGCGTCGATGATCGTCGCCACCGCCGGCGGTTTCTTCCGCCACCTGGATGCCGGCAAATGGGCCGACATCGGCCAGGCCACCATCGATACGCTGCTGATGCTGGCCGGCTCGCTGCCGCTGACCATGGCCATCGGCCTGCCGCTGGGCGTGCTGCTGTTCCTCACCGGCTCGCCGCAGCTGCGCCGCCGCCCGCTGCTGTACGGCGTCACCGCGCTGCTGGTGAACGTGCTGCGCTCGGTGCCCTTCATCATCCTGATGATCGTGCTGATCCCGCTGACGCTGGCGCTGATGGGTACCTCGCTGGGCGTGCGTGGCGCGATCCTGCCCCTGGTGGTCGGCGCCGCGCCGTTCTACGCGCGGCTGGTCGAGACCGCGCTGCGCGAAGTGGACCGCGGCGTGATCGAGGCCAGCCAGGCCATGGGCGCCACCACCGCGCAACTGGTGTTCAAGGTGCTGCTGCCCGAAGCGCGGCCGGGCCTGATCGCCGGTGCCACGGTCACCACCATCGCCCTGATCGGCTTCACCGCGATGGGCGGCGCCATCGGCTCGGGCGGACTCGGCGACCTGGCCTTCCGCGACGGCTACCAGCGTTCGCACACCGACGTGGCGCTGGTCACGGTGGTGCTGCTGCTGGTGCTGGTACAGCTGCTGCAGATGCTGGGCGACCGGCTGGTGCGCCACTACACTCGCCGCTGAGCGGCCCCCTTCCCGCACTGGAATCCCGATGAAGACTTCCCTGTTCCGCCCGTTGCTCGCCGCTGCCGCCGTGTTGGCGCTGGCGGCCTGCGGCAAGCCCGCCACCGACGAGTCCAGGCTGGTGGTGGCCGCCACCGCGGTGCCGCATGCCGAGATCCTGCAAGTGGTCAAGCCGATCCTGGAAAAGCAGGGCGTCACCCTGGACGTGCGCGTGTTCAACGACTACGTGCAGCCCAACGACCAGCTGGTGCAGAAGCAGGTCGACGCCAATTACTTCCAGACCGAGCCGTACCTGGATGCCTACAACCGCGACCGCAAGACCCAGCTGGTGACCGTGGTCGGCGTGCACATCGAGCCGTTCGGTGCGTACTCGCGCCGGGTCAAGTCGCTGGCCGAGCTGCCGGCCGGCGCCGACGTGGTCATCCCCAATGACCCGAGCAACAACAGCCGCGCGCTGATCCTGCTGGACAAGGCCGGCGTCATCAAGCTGAAGGATCCGTCCAACGCGCTGTCCACCCAGCGTGACATCATCGACAACCCGAAGCAGCTCAGGTTCCGCGAGCTGGACTCGGCGATGCTGCCGCGCGTGCTCGACCAGGTCGACCTGGCGCTGATCAACACCAACTACGCGCTCGACGCCGGGCTCGACCCGACCCGCGACGCGCTGGCGATCGAGAGCAAGGATTCGCCGTACGTGAACTTCCTGGTCGCGCGCCCGGACAACCGCGACGACCCGCGCGTGCAGAAGCTGGCCAAGGCGCTGACCGGCCCGGAAGTGAAGGCCTTCATCGAAAGCAAGTACCAGGGCGCGGTGTTGCCGGCGTTCTGAGGATGGCCGCTGCGCCCGCCCCGGCGCGGGCGCATTGTGCCGGCGCGCCCGATTTGGCGGCATCGCGCCGCTGCCGTTAGGCTCATGCTCCGTTCCAGGGGAGCTTGCCGATGGGGTTGCTGCGTTTCGCCGGGCGTCGCATGGCGCATTTCCTGGCCCAGCCGCGGCGCCGCCAGGCGCACCCGCCCACCAGCGGCCCGCAGCTGCTGGCGCGCACCCTGCGGCGTGGCGACGTGCTGCTGGTGGAAGGCAACAGCCGCTTTTCCACCGTGATCAAGTACCTCACCCAGTCCACCTGGTCGCATGCCGCGCTGTATATCGGCGAGGAAGCGCTGGAACCGGGCGGGCCGCGGCGACCGATGCTGATCGACGTGGACGTGGAAGCGGGGGTGCGGCGCGTGCCGCTGGACGCCTTCACCGACGGCCATACCCGCATCTGCCGTCCGCACGGACTGCCGCCGCCGGTGATCGACCAGCTGATCGGCTTCATGCGCGCGCGCATCGGCTACAGCTACGACCTGAAGAACGTCTTCGACCTGGCGCGCTACCTGATCCTGCCGCCGGTGCCCGGGCACATGCGCCGGCGGATGATCGCGCTGGGCAGCGGCGAGCCGACCAAGGCGATCTGCTCGACCCTGCTGGCCCAGGCATTCGAGTCGATCCGCTACCCGATCCTGCCCGAGATCGAGACCGTGCTCGGCCATGCCGGCGGGCGCCAGCAGCAGCGCGAGATACTGCATATCCGCAACTACAGCCTCTACACGCCGCGCGACTTCGACGTGTCGCCGTTCTTCGAGATCGTCAAGCCGCGCCTGCAGATGGGCTTCGACTACCGCACCCTGCAATGGGGCGAGGACGGCACCCCGTGAGGCCACCGGCGCCCGGCCGGGCGCCATGAACGCGGCAGGCACGGACCGCGGACGATCCGTGCCTGCCGGCAACGCGGGTCCTGGCCCGGGTCAGAAGCGGGCGCCGATACCGAAGCCCACGGTCCACGGGTCCAGCTTCAGCTTCTCGCCGGTGCCGGCACCGGCCACGCTCAGTTCCGGGCGCGCATGCATGTAGCGTGCGTCGGCACGGGCGAACCAGGTGGAGTTGATGTTCATGTCCACGCCGACCGTGCCGATCGCGCCCTTGGCGGTGCGCAGGCCGACATGGTCGCCGCTGGCGGCCAGGCCGTCGATCTTCTCGTTGCTGAAATTGGACTGGTAGTAGCCCGCGCCCACGAACGGACGGAACACGTTGTCGGCGGCGCCGAAGTGGTACTGGGCGCTCAGCGCCAGCGGCTGCTGCTCGACGGTGCCGGCCTTGGCGCCGCCGCTGGTGCGCACGCGATGGTCGAACTTGTCGGCCGCGCCCCACAGCTCGACGGCGACGTTGTCGTTGAAGTAATAGCTGGCGCTCAGCGTCGGCGCCGGGCCGCCGTCGACCTTGTCGATGCCGGTGGCCGGGCCGCTCCTGGGCTGCAGCAGGGTCACGCCGCCGACGACGGCGAAGCGCTTGCCGGACGCGGTGTCGGCGCCGGCATCCTGCGCGAACGCGGCCGGCGACAGCGCCAGGGCGCCGAGGACGGCGAAGCTCATGATCTTGATGGTACGCATGGGGTGACTCCTCGTAGTGCTCTCGGGATTGCGTTGTTATCGAGGCCCTCGTTCGGGGCGCGCCCATCCTCGCCAAGGCCGCATGAATCGATGCGTACGCGTGGTGGCGCGTGCGCGATGACGTTCAGCGAAAATGGCGCAAGGTCCGGAGCGCCGGTGGCGGGCGCCGGAAAACCATTCATGGAGTTGGATCGCGCGTGACGAACGAAACGGTGCTGCAGGGGCTGCCCGCGCAGGTGAATGCGCGCTGCCGCGTGCTCGTGCTCGGCTCGATGCCCGGCATGGCCTCGCTGCAGGCGGCGCGTTACTACGCGCATCCGCGCAATCGTTTCTGGCCGCTGATGGGTGCGCTGTGCGGCTTCGACCCGCAGCTGGACCCTGCGCAGCGGCTGGCCCGGCTGCAGCAGGCCGGCGTCGGGCTGTGGGACGTGATCGGCCGTTGCCGGCGACGCGGCAGCCTGGATGCGGCCATCGTCCGCGGCAGTGAGGTCGCCAACGCGGTGCCGGCGCTGGTGCGGGAGCTGCCGCGGCTGCAGGCCATCGCCTGCAACGGCGCCGCGGCGGCGCAGGCGTTCGAGCGCCACGTCGCGCCCGCGCTGCCGGCCGGACATGGATTGACCGTGCTGGCGCTGCCGTCCACCAGCCCGGCCAACGCCGCCTGGTCGTTCGCGCGGCTGCTGGATGAATGGCGCCGGCTGGCACCGTGGTTGCCGGTGGCGGAACAGTCCATTTCCCCGGCGCCTGGCCGCCGGGACAGGCCGGGACAACGGTAGCCCGGCGATGCCCGCGTGGCGGGCGGCTGCGTCCGCGGCCGGCATGCCATGGCCCGTCCTTGTCCGCGGACATACGTAGGCGAATCCAAGGGCGGCGGTTGGCGCTGCGGCGCACTGGCGCCACAATAGGAGTTTCCCTCACTGTTGCTGGAGTAGTTTCATGGCCGAAATCAAGGAAGCAGTTGTCCCCGATATCGGTGACTACAGCGACATCCCGGTGATCGAAGTGCTGGTCGCCGTCGGTGATACGGTCATGAAGGACCAGGGGCTGGTGACGCTGGAATCGGACAAGGCCACGATGGAAGTGCCGTCGGCCGTGGCCGGCGTGGTCAGGGAAATCAAGGTCAAGGTCGGCGACACCCTGTCCGAGGGCAAGGTCGTGGCGCTGATCGAAGTGGCCGAGGAGGGCGCAAAGCCTGCCGCCGCCGCCGCGCCGGCTGCGCCTGCCAAGGTCGAGCCGGCCGCCGAGACCGGCGCCAGGGTCGAGCCGGTGGCCGTGGCCCCGGTGGCGGACAAGCTGGCCCAGCGCGAGATCGCCCAGGAAACCGTGCTGGCTGCGACCCGGCCGGCCAGCCCGCCGGTGCAGTTCAACGCCGAAGGCGTGCTGCCGTCCAACGTGCCCTACGCCAGCCCGGCGGTGCGCGTGTTCGCCCGCGAGCTGGGCGTGGACCTGGCCCAGGTGGCCGGCACCGAGAAGGGCGGCCGCATCACCAAGGCCGACGTGCAGAAGTTCGTCAAGGGCGCATTGACCGGCGGTGGTGCCGCCGTGGCCGGTTCCGCGGTCGCCGCCGGCGGTGGCCTGAACCTGCTGCCGTGGCCGAAGGTGGACTTCGCCAAGTTCGGCGAGACCGAAGTGCAGCCGCTGTCGCGGATCAAGAAGATCTCCGGCGCCAACCTGGCGCGCAACTGGGCAATGATCCCGCACGTCACCCAGTTCGACCAGGCCGACATCACCGATCTGGAAGCGCTGCGCGTGGCGCTGAACAAGGAAAACGAGAAGGCCGGCATCAAGCTGACCATGCTCGCGTTCCTGATCAAGGCCAGCGCCGCGGCGCTGAAGAAGTTCCCCGAGTTCAACGCCTCGCTGGATGCCAGCGGCGAGAACCTGACCCTGAAGAAGTACTTCCACATCGGCTTTGCCGCCGACACGCCGAACGGCCTGGTCGTGCCGGTCATCCGCGACGTGGACAAGAAGGGCGTGGTGCAGATCGCGCAGGAAACCGGCGAGCTGGCCAGGAAGGCGCGTGACGGCAAGCTGGGCCCGGCCGACATGAGCGGCGGCTGCTTCTCGATCAGCTCGCTGGGCGGCATCGGCGGCACCGCGTTCACCCCGATCGTCAACGCCCCGGAAGTGGCCATCCTGGGTGTCTCCAAGTCGTCCATCCAGCCGGTCTGGAACGGCAGGGAATTCGCACCGAAGCTGCTGCTGCCGCTGTCGCTGAGCTATGACCACCGCGTCATCGACGGCGCGCTGGCCGCGCGCTTCACCACGTACCTGTCGCAGGTGCTGGCCGACATGCGCCGCGTGCTGCTCTGATCCCGAGGACTTGAAAGATGGCGAACACGATTGAAGTCAAAGTCCCCGATATCGGCGATTACAGCAACGTGCCGGTGATCGAGATCCTGGTGGCCGTGGGCGACACGGTGGCCAAGGACCAGGGCCTGGTGACGCTGGAGTCGGACAAGGCGACGCTGGAAGTGCCGTCCACCGCTGCCGGCGTGGTCCGGGAGATCAAGGTCAAGCTCGACGACAAGCTGTCCGAGGGCGACGTGGTGGTGGTGCTGGAGGCCGAAGGCGCGGCTGCCGCGCCGGCGCCCGCCGCTGCCCCGGCCGCGACCCCCGCGCCGGCCGCGCCGGCCGCGCAGCCGGCCGCCGCAGCCGCTCCGGCGGCGGTCAGTGCGCCGGCCACCGCGGCCGCAACCGGCCCGGTTGAGGTCAAGGTGCCGGACATCGGCGACTACAGCGGCGTGCCGGTGATCGAGATCCTGGTGGCCGTGGGCGATACGGTGGCCAAGGACCAGGGGCTGGTGACGCTGGAATCGGACAAGGCCACGCTGGAAGTGCCGTCCACCGCCGTCGGCGTGGTCAAGGAGATCAAGGTCAAGCTCGGCGACAAGCTGTCCGAGGGCGACGTGGTGGTGGTGCTGGAGGCGCAGGGCGCAGCGCCCGCGGCCGGCGCCGGCAACGTGGCGCCGGGCAGCAGGCCGCCGGTGACCCCGTCGCACCGCGCGCCGGACCCGGCCGTGGCCGCCCGCGCGCTGCCGTCGACCGGCCGCGCCGCCGACATCGAATGCCGGATGGTGGTGCTGGGCGCCGGCCCGGGCGGCTACACCGCCGCGTTCCGTTCGGCCGACCTGGGCATGGACACGGTGCTGGTCGAGCGCTACGCCAGCCTCGGCGGCGTCTGCCTCAACGTCGGCTGCATCCCGTCCAAGGCGCTGCTGCATGCGGCCGAGATCATCGACCATGCCGCGCATGCCGATGAGCTGGGCATCGCCTTCGGCAAGCCGAAGATCACCCTGGACAAGCTGCGCGAGTACAAGGAAAAGGTCGTCGGCCAGCTGACCAAGGGCCTGGCCGGCATGGCCAGGCAGCGCAAGGTGCGCACCGTGCAGGGCGTGGCCAAGTTCGTTTCGGCCAACGAGCTGGAGATCACCGGCGACGACGGCAAGACCCAGTTGCTGCGCTTCGAGCAGTGCATCATCGCCGCCGGCTCGCAGGCGGTGAAGCTGCCGAACTTCCCGTGGGACGACAAGCGCGTGATGGATTCCACCGACGCGCTGGAACTGGCCGAAGTGCCGAAGTCGCTGCTGGTCGTCGGCGGCGGCATCATCGGCCTGGAAATGGCCACCGTGTACAGCGCGCTGGGCGCCCAGGTCACCGTGGTCGAGTTCATGGACCAGCTGATGCCGGGCGCCGACAAGGACCTGGTCAAGCCGCTGGCCGAGCGCCTGAAGAAGCAGGGCATCGAAGTGCACCTGAAGACAAAGGCGTCGGGCGTCACCGCCGACAAGAAGGGCATCACCGTGACCTTCGAGGCCGCCACCGAGGGCGAGAAGCCGGCGATGCAGAGCGGCACCTTCGACCGCGTGCTGGTGGCCGTGGGCCGCGCGCCGAACGGCAAGAAGATCGATGCCGACAAGGCCGGCGTGGAAGTGACCGAGCGTGGCTTCATCCCGGTCGACCGGCAGATGCGCACCAACGTCCCGCACATCTTCGCCATCGGCGACATCGTCGGTAACCCGATGCTGGCGCACAAGGCAACGCACGAGGGCAAGCTGGCCGCGGAAGTGGCCTTCGGCGAGAAGAAGGAGTGGGTGGCGCGGGTGATTCCGTCGGTGGCCTACACCAACCCGGAGATCGCCTGGGTCGGCGTCACCGAGACCGAGGCCAAGGCCAAGGGGCTGAAGGTCGGCGTGGCCAAGTTCCCGTGGGCGGCCAGCGGCCGCGCCATCGGCATCGGCCGCACCGAGGGCTTCACCAAGCTGGTGTTCGACGAGGAAACCCACCGCGTGATCGGCGGCGCCATCGTCGGCGTGCATGCCGGCGAACTGCTGGCCGAGATCGGGCTGGCCATCGAGATGGGGGCCGAGGCCGAGGACATCGGCCACACCATCCACGCCCACCCGACCCTGAGCGAATCGGTGGCGATGGCTTCGGAGATCTACGACGGCACCATCACCGACCTGTACATCCCGAAGAAGAAGTAAGCGGCATACGACGCGATCGTCACGACGCCCCTTCACCGGGGCGTCGTTGTTTCCGGCCCCGGCGGAAAGCGCGCCACCGGTGGCGGCGCGCGCAGGTGGGTCAGAACGACAGGCTCACGCCCGCCAGCGGCCCCTTGAATTCCTGCTTCAGGCCGATGAGCCCATCGCTTCCCTTGCGGTCTACGTCGAGCTTGAACCAGTCGTAGCCGGCGAAGATGCCGAAGTTCGGGTTGACGTTGTACTGCACGATGGCGTTGGCGCGGCTCAGGTCGCCTTCGTAGTCATCGAAGCTGCCCCAGCGGGTGTTGAGGTACTGGCCCTGCAGGTTGATCAGCCAGTGCTCGGACGGGGTGAAGGTCAGGCGCGCGCCGACCACCGGGGCGATGCCGTCGGTCTTCTCGTCGAGCACCTGGCCCTGGTACAGGTCGCCCAGATCGGCATACGCACGGCTGCCGACCTTGGCGTACTCGGCGCCCAGCTGCAGGCCGAGGTCGACGCGCTCGCCGTCGATCACCGCGTAATCGTAGACCAGGCTGGCGACCTGGTATTTCAGGTTGCCCTTGACGAAGCTGCCGGCCGGCACCGTGGTGCCGTCGAAGCGGATGCTCTCGCCCAGCGCCTGGCGGCGGTCCTTGTCGTAGCGGAAGTAATCGAAGATCAGCCGCTGCCGTTCGCTGATGCGGAACAGGCCGTCCACGCGCGGCTCCCATTGCGTGCCGCCGAGGTCGAAATCCTCGTCGAACGCCAGGTCCTGGCCGGCGATGCTGGTGCTGCCGCGCAGGGTGTTGGACGAATCGATGTTCATCGCGCCCAGGCGCAGGGTGAAGCGTGGATCGCCGTCGGCGGCATGGGCAGGCGCGGCCTGCAGCAGGGCCAGGGCAAGCGCGCAGGACGCGCAGGTCGTGAGGTGCGGGGGAAGACGCATCGTTCGGTTCGCTCCATGGGGTGGATCAGGGAGCGGCTACCGTGGCCGAAGCGATGTGCCACCTGCGTGACCGCAGGGTGTACGGGATGTGCAAAATGCGGCGAGGTGGCCCGGAAGCGGGCCACCTCGCCCGGTGCGTCCGTCGCGCACATCGACGAGGTAATGGCGGCGGACGTGCAGGTGTGACCCGGCGGCGACGCCGAAGTTCCGCATGTTGCAGTGCAAAATCTGGATTTGCCCGTCCTAACCCGGCCCGGCCGAAAAATCCAGTAAATGCCACAACTTGCGATCCGCAGGGGGCAGCTTGTGGCGGTTGTCTCGCAAAATGTCCCGCTGCTATACTTTCGCGGCTCGACGAGGCGCCCCCTGGCGCCGCCCAGATCTCCTTGTTCCATGAAGCAGGACATTCCACGTGCTGAACTCCGTTGATGCGGGTCGGCGGCTGATGCTGCGTGCCGCGGTGTACCCGCTGGTCGCAGTGGTTGTCCTGGCGCTGGCCTTCCTGCTGGTGGGGCCGAAGTACGCCCTCGGTGCGCTGGTTTCAGGCGCGGCGGTGGTGGCGGGGACGGTGCTGGCGGCATGGGTGGGGCTCGGCGGCGGCGTTCAGGCCGCCGGTTCGGCGATGATCCGCATGTTCCTGGGGTTCGCGCTGAAGATCGTGCTGATTGTCGCCGTGCTGGCAATGGCGTTCGTCTGGTGGCGGCTTCCTCCCTTGGCGCTGCTGGCGGCGATTCCAGTGGCGCTGATGTTCCAGGTTCTGGCTCTGGCCAGGCGTTGATCGAATTCATAAAAGGTATCCGGACTCATGGCGGGCGAGGCTCTAACCCCTACCACCTATATCCAGCATCACCTGCAGAACCTGACCGCCAAGGTCGGGGACGGCGGCAGCTTCTGGACCATCCACGTCGATACCGTCGTCACCGCGGTGCTGATGGGCCTGCTGATGGTGTTCGCCTTCTGGATGGCCACCCGCAAGGCCACCGCCGGCGTGCCGGGCAAGTGGCAGGCGTTCGTCGAGATCTGCCTGGAGTTCGTTGACCGCCAGGCCAAGGACACCTACCACGGCAAGAGCAAGCTGGTGACGCCGATCGCGATCACCATCTTCTTCTGGATCCTGTTGATGAACCTCATCAAGATGATCCCGGCCGACTTCATCGCCAAGCCGCTGGAATGGGCGGGCGTCCACTACTGGAAGCCGGTGCCGACCGCCGACGTCAATGCCACTCTGGGCATGTCGATCAGCGTGTTCTTCCTGATGGTTTTCTTCTCGCTCAGTTCCAAGGGCCTGGTCGGCTTCGTCAAGGAGTTCCTGACCGCCCCGTTCGGCAAGTGGATGATGCCGTTCAACCTGATCCTCAACATCGTCGAGTGGCTGAGCAAGCCGATCTCCCTGGCGATGCGACTGTTCGGCAACATGTTCGGCGGCGAGATCGTCTTCCTGCTGATCTGGGTGCTGGGCGGCGCCGGCGTGTTCGGTGCTGTTGCCGGTGGCGTATTCGGCCTGGGCTGGATGCTGTTCCACCTGTTGGTGATTCCGCTGCAGGCCTTCATCTTCATGATGCTGTCGATCGTGTACCTGAGCCTGTCGGAAGACAGCCACTAAGCTACAAGCTTCAACCAGTTCCAACCTTCATCCGTTTCATCACCCTTAGCTACCCATAGTTCTCGGAGAAAACCATGTACTTCGCCGTCCTGACCAATCTCGCCCAAGTTCAGAGCTCCACCGCCCTTGCCGTCGGCATCATGATCGGCCTGGCCGCGCTGGGCGCCGGTCTGGGTCTGGCCATCATGGCTGGTAAGTTCCTGGAATCGGCTGCCCGCCAGCCGGAACTGATCCCGGTCCTGCAGGTCCGCATGTTCATCACCGCCGGCCTGATCGACGCCGCGTTCATCATCTCGGTCGCCGTCGGCCTGCTGCTGGCCTTCGCCAACCCGCTGGCCGCTGCCCTGCTGGCCGAAGCCGCCAAGCTGGCGGGCTGATCCAGCTGAAGTGAGACGGCCGGGTGCCTGACGGCATCCGGCTTCGGATGAAGGTCCGGTTGCGCCGCCACGGCGGCGCAACCACCCCGACACCAGCGATCGAGCTAACCCATGAATATCAATCTCACCCTCTTTGCACAGGCACTGGCCTTTGCCGCGCTGATCTGGATCATCGCGACCAAGATCTGGCCGCCGCTGATGAAGGCCATCGAAGAGCGCCAGCAGAAGATCGCTGAAGGCCTCGCCGCTGCCGACCGCAGCCAGAAAGACCTGGCCCAGGCGGAAGTGAAGGTCAACGAGGCGCTGAAGGAAGCCCGTGGCAAGGCCAACGAGATCATCGACCAGGCCCACGCCCGCGCCAACCAGATCGTCGAGGCCGCCAAGAACGAAGCCATCGCCGAAGCCAACCGCCAGAAAGAACTGGCCCAGGCTGAAATCGACGCCGCCGCCAACCGCGCCCGCGAAGACCTGCGCAAGCAGGTGTCCGCACTGGCCGTGACCGGTGCCGAGAAGCTGCTCAAGCGCGAAATCGACGCCAACGCCCACAAGGCGCTGCTCGACGAGCTGGCCGCGGAGATCTGATAGATGAGCCAGGCCCTCACGCTTGCCCGCCCGTATGCCCGCGCCGCGTTCGCGATTGCGCGCGAGGAAGGCAAGTTCGCGCCGTGGTCGGAAGCGCTTGCGTTTTCCGCCCGCGTTGCCGCCGATCCGCGCGTGTCGGCCCTGCTGTCCAATCCGGAGCTGGCCCGCGGCGACGCCGTGGCCCTGTTGGCCCCGGAAGCGGCGGGTGAAACCTACGGCCGCTTCCTGACCCTGCTGGCCGAGTCGCATCGCCTGCAGCAGCTGCCGGAAATCGCCGGCCTGTTCGACCAGCTGCGCGCCGAAGCCGAGAACGTGGTCAAGGCCACCGTCACCTCGGCGGCCGCGCTTTCGGCCGACGAACTGGAAAAGATCAAGCTCGCGCTGCGCAGGCGTTTCGGCCGCGACGTCGATGTCTCGACCGCGGTGGACGCTTCGCTGATCGGCGGCGCCGTGATCGATGCCGGCGACGTGGTCATCGATGGTTCGCTCAAGGGCAAGCTGTCGCGCCTGCAGACCGCGCTCGCAAACTGAATTCACTTATCGTCCGGCTTGATCGCCGGCACTAGGACTTGACGATGGCTACCACGCTCAACCCCTCCGAAATCAGCGAACTGATCAAGAACCGCATCGAGAAGGTCGCGCTGTCCGCGGAATCGCGCAACGAAGGCACCGTGACCTCGGTGTCCGACGGCATCGTGCGCATCTACGGCCTGGCCGACGTGATGCAGGGCGAAATGATCGAGCTGCCGAACAACACCTACGCGCTGGCGCTGAACCTGGAGCGCGACTCGGTCGGCGCCGTGGTGCTGGGCGACTACGAGCACCTGCGCGAAGGCGACGTGGCCAAGACCACCGGCCGCATCCTGGAAGTGCCGGTGGGTCCGGAAATGCTCGGCCGCGTGGTCAACGCGCTGGGCGAGCCGATCGACGGCAAGGGCCCGCTGGGCACCTCGCTGACCGCGCCGGTGGAGCGCGTTGCCCCGGGCGTGATCTGGCGCAAGTCGGTCGACCAGCCGGTGCAGACCGGCTACAAGTCGGTCGACTCGATGATCCCGATCGGCCGCGGCCAGCGCGAGCTGATCATCGGTGACCGCCAGACCGGCAAGACCGCCATGGCGATCGACGCGGTGATCAACCAGAAGGGCACCGGCATCAAGTGCGTGTACGTCGCGATCGGCCAGAAGGCCTCGACCGTGGCCAACATCGTGCGCAAGCTGGAAGAGAACGGCGCGCTGGCCCACACCGTGGTCGTGGCCGCCACCGCTTCCGAGTCGGCCGCGATGCAGTACATCAGCGCCTACTCCGGCTGCACCATGGGCGAGTACTTCATGGATCGCGGCGAAGACGCCCTGATCGTGTACGACGACCTGTCCAAGCAGGCCGTGGCCTACCGCCAGATCTCGCTGCTGCTGAAGCGTCCGCCGGGCCGCGAAGCCTACCCGGGCGACGTGTTCTACCTGCACTCGCGCCTGCTCGAACGCGCTGCCCGCGTGTCCGAGGAGTACGTCGAGAAGTTCACCGAAGGCAAGGTCACCGGCAAGACCGGTTCGCTGACCGCGCTGCCGATCATCGAGACCCAGGCCGGCGACGTGTCCGCGTTCGTCCCGACCAACGTGATCTCGATCACCGACGGCCAGATCTTCCTGGAAACCGACCTGTTCAACGCCGGCATCCGCCCGGCCGTGAACGCCGGTATCTCGGTGTCGCGCGTCGGTGGCTCGGCCCAGACCAAGATCATCAAGAAGCTGTCCGGCGGCATCCGCATCTCGCTGGCGCAGTACCGCGAGCTGGCGGCGTTCGCGCAGTTCGCCTCGGACCTGGACGAAGCCACCCGCAAGCAGCTCGAGCGCGGCCAGCGCGTCACCGAGCTGATGAAGCAGAAGCAGTACGCGCCGATGTCCATCGCCAACCAGGCGCTGTCGATCTACGCCGTCAACGAGGGTTACCTGGACGACGTGCCGGTCAACAAGCTGCTGGCGTTCGAAGAGGGCCTGCACGCCCACTTCGCCAACACCGCCGGCGAGCTGACCGCCAAGATCAACGCCAGCGGCGCCTGGAACGACGAGATCGAAGCCGCTTTCAAGAAGGGCATCTCCGAGTTCAAGACCACCGGCAGCTGGTAAGCCGCACGTAGAGCGGGGCCCTGGCCCCGCTTCACTGTGACACAGCGGGGGAAGGCCCCCGCTCCATGGGAATAAGAGATGGCAAGCGGACGCGAAATCAAAACCAAGATCAAGAGCGTGCAGAACACCCGCAAGGTGACGCGCGCGCTCGAGATGGTCTCCGCCTCCAAGATCCGCAAGGCGCAGGATCGGATGAAGACCTCGCGTCCGTACGCGCAGGCGATGAAGCAGGTGATCGGCCACCTGGCCCAGGCCAGCACCGACTTCCAGCATCCGTTCCTGGTCGAGCGCGAAGACGTCAAGCGCGTGGGCTACATCGTGATCTCCTCCGATCGCGGCCTGGCCGGCGGCCTGAACAACAACCTGTTCCGCAAGGCCGTGGCCGAAATGCGCGGCTGGCAGGAAAAGGGCGCCGAGATCGACATGGTGACCGTCGGCCAGAAGGCCAGCGTGTTCTTCCGCCGGGTCAACGTGAACATGGTCGGCAGCGTCACCCACATCGGCGACCAGCCGAAGCTGGAGACGCTGATCGGCGTGATCAAGGTGATGCTCGACGCCTTCACCGAAGGCAAGGTCGACCGCGTGTACCTGGTCTACAACCGCTTCATCAACACGATGACGCAGAAGGCGTCCTTCGACCAGCTGCTGCCGTTGCCGGCCAGCGAGACGCAGGTCGCCTCGCACGACTGGGACTACCTGTACGAACCCGATGCCGCGACCGTGCTCGAGCACGTGATCACGCGCTACATCGAGTCGCTGGTGTACCAGGCCGTGCTGGAGAACGTTGCTTCCGAGCACGCGGCACGCATGGTGGCGATGAAGGCGGCAAGCGACAACGCGAACAAGCTGATCGGAACCCTGCAGCTGGTCTACAACAAGGCCCGCCAGGCAGCGATCACCCAGGAAATCTCCGAAATCGTCGGCGGCGCGGCAGCAGTCTGACGCGCACAGTCAAAGCATTTAATTAGAGGATGCAGCAATGAGTCAGGGCAAGATCGTTCAGATCATCGGCGCCGTCGTCGACGTCGAATTCCCGCGCAGCGACGTGCCGAAGGTGTACGACGCGCTGAAGGTCGACAACACCGACATCACCTTGGAAGTCCAGCAGCAGCTGGGCGACGGCATCGTCCGCGCCATCGCGCTGGGTTCCACCGACGGCCTGAAGCGCGGCCTGATCGCCAACAACACCGGCCGCGCCATCTCGGTGCCGGTCGGTGCCGGCACCCTGGGTCGCATCATGGACGTGCTGGGCCGCCCGATCGACGAGGCCGGCCCGGTCGCCGCGTCCGATTCGTGGGAAATCCACCGCGCCGCGCCGTCGTACGAAGACCAGTCCTCCTCGACCGAGCTGCTGGAAACCGGCATCAAGGTCATCGACCTGATGTGCCCGTTCGCCAAGGGTGGCAAGGTCGGCCTGTTCGGCGGCGCCGGCGTCGGCAAGACCGTCAACATGATGGAACTGATCAACAACATCGCCAAGGCGCACTCGGGTCTGTCCGTGTTCGCAGGCGTGGGCGAGCGTACCCGCGAGGGCAACGACTTCTACCACGAGATGAAGGACTCCAACGTCCTGGACAAGGTGGCGATGGTGTACGGCCAGATGAACGAGCCGCCGGGCAACCGCCTGCGCGTCGCCCTGACCGGCCTGACCATGGCCGAGTACTTCCGCGACGAGAAGGACGCCAACGGCAAGGGCAAGGACGTGCTGCTGTTCGTCGACAACATCTACCGCTACACGCTGGCCGGTACCGAAGTGTCTGCGCTGCTGGGCCGCATGCCGTCGGCGGTGGGTTACCAGCCGACCCTGGCCGAGGAAATGGGCGTCCTGCAGGAGCGCATCACCTCGACCAAGACCGGTTCGATCACCTCGATCCAGGCCGTGTACGTGCCCGCGGACGACCTGACCGACCCGTCGCCGGCCACCACCTTCGCCCACCTGGACTCGACCGTGACCCTGTCGCGTTCGATCGCTTCGCTGGGCATCTACCCGGCGGTGGACCCGCTGGACTCGACCTCGCGCCAGATGGACCCGCAGGTCATCGGTTCCGAGCACTACGACACCGCCCAGCGCGTCCAGCAGACCCTGCAGAAGTACAAGGAACTGAAGGACATCATCGCCATCCTGGGCATGGACGAACTGTCCGAGGAAGACAAGCAGGCCGTGTCGCGCGCGCGCAAGATCGAGCGCTTCTTCAGCCAGCCGTTCCACGTGGCCGAAGTGTTCACCGGCTCGCCGGGCAAGTACGTACCGCTGAAGGAAACCATCCGCGGCTTCAAGGGCATCGTCGACGGCGAGTACGACCACCTGCCGGAGCAGGCGTTCTACATGGTCGGCGGCATCGAAGAAGCGGTCGAGAAGGCCAAGAAGATGGCCGAAAAGGCCTAATTCCGGCGTGAGGCGGAGTCCGCTCCGCCTCTGCGGCATCCTGCGGTGGGCGCAGGCCCACCCAACCAGGCGAAGAGAGTTCCATGAGCACCATCCGTTGCGACATCGTCAGTGCCGAGCAGCAGATCTTCAGCGGCGAAGCCACCCTGGTCGTGGCCACCGGTGAACTGGGCGAGCTGGGCATCGCGCCCAAGCATGCGCCGCTGATCACCCGCCTGAAGCCGGGCAAGGTCGTGGTCACCACCGCCGCCGGCGAGCACCTGGACTTCGCCATCTCCGGCGGCATCCTGGAAGTGCAGCCGCAGGTCGTGACCGTGCTGGCCGACACCGCCATCCGCGCCACCGACATCGACGAGGCCGCGGTACGCAAGGCCAAGGAAGAAGCCGAGCGCGTGCTGGCCAACCGTGGCGAAGCCATGGAGCTGGCCGAGGCGCAGCAGCGCCTGGCCGAAGTCACCGCCCAGCTGCAGGCGCTGGAACGCCTGCGCCGCAACCTCAAGCACTGAGCGCGCTGCGGTCAAGGTAACGAGGAACGCCGGGCTTTGCCCGGCGTTTTTCATTTGCGCACCCCGTGCACCGGCCGTCGCGGGCACGCGCGACCGGCATGCCGTCGAAGCGCCCGCCTGCCTGCATCGGCCGGCTCAGCGGTAGACCACGTGGCGCAGCAGGAAGAAGTTCAGCACCGCCAGCCCGCCTTCCACCAGCGGCTTGGCCAGCCACGCCATCTGCAGCCCCAGCGTATCCGTGGTCCACGCCAGCAGCCCGCTGCTGGCGGCGGTCATCAGCAGCCACAGCGCGAGGAACCGGGCGAAGTGGCTCCACCCGTGGCGGCGTCCGTCGTCGCGCGGGAAGGTGTAGCGGCCGTTGAGCCAGAAGCCCAGCAATGCGCCGCTGCCGCGCCCGAGCAGGTTGCCCGGCACGGGAGGCAGGCCGGCGGCGGTGGCCGCCACGAACACCAGCCAGTCCAGCAGCAACTGCATCAGGCCGGCGGCGATATAGCGGCCGCCTTGTCGCAACAGGGTCATCGGGATGAACGCGGGTAGGGAAAGGCGCCCATGCTACCCGCTGGCGGCGGCCGCATGTCCGGGGCGGAGCAGCGGGGCACGTGGCATGCGCCGATCGCGACGTCGGCAGCGGCTGCCCATCGCGATTGGAACGGTATCCGTCCGGCGTCTCTTCCGCCGTGATCGTGCAGTGGCGGCGCCTGCCTGCCACGCACATCCGGGACATGCCGCGCCATCGCGCTCGACGGCCTGCCGGCGCATTCTTAGAATCCCTGCATCGATTACCGGAAGTCCGCCGATGAGCCAACCGTTGCACGTCATCATCCTCGCTGCCGGCGCCGGCAAGCGCATGAAGTCGGCCCTGCCCAAGGTGCTGCAGCCGGTGGCGGGGCGGCCGATGCTGGCGCACGTGATCGAGACCGCGCGACAGCTGCAGCCTGCCGGCATCCACGTGGTGCATGGCCACGGCGGCGAGGCCGTGCGTGCCGCCTTCGCCGGCCAGGACGACCTGGCCTGGGCCGAGCAGGTGCAGCAGCTGGGCACCGGCCATGCCGTGCTGCAGGCGATGCCGGCCGTGCCGGACACCGCGCAGGTGCTGGTGCTGTACGGCGACGTGCCGCTGATCCGTGCCGACACCCTGCATGCGCTGCTGCACGACGCGCCGCGGCTCGCGGTGCTGGTGGCCGAACTCGACGACCCCAGCGGCTACGGCCGCGTCGTGCGCGATGCCGAAGGCAAGGTCGCGGCCATCGTCGAGCAGAAGGATGCCGACGACGCGCACAAGCGCATCCGCACCGTGAACACCGGCATCATCACCGCCGAATCCACTGCGCTGCGGCGCTGGCTGTCCGGCCTGTCCAACGCCAACGCGCAGGGCGAGTACTACCTGACCGACGTGTTCGCCGCGGCCGCGGCCGAGTACACGCCGGCGCTGCTGGTGCACGTGGCCGACCCGCAGGAAGCCGAAGGCGCCAACGATCCCTGGCAGCTGGCGCAGCTCGAACGCGCCTGGCAGCTGCGCGCGGCGCGTGCGCTGTGCGAGCAGGGCGTGCGCCTCCTGGACCCGGCACGCCTGGACCAGCGCGGCACGGTCAAGGCCGGGCGCGACGTGCAGATCGATGCCAACGTGGTGCTGGAGGGTGAGGTCGAGCTGGGCGATGGCGTCACCATCGGCGCCTTCGTGCGGCTGAAGGACGTCCGCCTCGGCGCCGGCACCCAGGTGCGCCCGCACTGCGACCTGGACGGCGTGGTCAGCGAGGGCGCCGCGCAGATCGGTCCGTTCGCGCGGCTGCGCCCCGGCACGGTGCTGGCCGACGGCGTGCATGTGGGCAACTTCGTCGAGACCAAGAACGCGACCCTGGGCAAGGGCAGCAAGGCCAATCACCTGACCTACCTGGGCGACGCGGTGATCGGCAGCGGCAGCAACATCGGCGCGGGCACCATCACCTGCAACTACGATGGCGTGAACAAGTTCCAGACCCGCATCGGCGACCGCGTGTTCGTCGGTTCCAACAGCGCGCTGGTCGCACCGGTGACGCTGGGCGACGGCGCCACCATCGCCGCCGGCTCGGTGGTCACCCGCGACGCACCGGCGGACCGGTTGACGGTGGCGCGCAGCCGCCAGCAGACCATCGAAGGCTGGAAGCGTCCGCAGAAGAAGGTCTGATCGCCGCCACCGTGGCAGCGCGGTCGGCGCGCCGCGCCCCGGGATGCGCGGCGTGCGCAGACGCCGCCGCGGTTGCCCGGCGTACCGGCAGGCAGGGGAGCGGGCGGGGCGCCGATGACGGCGGTGGCGCGCATCGAACCGCGCGCCACGGCCTGGCGCCGCGCGCGGCTCAGCCGCTGGTGGGCAGCAGGAGGGTCACGCACAGGCCGCCGTCGTTGCGGTTCTGCAGCGAGATGCGGCCGTCATGCGCCTCGATGATCTCGCGGGTCAGCGCCAGGCCCAGGCCGGTGCCGTTGCGCTTGGTCGAATAGAACGGCATCAGCGCGTTCTGCAGCACCGCTTCGTTCATGCCGGTGCCGCGGTCCAGCACCTCGATGCGCAGCCAATGCGGCAACCGCGCGATCCGGACCTCGACCGTGTCGTCGGTCACGCCGTTGTCGCTGCTGGCCTCGTGCGCGTTCTTGAGCAGGTTGAGCAGCGCCTGCGAGAACTGCGCCGGATCGATGCGGCTGCACAGGTCATCGGGCGGCGGCACCATGCGGAACGGGATCTGCTGCTGCAGCCCGCGCAGGAACGGCGCCCACGCGATGGTCTGCAGCTGCGGCTGCGGCAGCTTGGCGAAGCGTGCGTAGCCACGGATGAAGCCCTCCAGGTGGCGTGCGCGCTCCTCGACCGTGCCGAAGATGTCCTCCAGCCGGTCGATGCGCCCGCGCCGCACCAGCTCGGCGCCGGAATGCGCGAGCGAGGCGATCGGCGCCAGCGAGTTGTTGAGCTCGTGGCTGATGACCCGGATGACCTTCTTCCAGGTCTGTACTTCCTGCCGCCGCAGCTCGGCGGTGAGCAGGCGCAGCAACAGCAGGTCGTGCGGACGGCCGTTGAGGTGGAAGCTGCGGCGCGACAGGTGGTAGATCTGCTCGTCGTCCTCGTCGCCGTCGGCCTCGCGCACCGCGAACAGGCTGTCGCCGCCGCGGGCGATGGCATTGCGCAGTTCCACCGGCATGTTCTCCAGCAGCTCGTGCATGCGCTTGCCTTCCAGCTTCCAGCCGCCGTGCAGCAGCTTGCGCGCGGAGATGTTGGAGAACGCCACGCGCTGGACGCCATCGCCGCCGTCGGCCAGCAGCAGCATCGCCACCGGCGTGTTCTGCACCATGGTGTCGAGCAGCAGCTCGCGCTGCACCAGCGACTGGCGCTGTTCGCGCAGCACGTCGCCGAGTTCGGCATGCGCCTTCACCAGCTGCGCGAGTTCGTCGTCGCCACGCCAGTGCACGCCGAAGTTGTATTCGCCGTCCCGGTAGCTGCTGGTGATGCCTGCCAGCGATCGCAGCAGCGAACGGATCGGCGCGGTGGCGCGGCGCAGCGTCCACCACATCAGCGACAGCAGCAGCACCGTGGAAACCACGGTGACCACCCAGCCGCGGTCCATCCAGTAGGCCAGCAGCCACGGCAGCGCCGCGGCCAGCGCCAGCACCGGCAACAGGCGCAGGAACAGACGGAAGGTGAAGGAGCGGGTTTTCAACATGGGCGTGTCATTCGCGCGGAATGCCATGGCGGTCCATGCGCCGGTACAGCGCCTGGCGGCTCAGGCCCAGGTCCGCCGCGGCCTGGGCGATGACCCCGCCGGCACGTTCCAGGGCGCCGATGATGCGCGCGCGGTCCGGCTCGTCGGCCTGCGCGATGGGCCGTTGCGGCGCGCGCGGCAGGTTGAGGTCGGCCGCTTCGATCCGCGGCCCCTGCGCGAGCAGGCAGGCGCGCTGGATCACGTTGCGCAGCTCGCGCACGTTGCCGGGCCAGGTGTGCCGCTGCAGCGCCTGCGCGGCCTGCGGCGACAGCGGCTTGCCCTCGTCGCCGAGGAAATGGCGGGCCAGCGGCAGGATGTCCTCGCGGCGCTCGGCCAGGGCCGGCAATGCCAGTTCCACCGTATTGAGGCGGTAATAGAGGTCCTCGCGGAAGCTGCCGTCGCGGATCATCGCCGGCAGGTCGGCGTTGGTGGCGCTGACCACGCGCACCTTCACCTGGCGCTCGCGGTTGGAACCCAGGCGCTCGAAGCGGCCGGTCTCGAGCACGCGCAGCAGCTTCATCTGCCCGGCCAGCGACAGGTTGCCGATCTCGTCCAGGAACAGGGTGCCGCCGTCGGCGGCCTCGAACTTGCCCTCGCGCGCCTTGTTGGCGCCGGTGTAGGCGCCGGCCTCGGCGCCGAACAGCTCGGCCTCGATCAGCTCGGCCGGGATCGCGCCGCAGTTGAGCGCGACGAACGCGCCGCCGCGCTTGCCGGAGTTGGCCTGGATGATCTCGGCGATCTTCTCCTTGCCGGCGCCGTTGGGGCCGGTGATCAGCACCGGCAGGTCCGAGCGCGCGACCTGGCAGGCCAGGCTGATCACGCGCTCGCTGGCCGGGTCGGCGAACACCACCCCGGCCAGGTCGTAGCGTTCGTGCAGGCTCTGGCGCTGCTTCAGCTCGCGCTGGCGGCGGCGGCTCAGCTCGCGGCGGGTCTCGGCCAGTTCCAGCAGGTTGTTGACCGTGGTCAGCAGGCGCCCGTCGTCCCAGGGCTTGGCCAGGTAGTCGGCGGCACCGGCCTTGACCAGTTCCACCGCGCTGTCCAGGTGGGTCCAGGCGGTAAGCAGGATCACCGGCAGGTCCGGCCAGCTGTCGCGGATCTGCCGGAACAGCACCTGCCCCTCCTCGCCGGAGGTGGTGTCGGCGGTGAAGTTCATGTCCTGGATGACCAGGTCGAACTCCTGTTCGGCGAGCATCGCCAACCCCTGCTCGGGCGAGCACGCGTGGCGCGTCTCGATGTCGTGCAGCGAGAACAGCACGTCCAGCGCGGTGGCCACGGCGGCGTTGTCGTCGATGATCAGTATCTGCGGCATTCGGGGCCTTGCAGGAAAGAAGGGGGTGGGGAAGCGGCGGCCTTACACACTGCGGGCCGCGCTGGCAGGTGGCAGCCCCGCGGCGCGGTGCGCCGGACCGGCGACCGCCAGCTGCCCCAGCGCCAGCAGCAGCGCCGCCGCCGCCGGCAGGTAGGGTAACGGCAGCCGTGCCAGCTCGTAATGCTGCATCAGCCAGTGGTTGATGCCCAGTGCCAGGAGTAGCCCCAGCGCCAACCCCGCACCGACCAGTACCAGGTTCTCAGCCAGGAAATGACGCAGGATCTGCCCGCGGGTGGCTCCCAGCGCGCGGCGTATGCCTATCTGCCGCGTCCGTTGCTGGATCCAGTAGCCACTCAGGCTGGCGATGCCGATCAGCGTGATCGTGGCGACCACCGCATTGACCGTGGACAGCAGCCAGACCGCGGCGCGGCGGGTACGCAGCCCGTCGTCCCGCAGGCGTTCGTAGTCGGCCACGACCGGCTCGATACCCGGCACCAGTTGCCCGGCAAAGCTCTGCTCAAGCACCTGCGCCACCTGTGCACGCACCGCTTCGCGGTTCTCCGGAGCGGTACGCAGCACATAGCTGGCGATGGGCATGCCGGCAAGGATGCCGGGAATGATGACCGAGTATTCGGCCTTGCCGTCGCCAAGCTCCGACAACTGGTAGCGCATGAGGTGGGCGACGACGCCGACCACGGTGTAGCTGCCGCTGCCGTCGCCCGAGCTCAGCGTCGCACCGACGGGGTCGCCGTCCCCCAGGAGTTCCCGTGCGAGCGCTTCGGTGATGATGATCGGGGTGCGCATGTCGGCGGACATGTTGATGTCGCGGTACTCGGTGTCCAGGAAGTCGCGGCCCCGGGTCAGGCGCAGGCCGAAGGTATCCAGCAGGCGCTCGCCGATGTAGCCGGTGGTCGTCAGTGTCGGGCCGCCGGCAGACTTGAGGTCGAACGTCAGGGTCAGGGTCTGGCGCATTGGTACGCCCGACGCGGCGCTGGCGGCATGTACGCCGGGAATGGATGCAAGTGCATCGCGGCCGGCGCGGACCTGCGCAGGTGTCCAGGGGGCGCCGCGGCTGACCACCTGGTCGACGATCACCAGTTCGTCTCCGGCCAGTCCATCGTCGACCAGCAGCGGGGCCGCTTGCTGGCCGAGCAGGAACAGCGTGTTGCAGAGAATCGCGCAGGCCACCATGACCTGCAGCACGATCAGGCGTGGCATCAGCGGGTTGCGACGCAGCGCGGACAACAGAGGGAACATGCCGGTCCTCCTTAGAGCGTCTTGACCTGCAGCGCCGGCTCCTGCCGGGCCGCGCGCACCGCAGGCAGCAATCCCACCAGCAGGCCGGTGAGCAGTGCCAGGGCCAGCAGGACGATGAACAGTGCGGGACTGAAGCGCGCCAGTGGCGCGTACGCCTCTCCTTGTTGGCGCATCAGCCACAGGCCCGCCAGTGTCAGCGGCAGGGCGCATACGCCACCCAGCAGCCCGGCCAGGCCGGCTTCCACCAGGCAGGCGGCGATGATCGAGCGGCGTGGCGCACCGAGTACGCGGCGCACGCCGTGCTCGCCGGCACGCCGCAGGAAGCGCGCAGCCAGCAGCCCGGCGACGTTGACCAGGCACAGCATCAGCAGGCCGGCGGCAAGCCACAGGTTCAGGCGCACGCTATCGGGTACCACGCGATTGGAGCGCAGCCATTCGGCCATTGGCCGCAGACTCGTGTACGCAGCGCGTTCAAAGGCACCGCTGGCACGACGCTGCGCCGCGAATGCCTGCAGGCTGTGGGCGTATGCCTCGCGTTGCGCGTCGTCCAGCAGCTCGGCCCACAGCACCAGCCAACGGCAGTTGCCGACGTTGATCTCGTCGAAGCGGAAGCCATCGAAGCCACCGCCATCGCATTGCCGGGTGCTGGTGATCTCCACCCCCGCTTCAACCGCGGCCATCGCGGGCACGAAGATCTCGTCGCCGTCCCCCTTCCAGCCGGGATCGTTGCCGGGCAGGAAGTGCGGCCGTGGGCGTGGCGCCCAGCGCTCGCTGATTCCGATCACCCGGAACGTATGGCGGCCAAGACGAATGGCGGCGCCGGTGCCGTCCTCGCGGCCGAGCAGGCGCAGGCTCAACGCGCGGCTGATCACCACCACCGGCGCGCGCGCCTGTTCCTCGGCCGCGGTCCAGGTACGGCCGTGGCGCAGGGGCACCCCGAACATCTGCAGCATCGGTCCCACTGCCAGCACTGCCGATGCCGTACGGGTGGTGCTGCCGTCGGCATTGGTCACCGACAGCGGTGCGGTCAGCAGCCCCGCCTGGCGGATATCTGCCCGCTGGCTGCGCATGGCCTGCACGTCGTCCAGTTTCCATAACGGCGGCACGCTTGCGCCAGCGCCGTCGGTGCTGGCGTCCTCGCCGCTGCGGGGCGCCGGTCGCGAATCGGCCCAGGCGATGTGCAGCGTGTGGCTGATGCCGGGCAGCGGATCGGCCGACAGTACCGACAACAGGGTCAGCATGGTCATCACCGACGCCAGTCCCAGCGCCAGGGTCAGGACCGCCAGCAGCATCGTCCGCGGATGCCGCAGGCAGCCGCGCATGCCGGTCTCCAGCGTGTAATTCATGGTTGCGCGGCAGGTGGGTGGGCCGCGCGGTGGCCATAGCTCAGCACGCGGGTGATCGACCACCGGCCATCGTGCAGGTGCCAGAGCATGACGAAGTCGGCCAGCCCCTCGCACGTGCCGCTGGCGGTGTCGCAGAACCGGTGGCTGCCCTGGGCGATGGCGCCGAAGTCCTTGATCGGGAACACCTGCAGGCTGCCGTCGATCAGTTCGCGGGTGTAGCGGCCGCAGGCGTGCCTGCGGGTGTTGTCGAGCATGGCCTCGCGGGTCCAGGTGACGCCGCCGGTGTCGTGGTAGAACTCGACCGCCGGGTCGAAATAAGCGGCGTGCCGCTCCAGCTGCGCCGGATCCTGGCAATGGTTGAAGCTGTCGAACACGGCGTGGTCGAGCGCGGCGATGGTGGTGGCCAGGTCATCGTCCGCCAGCGCCGGGGCGGCGGGCGCCGCCAGCAGCAGAGGCAACAGGTACAGCAGGGGCTTCATGGTGGTTCTCCTGCGCCGGTCAGGCGCTGCGGGTGGCGACGGCCGGCGGGATCGCCGCGGCGCGGCGCGCCGGGCCGAACACGGCGACCTGGCCCAGCAGCCACAGCACCAGCGCGCTGGCCGGGATGTAGGCCAGCGGCAGGCGCGGCAGCTCGTACTGGCGCATCAGGGTGAGGTTCAAGGTGTAGGCCAGCAGCACGCCAAGCACGATGCCGGTGCTGGTGAGCACGAAGTTCTCGGCCTGGAAGTAGCGCAGGATCTGGGTGCGGGTGGCGCCCAGCGCGCGGCGGATGCCGATCTGGCGGGTGCGCTGCTGTACCCAGAAGCTGGCCAGGCCGACGATGCCGAAGGCGGTGACCGCCAGCAGCGCGACGCACACGCTCACCAGCAGCCAGATCACCGCGCGGTCGCGGCTGTAGAAATCGCGGCGCATCTCGCTGACCGTTGTCCGGGTGTCGATGATCCGGTTCGGATCGGCGCGGTTGAGCGCGGCCACCGCGGCCTTCAGCACCTCGTCGCGGCGCGCCGGATCGGTGCGCAGCACATAACCGCCGTTGGACACCCACAACGGGAAGATCATGGTGTGGAAGCTGTCCTCGAACATGCGCCCGCGCCCGGGCGCGATCAGCCGGTCGACCACGCCGACCACGCGGCTGGGCGCGTCGCCCCATACATAGATGTCCTGGCCGACCGCGCTCCGCCCCGGGAACAGCCGCGCCGCCAGCGCGCGGCTCAGCAGCACGGCGGGCACCTGCGGCGTCTGGCCCGGTACGTCCAGCGCGTCCTGGCCCTGGTACTCGTCCGGGTTGAAGCCGCGGCCCTCGACCACGCGCAGGCCCAGGGTGGGCAGCAGGCCGCCGTCGTCCATGTAGTTGGAGGCGGTGAGGATGGCGTCGGCCTGGCCCGGGCGCAGGTTGATGCCCGATGCCCAGACGTTGTCGCCGTAGGGCAGCTGGTTGACGCTGGCGACCGAGCGGACCCCGGGCACGGCGGCCAGGGTGGCGGTGTCCTCGCGCCGCATCGCATCGCGGTTGCGGTCCGGTTGCAGGCTGCTGACGCTGAGGTAGACCAGCTCGTCCTCGACGATGCCGCTGTCGCGGCGCATCTCCCCGGTGCGGTGGCCGATCACGAAGATCGCGTTGCAGATGATCGCGCAGCTCAGCGCGATCTCCAGCACGATCAGCGCCGCGGCGGTCTTGTGCCGCATCAGGATCGAGAGGATGGGACGGATTTCCATGGGTCTTGCTCTCCCTATTGGCTCTTGAGCTGCAGCGCCGGCGGCACCTGCATCGCGCGCCACGCCGGCAGCAGGCCGGCAAGCAGGCTGGCGCCCAGCGCCAGGGCGACGGTCAACAGCAGCGTGGCGGTGTCCATCTGCGCCAGCCGCGCGTAATCGTCCGGCTGCTGGCGGATCAGCCACAGTCCCAGCGCGGCGAAGCCCAGGCCGAGCAGGCCGCCGGCCAGGCCGATCGCGCCGGCCTCGGCCAGGCATTGGCGGAAGATGTCGCCACGCGCGGCGCCGAGTGCCCGGCGCACGCCGATCTCGCCGCTGCGGCGCAGGAACTTGGCCAGCAGCAGGCCGACGGTGTTGAGCAGGCACACCAGCAGGAAGCCGAACGCCAGCCACATCTGCATGCGTACGTCGTTGGGCACCACGCGGTTGTAGTCGAGCCAGCCCATGACGTCGTCCAGGCGTACGTTGGCCGGGCGCTCGAAACGGCCGGCGGCGCGCTGCTGGTCCGAATAGTCGGCCAGGTACTTGCGGTAGTCGGCGGCCTGTCCGGGCGATTCCAGTTCCACCCAGTACTGTACCCAGGCACACGGTGCGTTGAGTCCGCGCGCACCCTCCGCGTCCGTGTTGCTGCTGCCCCAGCAGTTCATGCTGCCCTGGGTCGGCAGGCGCATGTCGCGCGAGGTGGAGAACGGCAGGAACACCTGCTCGCCGCCACCGAAGCGGCGGTTGCTCAGGTCGTAGAAGCGCGGGTTGAGCGTCCACTCGTCCATCACCCCGATGACGCGCAGCACGCCCTGCGACAGGTGGATCTCGCGTCCGACCGGATCGGCGTCGCCGAACAGCTTCTCGGCGAGCCTGGAGCCGATCACCGCGACCCGCGCGCGGGCACCGTCATCGTCCGCGCTCCACCCACGGCCGGCGCGCAGCGGCGCGTTGAACATGGTGAAGAAATCGGCCGAGGTGTAGCGCGATGAGGCGCGGAACGGCTGCGCCGCGGTGCCCTCTGGCAGGACCGTCACCGAGCCGGCGCTCATCATCGCCTGGCGCACGCCGCGCTTCTGCCGCAGCAGTTCCTCGGCGTCGAAGCGGGTCAGCTGTTCCATCGGTTCCGGGTCCACGCTGACGTCGCGGCCGAGCGTGCGTGGCTCCAGCCGCGGGTAGAACAGGCGCGCGCTCTTTTCCGGTATCGGGTCGCCGGACAGCACCTTGTACAGCGTGAGCGTGGTCATCGCCGCGCCGATGCCGATGCCGATCGTCACCACCATCAGCGTGGTCAGCACCTTGTTGCGGCCAAAGCTTCGCAGCGCGAGCTGCAGGTAGTAACCGAGCATGCAGGCTCCTGTATTGCGGTATTCCCAGATGGTCTGGACGTGCCGTGGGTGCGCTCCTGATGCGTCCGTCCCCTGCCCGTGCGGGCAGGGACGTCCGTGATCAGGTGCTGCGGGTGGCGACGGCCGGCGGAATCGCCGCGGCGCGGCGTGCCGGGCCGAACACGGCCAGCTGGCCCAGCAGCCACAGCGCGGCGGCGCCGACCGGCAGGTACAGCAGCGGCAGGCGCGGCAGTTCGTAGCGCCCCATCAGCCACTGGTTCAGCAGGTAGGCCAGCAGCATGCCGACGATGATGCCGATCGTGGCGAGCAGGAAATTTTCGGTCTGGAAGTAGCGCAGGATCTGGCCCTTGGTCGCACCGAGCGCGCGGCGGATGCCGATCTGCTTGGTGCGCTGCTGTACCCAGAAGCTGGCCAGGCCGACGATGCCCAGTGCGGTCACCAGCAGCAGCAGGGCGCTGACGATCAGCAGCAGGCCGATCATGTCGCGGTCGTTGGCGAAGTACTTGGCGCGGCCCTCTTCGTAGGTCTGCTTGCGCCAGACCAGGCGGTTGGGATCGTTCCTGTCCAGCGCGGCCAGCGCCTGTTCGAGCACCTCGGCGCGGCGTGCCGGGTCGCTGACCCGGATCAGGTAGCGGCCGCCGTTGGAGAAGTTCATGCGGATCGGGAAGATCACCGAGAACGTGCGGTTGCCACCCATCATGTTCGGCCGCAGCAGGGTGTCGACCACGCCGACGATGGTCAGCGGGATGTTGGCCATGTACACGGTTTTCCCGATCGCGTCGCCTTCCGGGAACATCTTGTCGGCGGCGGCCTTGCTCAGGATGATGGCCGAGGACAGGGTGCTGACGTCCTCGATCTTGCTCAGCTCGTCGTTGCTCTTGTACTCGTCGGCGTTGAAGTCGCGGCCGGCGAGCAGCTTCAGCCCCATGGTCGCCAGCGTGCCTTCCCCGAACATGTACTGGGTGGCGTTGAGGGTGGGGACTTCCTGCTCGGCGCTGAGCGAGAGCGAGGTGTTCCAGCTGCCGTTCTGGAATGGCAGCTGGTTGGAGATGGCCACGCGCTCCACGCCGGCGACGGCACGCAGCGACGCCAGGTCCTCGGCGGTACGGGCATCGGCGTCGGTCTGCTGGCCGATGCCGCTCAGGGCGACCTCGACCAGGCGGTCATCATCCATGCCACTGGCCAGGTTCAGCGTCTCCAGGCGCTGGGTGACGATGAACAGTGCGTTGCAGATGATGGCGCAGCTCAGCGCGATCTCCAGCACGATCAGCGCAGCCGCCATCTTGTGGCGCGCCAGCGTGGAGAGAATGGGGCGGATTTCCATGGGGTTCTCCGGAAGCGGAAGAAAAAAACGAGGGGTGGGAAGCGGGCGGAGAGCCGGTCGGACCTGCTCGCCACCCCTCCAGTCGTTCCAGCCTTATTGGCTCTTGAGCTGCAGCGCCGGGGTCACCTGCATCGCCCGCCATGCCGGCAGGATGCCGGCCAGCAGGCTGGCGAAGATGGCCATGGCGAAGGTCAGCAGCAGCATCGAGCCGTCCAGGTGCGCCAGCGACGCGTACTCGGCCGGGCGCTGCCGCACCGCCCACAGTCCGGCGAGCGCGAACAGCAGGCCGAGCAGGCCGCCGGCCAGGCCGACGGTGCCGGCTTCGACCAGGCACTGCTTGAAGATTTCCCCGCGGCTGGCGCCGAGCGCCCGGCGCACGCCGATCTCGCCGCTGCGGCGCAGGAACTTGGCCAGCAGCAGGCCCACGGTGTTGACCAGGCACACCAGCAGGAAGCCGAACGCCAGCCACATCTGCAGGCGCACGTCGCCGGGCACCACGCCGCGGTAGTCCATCCACTGCATCACGTTGCGCAGGCGGGTATTGGCCGGGCGCTCGAAGCGGCCGGCGGCGCGCTGCTGGTCGGAGTAGTTGTCCAGGTAGGTCTTGAACGTGCCGGCATCGCCGGGCGAGTCCAGTTCCACCCAGTACTGGATCCAGGCGCAGGGCACGTTCAGCGCGGTGGCGTCGTTGACGATCTCGCGGCCGAAGCAGTTCATGTTGCCGCTGCGGTCCAGCTTCAGGTCGCGCGAGGTGGAGAACGGCAGCAGCACTTCTTCCTTGCGGTCGTACTTGCCGACGAACACGTCGTAGAACAGCGGCTGCGGCGACCAGGTGTCGAGCACGCCGACGATGCGCAGCGGATGGCCTTCGAACAGCACCTCGCGGCCGACGCTGTTCCCGCCCTTGAACAGCTTCTCGTTGAGGTTGCGGCTGATCACCGCCACCCGGGCGTGGCCGTTGTCCTCGGCGCCGCTCCAGCCCTGCCCGTACAGGAACGGCGTATCGAACATCGGGAAGAAGTCGGCCGAGGTGAAGCGCGCGCCCACGCTGAACGGCTTGAGCGCATCCACGCGTGGATCGACGATGCCGTCGCCGCCGGTCATCATCGCCTGCCGGGTGGCCTTCTTCTGCCGCAGCAGTTCCTCGGCATCGAAGCGGGTCAGCTGCTGCTCCGGCTCTTCGCCCGGCTTGTAGCCTTCCTTGGTGTAGGGATCGAGCTGCACATAGAACAGGCGCTCGCTCTTGTGCGGGATGGGGTCGCCGGACAGCACCTTGAACACGGTCAGGGTGGTCATCGCCGCGCCGATGCCGAGCGCGATGGCCAGTACCATCAACGCGGTGAGCACCTTGTTGCGACGGAAGCTGCGCAGCGCCAGTTTGAAGTAGTAGGCGAACATGGACGGGTCCTTGCGGGCGGTCACTGACCGCGGGTGGCGACGATGGGCGGAACGGTGGCGGCGCGCAGTGCCGGGCCGATGACGGCGGCCTGGCCGAGCGCAAACAGGGCAATGGCGCCGAACGGCAGGTACAGCAGCGGCAGCCGCGCGGTCTCGAAGTAGTGCATCAGCACCTGGTTGCCGGCATAGGCCAGCAGCATGCCCAGCACGATGCCGGCGCAGCTCAGCAGCAGGTTCTCGGTCTGGAAATAGGCCACCACCTGGCGCCGGGTGGCGCCAAGCGCGCGGCGGATGCCGATCTGCCGGGTGCGCTGCTGCACCCAGAAGCTGGCCAGGCCGACGATGCCCAGCGCGGTCACCAGCAGCATCGCCACGCACACGCCCAGCAGCAGCCGGGTCATGGCGCGGTCCTGGGTGAAATAGCGGTGGCGCAGTTCGGCCAGGGTGGCGCTGTACTCGCGGTTGAGGATGGCTTCGGGCACCAGGGTCGGCGCGGCGGCCACCGCGGCCTGCACGATCCCGGGCAGGTCGCGCGGATCGGCACGCACCACGTAGGTGCCGCTCTGCGCATCGGTAGCCACCGGCACGATCACCGACCACTGCGCCGCGGCGACGCCGCCTTCGCTGCGGCCGGGATTGGGCACCGCGAAGTGGTCGACGATGCCGGCCACGGTCAGGTGGAAGGTGCTCATCCAGAACTCACGGCCGAGCGGATTCTCGCCGGGCCACAGGTGTTCGGCGAAATCGCGGGTGATCCACACCTGCGCGTTGGCCGGCAGGAAGTTCTCGACCGGCTGGTAGTCGGCGGCGGTGAAGGCACGGCCCTGTACCGGCACCAGCCCCAGCGCCTGGATCGCGCCGGGGTCGAAGGTGTAGAAGTGCGGCACGCCGCCGAAGCGCTTGCCTTCCGGGTCCAGGGTGACGCCGGCGGCGCCGGCGCGCTGCGCGAACGGCAGGCTGTTGACCACGCCGGCGGCCTGCACGCCCGGCTGGCGGCGCAGCAGGTCGAGCCAGCGGCCGTTGATATCGGCGGGATTGCAGCCTTCGCAGTCGTTCAGCGACAGCGTGGCCAGCGATGCTTCGTCCACGCCGCTGTCCAGGCCGATCAGGTCGATGCGCGACACCGCCATGAACAGGGCGTTGCACAGCACCGCGCAGGCCAGGGCGATCTCGAGCGTGATCAGCAGCGCCGAGACGCGGTGCCGGGTCAGGGTCGCCAGGATGGGTTTGATGTCCATGCTCATGCTCACAGCGACTTGACCTGCAGGGCGGGATCGATCCGGCTGGCGCGCAGCGCCGGCAGCACGCCGGCAAGCAGCGTGGCGGCCACGGCCAGGGCGAAGGTGAGGGCCAGCATCGGCAGGTCCAGGTGCACCATGTCGGCGTACTCCAGCGGTTGCTGGCGCACGTTCCACAGCCCCAGCAGGGTCAGGCCCAGCCCGGCCAGGCCGCCGGCCAGGCCGATCAGCGCCGCTTCGACCAGGCACTGCATGAACACCATGCCGCGGGTGGCGCCCAGCGCGCGCAGCACGCCGATCTCGCCGCTGCGGCGCAGGAACTTGGCCAGCAGCAGGCCGACGGTGTTGAACAGGCAGATGCCGAGGAAGGCCAGCGCCAGCCACGACTGCAGGCGCGCATCGCGCGGCACCGCGCCGTTGTAGTCCAGCCACTGCATCAGGCTCGGCAGGCGCACGTTGTCGATCTGGCGGATGCGGCCCAGCTGGTGCTGCTGGCGCACGTAGCCGTCCATGAACCGGCGGTAGCCGGCGACCCTGGCGCTGTCGTCCAGCTGCACCCACAGCTGCAGCCACACGCAGGGCGAGTTCTCCAGGTGGCCCGGACGCTCGGGCAGCGCCCAGCAGGTGAACTGGCGGAAGTTGCCGGCGTTGAGCTGCAGGCCGGTGAAGAACGGCACCATCACGTCCTCGGGCTTGGCGTAGTACGACGCGGTGTCGCCCTGGGCGAAGCGGCCGCCGGCCACCGTGTAGAACTGCGGCGACGGCCGCCACGGTGCGAGCACGCCGACGATGCGCACGTCGCTGCCACGGATGCGCAGCATCTTCCCGGTGCTGTCGGTGCCGCCGAACAGGTGCTGGTTGAGGTCCCAGGAGATCACCGCCACGCGCGCGCGGCGTTCGTCGTCCTCGGCCGACCAGCCGCTGCCCCAGGCCATCGGCACCTGGAACATCGGGAAGAAATCGGCGGTGGTGGAAAGCATGGTCGCCATGCTCGCCGGCTCGCCGCTGTCCGGTGCCTGCAGCTTGACCGGACTGTCCACCACCAGTGCCTGGCGGTCGGCCCTGGCGGCGCGCCACAGGTCCACGGCCGTGGTGTAGTCGAGCATGTCCAGCGGGTTGGGACGCGGTTCCTCGCTGGGCGTCGCATCGATCTGCGGGTAGTAGATGTGCTGGCTGCGCCCGGGCAGCGGATCACCGGAAAGCAGGTGCCGCACGGTCAGGGTCGTCATCGCCGCGCCGATGCCCATGGCGATGGACAGCACCATCAGCCCGGTGAGCACCGGCGTGCGGCGAAGGCTGCGCAGGCCCTGTCCGAGGTAGTAGGGGAGCAGCGACAGCATGTCCGTGCCTCAGTCCTGGATGGCCGTTTCGACCGCGGCCACGGCGCGGCCCAGCGACGGTTCGCGCAGCAGGTCGGTGGCCTGGCCGTCGACGATGTGCACGTTGCGCTGCGCGCGCGCGGCCAGTTCCGGATCGTGGGTCACCATGACGATGGTGGTGCCCTGGCTGTTGATCTCCTCCAGCAGCTCCATGACGCCGCGCGCCATCTGCGTGTCGAGGTTGCCGGTCGGTTCGTCGGCCAGCAGCAGGCGCGGGCTGCCGGCTAGGGCGCGGGCGATGGCGGCGCGCTGCTGCTGGCCGCCGGACAGTTCGGCCGGGTAGTGCTTCATGCGCGAGCCCAGGCCGACGCTGCTCAGCGCCTTCTCGATCCGCTCGCGGCGCTCGGCCGACGGCATGCCGCGGTAGCGCAGCGGCACGTCGACGTTGTCGAACAGGTTCAGGTCGGGGATCAGGTTGAAGCCCTGGAAGATGAAGCCGATCTTCTGGTTGCGCAGGCGCGAGCGGGCGTCGTCGCCCAGGTGGCTGACGTCCTGGCCGTCGAGCAGGTACTTGCCGCTGGTGAAGGTCTCCAGCAGGCCGGCGATGTTGAGGAAGGTGGTCTTGCCCGAGCCGGACGGGCCGGTGACGGCGACGAACTCGCCTTCGCGCACGTGCAGATCGAGCGAGCGCAACGCGTGGGTTTCGACCTGTTCGGTGCGGAAGACCTTGGAGACGGATTGCATCTGGAGCATGGGAAGTTCCTGCGCTGGGAAGGGAATGCGTGAAAGGGCGGGGGAATCAGTTGATGGAAACGCGTTCGGCGTCGCCGAACAGGTCGGTACCGGAAACGACGACCTTCTCGCCCGGCTGCAGGCCGGAGACGATTTCGACCTCGCCCAGGCTGCTGACGCCGAACTGCACGGGGCGGCGGCTGGCGGTGCTGCCGTTGACCACCCAGGCGTAGCGGCCGCCGGACTGCTCGACGAACGGGCCGCGCTCGACCTTGACCACGTTCTTGCGGGTGTCGAGCAGGATGCGCGCGCTCATGCGCTGGCTCTGGCGCAGGCCTTCGGGCTGCTTGTCGGAGAAGCGGATGCGGGCCACGACCTCGCCGTTGACCACTTCCGGCGAGACCGCGGAGATCTCGCCCGGGAACGGCTGGCCGGAGCCGCTGGTGAGCTGGGCCGGCATGCCGATCGCCAGGTCGCGGGCGAAGCTCTCGGGCACCTTGATCTCGATCTCGAAGCGCGACAGGTCGACCACGCCCAGGATCGGCGCGTTGGTCGCGACCTGGGTGTGCTGGGTGGCCTGCACCTGGCCGACCTGGCCGTCGAACGGCGCGCGCAGGGTGAGCGCGTCGACCTGGCGCTGCACTTCGTCCACCACCGCCTGCTGGCGGTTGGCGAGCAGGCGCTTGTTGCGCGCGTCCAGGTCCGCGCCCTGGCTCTGCAGCGCGGCATCGCTGCGCGCGTGCTGCAGGGTGATCTCGGCCTTCTTCAGGTCGTCCTGCGCCTTGGCCAGGTTGACCTGCGGCACCGCGCCGCCGTCGAAGCCGCGCTGGTAGCGCTCCAGGTCGCGGGCGGCGGCCTGGCGGTCGATGGCGGCCTGGTCGGTGACCTTGCTGGCGGTGGCGCGGGCCAGGGTGGCGTCGAGCGCGGCGCGCCCGGCCTCGGCTTCCAGGCCGGCCAGGGTGGCCTGTTCCTGCGCCAGCTTGCTGCGCAGTTCCGGGCTGTCGATCACCGCCAGCTCCTGGCCCTGCTTGACCACGTCGCCGGCCACCACCTTCAGGGTCACGGTGCCGGCGGAGATCGCGTACAGCACCGGGCTGTTGGCGGCGATCACGCGGCCGTCGGCGGCGATGTCGCGTACCAGGTCGCCGCGGCCGACGGTGGCGATGCGCAGGCGCGCGCCATCGAACGAGCGCGAGCCGCCCAGCCAGCCCTTGGCGACGAAGCCGATGCCCGCCAGCACCACGACCGTGGCCACGGCCGGCCACAGCCAGCGGCGCCACTGCGGCTGGGAGCGCTGGGAGATTGTCTGGTCCTGTGCGGAGGTGTCGCGGATCATCGTCGGCTTCGCTGGAAGAGTTGGTATCCATTAAGCAGGTCCCGTGCCAACACCCATGTGTATGAAAAACAAAGGTTAATTTCCGCACGATGTGGTGTCCGGGTGTCCGCGGACACCGGCGCGGACAGTGTCCGCGGCCGCGTGTCCGGCAGTTGTCCCGTGGATGTCCGAAGCGGCTGACCTAGAATGTCCGCCTGTGATTCCAGGCGGGTGGACTATGTGCGGCATTGTGGGAGCGATCGCGGATCGCGATGTGGTACCGGTACTGATCGAAGGACTGAAGCGGCTGGAATACCGGGGCTACGATTCCTCCGGCATCGCCGTGCTCAATGACCGTGATATCCGCCGCGTGCGCCGGACCGGCCGCGTGGCCGAGATGGAAAGCGCGGCCGCGGGCGAAGGCTTCAGCGCGACGCTGGGCATCGGCCACACCCGCTGGGCCACCCATGGCGGCGTCACCGAATCCAACGCCCACCCGCACGTCAGCCACGGCGTGGCGCTGGTGCACAACGGCATCATCGAGAACCACGAGGCCCAGCGCGAGCGCCTGCGCGCACTGGGCTACACGTTCGAGTCGCAGACCGATACCGAGGTCATCGCGCACCTGATCCACCACCACCTGCAGGCCGACCACGACGACCTGCTGGGCGCCCTGCAGCGGGCGGTGAAGGAGTTGACCGGGGCCTATGCGCTGGCGGTGATCAGCCGCAAGGAGCCGGAGCGGATGGTGGTCGCGCGCATGGGCTGCCCGTTGCTGGTGGGCCTGGGCGAGGGCGAGAACTTCGTCGCTTCGGACGTGTCGGCGGTGCTCCAGGCGACCCGCCGGGTGATGTTCCTGGAAGAGGGCGACACCGCCGAGCTGACCCGCACCGGGGTGCGCGTGTTCGGCCCCGACGACATGCCGGTGCGGCGCGAGGAGCACCTGTCCGACGTGTCGCTGGCATCGCTGGAGCTGGGCCCCTACCGCCACTTCATGCAGAAGGAAATCCACGAGCAGCCGCGCGCGCTGGGCGACACCATCGAGGCGGCGATCGACGCCGGCGGTTTCCCCGCCACGCTGTTCGGCCGCAACGCCGGAACGGTGCTGGCCGGGATCGAGGGCGTGCAGATCCTCGCCTGCGGCACCAGTTATTACGCCGGGCTGACCGCGCGCTACTGGATCGAGGCCATCGCCGGGTTGCCGTGCAGCGTGGAGATCGCCAGCGAGTACCGCTACCGCGCCGCCTACGCCAACCCGAAGCACCTGGTGGTCACGATTTCCCAGTCCGGCGAAACCCTGGACACGATGGAGGCGCTGAAGTACGCCAAGTCGCTGGGGCATCTGCACACGCTGTCGATCTGCAACGTGCCCGAGAGCGCGATCCCGCGCGCCAGCGAACTGGTCTGCTATACCCGTGCCGGTGCCGAGATCGGCGTGGCCTCGACCAAGGCCTTCACCACCCAGCTGGCGGCGCTGTTCCAGCTGGCGGTGGTGCTGGGCCGGCTGCACGGCCGGGTCGACGCCGCACAGGAAGCCGACTACCTGGAGCAGTTGCGGCACCTGCCGGGCAGCGTGCAGCACGTACTGAACCTGGAGCCGCAGATCGTCGCCTGGGCCGAGCGCTTCGCCGGCAAGGCCAACGCGCTGTTCCTCGGTCGCGGCCTGCACTACCCGATCGCGCTGGAAGGCGCGCTCAAGCTCAAGGAAATCTCCTACATCCATGCCGAGGCGTACCCGGCCGGCGAGCTCAAGCACGGGCCGCTGGCACTGGTGGACGCGGAGATGCCGGTGGTGGTGATCGCCCCCAACGACAGCCTGCTGGAGAAAGTGAAATCCAACATGCAGGAAGTGCGCGCGCGCGGCGGCGAACTGTTCGTGTTCGCCGACCAGGACAGCAACTTCACCGCCTCCGATGGCGTGCACGTGATCCGCACCCCGCGCAATGCCGGCGTGCTCAGCCCGGTGGTGCACACCATCCCGGTGCAGCTGCTGGCCTACCACACCGCCCTGGCGCGCGGGACCGACGTGGACAAGCCGCGCAACCTGGCCAAGAGCGTCACCGTGGAATAAGCGCGGCCGGGTGCCCGGCGACGCGGTGGCCGCGGCGGGACCCCGCCTGCGGCCACCAGGCGGTTACAGGCCCAGCATCGCGCCCGCGACGCCGCAGCCGGTCACCACCAGCCACGGCGGCAGCTTCCACCATGCCAGTGCGGCGAGGGCGGCCAGCGCCAGCGCGATATCCCGCGGCGCATGGATGGCGCCCGTCCACACCGGGTCGTAGAGCGCGGCCAGCAGCAGGCCGACCACCGCCGCGTTGATGCCGCTCAGCGCGGCGCGCATGCGTGCGTTGCCGCGCAGCCGGTTCCAGAACGGCAGCGCGCCTGCGACCAGCAGGAAGGACGGGGCGAAGATCGCCAGCAGGCACAGCGCGCCGCCGCTCCAGCCCGACGGTGGCGCCTGCATGGACGCGCCGAGGAAGGCCGCGAACGCGAACAGCGGCCCGGGCATCGCCTGGGCCGCACCGTAGCCGGCGAGGAAGGCGTCGTTGTCGACCCAGCCTGGCGCCACCACCGCCGTCTGCAGCAGCGGCAGCACCACGTGGCCACCGCCGAACACCAGTGCGCCGGCGCGGAACAACGCGCTGGCCTCGGCGACGGCCTGGCCGGGCAGCAGCGCGGCGAGCAGTGGCAATGCCCCCAGCAGGACGAAGAACAGCGCCAGCCACAGCGCACCGGCGCGGCGCCCCACGGGGATCGTCCACGCGCCGGATCCGCGCGCCGGTGTCGGCTTGAACAGCAGCACCCCGGCCAGCGCGGCAGCGGCGATCAGGCCCGGCTGCACCCAGGCCGAAGGGACGCGCAGGGCGATCGCGGCCGCCGCCAGCACGAGCGCCGCCCATGCAACGCCGGCGTACAGGTTCCGGCCCATGTTCCAGACCGCCTGCGCCACCACCGCGACTGCCACGATCTTGAGCCCGTGCAGTACGCCGGACGGAATCACCCCCGGATATCCGGCCACGAACCGCGCGAGCACGATCAGGGCGATGGCCGACGGCAGGGTGAAGCCGGCCCAGGCAGCGAATGCGCCCCGGTACCCGCACCGCGACAGGCCCAGCGCCATGCCCACCTGGCTGCTGGCCGGCCCCGGCAGGAACTGGCACAGCGCGACGAGGTCGGCGTAGCCGCGCGGGTCCAGCCAGCGCCGTCGGGTCACGAATTCGGCGTGGAAGTACCCCAGGTGCGCGACCGGCCCGCCGAATGCGGTCAGGCCCAGGCGCAGGAACACCAGGAACACGCCCCAGGCGCTTTCGCGGGCATCGGCGGCCGGGTTGCCGCCTGGCGTAGCGGCTTCAGGTGCCATGGCGGTTCCGCGGCGACGCCGCCGTGCCGCCGGTGCGGCGGCGACGCGACGGGGACCGGCAGGTGGCGGCGGCGGAACCGATGGCGGGCATGGCGGGACGCGGTGGCAAGGCGGTGCCCGACCTTAGCGCAGGCAGGTGACAGGCATGTCCGCCGACCGGCCCGCGTCCACCGGCCGGTCCGCCCGGCTCCCGGGCGGCGGTCGCATGCCGCTAGCGTGCGGTCGTGGCCCACGCCTGCAGCGAGGTCCAGCCGACGTCGATGTTGTGCTCCAGCGACAACGACGCGTAGAACCAGCGACCCTCGCCATCGATGCTGCTGGAACCGGGCAGCGTGGCCTGTGTGGCGATCAGGCAGCGCCGCGGGCTGCCCGCTGCATGGGTGTCGCCGAGCGGCAGCCAGGCGGTCCTGCAGCCATCGGTCGGCCCGGTGTAGTACGGCGTTCCGGCGACGATGCTCCACTCGCGGTAATGGGCCGCGTCCGGGAGGCGGGTGTCGTACTGGACGACCGACTGCAGCTGCAGGTCGGTGCACCACAGGCCGGTCCGGGCCGGCCGGGTGAAGCAGAGCCGGCGCCCGACCGGGTCATGGCGGGCGACGGCCACGTCGTCCAGCGATGCGATGCGGCGCCAGTCCGGCAGCGAATAGAGCATGAGCTGCAGGCGGCCCTGGCCGGCGTCGGTGCCCACCAGCAGGCGATCAGCGCGCTCGGTGTAGGCAGCGAAGGCCGGCGACGGTGCCGGTACCGGCAACGGCTTCACCGTGTCGCTGCCGACCTCGACCTCGAACAGGCGGTCGCCGCCGTCGCCGCGGCCGATCACCAGCAGCCTGCGGCCGTCGCCGGACCATACCGGCGGATGGCGCGGTACCGGCACCAGGCCGGCGACCGCGCGCAGCGTCTGCGGATGCGCCGGCTGGCCGATCCACAGCTGCGCATGCAGGCTGCGGTCGGAAACGAAGGCCAGGGTACTGCCGTCGGCCGAGATGCCGGGGGTGAGGTCCACGCCGCTGGACGCGAACACCGGCTCGCCGCCGCCGCTGCCATCGGTGCGGAAGCGGAACATGCCGCTGCGCAGGCGGTCGATCTCGAACACCATCGACCAATGCCCGGCGGCGATGTCGGGGTAGGTCGGGTTGCCGCCGGCCAGTACCGGCAACGGCACCGGCGCGCCGCCGGCCAGGTCGACGCGGAACAGCCGGACTTCTTCCTTGACCAGGCTGAAGACGATGCCGCTGCTGTCGGGCAGCCAGGCCCAGCCGCGGATGTCGCCGCGCAGCGAGGTGACGCGGCGTGGCGTGCCGCCGGCCGCGGGCATGAGCCACAGGTCGCCCAGCGTGGTGCCGCGCCGGAAGCCGAGCCAGCGGCCATCGGGCGAGTGGCGTGGCAGCGAATCGATGGCATCGCGGTCGACGTCGTAGGCCAGCGCGTGCCAGCGTGCGCTGGCCAGGTCGAGCCGGTGCAGGGCGCTGCCGTTGTCCGTGCGCATGCCGCCGGCCACCAGCGCGCCGCCATCGGGTGTCCAGTCGAACGGCTGCGTGTCGCGCCCCGCGCAGGGGCCTGCCACGCGTGCGTTGCCGCCGTCGGCCGCGGCCAGCATGAAGTGGCAGCCGTGGCCGGACCTGCGCACGAACGCGATCTGGCGGCCATCGCGCGACCATGCCGGCAGGCTGTCCTGTTCCCCGCCGGCGGGGAAGGTGAACGGCTGCGCGCTGGCCTGCGACGTGCGCTGGAGGTACAGGCGTTGCCCGCCAGCGGGCGGGTCCTGGCGTGCGAACACCAGTTGCGTGCCGTCCGGCGACAGCCGCGGCGCGGTTTCCTGCTCGGGCGAGGAAACGATGGCGCGGTACTGCAGCGATGCCTCGCGCGCGGGGCCCGCCGCCGCGGCCGCAGGTACGCCGTTGCGTGCGAATCGTGCAGGCAGCAGCAGCGCCAGCGCCACCGCCAGCAGGGCGACTGCCGCGGCCAGCGGCCACCATCGCCGCCATGCGCGCCGGACGATGGCAGGTGCTGCCGGCGCGGGGTCCGCCGCGGCGGCCACAGGGGTATCCGGGACGACGTCGGGTGCCGGGTCGGCGACCGCGGCCGGAGCCGCCAGCCAGGCATGCGCCGCCAGCAGCCGGTAGCCGCCCCTGGCGATGGTCTCGATGTAGCGCGGGGCGCCGCGATCATCGCCGAACGCCTTGCGCAGCAGGGCGATGGCCTGGGTCAGCACGTCGTCGGTGGGCAGCGTGTCCGGCCATACGCGTGCCAGCAGCGTTTCGCGGCTCACCACGTTGCCTGCCTCATCCACGAGTACCCGCAACACCTGCAGCGATTTGCGCGTCACCCGCCGCGATCCGCCGTCGATGCGCGAGACCACGTTGCGGCGGTCCAGGTCGATGTCGTGGTCGCCCACGCGCAGGATCGCACGCGCGGGCATCCGCGCTCGCGCCGCGTTGCCGGTATCACCTACGCCACTCACTGCCTGCTCTTCCATTCTGCCGGTCTGCCCGCGTGCAGGCTTGGCCAGCATGCCCCGCCCTGATCATGGAGATGGCGCGCGCCGCACATGCGCGGCACGCGTTCCGCGTCCGTCCGATGCGATGCCGCGCCGTGGCGCCGGTTCCATCACGGCCCGAGGATGCTGTCGCCACCGGCGCAGCGGCATGTGCCTTTGGTCAGGTCGGGCGCATGCGTTCAGCCAGGCGATGCCTTCGCCCGCCGCCAGGTGCGTCCGCGGCCGCACTGTTTGCATGCCTTGGCGTCATCCCCGGCCCTTGGTCATCGCGACTTAAAGCAGATTCGGCGGCGGTGCGCGCTGTCTAGCCTTGCATCCGTGCCCATGCCGGGCACGGCATGAAGAAGGAAAGCACCATGTACCGATATCTGATGATCGTCCTGGGCGTGGCCGCCGCCGCCATGCTGCCCGCGGACGCCGTGGCGGCTGGCAGGAGCGGCAATGCCGCGCCCCCGTCCTGCGTCACCCTGTCCGGCCAGCACAAGGCCGCGCGTGCGGGCGGCGAGGGCATGGTCATCGCCGATGAAGGCAAGCATCTCCGCCTCGATTTCGGCGGTTACTGCGATGCGATCATGAAAAGTTCGAACATCGTGATCGCCACCGATGGCCGCGAGAACGTGGTCTGCACCGAAGGCAGCGTGGTGACTTCCAGGTCGGGCCGCTGCCCGGTGCGCGGGATGCGTGCGATCGACGAGGCCGAGTACAAGCGCCACGCGCGCCGGCGCAACTGATCCCGCATCGCTTGCCGCAGGCGCAGGCCCGCACCGTCCTGGTGCGGGCCTGCGCGTTCGTGTGTCCGCCGCGGACGCCGGAAGCGGTGTCGATCCAGCGCCGGTGCGGGTGTCCGCGGTGTCCGCCTGTCCGCCGTGCGGACGCACTGCCCGCCGTGCTGCCATCGAAACCCCCGGATTTCGGAAAGATTTCGGCCACATTTCCGGCATTTCAGGGCGCGAACGCGCAAACAGATGGCCAGTTCCGACAAAGGAGTGGTCATGCAGGTGCAAGTGCAGGTGATGTGGCTCGACCGCGGTGATACGCGGGAACTGGAGCGTGGAGGCGATGCCGACGTGCCGTTGCTGGCGACGCTCGCACGCGGCGCCAGCCTGGCGCTCGGCGGCGCCGAGGCGTCGTTCTGGCTGGTGCTCAGGGGTGGCCTGGACATCGTCGCGCGCGCCGGGACATTCCGGCTCGACGCCGGCCAGTGGATCCACTTCGACCGTGGCGCCCATCCGCTGCTGCACGCCGGCGAGCGCACCATCGCCGTCGGACTGGTGGTGCCGGCCGCGTTGCAGATGCAACTGCTGCGCTCGCCGCAGCTGGCGCTGTTCCCGGGCCGTGGCACCGCACCGGCGCTGGCGCGGCGGTTGCTGGCGCGCCGCTGGCGCGCGGTGCTGGGGCGGCCGGCCCGGGGCATGCAGGCCACGCTTGCCGACCGCTGGCAGGTGGAGCGGCTGCTGCGCGCGCTGGCCGGGCTGCAGCAGGGCCAGCAGGCGCTGATCGCGCGTTGCCCGGGGCGTTCGCTGTCGCACCGGCGCCAGGTCTATGCACGCATGCAGCGCGCGCTGCAGTACATCGAAGGGCATACCCACCGGGTGGTCAGGATCGGCGAGCTGGCCGAACTCAGCAGCATGTCGGTCTGGTACTTCACCAAGACCTTCCGTGCGGTCTACGGCGAGTGCCCACAGGCCACGTCGGTGCGGCTGCGGCTGGCCAGCAGCGCGCGCCTGATCCGCGACACGCCGCTGTCCATCACCGAGGTCGGCGCGGCCAGCGGCTTCGAGAACAACTGCAGCTTCTCGCGTGCGTTCCGCACCCATTTCGGCGTGTCGCCGTCGCTGTACCGCAGTGGCGCGCAGCCGCTGTCGACAGACCCTGCAAATCCAATGGACAGGGCATGCGGCGCAGTGGCGTGAGCGGCTCATTAACGTCGTGTGGCGTTAACGCCTCACTAACATCACCAGGAGAGAAATCCGTGAAACATCGCTGTTCCAAGCCGGCCGTCCGGCTGGCCGTGCTCCCGCTGGGAATCGCTGCCGCACTGGTCCCGTTCGCTTCCCTGGCGCAGTCGCAGCCGGACGTGCGCAGCCTGGACCGGATCGAGGTCACCGGCTCGCGCATCAAGCGCGCCGACGTCGAGGGCGCGGTGCCGGTCACCGTGATCGACCGCGCCGCGATCGACGCCAGTGGCCATGTCTCGGTGGCCGACGTCCTGCGCGACACCACCTTCGCTTCGTTCGGCAACTTCAGCCCGCGCTCGGGCAGCAGCGCCCAGGGCGTGTCCGACGTCAACCTGCGCGGCATCGGCTCCGACCGCACCCTGGTGCTGGTCGACGGCCGCCGCGCGCCGTACGCCCCGTCGCTGGGCAGCAACGCCGACCTCAACACCATCCCGATGGCGGCGGTGGAGCGCATCGAAGTCCTGTCCGATGGTGCCTCCGCGCTGTACGGCTCGGATGCCATCGGCGGCGTGGTCAACATCATCCTGCGCAAGGATTTCGATGGTGCCGAACTGCGCATCGGCAGGGGTTCGCCCGACGTGGCCGGCGGCGACACCGAGGAAGGGTCGATCCTGTTCGGCACCTCCGGCGAGCGCGGCAACCTGATGTTCGGTGCGTCCTACAACGCGCGCGGCATCGTGTTCACCCGCGACCAGCTCGGCGGCGGCACGCGCGGCAGCTCGCCCTATGGCAACAACTTCTACTTCGAGAGCGCGACCAGCCCGGGCGAGGAGGGCGATGCCGGTGGTGCGCTGCCGGGCTATGCCTGCAACGATCCGAACTTCTGGATGAACCGGGACAACTGCGTCTACGACTACAACGCGGTGGCCGCCAACGAGGCCTCGGTCAAGAACAAGGCGCTGTTCGCGCGTGGCACCCTGCAGGTCAACGACGCGGTGTCGCTGTACTCCACCGCCAGCTACAGCCACGCCAGCAGCTTCGGCCGCTACGCACCGACGCCCGGCGTGCTCTACGTGGCGGAGAACTCGCCCAACGACCCGGTGCCCGGCGACGGCCTGGGCGCCTTCATCTATCACCGCTATGCGGCGGCCGGCAACCGCGACAATTACATCGACAACACCGTGCTCGACCTCAACGTCGGCATGGACTGGCAGGTCAACGACCGGCTCAGCATCGATGCCGGCGTGCGCCGCAGCGACGCCCGCATGCGCGACCAGGGACGCGGCTACATCGTCACCGCCCTGGCCGAGGCGGCCGCGGCCGACGGCCGCTACAACCTGCGCGATCCGTTCGGCAACCCGGACGAGGTCATCAAGGGCTTCACCACCACCACCAGCCGCGAGGGCAAGTTCGTCATCGACGAGCTCTATGCCAACGCCAGCCTGGACCTGTTCGACATGGCCGGCGGGCGCTCGGCGGTGGCGTTCGGCCTGGAGTCGCGCAGCGAGGATTACGCCGACACCTACGATTCGCTGTCCGAAGCCGGTGCCGTGGCCGGCTCGTCCGGCAACTCGGCCGCCGGCAGCCGCCGCGTGCAGGCGGCCTTCGCCGAATGGCTGCTGCCGGTGATGGACGGGTTCGATTTCACCTTGGCCGCCCGCTACGACCGCTACAGCGACTACGGCGGCGACCTGTCGCCCAAGCTTTCGCTGCGCTGGCAGCCGCTGGCCAACCTGACCCTGCGCGGCTCGGCCGGCAAGGGCTTCCGCGCGCCCAATCTGAACAACATCCATGCCAAGCGCTCGTTCTCGGCCGAGCACGTGCAGGACTACCGCAGCTGCCTGGCGGTGGGCTATTCGTCCGCCGAGTGCGGCGGCGACGCCAACAACGACGGCATCGCCGATGGCCCGGTCAGCAAGGATGTCAGCTACCAGGTCGATACCTGGTCCAGCGGCAACCCCGCGCTCGAATCCGAGCATTCCCGCCAGTACAGCCTGGGCCTGGCCTGGGATCCGCTGGACTGGTTGAACCTGACCCTGGACTACTACCACATCAGGATCGACGACCGTATCCGCCGGATCGAGTACCAGGAGCTGGTCGAATTCGACAACCATGGGCTGCCGCTGCCGGCCGGGACCGCGGTGGAGCGCCGCGCCAACGGCTCCATCCGCGAGATCACCACCGCCTATGCCAACGAGGGCGACCTCAGCACCCGCGGCCTGGACCTGAACCTGCGCGGCCGCTTCGACGGCGGCGGCTGGGGCCGGTTGGAGAGCTGGCTGCAGGTGGCGCGCGTGCTGGAGTTCAAGGTGACCGACGGCACCACGGTCAAGGACCGGCTGGGCTGGGCGGCCGCCCCGCAGATGCGAGGCAGCCTGCGCAACATCTGGAGCCACGGGGACTGGAGCGTCAACTGGAACGTCAACTACATCGGCGACCAGCGCAACCCCGGGGTCAAGCCGACCTTCGGCTTCCTGGCCGGCGACCCGGGCACGCACGTGGGCAGCTATGTCACCCATGACCTGGCGCTGACCTACAAGGCGCCGTGGAACGCCGGCATCACCCTGGGCGCCAACAACGTGGGCAACCGCTACCCGCAGCTGGTCGAAACCGACGGCCGGCCCTGGAACTTCAACCTGTACAACGCCTACGGCCGCATCCTTTACCTGCGCTATACGCAGAAGTTCTGAGCCGCCGCCCGGGCCGTTTCCCGCGACGGGCGCCCCTGTGGCGCCCATCGTCGTTGCGGCCCCGGCAAGCCCCCGCCCCGGGGGCCGCCGGCGGCGGCGATATGCCACAATCGCCGCCGCACGGCAGGAAGCTGCAGGACCCCGACGTTTTGACCACCACCACCGCCACGACCACCCCGCCGCTGTTCTCGGTCGTACCCGCCGGCATCTTCGGCCCGCTGGCCTCGGCCAACCGCCAGAACTACTGGTCGCTGCTGTGCCGGATGTTCGACGAGTTCTTCGGCCCGGACGCGCCGGTGCCGCCCAGCCACGGCTTTCCGCGCCGCGAGATCACCGCCGCGATCGAGCGCTACCTGCTCACCGACGACCCGTGGGAAGACGAGGACGGCCAGGCCCCGGACGCGCCGCTGAACATGCGTGCCGGCGCCATCCATGACCGCTTCCGCGCCGCCGGCTGGCTGCGCCAGGAGCGCATCGGCGCACGCGAGATGGTGACCATGCCGCCGATGGTGGCGCAGCTGCTGTCCACCCTGGTGGAGTTCAGCGAGCATGGCCCGACCTTCGTCTCGGCCAAGATGCGATCGGTGGAGCTGCAGCTGCAGCAGGTCGCCGAAGGCCGCCTGGATGGCGGCATCCTCGACGAGGCCGCCGACCAGGCGCGGCGCCTGCTGGTGTCGCTGGCCTCGATGAGCCTGCAGGTACGCGACCTGATGCCGGAACTGAGCAAGGCCGAGACCACCGCGCAGTTCGCCCGCCAGTGGTTCGAGCGCTACGTCGGCCAGCTGTTCATCGGCGACTACGCCGAGCTGCACCGCGCCGACCATCCGATGGCGCGGCGCAGCTCGATCCTGGCGATGGTGCAGCAGCTCGAGTCCGGCGCGCAGCGCGAAGCGCTGGTGGCCTGGTACGGCGAGCACGTGACCGGCGGCGACGCCGCGCGCGCCCAGCAGCGGCTGTCGCGCAGCCTGGGGCGGCTGCGCGAGCTTGAACGCATCGACGAATACCTGGCCCGCCTGGACGAGGACATCCGCCAGGCCAACCGCCGCGCGCTGGCATTCCTCGACTACCGCCTGCGCGCACCCGACCGGCTCGACGTGCTGCTGCGCCGCGCCTGCCGCGGCGTGCTGTCGGCCGCGGGGGACGCGCTGCGGCTGCCGGTGGCGCCGGGTCCGCTGATGGACGAGGCGCGCCTGCGCCCGCCGCACCGCAAGCCGGCGCCGATCCCGCGCAGCGCCAACGCCACCACGCCGCCCACCCCCGAGCAGCTGGCGCGGCTGTCGCTGCTGCGGCGGATGAAGCGCGCGCGCCTGGTCAACGCCGAGGACATGGCGCGCTACGTCGGCCGCCACCTGCAGCAGGGCGCGGCGATCGACTCGGCACGGCTGGACATCGCCGGCATCGAGGACCTGCGCGCCTACCAGACCCTGCTCACGCTCGCCCTGCGCGGCAACCGCAGCGGCGGCCTGCGCCGCGAGGATCCGCTCGGCCGGCTGCTGCGCGGCTTCCGCGTCGAGCTGCTCGATGCCGGCGATGGCGACGACAACGATTACCTGCGCGGCCCGCGCTTCCGCATCCTGCGGGTCGGCGCAAAACTCCCGGAAACCGCATGAAACGCAGCTGGAACACCCTGAGCCAGATGTCCAACGGCACCTACGCCGTGCAGGACTTCGAGCGCGCCGCCTACCGCCTGGCCACCGAGCAGGTGCTGTACGCCGCCGACACGCGTTCGCGCGTGGCCTACCACCTGGTGGAAGACCATTACCCCGATTTCGTCGCCGCGCTGGAGCCGCTTGGCATCCGCCTGGAGCGCAACGCCCACTACCGCTACGTGGTGGCGCTGCCGGCCCATGGCGAAGGCGCGCCGGTGACGCTGGACGAAACCCTGGCCCTGCTGGTGCTGCGCCAGCGCTACGACGAGGCCATGCGCCAGGGCCTGATCGAGGACCACGGCGAAGTGGTGGTGGAACTGCCGGACCTGCAGGAAAGCTGGCAGGCGCTGACCGGCCGCGCGATGCCGGACGTGGGCGCGCTGCGCGCGCTGGCGCGCACGCTCAGGCGCTGGGGCGTGTGCCGGCTGGTGGAGTCCGAAGGCGACGACCCGCAGCCGTTCCACCTGCGCGTGCGCCCGGCCATCGTCGAGATCGTCGGCGAGCAATGGCTGCAGCGCCTGGACCAGCACAACCGCGACGAGGCGGGCGAGGCGGGCGTGGAGGACGACGATGCAGCAGCTTGAACGCATCCACCTGGTCCAGTTCTTCCTGTTCGAGGCGCAGAGCCTGCAGCTGGACGCGACCAGCGCCATCATCGCGCCCAACGGCGCCGGCAAGAGCGCGCTGCTCGACGCCCTGCAGATCGTCCTGCTGGGCGGCGACCGCAGCCGCATCCGCTTCAACGCGCAGGCCGGCGGCAGCCACCGCGCGCGCACCATCCGCGACTACTGCCTGGGCGTGTTCCGCAGCGGCGAGGAAGGGCGCAAGCGGCGCACCGCCACCACCTACATCTCGCTGGTGTTCCGCGACACCGAGACCGGCATGCCGCTGACCGCCGGCATCGCGCTCGGCGCCTCGGTCGATGAACCCGAACACCGCACGCACGGGCTGTACCTGCTGCCCGGGGTGGCGCTGGAGCTGGACGAACACCTGGAGCAGGTCAAGGGCAAGGAACTGCCGTTGGCCTGGAACACCTTCCGCGAGCACATCGCCCGCCGCTGCAAGGACGTGGGCGAAACGCCGCAGCTGCATCCCAATGCCGAGCGCTTCCTGCGCGACCTGCTGCTGCGCCTGCGCGCCAGTCCGGCGGCCAACCCCGACCTCAATGCCTACCGCAAGGCCTTCCTCAACGCACTGAACCTGCAGCGCGTCGAGGACGTGGACCTGTTCGTGCGCACCCTGGTGGCCGAGGACCGGCCCACCGACATCGCCCGCTTCCGCGCGCTGCTGGACAGCTTCCGCCAGATCAAGGAGAAGATCGAGCAGGTCCGCCAGCGCATCGACGCCGCCGAAGGCGCCGAGCGCCAGTACGAGAAGATCGCCGCGCAGGCCACCCGCGCCGCCTCGGCGCGCGCACTGGCCGCCGAGTACGCCCGCGACCTGTACAGCGAGCAGCTGGACCAGGCCGAAGGCGCGCTGGCCGCCGCGGAGAACACGCTGGCCGACACCCGCCGCCGCCTTGCCGATACCCGTGTCGAACGCGACACCCTGCGCGAGGAACAGGCCCGCGCCAACGCACGCCTGCAGGGCAGTACCGGCTACGGCGAGCAGGCGCAGCTGGACGAACTGGCCGGCCGCGACCGCGACCGCCTTGCCCAGCTGAAGAAGGACCTGGCGCGCGAAGTCGGCTTCGTGCGCGAGCAGTTCCGCCAGCTCGATGCGCTCGCGCTCGACGACATCGACAGCACCGCGCTGGCCGCCGCGCGCGAAGCGTGGGATGTCTGGCACGCCGAACTGGCGGCGCTGGCCGCCGAGGACGCGCTGCCCTGGGCTCCGCAAGACCTGTTCGCGCGCGCCCGCCAGGCGCTGCACGCGGCCGCGCCGCTGCGCGAGCGTGTCGACCGCCATGCGCGCCAGCTGCATGCCGCGCACGACAAGGCGCGCGACGCGCTGGAAACCGCGCGCCAGAACCAGAAGCGCCTGGCTGCCGGCCAGGCCGAGCTGAACCCGGATACCGTGCGGTTGATGAGCTACCTGCGCGATGCCGGCATCGACGCGCGCCCGGTGTGCGACCTGGTGCGGGTCACCGACGCGACCTGGCAGCACGCCATCGAGGGATACCTGCGCAGCAACGTCGAGGCGCTGCTGATCCCGGACAAGGACGAGGAACGCGCGGTCAAGCTGTACCGCGGCCTGTCCGGCGGGCGCTCGGTGTATGGCGTCAAGCTGGCGCTGTCCAGCCATGCACGCAGGTCGCGTGGCGCCGACGAGCCGGAGAGCGGCAGCGTCGCCGCGCTGCTGGAAGGCGTCAACGCCGACGCATTGGCATTCCTGCGCCGCCAGCTCGGCGAGCTGCGCTGCGTGGAGACCGAGGCCGAACTGGTGCGCAGCCGCCAGGGCCTGACCCGCGACGGCCTGCTCGCGCGCGGCGGCAGCATCGAACGCCTGCGCCTGCCGGCCGCGGGCGACCTGCGCATCGGCGCGTCCGACAACCGCGCACGGCTGCGGGTACTGCACGAGGAAATCGAGAAGGCCGAACAGGCGCTGCGCCAGATCGAACCGCGCCTGCGCCGGGCCGACGACTGCCAGCGCGGCCTGGCACGGCTGGCCGATGCCGACGCCGTCGCCCAGGCGCTGCACGAGCGCGTGCTCGAGCATCGCCAGGTGGCCGAGCGTTACCGCAGTGCGCAGGAAAGCCGCCTGGCGGCGCTGGACCCGGACCTGCTGCGCCTGTCAGAACAGCTGCGCGACCTGAATGCCCAGCTCGCAGGCTGCGAGCAGCGCGCCGACGCGCTGGTCGGCCAGGAGGCCGTGGCGGCGGCCAATCTCGAACGCACCCATGGCCTGCTCGACGGCCTGCGCCAGCAGGAAGAGCTGGTCGCGCGGCGCGCGGTGGAAGCCTTCGCCGATCCGGACGTCGACCCCAACCGGGTCGAGCGCCAGCGCGAGGAACTGGACGAAAAGCACCCGTCGCTGGAAGAACGCGCACGCCGCTGCGAAGAGCGCGCCAGGGACAGCGACGCGCAGCTGGCGCGGTTGCTGCCGGAGGCCTGGAGCGGACTGGCGCAGTACGCCCGCGACCATGGGCTGGAACTGGATTTCGATGCCAGCGCCTGGCGCCCGGCGCGCATCGTGCTGCAGCGCGAACTCACCCAGCTGCGCGACACCGAGCTGGTGCAGTACGAGGAGGAGGCGCGCCAGGCCTATGCCACCGCGGTGGACACCTTCCGCACCGGCGTGGCGTCCACCCTGTACGACAACTTCACCCGGCTCAGGACCCAGATCGCCACGCTCAACCGCACCCTGCGCGCCAGCCCGGCGTTCTCCAACAACGAGCGCTACCAGTTCCACTACGAGGTGGTGCCGGAGTTCCGCGACCTGCACCGCTTCATCCAGCGCGCCGCCGACATCGGTGGCGAGGACACGCTGTTCGAGAGCGCCGGCCAGGTGCCCGAGGCGTTCCGCGCGCTGGTCGAGGACAAGGCCGCCACCCACGTGGCCAATTCGCCGCTGGACGACTACCGCCGCTTCTTCCGCTTCGAGGTGCAGATCCGCCAGGAGGACCGGGTGATCGGCAGCCTAAGCGAACGCATGCGCTCGGGCTCCGGTGGCGAACACCGCGCGCCGCTGTATGTGATCGCCGGTGCCGCGCTGGCCGCGGCCTACGGCAAGAGCGAGGCGCAGCCGGGCGGGCTGGGGCTGATCCTGCTCGACGAGTTCGGCGACAAGATCGACGCGCAGAACGCACGCGCCACCACCAACTACCTGCGCTCGCTGGGCCTGCAGCTGGTGCTGGCGGCGCCGGATACCGCCCAGGGCACCTTGTCCGGCGTGCTGGACAGCTACATCGAACTGTTCCGCGACGGCGACCTGCTGCAGGCCGAGCGCATCGAGGTCACCGAGGCCGCACGTACCCTGCTGCTGTCCGACCAGTTCGACCTGCACCCGGAACTGCTGGCGGCGGAGACCGAGCGCATCGAGCGCGAGCAGGCGACGTCATGACCCCGGCGCCGGGCCGCGGCTGACGCGCCGGCCCGGCATGTAATGCAACGCCGCGGTCGCCGCGGCCCATGCACCGGCCGCGGCGACCGACAACCTCAGCGGTTGCCGATGATTTCCACCCAGTAGCCGTCCGGGTCCCTGATGAAGGCCAGGTTCTTCATGCGCCCGTCCTGCAGGCGCTTCTGGAACGGCACGCCCAGCTGTTCGAAGCGCGCGCAGGCCGCTTCAAGCTCCGGCACCGACACGCAGATGTGGCCGAAGCCGCGCGGTTCGCTGTTGCCGTCGTGGTAGACCGGGCCGTCCTGGTGCTCGGTGCCATGGTTGTGGGTCAGCTCCAGCACGCCGGGCATACCGGCCATCCACAGCCGGCGCGCGGTGTCGTCCTCGGGCACCTGCATGCCTTCCGGCACGTAGGCCAGGAAGTACAGGCTGAACGCGGCCTCGGGGAAATCGCGCCGGTCGACCAGGCGGAAGCCGAGCACGCGGGTGTAGAAATCCAGCGAGGCGGTGATGTCCTTGACCCGCAGCATGGTGTGGTTGAAGACGAAGCCGGTGGTCTCGGCCGGCGGCTGCGCAGCCACGCCGGGCTGCTGGCGGAGAGCGTTCAGGCTCATGGCGTTGTTCCTGGTGAGGGGGGAGGGGCGATTCTAGAGCGGCGCGCGGCAACGCACCGGGAACGCGGCGGGCCGCGTTCCCGGATGCCGCCGCCGCTGCGCGCCGGTCAGGGGTGCCGGGCGTAGGGCTGCAGGGTGCCGTCCTTGCCGAGCAGGGCGACCGTGAACGCGTCGCGGCGGCCATCGGGCGACTCCATGCCCGGCGAACCGATGGGCATGCCCGGCAGCACCAGCCCGCGCGCGGCCGGCTTCTCGCGCAGCAGGCGCTGCACGTCGGCGGCCGGGACGTGGCCTTCCAGCACGTAGCCGCCGACTTCGGCGGTATGGCACGACGCCTGCGACAGCGGAATGCCCAGGCGCTGCTTCACCGCCGCCATGTCGGTGCTGTCATGGGCCACCACGGTGAAACCCGCCGCGCGCATGTGCTCGATCCAGCCGTTGCAGCAGCCGCAGTTGGCGTCCTTGTGGACGTGCACGACCTGCGCCGTCCGGGCGGCGTGCCCGGCTGCCGGCGGCGTGCCCGCCGCCGCTGGCGGGGCGGCATCGCAGGCGGCGACGGCGAAGATGGAGCTGGCGACGATCAGCAGGGCTAGCGTCCTGTGCAGCAGTGTGTTCATGTGAATCTCCTTCTGAAGGGGGCGGAAAGCCGCGCGGCGTTCCGCCGTGGGAGCGGGGTCAGAACCAGAACCGCACGCCGGCCACCCAGCGCGATTCCCGGGTGGCTTCCCCGGCATCGCGATGCAGGTCGGCGCTGCGGCCGAAACGGCGCTCGTGCACGAAGCCGACGTACGGCGCGAAGCGGCGGGTGATCTCGTAGCGCAGGCGCAGGCCGGCGCCGACGTGGCCCAGTCCGCTGCCGACGCCGCGGCGCGGGTCGTCGTCGGCGGCCACGCTGGCCTCCAGCGACGGTTGCAGGATCAGCCTGTTGGTCAGCAGCAGCGAGTACTCCGCCTCCACCGCCAGTTCGGCCCGGCGCGGCCCGCCCAGGTAGGCGGTGGCGGCGAACTCGAACTTGTAGGGCGCCAGCCCCTGCACGCCGATGGCGGCGCGGGTCAGCCCGGGGGCATTGCCGCCATCATGGCGGACGCCGCCGACCAGGTCCCACCACGGTGAGATGGAATGGCCATAGAGCGCGTCCAGCGACCACTCGCCGAGCCGGCCCTGGCTGCGCTGGCCTTCGCTGCGCAGCCACAGACGGTCGATGTCGCTGCCGACCCAGCCCTTGGCCGCCCACGACTGGCCGCTGCCGCGGGCGTTGTCCCAGGCCTCCAGGTGGTCGAACAGCACCAGGCTGTTGATGCCGGGCGCATGCTGCATCGCATGCGGCGCGAGCGTGGGGAACGCCGCCGCCAGATCCGCGGCGGTGGGTGCGGCAATGGGCTCGCGCGGCGCCTGCATGGCCGCGGCGTCATGGCCGGCGTGATCGCCATGGCCTGCGTGCATGTCCGCGTCCGGAGAGGTGGCAGTCATGGGGCGGTCATGGGCATCGACCGTAGCAGGCTGCGCATGATCGCCATGCATGTCGTGCCCGGCATGGGCGTCATGGCTGTCCGTGGATTTTCCGGCGGGCGGCTCCATCGCGTGCCCGGCATGCGGGTCCGCGGCCGGCTGTGGCGGCATCGCGTGGGACGCATGATCCATCGGCATGGCGTGGCCTGCATGCATGCCAGCTCGACCGGACATGCTGGCCGGTGTCCCGTGGCCGGCATGCGGGTCGGGCGCTGGTTCGACTGGCTTCGCCGTCGGCATGTGCGCGGCATGGCCGGCGTGCGGGTCGCTCCCCGCGGGTGCGGCGGGAGCCGCTGATGCATGACCCGCATGCGGATCCGGCTTCGCGGTGGTTCCATGGTCGTGATGGCCGGCATGCGCATCCTGTGCGGCGGCGCTGCCGGTGGCCGCGGCCAGGGCGATGAACAGCAGGGATCGGGTCGTCGTCTTCATGCCTCGATCCTCACTTCGCGCATCATGCCCGCTTCCATGTGGTACAGCAGGTGGCAGTGGAACGCCCAGCGGCCCAGCGCATCGGCGCGCACGCGATAGCTGCGCCGGGTCCCGGGCGGCATGTCGATGGTGTGTTTGCGCACCTGGAAGCGGCCGTCGGCATCCTCCAGGTCGCTCCATACGCCATGCAGGTGGATGGGGTGGGTCATCATCGTGTCGTTGACCAGCACGATGCGCATGCGCTCGCCGTAGTTCAGGCGCAGCGGCTCGGCACCGGCGAACGGGACGCCGTCGAAGTTCCAGGCGAATTTCTCCATGTGCCCGGTCAGGTGCAGCTCGATCTCGCGGCCGGGTTCGCGCCCGTCCGGGTCCTCGAACAGCGAGCGCAGGTCGGCGTAGGCGAGCACCTTGCGGCCGTTGTCGCGCAGGCCGATGCCGGGGTCGTCCAGCCGCGGCGAACTGGCCGAGCTCTGCATGTCCACCAGCGGATTGCCGCGCTCGCTGGGGGGGTGTTCGGGCGCGCTGCCGCCCAGGCCATGCCCGCCGTGGGCGCCATGCCCTGCATGTCCGCCATGGTCGCCCTGGGCCATCGGCATCTTGCCGTGGCCTCCACCGTGGTCGTGGGCCATGTCGGCCATGGTCAGCAGCGGTCGCGGATCCAGTGCCGGCACCGGCGCCTGCAGGCCGTGGCGCACCGCCAGGGTGCCGCAGGCGTGGCCGGTGCGGCCCATGTCCTGGGCGAAGATCGTGAACGCGTCCTGGCCGCTGGGCTCGACGATGACGTCGAAGGTCTCGGCCACCGCGATGCGGAACTCGTCCACGCTCACCGGGTGGATGTACTGGCCATCGGCCGCCACCACGGTCATCTTCAGCCCCGGGATGCGCACGTCGAAGTAGGTCATCGCCGAGCCGTTGATGAAACGCAGCAGTACTTTCTCGCCGCTGCGGAACAGCCCGGTCCAGTTGCCGGCCGGCGCGGTCCCGTTCATCAGGTAGGTATAGGTGTGGGCATTGATGTCGGACAGGTCCGACGGCGTCATCCGCATCCGCCCCCACATGCCGCGGTCGGCGAGGGTGGCGCGCAGGCCGTCGCGGCGGGCGTCGCGCATGAAGTCGCCTACCGTGCGCTGGTAGGTGTTGTCGTGCATCGGCATCTTCTTCATCCGCCGGTACAGCGCGGCCGGGTCCAGGTCGGTCCAGTCCGACAGCAGTACCACGTGCTCGCGGTCGAAGCGGTACGGCGGCGGCTCCAGCGGCTCGATCACCAGCGCGCCGTACAGGCCCGCCTGCTCCTGGAACATCGAATGGCTGTGGTACCAGTAGGTGCCGGACTGGCGCAGCTGGAAGCGGTACTGGAAGGCCTCGCCGGGGGCGATGCCGTCGAAGCTCAGCCCCGGTACGCCGTCCATGTTGGACGGCAGCAGGATGCCGTGCCAGTGGATCGAGGTCATCTCGTCGGCGAGCGTGTTGGCCACGCGGATGCTGACCGTATCGCCCTCGCGCCAGCGCAGGATCGGGGCCGGCAGCGAACCGTTGACGGTGACCGCGCTGCGCGCGCGGCCGGTGAAATCGACCGTGGAGCGGCCGATGGCCAGGCTCAGGTCGGTGCCGCGCAGCTCACTGGCGGCCAGCGTGCGGGGAACGGCGGCCAACGCGCCGGATGCGCGCCACAGCCCGCTGCCGGCGACGACGCCGCCCAGGGCCAGGCCCTGCACGAAGCGGCGCCGCGACAGCACCGAGCGCGGGTCGGAAAGGAAATCGTTTTTCATGGGAACTCCATCGGCCGCCCACCGGCTAAGGCGGACGGCAACTGCGGATTGCCGGGAGGCGCTGGCGCATGGCGACGATCGAGGTCACCCGCGCAGCGCGCTGCGGGCCTGGGGGACGGCCGCCACGCGCAGGCAGGCCGCGCGGCGCCGACAGCCGGATCAGGCGATGGGTGGCCGGTGCAGCTGGCGCGGGCGCACGTCGTAGCGCCCCGGCGCAGGGTCGGCGGGTTCGGCTGAGCGCGCGATGGCACCGGCCGGCGACGCCAGTGGCGTGGGCAGCATGTTGCAGTGCTGGGTGCAGTCGCAGTGCTTGCCGTCGTCGCAGGACGCGGCCGGCGGCTGCGGCTGCCTGTCGGCATCGTGCATGCCGCCGCCGTCGTGGCAGCAGGCGTGGTCCATGCCCCTGTTCATGCCCACGGCGACCGCGGCCGCAGTGGCCGGCATCGCCATCGCCGTGGCCGACCACACCGACCCGATCGCACCGGCGATCAGGGACAGGCACAGCAGCAGGGGCAGCAGGATGCGCGGCACGCGGGGTCGGGATGGAAACCTGCGCGCACCATACCATCGTGCGGCGTGCAGCGCCGCTGGCGGCGGCGGCCGTTCCCGTCCGCAGTAGAATCGGCTTCAGCTTTCATCAGAGTGTGTGATCCATGTCGCAGCGTGCCTGGGTGGCGGCGGCCATCCGCAAGATCGAAGCCGATTACAACCGCTCGGCCGATACCCACCTGATTCCGGTGGACCTGCCCGGTTTCCCCGGCATCGACGTCTACCTGAAGGACGAGTCCAGCCACCCGACCGGCAGCCTGAAGCATCGCCTCGCGCGTTCGCTGTTCCTGTACGCGCTGGCCAATGGCTGGCTGCGCGAGGGCTGCCCGGTGATCGAGGCGTCCAGCGGCTCGACCGCGGTGTCCGAGGCCTACTTCGCCCGCCTGCTGGGGCTGCCGTTCATCGCCGTGATCCCGGCCAGCACGTCCCCGGAGAAGATCGCCGCCATCGAGTTCCAGGGCGGCCGCTGCCACCTGGTGCAGCGTGCCTGCGACCTGAACTGCGAATCGGAGCGGCTGGCGCGCGAAACCGGCGGCCACTTCATGGACCAGTTCACCTACGCCGAGCGCGCCACCGACTGGCGCGCCAACAACAACATCGCCGAATCGATCTTCAAGCAGATGGCCGAGGAGCCGCACCCGGTGCCGGAGTGGATCGTCTGCAGCCCGGGGACCGGCGGCACGGCGGCCACACTGGGGCGCTACGTCAGCTACCGCCGCCACGACACCCTGATCATGTGCGCGGACCCGGAGGTATCGGTGTTCTACGACGGCTACTGCGCGGCGCTGGCCGGTGCCGACTGGCGCGACCTGGCCTGCGAGGGGGGCTCGCGCGTGGAGGGCATCGGCCGCCCGCGCGTGGAACGCAGTTTCATCCCCACCTGTGTCGATGCGATGGTCAAGGTGCCCGACGCCCTGAGCCTGGCCGCCATGCGCCATGTCAGCGCCACCCTCGGACGCCGCGTCGGCGGTTCCACCGGCACCAATTTCATCGGCGTGCTGCAGGCGGCACAGCTGATGCGCGATGCCGGCCGCGACGGGTCCATCGTCACCATCCTGTGCGATGCCGGCGAGCGCTACGCGCACAGCTATTACGACCCGGCCTGGTACGAACGCCAGGGCATCGACGTGGCCGCCGCCGACGCCGCCATCGCCGCGGCGGTGGACGGGCGGGGGCTGCCGGCGCTGCCTTGTGCGTGGCTGGAGCCGTCGCCATATCGGAACTGATGCCGGCCCCGCCGGACCCGTTTCCAGGACCGTCTCATGAATTCCAACCCCCTGCTCGACTTTTCCGGCCTGCCGCGTTTCGACGAGATCCGTCCCGGCCACGTCACCCCGGCCATCGACGCCCTGCTGGCCGAGGCCGAAGCCGCGGTGAAGACCGCCGAAACCGTGGCGCCGGTGAGCTGGGAGACCTTCGTGACCCCGCTGGACGACGCCACCGAGCGCCTATACCGCGCATGGGGCCAGGTCGCCCACCTGCAGGCGGTGGCCGACACGCCGGAACTGCGCGAGGCCTATAACGCCAACCTGCCCAGGATCAGCCGTTTCGGCAGCACGATGGCGCAGAACCCGGCGCTGTATGCGCAATACAAGGCATTGGCGGCATCGCCGGAGGCCGCGGCGTTCGACCCGGCCCGGCGCAAGGTGCTGGACAACGCACTGCGTGATTTCCGCCTGGGGGGCGCCGAGCTCGACGCTGCCGGCAAGGCGCGCTTCGCGCAGATCCAGCAGGAGCTGTCGGCGCTGTCGGCCAGATTCTCGCAGAACGTGCTCGATGCCACCGACGCGTTCGCCCTGTATGTCGAAGACGAGGCGGAGCTGTCCGGGCTGCCGGCCGACGTGCTCGCCAACGCCCGTGCCGCGGCTACCCGGGATGGCCGCCAGGGCTGGAAGCTGACCCTGCACATGCCCTGCTACCTGCCGGTGCAGACCTATGCCGACAACCGCGCGCTGCGCGAGGCGCTCTACCGCGCCCATGCGGTGCGTGCCTCCGAGTTCGGCGACGCCGCCCTCGACAATGGCGGCAACATCGAGCGCATCCTGGCCCTGCGTACCGAACTGGCCGCACTGCTGGGGTTCGACAATTACGCCGGGTACTCCATCGCCACCAAGATGGCGACGGCCCCGGCACAGGTGCTGGATTTCCTGCGCGACCTGGCCGCGCGCGCCAGACCCCATGCGCAGCGTGACCGCATCGAGCTGGAGGCCTTTGCCGCCGCGGAGCTGGGCATCGACCGGCTGCAGGCCTGGGACCTTGCCTACGCCAGCGAAAAGCTCAGGCAGGCGCGCTACAGCTACTCCGAGCAGGAGGTGAAGCAGTACTTCACCGAGCCCACGGTACTGGCGGGCCTGTTCGCGGTGATCGAGCGCCTGTACGGCCTGCGGGTGCAGCCGGACCGGGCGCCGGTCTGGCATCCGGACGTGCGCTTCTACCGCCTGGTCGATGCCGACGGCGCGCTGGTCGGGCAGTTCTACATGGACCTGTACGCGCGCGAAGGCAAGCGCGGCGGTGCGTGGATGGACGATTGCCGCAACCGCCGCGTCACCGCGTCCGGCGTGCAGACCCCGCTGGTCTACCTGGTCTGCAACTTCGGCCGCGGCAGCGACGGCAGCCCCGCCACCTTCAGCCACGATGAAGTCACCACCGTCTTCCATGAGATGGGCCACGGGCTGCACCAGTTGCTGACCCGCATCGGCGAACTGGCGGTGGCCGGGATCAACGGCGTGGAGTGGGATGCGGTCGAGCTGCCCAGCCAGTTCATGGAGAATTTCTGCTGGGAATGGGAGCAGGTGCAGGCAATGACCGCGCACGTGGACACCGGTGCGCCGTTGCCGCGCACGCTGTTCGAACGGATGCTCGCGGCGAAGAACTACCAGAGCGGCATGTTCACCGTGCGCCAGCTGGAGTTCGGACTGTTCGACATGCTGCTGCACAGCCAGTACCAGCCGGCGCAGGAAAGCGTGCTGCAGCTGCTCGAGCGCGTGCGCGGCGAGGTCGCGGTGAACTTCCCGCCGGAGTGGAACCGTTTCCCGCACCAGTTCAGCCACATCTTCGCCGGCGGCTATGCAGCCGGCTACTACAGCTACAAATGGGCCGAGGTGCTCAGCGCCGATGCCTATGCCGCGTTCGAAGAAGCGCCCGACCAGGTCGCCGCGACCGGCGCGCGCTTCCGCGACGAGGTGCTGTCGCGGGGCGGCAGTCGCAGTGCGGCCGAGAATTTCCTCGCGTTCCGCGGGCGCGAGCCGCGGATCGATGCGCTGCTGCGCCACAGCGGCATGGCGGCCTGATGGCCCCGGGCATCGCCCCGGCGGGATTCAGCCGCGGTGATGCCTGGCCGCGGTATTGATGGCAGATCTTCTCCGCAGGGAGCGGCCATGCCCCGTCTCATCCCGCGCCTTGCCGCGGCCGCCGCCATCATCGCGGTGGTCCTGTGGTTCCAGCCCGAGATCGTCGAACCGCCAGCCAAGGTCAGCAGCAACGGCCTGAACCTGCGCAGCGCGCCGGACACGCGCGCCGACAGGGTGGCGGTCCTGCCGGTCGGGACCACGGTTGAAGTGCAGCGCTGCCTGGACGACCTGAGCTGGTGCAACGTGCGCCACGGTGAGCGCAGTGGCTGGGTGGCGGCGGACTACCTGATCGCCCGCGCCGATGGCCGGCGCGTGAAAGTGGCCGAGGCGGGCAGGGAGCTCGGCGTGGTCATCGAGACCGCCAAGCCCGGTGGCTGAGCCATGCGCAGGAACGTTCCCGCGGACAGTCGACGCATGAATGCACGCGAATCGTATTTGCCTCTTCCCAAAACGGAGGGGAGGACGCATACTTCCGCTCCTTCGCCGCCGGCCGGTGGTTGGCGGCGAAGGCAGGAAGTTGAAGTCACCCTCACGCAGGTGTTGACGGCAACGAAAAGGCTGCCATAATAGGCGGCTCGCTTCGACGGAAAGCCTACGGGTTTGAGGGAGGAGTGGCGGAGTCGGACCTCGAAACGAGGTGTTGACGAAGCGGAAAAGCCGGCTATAATGGGCGGCTCGCTCGGACGGAAACGTCGGGCACTGGGAAGAAGGCGCTGAGGCCGATTCCGAAGTTCTTTGAAAGTATGCGCAGGTATCTTGTGAGGGCGCCTGCAGGAGTGGATGACTGTCCATCTTGCAGACGTTTGATCAAGCAATGAATAGTTTGTTA